>Ga0209284_10000310_pt1 | contig 80445 bp, 59 predicted proteins | sample FRY03_FD_187211 | JGI IMG/M metagenome (GOLD analysis project Ga0209284, IMG submission 187211) | Freshwater microbial communities from Lake Fryxell liftoff mats and glacier meltwater in Antarctica - FRY-03 (SPAdes) (version 2) | ecosystem: Environmental > Aquatic > Freshwater > Ice > Glacier... | reverse complement strand
ATACCGGTCCTGAATCTGCATTTTTTGCATTGCCATTGACGCTTTGGCGAAAGCCAATAATGTTGATCGCTACCGCAATTTTTGCAAAGAATACCTTCCTTTTCGCGTTGAAACCTCCAAAATTCAACTGCCTTTGATTCATTTGGAATCAGTTTGATAAATTGCTCGAATGTCATAATGCTAGTATTTTCAAGCAAAGTACAGTGGGCAGAACGTAACCTATTTACGCAGTGGCACAATTACGGACAAGCATTTTAAATAATTCATTTTTCTCATTTTTCTGCTTTTTGTTTAATGAATGCCAACGGCATGTATAAGCGTAGTGCGGGATTTCAGAGCACTCCCTTCCATTTTAACGCAAAAGGTCCTACTTGAAAGGTATTAATTTTTAAACGTAAAGCCCGCATTATCGCTTATACAATGTTGTAAGCTTGCCTTCTGTCTTCCGCTATTGTTAGTAGAGGTTTTTATTTTCTGACCAAATCCTTTTGTCTTTTTTGGATGTGACTTCTGATTTGACATATACTTACATATAAAAGCTATATTTTAATTGCATTTTTTCTTCAGGTTTGAGGTATTTCAGAATCTCTCCAACATTTCTGGCACACTCTATAGTTATTGGCATTTGTCTGTCAAACTGTGTATTGTTCCAATTCATTTTCGTTAAGGCTAAAATCTCATCACAGATAACATTTGGTGACTCATCATAAGTAGCTAATTTTACTTCAATAGCTCGGGGGATATATCTTCCCGGATATGTTTCGTAATACGGAACTGAACCTCGTGTATACAACAAATGGTGCTTATCAGTCATAGTCAGATGCGTGCCACGCATTGGAGGATAGTTTCCTTGTCTATATAATCTAAGGTCCGATGTCTGAATTGAAATTAGGTCAATTTGGTTTATATGTAGTTTTTTCGCGGCTTCAGTAAACCCATAGATTTCATCGTCATTAAAGTTTGATGTTTTGTGCAAAACAAGTCTTTTCGGATAAATTTTTACTGCGTCATAATATTCCTTTAATGACTGAGTAAGTAAGTTAAATGCTTGCTCACCTTCTAAATGAGGAGTTCTATCATATTTTTTCAATTTGATTTCTTCTCCCCGCAGTATAACTCCTTTACCAAGCTCATTGAATATCTGAGCAATACTAGTTTGAGTTGATTTATTATCTCGGCTCCTAAAGAAGCTTATTCCTGCGTAGCAAGTTGTTTCAGCAGAATCTTTACGAATTAAAGCCCATGGTGTACCAGACGCTTTATAATACAGGGCTGTAAAAAAGTTCCAAGCAATGGTGGCAGGGTCTTGCATTTCTGCTGTTGGTTTAGCTATTCTATCCCTAATAAGTTGAATAGGCACGTTATATTGCATAGCTTGTGCCTTTAAGTTTCTTCTGAAATTTTGCTCCGTTTTTGAAATATTTTCTTCGTCAAAGTCCTTTTCAATAATTTCCTGTTCTCCATCGTCCTCAGCACTATTTGGCTTTGTTTCCATGATGTGTTTCATCAGGTTTTCAGGTAAAGCACAGAGAATTACGTCAGGGTTTTTGTTTTTTGAAAGAAACTTTATTTCGTTGAGATATAGGTTTGTAATTTCATTTATAACGTGTTCGAGCGAAACATTTCCTTTTATAATTTTTTCAAAGTCAGAGTTATTTAGTTTGCGTAAGTATGTTTCATCATAAGCTATTTCACACTTAAAGCCGATTTTTTTATTGAAACCACAGAAGTTCATGAATAAATTTGGATGTGGATTTTTACTTTCTTTACCAGCAATGTGACTTTTGCAACTTTCAATCCATTCTAAAATTTTATCTACGCTTTCTCCTTTTCCAATTTATGGTTTAAACGTTTTTATACGAATCCTACAAAAAAATCATCCCGCAAATAGTTATTAACTATTTCATTACGAGGCATATAAGCAATCATTTTTCAGGACAAACCCATTTGACTTTTGCCATGTTTGAGTGTCAAAAGTAGAGTGATCTGATTTTCCTCTATTCGAACATCCTTAGGATCTCTTTCTTTGTTGCGAAAAACTATACAACTATGAGGGAAATTAAGAGCATGCTTCAATTTGCCGGTGCATTTGATTCCAAACAAAAATGTCTGGCTCATCTTTCTAATCTAAAGTGGCAAAATGGTTTTGTTTGTAAACGTTGCGGCAACAAGGAATCTTCAAAAGGTCGCAATTCGTATTATCGCCGATGTAAGCTTTGTCGTTATGATGAGTCCTGCACCGCACATACCCTTTTTCACAACGTCAAATTTGCGCTTCCCAAAGCTTTTATGATTGTACATCAGGTGAGTACGATGAAGAAGGGACTTTCCTCCTGCGAGATTAGCAGACAATTCCGAATTCATCAAACTACGGCTTGGTACTTCAAGGTAAAAATACAGCAGGCCATGAAAGAGAGCAATTTGATAGAATTTGCGGGAGAAGGAAAAAAGGAAAAGGTGGCTAAGGGAAATGAGCTGGATCAATTGATTTCGAGGTCTATTCCGGGCCAAATTATACTGGAAAAGAAGCAAAAACAGGATGCTAAAAAGATCGATGTTAAGATGGAAATACAGCAAGCAAATGCCAGTGGTAGTGTAACCTATTCGATTCTTTCAGTAGAGAAATCGGGCAAACCGATAAAGAATAGATCGGGCTTCAATCGGGTAATGTGGACTGACGGTATAGAATATGCTTCGAAGGATAGAACGAGAAAATTTGAAATCGATTTTATTCCGGGAACTGGGGGTAACAATGTGGTTGTGAGGTGGTACATATTTAATTTGCGCAATTGGATGAGGGGCATTCATCATCACATTTCCCTGGCTCATCTGCAAAGTTATATGGGAGAATATCAGTACCGACATAATCACAGAGCCACTGCCAGAGACAATCCTTTTAAGGTATTACTCCTGATGATGTCTTTGCCCTGGTTGCCTTATTCAGAGGCAATAGCGAAATAAATAGTTAATCGATATATGGGGACTTTGAATTACCCCTACCCCCTTCCATTTATTATCTTAATTTTGATCTATAACCCATGAAAACCCCTCCTCTCTCCTCCAATCTCTTCGCTCAAGTCAGCGGCATGTCCTGCGCTGCTTGTGCCATTTCCCTTGAAAAAGTACTGCGAAAAACCGAAGGGGTTCAAGAGGCCAATGTCAACTTTGCCACACATACCGTTAATATCCAAATTAAAAATTCATCGGTCGATTTATTGCAGCTCAAAAATGCGGTGCGTGTTGCAGGATACGAGCTAATTCTGCCAACAAAATCTACCGAAAGCAAACGCGATATAGGAGCTGAAAATTTGGCAATCGCCAAGAAAAGGGCAATTGCAACTTCCGTTTTGGCGAGCCCTGTTTTTATTCTCGGAATGTTCTTTATGCATTGGCAATGGACAAGTTGGATTAGCATGTTGTTTTGTATTCCTGTGTTGTTCGTATTTGGCGGACATTACTTTCAGAATGCATGGAAATTGGCTAAACTGCGAGAAGCAAACATGGATACTTTAGTGGCACTTAGCACAGGAATAGCTTTTTTGTACTCATTTATTGCCACAGTATTTTCGCATTGGTGGATTAATTCCGGATTGGAGAATCATGTATATTTTGAAGCTGTTGCGGTTGTAATTGCTTTTATTTCTATTGGCAAATGGCTGGAGGAACGGGCTAAATCTGCATCATCGACTGCGATAAAAAAATTGGCAGGAATGCAGTCAGGGACTGCGATTTTGGTTGAGAATAGAAAAGAACAAATTATCACTATTTCAGAGATTGTACAAGGCATGAATTTACGAATTCGGCCTGGGGATAGGATCCCTGTTGATGGGCGCATTGTGGATGGATACTCACATATTGATGAAAGTTTGATGAGTGGTGAAACTATCCCAGTTTTTAGACAAGTTGGAGAGAACGTTTTGGCTGGAACATTGAATCAAAATGGTAGTTTGTTAATACTTTCAGAGCAGGTTGGAGAGGATGCCATTTTGTCTGAAATGATCCGATTGGTAGAGCAGGCCCAGGGCAGTAAAGCAGCCGTTCAGAAACTTGCTGATAGAATTGCATCTGTGTTTGTACCCATGGTTCTGGGAATAAGTATCTTAACATTCACACTTTGGATGATTTTCGGAGGATTGGATCACTTGAGTCATGCTATTACTGCTGCCATTTCAGTATTGGTAATTGCTTGTCCATGCGCACTTGGATTTGCAACTCCCACTGCTTTGATGGTAGGGATGGGAAGGGCAGCTCAGAATCACATTCTCATTCGTGATGCCAATAGTTTAGAGTTAGCATGTACTATTAATACACTCGTGCTGGATAAGACCGGAACATTGACAGAGGGCAGACCATTTGTGTTGAGTCTTGATTGGACTACTGAATTAAATACACTAGTTCCCGACCTCATTTTTTCTTTGGTCTCAATGTCGGCACATCCCCTATCTGTATCATTAGCAAATCGATTGCAAGAGGATGGAAGGAAGTTGATTAAGTTGGATAATTTTAAAGACATTCCTGGCGGCGGAATGATGGCTAATCATGAGTTGGGCTTGCTCCGAGCAGGGAGCTTAGCTTGGATGAAAAAGGAAGGAATAGACATTCCTAAGGAATTTCAAATAGTGCTCAATGAAAACCGGAACGACTCATTAGTATGTTGCTCATTGGGAGATAGTATGGTGGCTATTGCAATCATTGGTGATACATTGAAGGTTGGCACTATTGATGCCATTTCTGAACTGAAGGCTATGGGAATTGACCTACATATTTTGAGTGGAGATCGCCAAATGGCAGTAGCATCAGTAGCAAGGGAGCTGGGGATAAACAATTACATGGGAGATCTAAGTCCTATGGAAAAAGGACAGGTAATTCGTGAATTACAGTCCAAAGGATTCGTAGTTGCTATGTCTGGAGATGGCATTAATGATCTGGAGGCATTGGCATTGGCAGATGTTAGCATAGCGATGGGGAAAGGCACCGACATAGCAATGGACGTAGCGCAGATGACTTTGATAGGCTCCGATTTGCGATTGATCCCGCAAGCAATAAAGCTTTCGAAACTCACGATACGGGGGATAAAACAAAATCTCTTTTGGGCATTTTTGTATAATGTTGTTGGAATTCCGATTGCAGCCGGAGTATTATTTCCATTTAATGAGTTTTTATTGAACCCTATGTTGGCTGGAGCGGCCATGGCATTGAGTAGTGTTTCGGTGGTGATGAATAGTTTGAGGTTGCGATATATCAAAATATGATATTTGTTAAATGTTTAATTATCATTGATTTATGTTGATCTATATAAATCTATATTTTTTCAACCTCAGGATGTTGATTCATTCTAAATAGCGTATTAGCTGTTTTTAATCATAATTTTATTTCCATATTAATAGGACATTCGCAAAAATTGAAATTATGGATCAGGCTCATTTGCACATGTTAACCAATCACATACCTATTATAGGAACTTTATTTGCCTTATTAGCATTGGCTTTTGGAATGTTTAGAAAGCAAACACAGATCATTATTTTGAGCTATTGGTTTATTATTATTTCCGTAATTGGCGGATTATTTGCCTTTTACACAGGTGAGGCCGCGGAGGAATTGGTAGAAGGAATACAGGGCGTTTCTGATAAAGTAATTCATGATCATGAAGAGGCTGGCGAAGTGGTGATGGGATTTTTGTATGCGACTGGTATCGCGGCATTATTAGCTTTAGTGCTTGAAAAAATGAAAAAATTTCAGTCTTTGGCGGCTATGACTGTCTTATTGCTCGGACTTGGACTCTTTGGAACATCTGCTAGAGCTGGTTATTTGGGTGGAAAAATCAGACATACTGAATTACATCCTGCAACTGGCAATGATGTCAATCAGATAAATCAAAACGACGAGCATCTGCAAGAATATGAAGATGAGGATTGATTTCCCTTCATGTTTCGTCGTAGTTTTAATGTATTATCGTAGCATAAGCCAAAAGGTTTAAATTTGTCGTCATGGCGCACTTTTTGGTCACAGGCGGAGCAGGGTTTATTGGCAGTCATCTTATTGGGGCTTTGCTCCGCGATGAGGAGGCCAGAGTTACGTGTATCGATAATTTCGAAGATTTCTATCCTCGAAATATTAAAGAGGCCAATGTTAATCTCTATAGCAATGATTCGCGTTTTGTTTTTTATCAAGTAGATATTGGAAAAATTGATGAGCTAACTTCGGTTCTATCAACAATCAAAAAGCCGGATGTTATCATTCATCTCGCTGCCAGAGCCGGGGTTAGGCCAAGTATAGCGCAACCTTTGGATTATTACCAAACTAATGTCATGGGCACTTTGCACCTTTTGGAGTATGCAAAGAACCAAAGAATTCAGAATTTTGTTTTTGCATCTTCTAGCAGTGTTTACGGACAGAACCCGGATGTTCCCTGGAAGGAAAATGTAACAGATCTGCAACCAATAAGTCCCTATGCAGCAAGTAAAATTGCTGGTGAAAATCTAGGTCAGGTTTATTCACATTTGTATGACATTCAATTCAAAGCCCTTCGACTGTTTACGGTTTACGGTCCTCGACAAAGACCCGATCTTGCTATACACAAGTTTGCCGAGTTAATGATCAAAAGCGAATCTATTCCGCTTTTTGGTGATGGCACTACGTACAGAGACTATACCCACGTTAGTGATATAGTCAATGGGTTTTTGGCAGCAATTAAATATGGAAAAAAGAAATTTGATGTATTTAATATTGGAAGCGGTAATCCTGTAACATTGATGGAATTGGTGAATGGTTTGGAGCAAGCAATGAAAGTTAAAGCAACGATTGACTTTTTGCCAAAACAAGCAGGGGATGTAGACCGCACTTATGCTGATATCAATAAGGCCAAGGCCGACCTTGGTTATAGTCCGAAAATGAATATTGAAGAAGGATTGAGAGATTTTTGGGATTGGAAGAGAACTTGATTAATAAGGATATTTGTTTGAAAGTAATTCCCAAAGAAAAGTATCTAATTATTTCGAGAAACCGATGCTGCTTATTTTTCCTTGGTAATGCTTATTTTTATTCCAGAAAGAATTGATTTGAAACAATAACTGAATAGGAATCGTTCTGGGTTTCTTTTAAAATAGATCTTACCTACTCGTACTTCTTTGCGATGAATAGGATTTGAATTCAATAATTTATTATTGGCTAGGTATGAAATGAATTTGGCTTTCAAACCAGTGGTATCATCCCGCTGCTTATTTTTGATTGCTAGATGCAATCTATTATACAAGAGCTTCACCTCTCCATTTGATTCCTTACTGTTTGCCTCAAAATTAAAATCGAGTCGGTCAATATTGCAGGATGTAACAAATAAAAAAGCATTATGCTCAAGTATAGGATTCAATGCCTTACCGTCCATTTCTGATAGTGTTCCGCTTACTGAGAATGTATTAAGTGAATCGAAGATTTCGGCTTTTAATATTACATTAATTTCACCTTGACCCATTAATTGACTTTTAACTTTTAGAACCATAAATTCAGTTTTTGTCCTGAACTTGGGCAGTTTGCTAATATTATAGAAGCGGGCATCTATGGCGTCGAAATAAATGCTTCCCGCTTCACGAGCTAATTTTTCGTGTTCCGTATAGGTAATTTTCCCTTCTAGAACCGCAATGGAATCAATGTGTACAGCCCCATTATAATTATAAATCAAATCTTGGAATTCAGTTTTTTTCTCGTGAAGAACTGCTTTGCGTTTATCCCGAAAAACTTGCATATCCATACTTTGTATTTCTAGATATGTACTCTCTAAACTGCCTGAACAAAGGTATCCGGCGGCGGAAACATCACTCGCATGAATATTTCTGAATGTGGCCTCAATACGGTCAGATTCAAATGCATGGCGCGATGCGAATTCATAATCTTCGAAATTAGGCTGGATCGAAATAGAATCTATTGCCAAAGTTTTGGATGAATCGGAAAGTATCAGTCCATTGACTTTGAAGCTATACATACTATCAGCCTGAACCACAAAAAGTTCGTCAGCCTTGAAGTCGAATTTTCTGAATATACCAGCTTTTAATGTGTCTTTTTTGTTAAGTTCTAAATTGTAAATGTTTAGTAGCCCTTTTTTAATAGAATACTGTTGTGCGGATGATCCATTGTTTAGTGCTACATCCAATGTGTCAATATGTAGTTTTCCGAGATATATATTCACAGTTGAAATCACAAGATCTTTGGTCTTTTTAGAATCAAATATTTCGCCGGAGACCTTGCAATTTTTTAGTGAAACTTCATCTATGTCTAAATCATGCGTAAACAACAGTTTCCAAAGGCTAATTCCTTTGAATTCAATGGATTTAATTTGCCCACTTATATTATTGCTATTTAAGGACTTCTGACTTGAACTTATGGTAATCGTTTCTAATTCGACCTTAGAGTTAAAAATAGAAACATGAACATCATCTATTTGTACTAAGTATTCGCCATTTAAATCATTGAGCGATGCTGCTATTCTTTTTTGCGCCCATGGATCTATGAATATTGTAATGAAAACAACAGATGTGACGACTAAAGCCAAGATTCCAACGAATAATTTTAAATGAATTTTCTTTTTCATAGTCTTTAAAATATTGCGAAGAAGGGTCATGTGAAATTCTCCGAGTATATTGATAAAAATGAATAATGAAGAGGTTTTAGATCTTGTTCAGATCATTCAGTTTTTCAAGTTCAATAATCTTGAAAGACCCATTTATACTAGAAGGAGAGTTATCCTAAAATGAATGACTCATAATGCAATCTACCATTCCCAATTGGATTTCACATCGATTCATTTTCCTTGAAAAATGGAATAGATGCTGCTAATATGTACGTAATTTAAGCAATTATTCTGAAATATACGATAAGAGTGACACCGTTATCTCTAGGGCATTGAGTATTGCAACAATTAGTTATTATTAATGAGAAACTCTAATCGGTCACTCCACCACCAAAACTGTCCTCAATTCTCCACACTTCATTACATAAACTCCAGGTGCCCATGTTCTCACAAAGATCCGTTCAATTGCAGATGCAATAAGGCGTTCCAAAATTAATTTGCCTTGGGCGTCATAGATGAAAAGGATTTCATCTATGCATGCGGGGCAATCAATGCTGAATTGATCTATTGCAGGATTTGGGTAAAACTGTATTAGCTCAGGAGCACTTTCTGAAATACTAACCCCTTCAATACCACTACAGATTTCACAATCTATCCAAACATCGTTAATGGTATTGGCATTATCATCATCGCAAGATTCGCCCAAGAGGCTATCATCAAAGCCTGGACAAGCATCTATTTCATCGCAAATGCCATCACCATCGCCGTCGTATATTCCACCTTCGCAAACACCTATCGTGACAGGTGCTTCAAACACGCCACGACCATGAGTACCGATGCGAATTTTTTGTCCGGAATATTGAATTTCGATGTCTTCAACTCGTGTGTTTGGAATCTGTCCATACAGTTCCCAATCGACCAAGTTATTATCGCGATAATACACGCCCGCATCAGTTCCAGCAAACAGTGCTCCGGCAATAAGTGTATATGTTTCAATAGCACCGGTTGATACGTTGGGCAATGTACCTGAAATATTCTCCCAATTGCCACCGCCATCAAAAGATCGGAATACTTTATTTCCACTTGAATATCCGCTCACGGTGATATAAACGAGATCCATGTTTTCAGGATCAACTTCCAGATCTGAAATGCCGGAAAATGGAAGTAAATGCTCCTCCCAGTTATTGTCTAATATATTTTTCTTCCACAATTTATTGCCTCTAACAGCATAAATGCGATTGGGCTCTGAAGGTGCAATAGCCAGCTGTTCCATATCACCGTTGCCAATTCCGATTGGACCAATTATAGTCCAGTCATTGCCACGATTAAAGGATTCATACACCTGATCAAATCCGCAAATAATGCGTTGAGGATTGCTGTAATCGAGTTTGAAGGGAGTTTCCCAAGCCCCTGTTCCATCTAGACCCGGAGGAGCTATTCCTACATTATTCCCATTCTGAAATCGGCGCATTCCCCCAAGTTGGTACGACCAATACCGAATGTTTTGATCACTAGGATCTATGTCCTGATTCATCCCATCTCCGGTGCCGGCGTAGTCTATCCAAAGACCTTGAGCATTGCGGTAAACATTTCCATTATCTTGTGAGCCGCCGCCTATTATCACCTCGTTTGATTGAGATACCGCGATATCATAAAACTGAGTAATCAGCAAGCCATCACAAAGGTTTACAAAACTATCATTGCTTATATCCAAAGCATAAACACCCCCATCATTGCATAAATACACATAATCATCATTCATTGGATTCACAAATGAATTGCGCTGATCTACGTGAATGAGTTCTAGTCCATTATCGCCGAGCCAATGTGTTAGAGGGGAGAAATTATTGCCAGAATTGTTGGATTTATAAACTTCGAAATTACCGATGATCAGCGTGTTTGCATCAACTGGAGAAAATTCGAGCGTCACATTCCCTTCTGGCATATTCACTCCGGCATCAAATGTGGAACCTCCATCATAGCTGCGTTTGAGAGTGCTTCCTGCTCTACAAAACACACGATTGGGATCGAGTGGAGTTACGGCAATGAGACAAGAATTATTGCCTATGGTAGTAAGTGGGGCGAAATTCAATCCCCCATCAGTACTTTTGTAAAGCGCGCCGTTATTGAGTCCTTGAAATACCACTGAAGGATCTCCCGGCAAAAATTTCACATCGAATGAACTGAGTGCATTAACCTGTTCTACGGTTTCAAAACCATCGTCGCTGCGATAAAGTCCGGCATCACAGGCTACAAAAACGCGATCTGCATCTTGAGGATCGGCCATCATCCAATAAATGCGGATATTTTGATTAAATGTGAAAGAAAGGGCAGTGCTTTCCCAAGTATTACCACCGTCAGTTGTTTTATAAACACCAATGCCTGAAGGCCCGTACCAAACATGATCACTCAGAGCAATATACATGGTTTCGGGATCATCACTATTAACAATGATGCTACTCACGGCGAGGTGAGGCAGATTATCGCCAATAGGAGTATAATTTTGTCCGCCATCCATTGTCTTCCATACGCCGCCAATAGCAGCTCCCACGAAAAATGTATTGACATCAGTCGGGTGAAATCCGATGGAAGTAGTTCGCCCTAAACCGATTTGCATGGTGATGTAATTCTCATAAGAGAGATTGGTCCATTCGATGTCGTCAAAAAGTCCACCACCACCGCGAGAAACTCCGTTATTTTCACGAAAATAGGCCGTAGGATCGCCTAAGGTTCCATCAGGATTCAGATGATCTTTCCAATAGGATTGCCAGCGCATGAATTTCACAAAATCTCCATCGCGATGTTCACCGGTGCATAGATCAGCAGCACTAATTCCGGGGTGAATCTGTGCGAAATATACTTCCGCTTGTTTAACGGCAGTTTCGAAATTGGTGGCATTGTATAAAATCTCATGAATGTCTTTTTGTGCAAACCCTGAAATTGCGGCAAATGCCAAGATAATGGTCGATAGAAAGGAGTTGTAGAAAGGTTTCACGCCTAATAATTTTAGAATTTGGCCTGAATTTACCTAAATTCTCGACAACCTCCAAATCAAAACATCCCGAATATTTAGTTTTAGAGGAGGTTGGCTCCTTTCTGAATAGCATCGAGTCTTACCGCTCTAATTTGCCTGATCCGAGGGAACTTTTTGCGGTAATTTTTCAAACAAGTCCCGCAGATCTTAAAGGTTAATTAATACCTTTAAGACCATGAAATGCCAGAATTGCGAATGCGAATTTCACACTCCTTTTTGTCCTGAATGTGGACAAAGGCAAACTCCTGCGGGTTTTGGATTTGCGCAGGTAATCTCGGAATTTTTGAGTGGGTTGTACAATGCCGAAGCACCTATCGTAAAAACATTTATTCAAATGTTTGTGGCTCCGGGTAAATTGGTGCGGGAGTATATTGGGGGCAAGCGCAAGGCCTATATGAGCCCGGTAAAGTACTTTCTTTTTGGCGCTGCCTTTTATTTTTTCATGCGCTGGATGCTTGATTGGGACCCTGTAGTATCTGCGGTTGGTGAAGAAGTTCTTGATACTCCTGCTATGAAAGTCAATTTGTGAATGTCGGCCAATGTAAATTTGTTGTTGCCACTGTGGATATTGATTATGGCTTTTTTTGATAAACTTTTCTTCTATCGCTCCCCCTTCACTTTTATAGAGCGGGTAGTTCAGAAATTCTTTGCAGTGGGCCAATACCTTATTGCTGCTACTTTATTGATTCCATTGGCGAAAATATTCCCAATGTTTCATCTTTTTAATTTTGTTTTTATTTTCGGATTTATCAGTTATTCCATAGTTGGATTTCATGGTAAAAATTCCTTTTGGGCGGCTGTAAAGGCAATATTGATAGCCTGCATAACCTTTCCTATCTATGTGATTATTTGTTCTATTCTTGTTGCTTGGGCTATGGGAATCCCGATTTCTGAGCTTATGATAAAATAACATTGGAACTATGTTAAATTTACTGTTTCAGACGGATCCCAATATTGTGGTGTATTTGTAGTTATGCTTTCTTAAGAGCACGTATTTTTTCCATTGTTCTTGACTCAGCAAATCGAGGATCTTCAATAATGGCGAGCTTTTCCATGTATGTTACTTCAATGTTAGAACAATCAAATTCTATAATCACCTTGCCCTTGATAAGGTAAATTCCGCGACCTCTGAAGGGGTATTTTTCTGCGATGGGAGGGAAGTGTACACTGTCTATCCAATTGCCCTCCTGGTCGATAAATGTGCCGAAATACATACGTTTTCCATCCGCGGTACTGGTTAGTTTTGCAGTTATAAGGTATGCACAAACCTGTACCATTTTATCCTTATAATTTTCGAGTTCCCTGCTCATTACGGCATGTTCTGGCGTTTCTTTTAAAAGAGTAAAAGGATCGCATAGAGGAAATCCCAGCATCTCTATTTGGTCGAAGGCTTCTTCGTGCTTCGCGGTGAAGAGAGGGGGTAATTGATGACTGCGTTCAGGGGTATCAAACAGTCTTTTTTCGGGTCTCTTTTTGCGGTCTTGTCCAAGTAAAAAATGGGCTTCCCACAAGAGTCCCTTTTTATCTTTTCCACTGAACCTAAACGCACCAATCCGAATCAAAATACTGGTTTGCTCCAGCCCTACATTGCACCGTTTTACAAAATCATTTAAATTTAAAAACTCACCTTCATTTTGCCTTGCTTCCAGTGTAGCTTCCATGGTTCGATGATCCAGATCTTTTACCAATCCAAATCCCAAGATGATGGTATTACCATCGATAACAGAATCAGCTCTGCCGCGGTTTACGCATGGCGCCTCGATAATTGCCCCATGCATTCGGGCTTCGTGAACATAGAGTTCTGTGCGATAAAACCCTCCAAAATTATTGATGGTGGCACACATGTATTCGAGAGGATAGTACGCTTTTAAAAAGAGACTTTGATAGCTTTCCACGGCATAGGATGCAGAGTGCCCCTTGGCAAAAGCGTAACCCGCAAAACTTTCCACTTGTCGCCATACTTCTGCAACCAAAGCAGGCGGTCTTCCTTTCGCTTCAGCCTTGTTAAAGAAAGCCTCTTTCGCTTGTTGAAATTCTTCCCGAGACCTGAATTTTCCTGACATGCCCCTTCTAAGTGAATCGGCTTCGCTCAAATCGAGTCCCGCGAAGTAATGTGCCACCTTGATCACATCTTCCTGATACACCATTACCCCGTAAGTTTCGGGCATTAATTCGAGCAATACGGGATGCGCTTCTTTTCTGCGTTCTTCATAACGAAAACGCAAAATATATTCGCGCATCATCCCGCTACGAGCAACGCCCGGGCGTATCACTGAACTGGCCGCTACTAATCCTAAATAGTCATCCACCTGAAGTTTTCGCAAGAGCATCCTCATGGCAGGACTTTCCACATAAAAGCATCCTATAGCTTTGGCATTCCTGAGCAGATCTTTTACCCGTTCATCCTGCTTGAAACGCTTCATGTCGTGGATGTCGATAAATGGTGCTAGAGGACGATTTTTTCGAACTAACTCGACGGCTTCTTTTATTTTGGCCAATCCTCTCTGACTGAGAATATCAAATTTGTAAAGACCGGCATCTTCAGCCACGACCATATCAAAATGTGTGGTTTGAAATCCTTTCGGCGGAAGAAATGTTGCCGTGTAATGATGAATATTATTTTCCGTTATCAATATTCCCGCGGCATGTATGGTGAGCATGTTGGGAAAGTCCTGAATTAGTGTGCTGTAGCGCATCACAAGCAATGACATTTCATCCAGATTCCGCAAGTCTTTTTTACCCTCGCTTAAAGCATCTATTTCATGCTTGGGCAAACCGAAAACCTTTCCCAATTCGCGAACAACAGCTTTAAATTGAAATGTACTGTATGCCGCGAGTAGTGAGACATTTTTAAATCTGCTAAATATGTAATTGGTGATGTCTTCCCTGTCTGTCCACGAAAAATCGATATCAAAATCGGGAGGATTTTTGCGATATAAATTGATAAATCGTTCAAAGTACAAATCGAGTTCTACAGGATCCACTTCAGTAATTCGAAGAATATACGCTATGATACTGTTCGCTCCACTTCCTCTTCCCACATAAAAAAACCCGTTGCTGCGAGCATAACCAGTGATGTCCCAATTGATGAGGAAATAGGATAGAAATCCTTTTTGCCGAATGATATCCAACTCCATTGCAATGCGCCGGTGAATATGATTTCCACCTTCGGGATAGCGATAATGTAAACCCTCATTGCATAGTTTTTGAATTAATGTAAAATCTTCCTCTTCTGACCTGGTGTAAGAATGTTGATTTTTATGTGCTTGTTCGGTTCCGAATCGGAATTCAAAAGAACAGGAATCCAGTAATTCATTTGCTTTGCTCATTAAATAGGGAAATTCGGAGTAAATACTTTTAATTTCTTCAGGACTTCTGTAAATCTCACTTAGTGATCCCTGGTCTTCAATCGGTAGCTTGCTTAGTAGTGCGTTGTTGTCGATAGCCCGAAGTAAGCGATGAGCATTGAATTCTTTCTTATTTCGAAAACTGCATGTATGCAGAGCAACAAGCTTTTCGGGATGTTTTAAGCAGTTTGAAAATTTGAGTCGATTAAGATCTTCAGGTCGAATTCCGACATACTCATTTTCGCGAAGATCCGCTATTTTCTTGCCGAGTTTGTCGAATTGTATGAATGGGTAAATGATATAAACATTATTAAATATAGGGGCATTAAGTAAAAAGTGTTTGTTGTCATGTGAGTATTCGCTAAGATGATTATTGAGCTCATAAAACCCCTCATTATTTTTTGCCAAACCGATGTATTGTTGACTAGCATTGTTTCTAAAATCGATTCCTACTACAGCCCGCAATCCATATTTAGGGCCGAGTCTAACAAAATCCAGTGTTGCGGAAGTATTATTTATATCGGTAAATGCCATGCAGGTTATGCCGTTTTTCTGAGCAAAACTGAGGATGTCTTCCGGCTTTACTGTACCGTATCGCAAAGAATAATATGAATGATTATTGAGGTACATTATTGTCTTCGGTTAGCTAGCAACATGGGAGGCTCACCGTTAAAAGGATTGCTTCGGCCAATGGTTTTAGCCATTATTCCAGCAGCCGAAATCACAGCCCGATCACCATATTGAATTCGCATTTTGTCCATGGCCTGATAGAGGTTGATACGCTCTTCAGTATCGTCAAAAAGATTGATTTGATTACCGCCTCCAACGAGGTGGCTGTAGCGCAATCCGACGAGTCGCACTAAGAGTCTTCTATTGTAAAGTTTGTCAAATAGTTCCTTGGCTATGGGAATTAGTTGATGATCCGAAGCGGTGTAGGGGATGCGTAATTGTGTGCTGTAGGTATTGAAGTCGGAATAGCGAATTTTCACGGTTACGCAAGCGGTGAGCTTGGTGCCGCGCCTCAGTTGAAAAGCGAGATTTTCGGCCATGGCGATGAGTATTCCGCGGAGCTTTTCCACATCAGTAGTATCGCGATCGAAAGTGCGTTCTGTGCTGATGGATTTACGTTCGCAATAAGGCGTAACTGGACTATTGTCAATGCCGCTGGCCTTTTTCCATATTTCCAGCCCGTTTTGTCCCAGCACGCGCTCCATGAGCTCGGGAGGCATTTCTTGAACAGTTTGAATTTTACTTACCCCGAGATGCCTTAGGGTTTGGTAGGTTTTGTCGCCCACCATTGGAATTTTTCGGATCGAAAGTGGTGCGAGAAATGGTTTTTCATCCCCGTAATTGATTTTGAGTTGATTGTTAGGTTTGGCTTCTCCCGTTGCGACCTTGGATACCGTTTTATTTACAGACAAACCAAATGAAAGCGGCAATCCTGTTTCGCGAGTCACTTTTTGCCGGAGCTCAGAAGCGAAGCGGAAACATCCGTAAAACCGATCCATTCCGCTGAGATCCACAAAAAACTCATCAACGGAAGTCTTCTCATATACCGGCACGGATTCTTTTACGATTTCCGTAACCATATCGGAGTATTTCATGTAATTACCCGAATTACCACGAATGATAATTGCTTCGGGACATAGGTCCCGTGCCATTTTCATGGGCATAGCGGAATGCACACCGAAGGCGCGCGCTTCGTATGAGCATGATGCCACAACTCCGCGGTCACTGGTGCCCCCGATAAGAATGGGTTTTCCGTTCAACCGACTGTCCATAAGTCGTTCTACCGAGACGAAAAAGGTGTCCAAGTCGAGATGCATAATTGCACGTTCCGCCATGGTAATGCGCGTTAATAGTTGCTCCGTTCCCCGGAGTGAGGTTTATACGTTGATGTTGCATTCATGCAAACAAGCAGGGTGTCTTGCTCCCCTGAAGAACAGATTCGCCCTTCTTGAATGCTAAAATAAATAGAAAACTAATAAAACGAACATTTTCAAAGAAATATTCTGTATTTGCCAGATACACAGTTCATTATATTTATATGCGTGAAATTGATTACATTTAATACATCAAAGCCATCACCATGAATAAAATCTTTATAGCCAAGAGTATTTTATTACTCCTGATGTTTTTCGGGATTCCTTTTTCATCCTCTGCTCAAAATTGCTCCCAAGAGGAAGTGGAATTTATGAATGAAAATCTTGAAGACGGCATCGATGTGGCATCAGGCTGTTATCTGGATTGTTTGTTTTCGGATAATCAGGATAGTTGTGTAACAGACTGTATGGGAGAGGCTTATCCTGAAATCAGTGATACCTGTTTACAATGCGCACCAACGCAAATGCAGTGCGTTGTAGAAGCTTGTTTTTTACCTTGTCTTTTCCCTAATTCTCAGGCCTGTGAGAATTGTGTATTGGAAAATTGTGGTCCGGCATTTCTTGTTTGTATCGGGGATGACGATGGAGATGGATTTACGGTGGATGGCGGAGATTGCGACAACAACGATATATCCATCAATCCGATGGCTGAAGATGAGGAGGGGGATGGAATAGATCAAAACTGCGATGGAGTGGATGGAATAGCTCTTGGGATGGATGCAGAGCGAGAAGTAACACTGAGAATGACCTTGCAAAACAAGATATTGTGCCTTATTTCTGAACATGTTGGTATTTTGAGTGTTTATTCTGGCACCGGCACACTTATAGCGAGAACTATGATAAGTGAGCAAAGCAGATGTCTTCCGATTGATTACAAAGGAATTGTGATTTACACTTTCGAATCAGATAGCCATCTCAAAAGCGGAGCATTTGCAAATTTTTAATAAATACAATTTCCGAATTAATGAAATTAAATAAAATTACTTTTTATTACTTAGTTCTACTGCTTTTATTCAGCCTTTATTCATTGCCAACAAAAGCCCAGCAGTGCACACAGTCAGAAGTCGAGTATTTGGCTCAGAATGCTGAATTACTTGCTGACATATCTCAATCATGCGCATTTGATTGTGTATTATCACTGAATCAAAATGATTGTTTATTGGCATGTTTGTCTGAACAAATTCTAGTAAGCGAAGGCTGTTTATCGTGCAGTGTAAATCAGATTAACTGTGTACTCGATAACTGCGCTTTTGCATGTTTGTTTCCCAATTCACAGGTATGTGAAGATTGTATTTCCGAAAACTGTTTACCCGATTTTTTTGTTTGCATTGGTGATGATGATATTGATGGTTACACCATTGAGGGGGGTGATTGCAATAATTCGGATGATGAAATAAATCCTTCAGCCAATGATTTTGAAGGTGATGGTATAGACCAGAATTGTGATGGTGAAGACGGCCTCGCAACCGCATTGAATGAAAATTATAAAAGCAAATTTAACGTTTATAGAAATGATAATTTTGTAATTATTACAACAGAAATTGCCGGAATTTTGAATTTCTACAACCTTCATGGGGCTGTCCTTTTTTCGAAAGTCATTAATGGAGATGAGATATTAAATATTGACCAATTTGGTATAATTATTTTATACTCTTTTGTAGGCAAGGACATTCAATCGAGCGGGAAAATTTGATGCTTTTTTGCTTTGATTTAAATACTCTCAGGCAAAAGTAGACTAGACATATTTTGTGACAAAATGGAATTGCTCCATTAAAAATGAGAATGGCTTTTAGTAATTTGATTTCAATCGGTAACGGATGAGAGTCTAATGGCAAGTGATCATCAATAAACGTGGAGAACACCTATGAGCCACAAGTTCATCGATCATTCTCTTTGCTATTCCCAAAAGAACTACTTCAATTGTTAACCAATTCCAAAGAGATTGAAGGTGCTATATTGTATCATTCACAATTTCAGGACAAATTAAACTCTATGGGGATAACTTGATGTTGTAATGTCCTAAGGATGAACTTATAACAATTACAATCTTAGGTAAATTCAATCCTAAAGTGATGACTCTATATTGTAATCTCCTCGAGAAGACGCTTTATTGTGATGATTAGCATGAGTCGTTAGGCAAACGGGTAAGTAGATTGAGGAGAGATAGTGATACTTGTAAGTGCTAGTTATTCAATGATTTGGATTTGAATTTCTGTACTTTGAATTTCATTGATGCTCTCTATTTTTTAAGATTAACGGTTTAGTTCAATTAGCCGTGGTATTGGCGCAGAATACTTGATTTTCTTTGTTGTGAAAAACTAATCATCTATGAAAAAGTACACAACAGTTGACGCGTTCAACAAGGCTTTTGACACCCACGAAAAATGTTTCACCTACTTATGCGACCTTAAATGGAGCGATGGATTTACCTGCAAAAGATGCGAGCATAATGTAGCAATAAAAGGACGCACCTGGTACTACAGAAAATGCCAGAAATGCAAGTATGACGAGTCATGCACAGCACACACCCTATTCCACAAACTCAAATTTCCTGTTATCAGGGCTTTCATGATGGTACATCAAATTAGCACCTTGAAAAAGGGATTATCATCCTGTGAAATGAGTCGTCAACATAATGTACATCAGGAAACAGCTTGGTTTTTCAAGCGGAAAATCCAACAAGCTATGGATACCGGATCTGTGCCAACTTTAGCGGTAGGAGTTATCGATTCAGAAGAACATAGCCAAGGGAAAAATGAATCAAAAGAAGATCAAAAGTCGGAAAAAGAAAACACGATAATGGTCACATTATCTTGTCAAAATTCCGACCCTCAAAAATCAAAAACCCTCATTGTGGCAGTATTATCTGATAAGCCTTTTGATGAAAATCAAAAGTTGAGCAAGATGATTTGGACTGATGGCCAGTGCAGCTCAGCTAAAGAACTCTATCGAAAATTCGAGCTGAAATTTGAGTTCAACTCCGGTGAAAATGGATCCGCCATGAAATGGTATATCTACAATCTTAAGCATTGGATGCGCGGGATTCATCACCTTGTTTCTCTAGCCCACTTGCAGCGATACTTGAATGAATATCAGTACCGGTTTGATCGAAGAGCATTTACTAAATTCAATACATCTGAAATTTTAAAGAAAATGGTTGAATTGCCTTGGCTTTCCTATGCAAAGGCCAAATCGATTTAAGCTAGAGATGTAAGAATCGTTTACAATATGCTATCCATCTGACAGATTAAGAAAGATGCTTGAATTGATCTGGCTTCCTTATACGAAGGGCCAAATCGAACTAAGCCGTTAATCTGTAAATCCCGGGCAATAAGCTATTCCTGTAACTTGTTGAAGAAGCTGGTTAATTTGCCCTGGCCAATGCATGCAGTAGCCAAATCGAACTAAACCGTTAATCTTAGATTCGTGCGCAATAAGCCTTCTCTGTGCCTTACTGAAGAAGCTGGATAATTTGCCTTGGACACTCTATGCCCTAGCCAAGTCGAGCTAAGCCGTTAATCTTATAAGAAGGTACTTTCAGCTATCTTCCTTTCATAATTTGGAGGATAACCAAATTGCCATAGCCCATTGTAAAAAGGCCAAGTTGAACTAAACCGTTAATCTTAGAATCGTGCGCAATAAGCTATGCCTGTGCTTTATAGAAGAAGCTGCTTCATTTGCCCTGTCCAGTGTATGCAGTAGCCAAATCGAACTAAACCGTTAATCTTAGAATCGTGCGCAAAAGGCTAGCCTTCTGCTATGTTGAAGAAGCTAGTTAAATTGACCTGGACCTTTATGCAAAGGCCGAATCGAACTAAACCGTTAATCTAAAGAACAGCTACCCTTTCAAAGCTAATTGGTAAGCAACATCCTGAAATATTCTTGCGTTTCACCACCCCTCAAACAACCTCTCTAACTCATCTCCCTCTACCTTAAACAAATAACCATTCAACCCTACCGCCCTTGCCCCACTTACATGTTGCTCAGTATCATCTATAAACAACGTTCTTCCTGGATTTAACTGATGTCTTTTTATTAGCTCATAATAAATCTCCCCATCAGGCTTACGCATGTGTAGGTCATTACTGTAATAAATCGATTCGAAGGCCGACTTGAAATATGCAGTCCCCATGCATTGTTCTATATCCTTCTCAAAAGTGCGAACATGAATTTCGTTTGTATTGCTAAGCAGGAAAGTGCGATATTTATTACGCAGTCGATGAATAAGATCTATTCTGCTTTTGGGAATATCGATTAGGATTGCATTCCAAGCCTTTAATAATTTTTCATCGCTCACATCAGAATCAAAATAATCCCTCAATCCATTTAAAAATTGAGCTTGATCAATCGTTCCAATTTCTAAATCATCAAGAAGCTTGTTTTGATTACCTTGTGTGAAAATTTGATCGAAATTCTTCAATCCTAAATCGCGGAACGCTTGAACGGGTAAATTATAATCAATATTATAAAGTACGCCACCAAAATCGAAGATGATTGCATCTATTTGATCAGGTTCAACAGGAAGACTCATTTATAAAAAACCCAAGATGAGCGATTACTTTGTTTCAGGGCGTGGAGTGCTGAATTGGCTGAATCGGAAGTGGTATAGGCGCCATAGCTTACTAAGTTCAAACGACCTCTTTTACCGATAATAGAAGCGTCAAAACCTTCTGATTTTAGCGAATTCACAAGTTTTGAAGCATTTTCCTCAACCTCAAATGCGCCTGCAATCAGGAAAAACAATCCGGGATTGCCTACTGTGCTCGTCGGAACCTTTGGTTCAGGCAATACAGGGGCATTAATTCTAATAGTAATTTCAGAATTTATATCATCTTCTGCTTGAAAATTTAGCGAAATAGTTTCAGCATCTCCAGCATTTAAAATCTGATTTTCCAGATTTAATAAATCTGAATTAACTTCAGCAATATTTCTTTCGGCTGATGGATTATAATTTGAAACAACGGAATTATATCTGAACGGATTTAGACTAGCGACATCGTATTCCTTGCCTTGAAAAAATCCGTTGAAGCTCAGGCTTGCAACTAAGGCCAAAGGTAAAAGAACAGCGGCGGCGACCCAAGGACGAATGGTCGATTTTTTTCTCTGATGGATGTCTATAATTAGGACCTCTGGAATTGCAATCGGATCCAGACTTAAAACAGGCAGACCGAATGAAGATTTTAAGAAATTGGTTTCTTCATCTGGAATAAAACGGAGTTTCATCTCACGATCGAAATATAAAATCCCTATTTTACTCAATTCCAACCGATTGCCAGAGCGCAATTCATTTTCGTATGATTTTACTGTGCGATCGATAAAGTCCAAAGCAGACTCATAAGCAACACCTTCTTTTTCAGCTATGTAATTTGCAAGTAGTCCATCATTCCGCTTGAGACTGCGATTGAATGACAATTGTTTGCTGGGAGGGGAAACGAGTTGAACCCTTGGATGAATGAAGGCGGCTTTATAATTAGCAATGAATCCACCGAAGCCGGGCACAATCACACAATCGTGATCATACATGAGTTCTGCAATTCTGCCCTGTAAAGCCTTTTCTTCCATAAATGCGAAAATACAAAATTGGACTCTTTTAAGCAACATTTTCTTTGAACTGATTAACAGGGATTTGCAAAGTTGGAAATCGGTAAGTCTCTTTGATTCAGGGCATTATAAACAATGTTGTCTAATTAGTTCAATAAGAATTCCTATGTTAACTTGATCAATGGGATGTTTAACACTTTCTAGTTCAAGGTATTGTGAGTTTGGCATGTGTTGCACGGCCCATGTAGATTCTGCTTTAGAAACCATAGAGTCCAAGCTGCCTCTGCAAACCACAACCGGACAATGTACCCTTGAAAGATCCACATCTGTCAAAGCATCTGAATCCACCAATATTTGCATCAGTTCTGCTGTTTTAATAACCACATCTTTCCAGTCGCAGGGGGCATGGAGTTCTTTAAGTTGATTTGCAAATACCGGAATTTTCTCTGCCATTTTCAGTGGATTCAGCATTTTGATTTCTTTAGTTGCTGAGTCCTGGCTCCAGTCGAATTTGGTGCCGAGGGCAATTATTTTTTCAAACAACCCTTTTTTCTTTGTTTCAGCAAATAGAGCTACATATCCTCCCATGCTATACCCGAAAACCATGGGGTGTTGGAGTTCTTTTTCAATAATATAACTGCACAAGAATGCACTGAATGCACAAATCGAAAATTCAGATAGGCAATCTTCTCCCCCATGGCCGGGCATGTTCAAATTATGAACATCCAAATTGGAGGAGATAAGTTTGGTTAAATCATCAAATTGAGTTTTTGATCCGAGTGCACCATGGATTATTATAAGTGATTTCATTCAGAATGGACTTAATTAATCAGTAGCAGTATCGCGCAATTAAAAGTTAATATATAGAACGATTAAATTAAATATTATTGAGAATTTTATTAAGATCTTCGGGTGTGTCAATCGCCGGAGATTCATAATCAGTAATTGCCACATGGATTACATATCCATTCTCCATCCATCGAAGTTGTTCGAGCTTTTCGGAAGATTCCAGAAATGAAACTTCTAAGCGGGCAATCTGTTGCAAGGTCGAAAAACGATAACCGTAAATTCCTAAATGTTTTAAACATTGTAGTTGAGAAATATCTTCCACATCTCGATGATAGGGGATAAGACTTCTACTAAAATACAAAGCCTTACCGTGTTTGTCTATTACCACTTTCACTTTGTTTGGATCTGCCGATATTGTATATGGAATGGGGATGGCAAGTGTGGCAATTTCCGCGCCCTCTTCCACGAGTGCGGCAATACTGTCTATTTGATATGGTTGAATGAAGGGTTCGTCTCCCTGTATATTTATTACTGCATCAATTGGCCCATTTAAGCTTAGTGATGCCTCTAAACAACGATCTGTTCCGCTTTGGTGAGTAGAGCTAGTCATTACCGCTTCTCCTCCAAAGGAATGAACATGATCATATATTCGTTCATCATCAGTGGCAACCAGAATTGCATCTATTCTGCTGCATTGTTTTGCCTGTTCATATACCCTTTGAATCATGCTTTGATGCCCGATCATAGCAAGTGGCTTCCCAGGAAATCTGCTTGAAGCAAAACGAGCTGGTATAATTCCTAATATACGCATTAGAATGTTATAGTGTATTGAATGCTGGTAGCTCGCGGCTTTTCGATTGCTAGGGGCCGAATAGCATATTCGCGGTTAAGCACATTATTCATAATTATTGCTACTTTATGAATGTTGCTAAATTGATAGGAAATACGGCTGTCGAATACGTAATCTCCTTTTTGATGCTGTTCTCGCCAGTCGTTAATTCCGGTATATACTTTAACCCCGGTATCGGTTTCTGGGTCATCCAAATCAAGGAAAATTTTATCAATATTTTGCATATAACTATTAAATCTAAAACTGATTCCTACTGAGAATTTTTTGTAAGTCGCTTGTAAATCAGCCCGCACAAGATGCTGTAATCGATACTTTAAAATATTGTTAGTAGTGTCAGAGCTTGAACTGAGATATGTATTGTCTGGATATTCGAAACCCTCATTAGCGGCTTCCCCATAAACGTATTCAGGAGTCAACGAGACTGGATTACTGTAGGTGTACCCGCATAATGTTTGCAGTTCAATATTGCCAATTTTACCTTCTCCTAATAATGACAAATCAAGTCCGGTAACTCGCGCTTTGCCGGTGTTCAGCGATCTGAAGCCTAGTCCAAAAAGATTGCCTAAGCTGATAGTTTCTGTCCATTGACCAAAAGTGAATTCAATAAAATTCTCATATTCCTGGTAGAAATAGGCGGCATCAAAATACCCCATAAACTTGCCTAACTTGAAACCTTGTTTTATACCAACTTCTGCATTGAAACTAGTTTCAGGCTGCAAGTCTATATTTGGATAAATATTGATTTGTCCAACAGCCGTTCGAATAAATTTTTCTGCAATGCTCGGAAAGCGATACCCTTGTCCATAGCTCGCTCGGAAATATGTTGCCTCTGCCGCCTGATAATTAACTCCGGCTCTAAATACGGGCTTTGATTCGGACTCTTTATTGATTTCAAAGTACTCATAACGCAAACCGGCACTTGTAGTCAACCTGCCAAATTTCTTATCTAATTGTAGATAACTTGCGTAATTATCTGCTGTATTATTTCCTTCTGTAACATCGCCGGCATACAGTTGTGATTTTCCGTTGGTATGAATGCCTACCAACCCGAAAGTGAGATTAAAATCCTTGACTCCTAATGAATCGAAGTTCTGCTGAAATTGATACTCCCCGTAATAAACATCACTGAAATTTCCCTGGTCATTGTCATTGTCGTTATCCAAGTTCTGCCATCTTCCTCTTAAACTATGTTTGCTTCCATTTGTAGTAATATACTCTACAAATGGATCAACATTACCCACCACTTGTTTGGTGCGTGTTGCAGAGCCCGCGTATGCCTGGTATAAACCATTAGTGTTATTATCCCAAATCAGAGTGGAGAGAGATTCACCCTTCAGCCAATTGGTATTCAAACCAATACTAAGTCCGGGAATTTTACTAATTCTGTAACGAAGATTAGTGTTAATTCTAGCTCGCAAATCACTATCGTAGCGATCCGCTTTGAAATCGAAATGGTTGGCATTTGCAATACTGCTATCTCCATTTACACCATAGGTGATGATGGGTCCGAGATGACTCTGATCAGCAAATATATTTCCACCAATTACGAAGTCGAGGTTTTTAATTCTTCTGGAATGAAGAAAGCTCACACCACTAAACATTGGTTGGCCATCCCAATATTTTCCAGATGAAGTTTGAGGATCGGAATACAAGCCATGAAAAACATTGATCTTCGTTTGTGGCTTGTCTTTGGGATAGGCGGTTCTGATATTGATAACGCCGCTGAGTGCTGCACTGCCATATAATACGGAAGACGCACCTTTTAAAACTTCAATTTGGCTGATATTTTCTACAGGTAAAAATCCCCAAGAAGGTCTTCCGGCATCACCAGATAAAATGGGCAAATCATCAACCAAAATCATAACACGACTTCCTGCCCCAAAACTATATCCACTGCCACTTCTAATTTGAGGCTCATTATTTACTATGCTAACACCGGGAGTTTGTTGCAGAACATCATCTACAGAAGTAGTATTTTTATTCTCGATAATATAAGGTTTGATAACCTCCATAGACATGGTAACTTCACCCAGGTTTTGTTCGAATCTACCGGCTGAAATAACTACAATTTCCAATTCATTTGCGGCACTTACAAGCTCAATGTTCAATGATTGAGTCTCTCCCGCCAATAGCGTTATGGTTTTTTCTTGACTAGTATAGCCGGTGTAAGAGAATTGCACTGTATGCTGTCCCTCTTTGACCGATAAAGTATAATTACCATCTAAATCTGCAACTGTACCAGCACTCAGGGCTTTTATCCAAACAGTAGCACCTACAAGTCCTTCTTTGCTGGAAGAATCTGTTATTTTGCCTTTAAGTACGGCCTGTCCACTCAGAACACTGCTGATTATTAAGGTGATAAAAAGAAAAAGTAGTCTCATATTATTAAGGTCGCAAGCACAAGTATAAGAAAAGACAGTCGAATTGTAATTATCGCTTTAAACGTAAGTAAACGTTTAACACTTGTTTATTTGATTCTTCAAATCTATATTTGCCTGAACTAATTACGAAAATCATGACTCACAAAAGCTATGTGGCAATTGCTATAGTTTTCTTATTCGCATCATGCCGAAAGGAAAGCCCCCAATTAGACAACATTATTTATGGAACCGTAAGGGATGCTATTTCGGAAGAGCCTATTCCTAATGCTATAGTGTCGTTCGAAAATGTGCATGTCGATGGCTTGGAGATCATCTATACGAATATGGAAACTATACAGGCAGATCAATTTGGAAGGTTTACTTATGATCGAAATAAAAACTATGATTACGCCAATGCCGAGAAGTCCGGTTATTTGGAAAGTTCGGCAAATGAAGTTTCCATAAAAAAGCCCGATCTCTGCCGCTTCAGTATTTATCTCTATCCTTTGGCCAATTTCAGGCTGATTGTGAGAGACAATCCTGATCTTGAAAATTACTTCAGTGTTGAATATAATGTGCCCGGTTCAATTAATGGCCAAAGACAAAGTCATTTTGAAGGAGATCAGGAAATTGTTTGGAACACCGAAGTAATGGCTGAATTCAATCAGCCGCTTTATCTGAAATGGAATGTGGGAACGGACTCTGAGCAACCTGAAATTATCCAGGTTTTTACTCCCTCACAGACTTTAACAGAATATATACTCGAGTATTAGATTAGAAAGCTGCTCGTAGGCTTTTAGCGACGATACCGGAACGCTAAAAACTAAAAACAGCTTTAACATGAGAACACTTTTTTACCTGTTCCCGGCAATTCTTTTGCTCGGAACCAAAAGCATCATTGCTCAATTAGACAGTCCATTTCAGTTATTCGATGAATCGAGTATCACATGTGGATATTTTAAAGACATGAGCCCGGGTTGGTTGGACCTGAATCAATGGTCTGGAATCGATGTTAGGCCCTGCAGTCCAGGGCAAGGGCAGCAACTCTACCTTGAACTAACTGAATCCTGCATGGACCAGAGCCAAATGATTTCTATTGGACAATTGCGCGATTCAGTCACTGCTGATTTGGCCTCCTCAATGGCAATTCCTTTGGTCATTATGGACTATAAGTATGAGAATATTATCCCTTCTGCTTTTGCTGATGGACTTATTGATACCACTGGAGGAATATTTACCCCTCTCGTAAACCAGTCAAGCCTTTTGGAAGTTGGGAGTATGTTTACCGCATTCACATTTCATGATCAATTTCACAGTACTTCTCCAGCCATAATTCTAGATCAGGAATATTATTTTTCTAATCAGCCGCCTGCTGACAATATTGAAATTGATTTTAATGATGGCAATGGATTTGTAGCTTTTAATTGGGGTGATATAGTCCCGATTTCAAGTCCATCTGATATAGTGATGATAACTCTGCGAATGAGTAGAAGCGGTCAAATTCGTTATGCCCAAGCAGCAACCCCCAAATCAAAATGTTCGGCTCCATACATGCCTGACCCAAGTCCTTGGCCTTCGGAGGATCCAAACTTCCCATGGATGATTAGTGCAGATTATAACGGTACAATTGTACAAGCCAATGCGTATGTAAAGTATCGGGAAGGGGGATTCGGAAATCTTACTAAACCCTTCATTTTTGTTGAAGGTATTGATTTTAATTCCACAGATATTTATCCCGATCGATTTGGAAGTTTTGGCTGGTGCCAGTTTGTTTCAGGAACTGATCCGGAGTATGATTTTTTATATAATATGCCAAACCTCATTGAAAATTTACGTCAAGAAGGATATGACATTATCCTCCTGGACTTCAAAGATGGAGCTGATTATGTTCAAAACAATAGTGAAGTCCTTAGAAAGCTCATCGATCTGGTCAATTCATATAAAACTTCAGACGAATCTAATATCGTTAGTGGGGCTAGTATGGGTGGGCAGATTACGAGATACACGCTTGCAAAAATGGAAGCTGAAGAGGTGCCGCATTGCACAAGGCTATGGATTTCAATGGATTCACCGCATCTTGGGGCACATATCCCACTTGGTCTTCAACACATGTTACAGTTTCTAGCTGATCAAGGAAATGCAGATGCTCAACTTATGATCGATGGTTCATTGCAAAGGCCAGCAGCTCGGCAAATGCTGATTGATCAGTTGCAAATAATTTCATCATTGCATGAAGAATGGACCGCTGAATTGGAGGGATTGGGTTATCCTAATGAGTCTAGAAACATTGCTATTGCTAATGGTTCTAAGTATGGATTGGCTCAACAGCCCTATGCCGGATCTGCAATAATAGATTATGAAGTGGAGTTTTTGGGTAATCCTGCGGCATGGCTTTGGGCTGGAACCGCGCCTGGAATTCCGTATTTATTTCCTCCTTTTAATGTTGTGTTTTCAGGGAAAATCCCAAATGGAGGAACACAACTACCCGATTGGCTTGGTGGTGACTGCATTCCGTATGATTTTGTAACTGATGTTGCCCTATATCCAATGGGATCAATCTTCCCTCATGAATCAGTACCGGGAAGCACTAGACCTACTGCAAAGGTAATTGTTGATGCAATTAATGAAATTTTGACCGCTGACGATTGTGGCGCCCCATTATTGGAGGCCGAACATGATACACATGCTTTTATTTCTACTCAGAGTGCCCTCGGAATTAATTACCCTAATTTATTCGAATCTGTAGAAGAAATAATTTTTTACGATAATCAGGCTTTACCTTTTGATGATTTTAGTGCCCCAGAATATGTAAATGAGCGCCATTCAGAAATTTCAGAACAGAGTTTGGCTTTTGTTCTTGACGAAGTATTGAGTGGTGAAAACCAATTTATAGAAGAGCTCGCTCCCGGCATGGAACAGCCTGGAACTTTTAATTTTGGTTCTCAGCAGTATGTTTATTTCAATAACCTGAGCGTAGGTAATGGTGGACTACTTCTAATTAATGCACTAGCGCCAATTCATTTCGCCGAAGATCCAGATTGGGTGCCACAAACAGGCTCTCTTTTGGAGGTTAGGATTGGTTCTTGTGGATCGGGATTGCACCTAAAAAACGGAGCGGAAATGCGCATTGGAAATCCGGATGGAAGCACATTTGGCAAGCTTATCGTTTCAAGAGATGCCTTTATTGCTATGGATGAAGGTGCAAAAATAATTGTACATTCAGGCTCAAGCTTAGTGTTTGAATCTGGTTCTGTAATGAGCCATTACGGGGGCCAATTAATTATAGAAGATGGAGCTTCTGTTGAATTTGAACCTCATACTCACATAGAGTTCTATGGCTCTGCAAATTATAATCTGGAAGGAGATCAGTCAGAAATTCAGATCAGTGGAACTGCGCACCTTAATACTAATAGAATATGGACGGTCGATTTCAATGGATCCGAATCGCAAATGGTTATAATGAATGATTGGGAGTTGAATCTTGATCAAAATGCAGAAATACGCCTTAGATCATTTAACGAAGATGCATTCTTAAATATAGCACAAAATGTAGTATGTAATGTCATGGGAAGCGCTGCCAAATTTAAAATGAATGATCTCAATCTACGTTTTCATGGCAATGGAGAACTTAATGTTCATGCATCTGCTTGGTTAAACGGCATTGCTGTCAATACTTTTAATTCAAATGACGAGATACAAGTATTTAATAAAACAATAGTAAATAATTCTATTATTGAAAATGTTATTTTAAGAGCTAATTTTATTGGCGTTTCTCCGGCATTTTTAAAAGTTTCGGGAACGGAATTTTATGGATTTGACAAGGGGTTGAGAGTACAAGGAGGATCATATCATGTACTGTCTAGTTCCTTTCTTGATGGCGCAATGTTGAGAAGCGCCAGCCTCACTGCAACAAGTGCATTAAACGGCTCAATCTTTGACAGTGGAGAATCTGGCATCCCAGGACCTGTATACGATCCAGGTAAATTGGGATTAGAAGATGTGTCATTGGCACGGCTTGATATTAGCGATTGTTCGTTTCGTGGTTATAGTGGATCGGGAATTTTTAAATCCCAAGGGAAACTTTTCCTGAAATGCACCGAAATTCGAGATTGTCATACTGGTTTGTTTCTGTTGGAAATGGTCCGGGGTTATCTCGACTCGGGAAGCGGTTCTGGTTTCAATGAAATTCGCAATAATCGCTACAACATTAGACTGGAGCAAGCGCATTCTCTGATTTTGAAAAATGGATTTAATGTGTTGACTTCTTTTTATGATTATAACATAGCAGGATCTTTGAGCGGATATTGCAATTGTCAAACCTCAACATGGATTGATGCTTTAAGAAATACTTGGCAATCAGGAGGATTGTTGAGTCCACCCCAAGCTCAACATTTTGATGTTTGGAGACTCGCTGATTGTGAATATGACCCATGGCAAATCTCATGTCAAATTCCAGTTCTTGATCCTCACCCTTCAATGCAGACTTGTCCGGGTGTAATTGCCGCTGATTTTGGAAAGAATTTGGATTCGAATAATGCTAAATATTTAATTAAACCTAATCCCGGAAATTGGCCGATTAATATCAGTGCGGAACTTGAAATTAGTACTTTAGAACTTTGGGATTTACAAGGAAGACTTTTGTATACATCCAGCGCAGTGCTTTCTAACTGGATTGATTTGTGTCCTCCTGGTATAAGTGCTTCTGGAGTTTATCTGCTTCGCTTATACTTTGTCGATGGAAGTGATGTTACTGAACGGATAGTGATTCAATAATAATAGTGCAGAATACGGTGGCCGATATTAACAAAAGCATTCAGGAGGAAGAGCAAATTCATGCTCTTGCTCTTATGCGAGTAGAGGGTATCGGCCCCGTTACTGCTAGAACCTTATGCGAATCACTGAACAGTTTCAAGGAAGTCTTTCATTTGAGTCCAACAGCGCTTAGAGCGAGAACCGGTTGCACAGATGTTATGGCGGCTAGAATCGCAAAGTTTAATGGATGGAAAGCGGTAGAAGATGATATGAATGCATTGCGTAAAAATCAAGTCCAAATGACACATTATTTCATGGATTCTTTCCCCGAACGACTGAAACAGTGTGCGGATGCCCCTTTGTATTTTTTTAGAAGGGGAGATATAGACCTCAATAAGCAGCGTGTAGTTGGGGTTGTGGGCACCCGACGTCCTAGTAGTTACGGCATTTCAGTATGCCAGCAATTAGTAACTGATTTGACTAAATACAAGCCTGTTATTCTTAGCGGGCTCGCCTATGGAATTGACATTTGTGCGCATCGTGCCGGAATTAAGAGTGATTTACCTGGAGTTGCTTGTTTGGCCCATGGCTTGGATCGAATTTACCCAAGAGAACATGCGGATGTAGCTGCACAATTGACTCAAAATGGAATGTTAATCAGCGAGTATCTCCCTGGAGTAATGCCTGATCGTGAGAATTTCCCGATGCGCAATAGATTGATCGCTGGACTTTGTGATGCACTAGTTGTGGTAGAGTCCGGGGTGCGCGGAGGATCTATGATTACAGCAAAACTTGGTTTTAACTATAACCGAGATGTTTTTGCTTTTCCTGGTAGAAATATCGATGCGAGTTCTGCCGGCTGCAATTTTCTTATCAAATCTAATCAGGCTACTCTGATTGAGAGTGCAGCAGATATTGTGGATGGTTTGAGTTGGGCCACGGGCAGTCAATTACAACTGCAAATAGAAACAATTCCGCAATCCGTGATTGTGGAGGAACAGTCAATAATTAAGTCACTTTTGAAAGGCACCCGCCATTTCGATGATCTCAGCCTTCATACCGGACTAAGCCCTGGACTTCTGTCGTACTTTTTACTGGAACTCGAATTAAAGAAAATGGTCGTTTCAATGCCAGGCAAGCATTTTGAACTTAATTATGCGAGAAGATAGGATGGGCTATAATTTTGCAACTTTTCTCGGGTGTTGATTGGTTGCTCGTAATCAGTCCATATAATTCAAAAGTAATTCTTATAAAAAGCATTTTTTTAACCACCCATCAGCACTTGTGAGAAGGATGCTGAAAATCGACATTTTGCATTTAGGAATTATCGTCTTAACGGTCTGGATTGGAATTCAAAATGTACTCCAACTATTGGCAAATTCTTGAACTTCTTATTGCGTAGTGGCTACCCTTTTATTAATTGTGAATTCAATTTTTTGTAGTTGCCAAAAAGCTTAATTCGAAAGAAACATCGCTATAAGTTGCAATCTTAGAAAGTTGTTTTTTGATCTGGGTTGTTTCATGATCAAATCAGCTATAACCGATTTATTTCTTGGTTCCAAGCCCTGTGCTTCCCGGACTTGCTACTGTTGGAAACATTGATTTGCGGAGATCTTTGGCTATCTGGCTGAAGCCTGAACGAATAATTTTAAATATATCTTTCTGATCTCCCGGATAGTCGAACATCAAAGCAGAAGCGCTGATCTTTTTACCTTGTTTGTCAAGCAAAGTGTAGTGAACTTTTACTTGTCTTGGAGCCGGCCTGCCAGGTAATGATTCCACGTCTTTTCTAACTCTAATGTCGAGCTCATTTAAAAATAAAATGAAATCTGCATTATATCGTTGCTCAATGTAAGTCAGAATATTCTTATCCTCAATTTTTACATTCATGAAACGATCTTTACCATCATAATAGGTTTTAATCATCCCGTCCTCAACAAAAGTACCTCGTCCAACTTGCTGTTTGGAATCATTGCCCTTTTTGTTTTTTACTGAGTCAGGAACTTCAACAGCAATGTATTCCCAATTAACAGCCTCATAAATCTCAAAAATATCTTTGGCTTGCTGTAGATCGCCATCATTTAGAAGGTCTATCACCTTAGACTTCATGGCAAGCTCATTGCTAATCATTTGGCTCAGGCTCTCGCGCAATAGAACACGGATTTCGCTTATTTCCATGTTGTTGGCGTATGTTAGCTCACGACTCACATCAGAAATAAACATCTTTGGCTCATAAGGAATAACCAAAATCCGGGCATCTGATTCATTAATCAGCGTATTCTGCCGACCGGTAGTCTTGTCTTGAGCCTGCAATGAAATTGCAAAAAATAACAAGAAGCTAATAAATGAAATTTTGAAAATGCTGCACATACCTTAAAAGTAACAGGTGATCATTGAATATTACAAAGCCTGCCCATCAAGTTTTAAGCCAGTTACATGTGTATAACTAATCAGAATCAGAATTTACCGATGAGGTAACGGTAAATATCGTTTCCATTTGCATACAGGAGTAAGGCCAAAAGTAAGATCATTCCTACAACTTGAGCTTTCTCGAGAAACTTCTGATTTGGAGCTTTGCCGCGGATCATTTCATACAAAAGGAACATCACATGACCGCCATCCAATGCCGGAATTGGGAGAATATTCATGAAGGCAAGAATCAACGATAAGATCGCAGTTATTTCCCAAAACGCTTGCCACTCCCATGTTGGAGGAAACATTCCGCCAATTCTGCCAAATCCACCTAAGCTTTTGTAAGCGCCTGTGTCAGGGTTGAATATCAATTTGAATTGTTCTACATATCCCTTGAGTTTCCCCCAAGCTTTGGAAATTCCAGCAGGTATGCTCTCGAAAAACCCATATTCTAAGGTTTCGAATTTGTAAATCCCCGCTTTCTCCATGTCTTTGTAGTCAAGTAGAAGAGGCTGAATTTCAACTAAGCCCGAGTCAGAAACGGAAAGTGTAAGTTGCATTTCGTTTCCGTCCCTTAAAATAGTAACGGGAACTTGCGAGCCCGAATAACCTTTAAGTACGGTTTTTCCTTGATCAAACCATGCTATATCAGTGCTATCAATTCTAATAATCTGATCTTTTTGCAAAAGACCTGCTTTTGCATTGATGGAGCTATCTGGAACAAGGTCTATCAAAAATGGAACACGTGGAAAAAATAAGCCTTTAATTTTGCTGTCGGTCATTTGTTCAACCAAATTTTCCGGCATATCCAGCTTAACTTCCTCACCATTTCTATCCACAATAATTTCACCCCCGTAAATAATGGAAGGCACTACCTCTTCCATATAAATAGGCTTCTCACCACGAATGCTTACAATCCTATCGCCATTTTCAAATCCAATTTCTCTAGCTACAGGACTCACGCACCATATTCCGCTGTGTAACTCCTCAATCGGTAGTCTTTTTTCACCCCAAACAAATAACAGCATGGTGTAAATGAGCACACCTAGAATAAGATTAACGGTTACGCCGCCAACCATAATAATCAATCGCTGCCAGGCCGGTTTTGCTCTAAATTCCCATTCCTGAGGCTCCTGACTCATTTGTGAAGTATCCATGGACTCATCCACCATACCTGCAATTTTCACGTAGCCACCTAATGGCAGCCAACCGATGCCATATTCGGTATCCCCTCTTTTTATTTTGAAGAGACTAAATCCCGGATTAAAAAAGAGATAGAACTTTTCTACTCGAGTCTTAAAATATTTAGCAGGTATGAAGTGTCCTAGCTCGTGTAATACGACTAGAATTGACAAGCTTGCTATGAGCTGTGCGGCTTTTATCCAGAATTCCATAATTTTTGTCCTGTTCAGGAATCTGCGAAGTTAAGAATTCCTAGCGGGCGAATACTGAACGAAACAATACACATGTTAGTATTATCATCACGTTTACCTCTAAGTGTTAAATAATGCGCACGAAAGCGTAATTTTGTCCCTGCCACCCATTTTAAGGCCACTATGGCGAAGAAAAAAGAGAATTTAAACTCCGCAAAAAGCGGTTCAAGTAAATATGTGTTCTATTTCTGGGCACTATTCAGCACCCCTTTTCTGGCTTTGGGCTTATTACTCATTCTTGCTGGATTCGGTGATTTGCCTGATACAGAGGCACTTGCAAACCCAAAGACAAATCTTGCAACCGAAGTTTATACTTCAGACAAAGTTGTAATTGGAAAGTACTATCGCGAAAACAGATCGGATGTAAAATTCGCTAACATCCCTAAGCACATGGTTCATGCCCTTATTTCTACTGAAGATGAAAGATTCAGAAGTCATTCGGGGATTGATTTTATGGGTACGCTCAGGGCTGTAGTCTATATGGGCAAAAAAGGTGGAGGTAGTACCATTACTCAGCAATTGGCAAAAATGCTTTTTACGGCAGAATATGCCTCCAGTTTTTTTGAAAGAGCATTTCTCCAGAAACCCAGAGAATGGATTATCGCAGTAAAGCTCGAACGTCAATACACCAAAGATGAAATTCTAACCCTGTATCTAAATCGCTATGACTTTTTAAATCAGGCCATTGGGGTGAAATCTGCAGCCCAGATTTATTTCAATAAACCCGTCGATTCTTTAAGAGTGGAAGAAGCCGCTATGTTGGTGGGAATGTTGAAGAACTCCTCTCTATATAACCCTTTGAAAAGAGAAGAGTTGGTTATTAATAGAAGAGAAGTGGTGCTGAACCAAATGCGTAAAAATGGCTTTTTGGAAGAAGCCGCTTATGACTCTCTTCGAGCCCTGCCTTTGGGAATCAATTATAAAAGACAGAGTCACGATGAAGGTTTGGCCCCTTATTTCCGAGAAGTACTTCGCGCTGAAATGAAAAATATTTTGGACTCCACAGACGAAAACGGAGAGCTTCTTCACAAAAAACAGGACGGCAAAAAATTCGATTTATATGGAGATGGGCTCAAAGTTTATACAACCATCGACTCAAAAATGCAAGAGTATGCTGAGCAAGCGGTGAGGCGTCATTTGAGTACAGAATTGCAAGACGCGTTTTTTAAAGATTTATCTAAGAGAAAGCCCGAGAACTACCCTTTTTATAATGGTATTGCAGAGAAGGAACGCAAGCGAATTATGGATCGTGCAATGAAGGGAAGCGATAGGTATAAGTTTATGACCGGAAATACCTGTCCTGATTGTCGAAGACCGGAAAGCTATATAGAACAAATACAAAAAAAAGGAACAACCTATTTCCATTGCATGGAAGAGCAAGGGGGTTGTAGCCATACATGGCATAAAACGGACCCAGATTCCATCGATATCGTTTTCAATGCTCCAGTGAAAATGAAAGTTTTCGACTACAACGGAGATATTGACACCGTTTTGTCTCCTATTGATTCAATTAAATATCACAAATCATTTTTGCATGCTGGTTTAATTTCTATTGATCCGAACACGGGATTTGTTAAAGCATGGGTGGGTGGTGTTGATTACAAGCATTTTCAGTTTGATAATGTATTTCAGTCAAGAAGGCAAGTGGGATCTACATTTAAGCCCTTCATTTATGCCACTGCTATGCGTTTCGGAATGCATCCATGTGAAGAATTACCGAATCAGAAAATTTGTATCGATTTACCAGATGGTCAAGCGCCATGGTGCCCAGACAACGCCGATTTTAAATACGGAAACATGGTGTCTTTGGAAAATGCTCTCGCAAATTCTATTAATACTATCTCTGCTTTCATTATCAAGCAGTACGGCACAGAATCGGTGATCCGGTTGGCACATGATCTTGGAATTAAAAGTGAAATCCCACCTTTGCCTTCCATTGCATTGGGTGTTGCTGAGTTGAGTTTGTTTGAAATGGTGGCTGCAAATGCCTCTTTAGTGAACAAAGGAGTATATATCGAACCCATTTTTATCACCAGAATTGAAGATAAAAATGGTAATGCTATTTATGAAGCATCGCCCGAAACTCGCGAAGCCATTGATGAACGCACTGCTTATTTAACTGTTAATATGATGAAGGGGGTGATGGATGGAGCGTATAATCGCGAAACAGGAAAACGAATGGGAACCGGTATGCGATTGCGATCTGACAGCAAAACCAGAGAGTACGATAATATTAAATATCCAATGGCCGGAAAAACAGGAACTACGCAGAATAATACAGATGGTTGGTTTATGGGCCTTACTCCTGATTTAGTTACGGGAGTATGGGTTGGAGCGGCTGATCCTACAGTGCGTTTTTCAAGAACTGATTTGGGTCAGGGCGCAAACTCTGCTCTTCCAATCTATGGATACTATATGAATGATGTTTATGATCATAATGATGTATTCAAAATATCAACAAGTGATTTTGATAGACCTGAATTTGACATGGGCATGGAACTCAATTGTAAAGAGTACTATAAGCTGATGAACTCCTTGAATTTTGATGATGAAGCAGAGGAAGAATCTCAAGAAAATCTGTTCGAATAATTATATTATTTATGCCAATTAATAAAGTTGTTTCAGGGGCCGAAGAGGCGTGCAAAGGCATCAAAGATGGCATGACGTTGATGCTCGGCGGTTTCGGATTGTGCGGAATACCCGAAAATTGCATCGATCAACTCGTGAAAATGCAAGTCAAAGGGCTTACTTGTATTTCAAATAATGCCGGGGTAGATGGATTTGGTTTGGGAAAATTGCTGGAAAATAGACAGGTCAAAAAAATGATTTCGTCTTATGTAGGGGAGAACGCGGAATTTGAAAGACAAATGCTGAGCGGAGAACTCGAGGTGGATTTGATTCCACAGGGAAGTCTAGCGGAACGCTGCCGTGCCGGTGGAGCCGGAATTCCTGCTTTTTTTACACCTGCAGGATATGGCACTGAAATAGCTCAGGGCAAGGAAGTCCGATTGTTCAATGGAAAAGCACATGTCCTGGAATCTGCTCTCACTGCGGATTTCGCAATTGTGAAAGCATGGAAAGGTGACACTGCTGGTAATCTCATTTTTAAAGCCACTGCTCGTAATTTTAATCCTCTTATGGCGATGGCCGGAAAAATAACTATCGCAGAGGTAGAAATCCTTGTTGAGCCTGGCGAATTGAATCCAAATGACGTGCAAACTCCAGGGATCTTCGTTCAAAGAATATTTCAGGGAAACGCCTACGAAAAACGAATAGAACAACGCACAATTCGTGCAAGATCATAGAACAAATGGCTCTCGATAAAAATGGAATCGCGCGCAGAATTGCGCAAGAGTTGAAAGATGGCTATTATGTGAATTTGGGAATCGGAATTCCTACACTTGTTGCCAATTATATTCCACAAGGAATTGCAGTTGAATTTCAATCCGAGAATGGCGTACTTGGAATGGGCCCATTTCCTTTCGAGGGTGATGAGGATCCAGATCTTATCAATGCCGGAAAACAAACAATTACAACCTTACCCGGAGCTTGTTTTTTCGACTCTGCCACTTCATTTGCTATGATTCGCGGTCAGCATGTGCAGCTAACTGTTTTAGGGGCAATGGAAGTTTCGCAGCAAGGAGATATCGCCAACTGGAAAATTCCAGGTAAAATGGTAAAAGGTATGGGTGGAGCTATGGATTTGGTGGCCTCAGCGCAGAACATAATTGTAGCAATGATGCATACCAATCCTAAAGGGGAATCAAAACTCCTCGATCGATGTACTTTACCCCTCACCGGTGTTGGTTGCGTGAAAAAAGTGGTAACTGAACTTGCCGTGCTCGATATTCGCGATGGCGCATTTCATTTGCTGGAGAGGGCTCCAGGGGTAAGTGTAGAAGAAATTGTTGATAAAACCGAAGGCAGACTCATTGTTCCGCCATTAGTTCCTGAAATGCAAATCTGATTAGGATTTCAGTGTAACACTGACCGTTTCTACATGCCCACCCATCGGAGGGCAAATTTTTGTTACGGTTACGCTCGCCTTTTCCAAATTACGAAATTCGGATTTTAATCTTTTCAGAATTCGAGCTGCTACATGTTCAATCAGTTTAGAACGAATTTGCATTTCTTCCTGAACGATTCTGTTCGCCGCAACGTAGTCAATCGTATCTTTTAAAGAATCTGAATTGGCAGCTTTTGATAATTCAGTCTCAAGTTTAAGATCAACCAAGTATTCGCTTCCAATCCTTGCTTCCTCATCCATACAGCCATGATAGGCATAAACACGGATGGTATTTAAACGAATAATGCCCATCATCAGCCAAGTTTAGCAATAGCAGATTCAATGCGACTTATAGTTTCTTCCTTACCTATAATTTCGGCTAAAGCAAAAACAGATGGTCCCGTCATTCCTCCGGTAAGAACAATGCGCATCACTGGACCCAATGCTCCAAAAGGAATAGAATTAGATTCTAGATAAGCTTTGAAATTTGCCTCTAACTTATGTTCATTGAACTCCGTTTCCACAGCAAAAATATCCCTGATTGCCTTCATGTGTGCAGCGCTATCCGGCTTCCATTTTTTAGCAATTGATTCCTCATTATACGATTGAGGAGCAACAAAGAAATAAACCCCTTCTACAAGTATATCTTTAATAAAAGAAGCTCTTTCAACCATTAGCGTGCATATACGTGCTAACTTTTCATCCGAAATAGAAAAACCATGCTTAGCCATGCTGGGCTTCACTAACTCAACTAATTCAGCCCCTGACTTTGCTCTTAGATACTGCTGATTAAACCATTTGGCTTTGTCTGGATCAAACTTAGACCCCGATTTACCAACACGCTCCAAACTGAATTGATCAATCATTTCTTGTCTGCTGAACAATTCCTGAGGTGTGCCGGGATTCCAACCTAACATTAAAAGCATATTTATAAAGGCATCAGGAAGGTAGCCCTCTTCTTTATAACCATTGGAAATGTTGCCTGTTTCAGGATCTGTCCAGAGCAAAGGAAACACCGGAAAACCAAGTCTATCGCCATCTCGCTTGCTCAATTTGCCATTGCCATCTGGCTTTAAAATCAGCGGCAAATGGGCAAATTTTGGCATGGTGTCTTCCCATCCCAAGGCACGATAAAGAAACACGTGCAATGGAGCCGAAGGAAGCCATTCTTCTCCTCGAATCACATGTGTAATGGACATTAAATGGTCATCTACCACATTGGCCATGTGATAGGTTGGCATTCCATCGCTTTTGAAAAGAACCTTATCATCCAGATTATTGGTATTCACAGCTACCCAGCCGCGGATTTCATCGTGCAAACGGATTTCTTCGTTTCTCGGCATTTTGATCCGAATAACATAAGCTTCAGCTCTTTCTAGTCGCTCATTCACTTCATCAGATGATAAAGTGAGCGAGTTTTTCATACTATTGCGCGTAACGTTATTGTATTGCCAGTTAGGCATTCCGGCAGCTTTAGCCTGTTCTCTGATTAATTCAAGATCATCTGTGGTGTCAAAGGCGTAATAGGCATGTCCTGAATGAATAAGCTGTTCTGCATATGGTTTGTACATCGGTTTGCGCTCACTTTGTCTGTATGGAGCACAAGGCCCGCCATTGTGGGGCCCTTCGTCAGCATTAAATCCGCACCATTGGAGCGCTTCAATTATATAGTCCTCAGCGCCAGGCACATACCTTGTTTGATCGGTATCTTCTACACGAATTAAAAAATCACCTCCATTTTTTTTGGCGAAGAGATAATTATACAGCGCAGTTCTTACACCACCCATGTGCAAAGGGCCTGTTGGACTGGGAGCAAATCGCACCCTTACTCGTTTATCGCTCATTTGTATTCTATTGAAGGCGCAAAGATATTCAATTGCGCGGCGTAGAAAACAGCATAGAAAAAGCCGTATGAAAAACGTGTTGCGTAAGTAAACGTTTAGCGCACGACTAAGTTCTGAAGTGTGCATTTACTTTGGCTTCACAAACGAAAAACAAAAACTATGAACAGCTTGCGTAACAGAGTAAATCTGATCGGTAATCTCGGACAGGATCCGGAAGTTACCCAGTATGAAACAGGAAAGGTTAAGGCAAAATTTAGCATCGCCACCCATGACTCATACAAGAATGACAAAGGTGAAAAAGTGGAGGATACCCAATGGCACAATGTTATTGCCTGGGGTAAACAAGCGGAAAATCTTGGGAAGTACGCTAAAAAAGGCAGTGAAATCGCGCTAGAGGGAAAGCTTAGCACGAGAAAGTATGAGGATAAGGAAGGCGTAAACCGATCTGTGGCCGAAATCACTGTCAATGAATTTTTACTGCTTGACAAAAAGCAGCCTGCATAAATTTCCGGTTTCGTCGCGCTTAATAGAGCCGTCTCAAAGCCAACGGGCTGGGGACGGTTCTTTTTTATATACTGAAATTGGGTAAATTCAAGGAAACTCTGAATAGGTCAAGTGTTTTTAAATTTGTGATGAAAACATCTATTGTTTGTGCATGGTTATTAGAGTGTAAAGGGAAAAACCAATTGAGAACCAATATAAATAATATGCACGTTTGTACTTACAGCGATCTAAGGTTAACTTTGCCCCGCAAATAATTGACAGCAACCTGTTATTCCATGAGCAATTCTGCATTTTTAAAATCATCCCTTGCCAAGAAATACTGGATGGCAGCCACAGGATTATTTCTGTGTTTATTTCTGACAGGCCATTTAGCCGGAAACCTTCAGCTCATATTCGTTACCGGTGAGGAGGGGCGATTACAGTTCAATGAATATGCACTATTCATGACTAGTTTTTTGCCGGTTAAAATTCTATCCTATCTCACCTATCTGAGTATTTTATTCCACGCCATTGATGGTTTGATTCTGACTATTGCAAATCGCAAAGCCAGACCAATAAAGTATTTTAAAGAGAACGCCAGCGCCAATGCTATGTGGAGTTCGAGAAATATGGGAATATTGGGAACAGTCATTCTTGTTTTCATCATATCACACATGTCGCATTTCTGGTACGTTATGCACTTTGGTGAGTTGGCATCCCAAACTACTGCTGATGGAGTAGTATTGCGTGATCTGCACACGGAGGTGATGTCTTTCTTCAATCCAAACATTAATGCACTAGCCTTGCCGATGACCATTTTGTACGTTATTGGTCAGGCAGCAGTTGCATTCCATTTAATTCATGGATTTCAGAGTGCTTTTCAGTCTATGGGTGCACGTCACCCTAAATACACTCCGATAATTAGCAAATTCGGAATGGGATTCGCAATTCTAGTTCCGACGCTTTTCGCCATTATTCCGATTGTGCTTTATATAACTCAAGCTTAAGAACGAGTATCATGAGTATCCTCGACGCAAAAATACCTGAAGGTTCTATCAATAATAAGTGGACCGATCATAAAGGACACATCGATATTGTTAGTCCAGCCAACAAACGACAGCTCGATATTATTATCGTAGGAACCGGATTGGCAGGTGGTGCAGCTGCTGCATCTCTGGCAGAACTGGGCTATAATGTTAAAGCATTTTGTTTTCAGGACTCGCCAAGAAGAGCGCACAGTATCGCTGCTCAAGGCGGTATAAATGCTGCTAAAAACTATCAGAATGACGGCGACTCTACTTTTCGTTTGTTCTACGACACCGTAAAAGGTGGAGACTATCGATCAAGAGAGGCCAATGTGCACCGACTTGCGGAGGTTTCTGGAAATATCATCGATCAGTGTGTTGCCCAAGGTGTTCCATTTGCCAGAGAATATGGCGGAACGCTAGATAATCGATCTTTTGGCGGTGTGCAGGTTAGCCGTACATTTTATGCAAAAGGCCAAACCGGTCAACAGCTTTTATTAGGTGCTTATTCTGCTATGTCACGCCAAATTGCCAAGGGTAATATCAAGATGTACAACCGTCATGAAATGCTCGATCTTGTCGTGATTGATGGGAAAGCAAGAGGAATAATAGCCCGAAATCTAGTGACGGGGGCTTTGGAAAGACACAGCGCACACGCAGTAGTTTTGGCAAGTGGTGGATATGGAAACGTTTTCTTCCTTTCTACTAATGCCATGGGTTCTAACGTAACCGCGGCTTGGAGAGCACATAAAAAAGGGGCATTGTTTGCAAATCCTTGCTTCACACAAATTCACCCAACTTGTATTCCCGTTTCCGGAGAATTTCAGTCTAAGCTCACACTCATGTCTGAATCGCTCAGGAATGACGGTAGAATTTGGGTTCCCAAGAAAAAAGAAGATGCTGAAGCAATTCGAAAAGGAAGCAAGAAGGCTAGCGATATAGCAGAAGAAAATAGAGACTATTATCTGGAGCGTCGTTACCCGGCATTCGGAAATCTAGTTCCGCGTGATGTAGCCTCAAGAGCAGCGAAAGAACGTTGTGATGCAGGCTTTGGCGTTAATGCTACCGGTGAAGCAGTGTATCTCGATTTTGGAGCAGCGATTGAACGTTACGGTAAAATCCAGGCGAACATAAAAGGAATTCAAAACGCGAGTAAAGCTCAAATAATAGAGCTAGGCACTGAAGTTGTGGAATCTAAGTATGGAAACCTTTTTCAGATGTATGAGAAAATCACCGATGATAATCCTTACGTCAGCCCTATGAAAATTTATCCCGCAGTTCACTATACCATGGGCGGACTTTGGGTAGATTATAATTTGATGACCACTGTTGAGGGGTGCTATGCCGCCGGCGAAGCAAATTTCTCAGATCATGGAGCTAATAGGCTGGGTGCTAGTGCCTTGATGCAAGGTTTAGCTGATGGCTATTTTGTTTTACCTTATACCATTGGCGACTACCTCAGTTCCGATATACGCACAGGTAAAATAGCTACTGATTTGCCTGAATTTGTTGAGGCAGAAAAGAAAATAAAAGACCAACTCAATCAATTCCTTAATAATAAAGGAACGAAATCAGTTGACTATTTCCACATGAAACTCGGTAGAATTATGTGGGATAAATGTGGTATGGCGCGCAGTGAAGCAGGATTAAAGCAAGCGATTGAAGAAATCAAAACCTTGCGCGAGGATTTCTATAAAAACGTAAGAGTTCCCGGGGTCTTGAATGAGTTCAATCAGGAACTTGAAAAAGCAGGCCGTGTAGCTGATTTCATTGACTTGGGTGAGCTGATGTGCCTTGATGCACTTTATAGAACAGAATCGTGTGGCGGGCACTTTAGGGAAGAATCACAAACCCCCGACGGTGAAGCAATGCGCGATGATGAAAACTTTGCACACGTTGCAGCTTGGCAGTGGACTGGCAATCCTTCCAATCCTGTAGTACACAAAGAAGAACTTAAGTACGAGTATATCGAACTGAAACAACGTTCGTACAAATAATTTTGATCATGGCAAACATGAATCTCACGCTCAAAATCTGGCGCCAAAAAGGCCCTAATGATCAGGGAAGAATGGAAACATATCAGGTTTCCAATATTTCTCCTGATTCTTCATTTCTCGAAATGATCGACGTTCTTAATGTACAGTTGATTGAAGGTGGAAATGATCCCGTTGCTTTTGATCACGATTGCAGAGAAGGTATTTGTGGAAGTTGCAGCATGTTTATCAATGGCGAAGCTCACGGACCGGGAAGAGGAATAACCACCTGTCAGCTGCACATGAGAAGCTTTAAAAATGCTGATACCATTTATATTGAGCCTTGGAGAGCAAAAGCTTTTCCAGTTATTAAAGACTTGGTAGTTGATCGCACAGCTTTTGACAGAGTTATTCAGGCGGGAGGGTTTGTTTCTGTAAATACTTCCGGAAATACCCTTGATGCAAACGCCATCCTCGTTCCAAAAGCAGATGCCGATGAAGCATTTGATGCCGCTACTTGTATTGGTTGTGGAGCATGTGTAGCAACTTGCAAAAATAGCTCCGCCATGCTTTTTGTTGCAGCTAAAGTGAGCCAATTGGCACTCTTACCACAAGGTAAAGTGGAAGCCAAAGAACGGGTGCTCAATATGGTGAAGCAAATGGATGAGGAAGGTTTTGGAAATTGCAGTAACACCGGAGCATGTGAAGTAGAATGCCCAAAAGGTATTTCCTTAGATCATATCGCTCGAATGAATCGTGAATACCTAGCCGCTAGTCTTGTAAAGAGCTGATAATTAATTTCATATCTTCGTTGGAAAATTATCCCGGTATGAAATTTAGCCTTGCGTTTTTGTTCCTTTCTTTTGTAGTTCATACTCATGCTCAGTTTGAGATCATTTGGAATGATCCGATTACGGTGGCAATGGAAATGTATGATAATAACAGACCTCGTATTGCTATTTTAAATGAGAATCAACCCATTGTTATTTGGGGAAGTAATAACGGAGGAAAACTATACACCTCTATTTGGAATGGGGAAGATTTTGATACCCCACAACAAGTAAATCCAGAAGGAACTCAAATTTTTACGGCTGATTGGGCTGGCCCTGAATTAGCCACCTATTCTGATAAAGCTTACGTAGTATATAAACTTTCGCCTGAAGACGATTTTGGTACCTATATTTCAAGTCTTGATTTACTGAATGAAACCTGGTCAGACAGCATTCGGGTTGATGATGCAAATGCAATGCAGGAGAGCAGATTTCCAAATATCAGCATCGATGAAAACGGTAATGTTTCGGTCATATACATGAAGTTTGAAGGCAATTTTCTGGAACCTCGATACGAAGTTGCCAAAGCCGATAATGACCTCCTATTTGGTGCTTCTGTAAATGCGAGTGCAATTATAAACGGTGAAGCTTGTGATTGTTGTCCTGCATACCTGATTAGCGGAGGATCAAATCAGGCGCTATTGTTCAGGAATAATGATGATAATATTAGAACCATTTGGGCCGCTCTTTCAGAAGATGAAGGACAAACTTTTCCTAATTCCTTGGAGATCGATTCTTCCGAAGAAATTTCAGCAGTTTGTGTATCTTCGGGACCACACGCCGTTTCCTCAAATGGCAGCGTTCTGGCAACCTGGAGATCTGAAATTTCAGATCAAACCCGTGTTCTTTATACAAAGTTTGATTTTGAAAATCCTGAATTGCAAACAATGCAATATGCCGATATCAGCGTTGCTCCGAATATTCGACAAAACTATCCCCGAATAGCACAATCCGACAATTTTGCCGCATTGGTTTGGCAGCAAACGCTTATCACCAATGATGAAATTGTTATTAGCATTTCAGATGCGGAAAATCCATTATTTGCCTTGATGAAAGATACTGTAAACGTTGAATTGGCAGGCAAACAAATCAATCCGGATATAGCCGTTTCAGGAGATGTTATTCACGTGGTTTTCCAGGATGTGCCAACAGGAACTGTTCAATATCGCTCCGGTTTAGTACAACAGACTACAGAACTGCAAAGCTCAATTGAGAATCCAATAGTGTCTATTAGCCCAAACCCATATTTTGAAAGCATAAACATTCATATTCCGAACCAAGGATTGCACCGTTATGAAATATTGAGTTTGAGAGGTGAATTGATCGAATACGGCTCAATTTCAGGAGGAAATACAAATTTAAAGATGCCCGAAACTGCTAATGGCTTGATTGTTGTCCGCATCATATCAGCAGGCAGTTCACAAGTCTTTAAACTGCTTAAACACTAATTTAGGATTATTATAATGATTCGGAATCAAACCAATGCTTTAGTATAATGAACTACCAATTTACTAACTTTGTGTAAGTGAGAAAATTCTTGTCATATACAGTATTGTTTGTTTATGTGGTGCTCTCTTTGGGTGTGAGTATCCACTTTCACTATTGTCAAGGAAAACTCAAAAATATTTCACTGTTCACATCCAGTTCTTGTTGCCCCGATGATGCAGAAGGAACTTGTGGTTTTCATTCTTCTTGTTGTGATAATGAATCGCTGAGAATAGATGCTCTCTCGGACTATCCCGCAACGCCCAAGATTCAACTTCCAAATCTCGAGTTTACAATTGCTAAGTTCTGCACTTACCCCAATGTTCTTCATTTAGGCGCACTGTCAATACATCTTCAGCACCCAGATTCCCGAGGTGCCCCTCCGGGCTCCAATGTTCCGGTTTATCTCAAACTCTGTCGCATCACATATTATGGTTAAAACACTAACGTTTTCATCAAAGCGTATGTGTCGAACCATAAATATGTAAAATCATGAAATTTTCAATTATAATTTTTGCAGTCGTTTTTAGTATGACTCTCAGCCGTTCAGTTAATGCTCAAAAGGCTGTAAAACTGGACTTTCAAGTAAGTGCAGTATGTTCAATGTGTGAAGAACGCATTGAAAAGGCCCTTGATGTTAAGGGTATCAAAATGGCTGATTACAATCTCGAAAATGGCCACCTCGAAGTGGTTTATAATCCGAAAGTACTCAGCGAAGAGCAGGTTCATCAAATAGTTGCTGATGCTGGTCATGATACCGAAAAAATAAAGGCATCGGACGAGGTTTATAATGCGCTCCACGATTGCTGTAAATACCGTGAAAACTCAGTAAAAAAATGCGAAGATTAATCCTTTGCCTACTCTTATCAGGCGGGATTGCACACTTCTCATTTTCACAGGTAATTAAAGGAACGGTTAGCGGAAGTGCTCCGGGCAATAAAACAGAAACGCTCATAGGTGCAGCTGTTTATTGGCAGGGAACGCAATTGGGAACCGTCACAGACGAAAATGGTAAGTATAGCATAAATGTACCGCCTGCTGCAACAATGATTGTGTTCAGTTATGTGGGTTTTACAAATGATACAATAGCCTACAAAAATCAAACTGAAATCAATGTGGTTTTGAAAGCTTTCGAAATGGGCGAAGCGGAAGTCATAGCTGAAAGAGATGCTACAGAACTTTCATTGATGAACCCATTAAATACTCAAATCATCACCGAAAAGGAACTGGCCAAAGCGGCTTGTTGCAATCTGAGTGAAAGTTTTGAAACCAATGCTTCTGTAGATGCATCTTATACCGATGCCGTTACAGGAACAGCACAAATCCGCATGTTGGGACTCGATGGAAAGTACACCCAAATGATGGCGGATGTGGTTCCGCAAATTCGTGGATTAGCTGTTATTTATGGACTGAGTGCAATTCCTGGCCCCTGGATTAACAGTATTCAAGTTGGTAAAGGAGTTGGCTCTGTAACTAATGGTTTCGAAAGCATCACTGGACAGATCAACGTGAGTATGAAGAATCCTGAAAATGCCGAAAGTGTTTATATCAATGCTTATGGCAATCAGGGTGGACGTATGGAATTGAATGGCAGTTTTCTGGTGCCAGTAAATAAAGCGTGGTCAACCTTGCTTCAAGCCCATAGTGAAATGAATAACACTCGTCAGGATATGAATGGTGATGGATTCATGGACAATCCTTTGAAACGGGATCTTATATTCAGAAACGCCTGGAAATACCAAAGTCAGGTAACTGGCTTTCAAGGTGAATATCAGGTTACCGGAACACTGGTAGAAAATACTAGTGGACAGTTAGATTATCGCAATTCTGAAAATGCCGGTAATGCCAATTTATGGGGTATGCATCTCACCGATCAAAATTTGAATGCTTATGCTAAAACCGGTTATGTTTTCAAAAACAGCATCGGCAAAAGTATAGGTACTCAGTTCAGTGCAAATCATCAAGAGCTCAATGCTAATTATGGTTTGAGAGATTATAGTGGATTGCATCAAAGTTTTAGGGCCAATCTACTGTATGCTTCAAAAATTGGAGCCACAACGGATCATACTTTTCTCACCGGACTTTCATTTCAATACGATGATTATTCCGAAAATCTGGATTCGCTTTCATTCATCAGAACTGAGCGTGTTCCCGGAGCTTTTTTCGAGTACACTTGGAAGCATGATGAGCGATTTACAATGATCGCAGGAATAAGGGTAGATGATCACAATTTGTTTGATGTTTTTATCAGTCCCAGACTTCATGCCCGATACAGTATCACTGAAAACACATCCATAAAACTTGCTGCCGGTAAAGGATATCGCACCAGCAATATTTTGATGGAGCATGTGGGTATTTTGGCCTCCAGCAGAGTGATTGATGTAAATGGGCAACAAAGTGGATTGATGCCAAATCTCAATCCGGAAAAAGCCTGGAATTTTGGTCTAAACCTCACCAAGAAGTTCCAAATGAATTACCGGGATGCTTCTGTTCTCATTGATTTGTATCGGACGGAGTTTACAGATCAGGTGATTATAGATATGGAAACTGCCGGAGCGGTATCATTTTATAATCTCAACGGACAATCTTACAGCAACAGCGCTCAGATTGAATTTAACTGGACTCCCATAAGAAGAGTTGATGTTAGGTTATCCTACCGATGGCTAGAAGTGCGCAATCAATTTAACTCAGGAATACTTGATAAGCCAATGATTTCAAGACATCGTGTGTTTAGCAATTTCGCTTGGGAAAGTAAAGAAACGGCCAAAAAAGCCAAGTGGAAATTTGATGTCACGCCTCAATGGATTGGCTCTTCCAGAATACCTAGCACTTCTGCAAATCCGGAAGAATACAGATTGAGTAATAGATCAGATGATTTTGTATTGGTTCATGCACAATTGACACGAGTTTTCAATTCTGCTTTTGAAATGTATTTAGGTGGAGAGAACTTAGGAAATTTCAGACAAGCAAACCCTATAATTAGTGCTGAAAACCCTTTTAATTCATACTTCGATGCAAGTCTGGTTTGGGGACCTGTTTTTGGTAGAATGGTATACGCTGGGCTCCGTTTTAAGATACCTGCCCCGGTTAAATGAATAAATGAAAAACAGTCTATGATTCACAAATCATAGACTGTTTTTATGCTTCTTCCGCTATTACTTCTTGAACTTCGGGTAATTTGGTTTTCAATAATTGCTCAATTCCCCCTTTTAATGTGAGCATAGACGATGGGCAACCTGAGCAAGAACCTTTGAGTTGAACATAAACGATTCCATCTTTATAGGCCTTAAAATCAATTGCCCCGCCATCCTGTTCCACCGCAGGACGAACAAATTCATCCAGCAAAATTCTGATCTGATCATCAAACTCAGAAGGCCCAAACGATGAGGTATCAATGCGTTTTCGAGGATTTAAGTCCTCTTCAGCACTCTCCTGTTTAACGAGATCTTCAGGAACATAATTCACCGCCACTTCATTATTGCTGAGCCATTCGCGTATGTACTCTCTCAATTGCTGTAAGATCATTTCCCAACCTAAAGATTCGTCACGTGTAATGGTCACGAAATTTCCTGATATAAAAACGCCCTTCACGAAAGGGAAAAAGAACAATTCTGCCGCTAAAGGCGAAGAGTCTTTCACTTGTCTGGCATCTGTGTATTCTATCTGATCGCCGCCATTAATGAGCAATCGGTTAGCCACAAACTTCATGGTCATCGGATTAGGCGTCATCTCGGCATAAACTTCAGTAGGTATTTTTTTGCTGTCGCTCATTTTCATTGAATATTGTACAAAGATATTCAGTTCTACATCAACATAGCTCAAACCAAATTGTTCTTCTTTGATTATCTTCGCTCATTTGACAAAAGGCACATGAGATCAATTTTACTCGCTTTAGCTGGCTTCATTTTTAGCATTGCCACCTACGCTCAGGTAACATTTCCTGTAAATGGAACGCATGACAAAGACTTGATTGCTGTTGCATTCACCAATGCAAATATTCAGGTGGATGAAAATACGCTACTTAAAGGCGCCTCTCTCGTTATTGAAAAAGGACTTATTACCGCAGTTGGAATTGGTGTCACAATCCCCAAATCAGCCGTTGTTTACGATCTCAAAGGGAAATACATTTATCCAACTTTTATTGATACTTATTCTGCTTATGGAATGCCAGAGCAGAAGAAATCCGAAAGAACTTTCGGCCCTCAATATACATCTGCCAGAAAAGGGGCATTTGGTTGGAATGATGCCATAAAAGCAGACTTCAGAGCCGCGGATCATTTTGCTCATCAAGCTGAAGAAGCACAAGTGTTGCGTTCTATTGGCTTTGGATCAGTTGTAAGTCATAACATGGACGGCATTGCCAGAGGAACTTCCGCTCTCATTGCACTGGGGAATAACGAAAATCTGAATTTGCTTCAATCCGATGTTTCTTTTCATCTTTCCTTCAACAAAGGATCTTCTACACAAAATTACCCATCATCTTTAATGGGTGCTATTGCCTTATTGCGTCAAACCTATTATGATGCCCTTTGGTACGAGGCACAAGGCTCTTCTATGGAAGAAAATCTCAGTTTAGAATACATGAATAAATCCTTTTCTTATCCCGCAATATTTGAAGTGGATGAAAAGTGGTCCGTATTCAGAGCCGATAAAATTGGTGATGAATTTGGAGTACAATACATCATTAAAGGTTCGGGAGATGAGTACCAACGAGTAAACGAATTAAAAGCTTCCGAAGCGGCATTTATCATTCCTTTAAATTTTCCTGCTGCCTTTGATTTGAAAGATCCATTCCTCTCTAGAATGGTTTCTTTAGAAGAAATGATGCATTGGGAGCATGCTCCCGGAAATGCAGCAACTCTTGATTCTGCCGGTTTGCGATTTGCTTTCACGCTGCATGGTTTGAAAGACAAAAAGTCTTTTCTTCCTAATTTACGTAAAGCTGTAAAGCATGGTTTGTCAGAAAAATCAGCACTCGCAGCCCTTACCACCGTTCCAAGTACATTGTTAGGATTCGATGATTTGTTAGGTACAATTCAAGCTGGGAAAATCGCCAGTTTTTTCATTTCATCGGAGGCCATATTTAATGATAAAAGCATAATATATGAAACATGGATTCGAGGGGAGCGTTTTGTTTCAGAATCTTATGATATTCTGGATTTATCAGGCAATTACAGTCTTACAATCGGAAAACACAATTATACTTTCAGCTTGAAACCAGGGAAAAAAACGGCTGATTTATTGTATATTAAAAAAGAAGGGAATTCCAAGGATTCTTTGAAATCTGAACTCAAAATTATTCAAGAAGATCGACTTCTGAGCATGAGTTTCGAAATGAAGGAAGGCCCATTGACAGGTGTAGTCCGACTTGCAGGTAATGCAAATTTGGAAAGCAGAATTTGGGAAGGAAAAGCTCAGTTAAATGATGGTAACTGGGAAGATTGGGTAGCGGTTAAACAAGCTTCTGAGCCCGCAAAAAAGGAAGAGGTTAAAGAGCCTATTGCTGTAGAAGAAAAAGGAGAATTGGTTTATCCATTAGGTCCTTATGGTTATGAAGAACTGCCAAAAGCAGAGAATATAATTATTAGAAATGCAACAATTTGGACTTGCGATTCTATCGGCGTAATTAAGAAAGGTGAAATCTTAATTATTGATGGAAAGATAGCCGCAGTAGCAGAAAAAATTGATCTCGATTTGATGTTTCCTAGGGAGCGACCTTCTATTAAAAGCATTGATGCCAAAGGGAAGCACGTGAGTCCTGGTATTATTGATGAACATTCCCACATTGCCATTCGACGCGGCGTAAACGAGGGTACTCAGGCAAGTTCAGCAGAAGTATCAATTGCAGATGTAGTAGATCCTGATGATGTAAATATTTATCGACAACTTAGCGGAGGAGTTACCGCTTCTCAATTGCTACATGGATCGGCAAATCCGATTGGTGGACAGAGCGGAATGATAAAATTGAAATGGGGACGAACGGCCGAGGAAATGAAGATTCAGGATGCCGCTCCCTTCATAAAATTTGCTCTGGGAGAAAATGTGAAGCAAAGCAATTGGGGAGATACCGAAAGAATTCGTTTTCCTCAAACAAGAATGGGAGTGGAACAAGTGTATTACGATCATTTTATAAGAGCAAGAGAATACGGAGAAACGTGGGATAATTACAATCTTGCTTCTTCAACAGTATCGCGCAAAGAGAAGCGAAAAGGCCAACTGCCACAAGAACCCAGAAGAGATCTTGAACTCGAAGCGATACTTCAGATTTTAAAAAGTGAACGATTTGTAACCTGTCATTCTTATGTGCAAAGTGAGATCAATATGCTAATGCACGTTGCAGATAGCATGGGATTCAGAATAAACACATTTACCCATATTCTAGAAGGATATAAAGTAGCCGATAAAATGGCAGAACATGGCGCAGGAGCATCATCATTTTCAGATTGGTGGGCTTATAAATTTGAAGTTAAAGATGCTATCCCGTACAATGGGGCTTTACTTTGGGAACAAGGGGTTATAACAGCCTTTAACAGTGATGATCCAGAAATGGCCAGGAGGTTAAATCAAGAGGCCGCCAAAGCGGTTAAGTACGGTGGAGTTCCTGAAGAAGAAGCTTTGAAATTTGTTACGATCAATCCTGCCAAATTACTTCATCTCGATCATCGAATGGGATCTATAACCCCTGGTAAAGACGCCGATTTGGTCATCTGGTCTGACAATCCACTTTCAATTTATGCGAAAGTTGAAAAATCATTCATTGAGGGAGTGTGTTATTACGATGCTGAAATGGATCAGAAACTCAGAGATATGATTCGTGAAGAGCGTGCAAGACTAACCCAGAAAATGCTCCGCGCGGCTGAGGGAGGTGAAGAAACCCGATCTCCTAGAATGAAGCGCGACAAACATTACCACTGCGATACTTTGGAAGATGGAGGACATAATCATGAACACAATAATCACAATGCGGAATAATATATTAATCCTATTTTTCTTTTGCCTGTTTACTGTTTCGGCAAAAGCTCAAAATACACCCGCCCCAGATCAATCGGAATCAATTCTTATTACTGGGCTCACAATACACGTAGGAAATGGTGATAAAATAGATAATGCAGCTATAGGTTTTGACAAGGGGATAATCACTTATGTTGGAAGAGAAGACAGAATTAAACCCGAAGATTTCAAACAGGTAATAGAGGCCAAAGGTAGTCATGCTTATCCCGGATTTATCGCGCCAAACAGCACCATGGGACTCATGGAAATTGAATCCATAAGAGCTACCCGTGATTATGCAGAAGTTGGAAAGTTTAATCCCAATGTTAGGGCGGTAATTGCATACAATACCGACTCTGAAATTCAGCCAACCGTGCGTTCCAACGGCGTTTTAATGGAAGAAGTGAGTCCAAGAGCTGGAGTAATTTCGGGTACTTCTGCGGTGGTACATTTGGATGGCTGGAATTGGGAAGATGCCATTGTGAAAGATGATGTAGGATTGCACATGACTTGGCCACGGATGTATCGCAGAGACTGGCAAGGAGGAAGTGGGGAAATTCAAAAAGACAAGGAATACGACGCTGAGGTTAGGGAGATAAAGACCTTGTTTTTGGAAGCACAGGCCTATTCGAAAGGAAAATTTAATTTGATAGATTTAAAATTAGAAGCTATTAAAGGAGTTTTTGACGGTAGCAGAATTTTAATGATTCATGCTCATGAAGTCAAGCAAATTACGGAAGCAGTTCAATTTAAAAAGCAATTTAATATTCCCAAAATGGTAATTGTTGGTGGCTATGATGCATGGCTGGTGGCTGATATGTTAAGGGATAATGATGTTGCCGTGATGCTCAGAAGAGTTCATGATTTGCCTATGTATCAGGAAGACGATACCGATTTGCCTTACAAAATGCCCAAACTTTTACAAGATGAAGGTGTTTTGTTTTGTCTTGAAAATTCAGGAAACATGGATGCTATGGGCACCCGCAATCTTCCCTTCTACGCTGGAACCGCAAAAGCTTATGGATTAACCTATGAGCAAGCGGTACAAACAATTTCATTAAATACAGCAAAAATATTAGGAATAGATGCTAAATGCGGCAGCTTGGAACAGGGCAAGTACGCCACTTTTTTCATCTCCTCGGGTGATGCTCTCGATATGCGAACCAACAATGTAACTCATGCCTTTATTCAAGGAAGAGCAATAGATTTGAGTAACAGACAGAAGAAATTGTATGAAAAGTATAAGAGTAAATACGAAACATCTGGTGCAGCAAAGTAGCAGGCGCCCAATAGAAAGTTTTTAATCTCGCTACTATCTACTTCGCGCCTTTTTGAGCTACTTCTGCGTTATTTGCATCGCTAATGATGCTGCCAAAGTCTATTTACAAACTAGCATTCAATTGAATCCCTGTTGGATGCGTAACGGTGTATCCGAATTGAACTTGTTTTTGCTCACCCGCTCCTAATTTGATATTCCAGGTCAGTTTTCCACTCTTCTCATCCAGAATAGCCCCTGCTGACTCATTCAAACTCACTTTAATATCTTCATCCATACTCACAGGGATGCGATCGTATATGCTCAACTCAACATCAGTTCGTTTGTTATTTCGTAAACTAATTTCGAATGACCTTTCACGCTCGATTTTAGAACCCAACAATTTTTTCTCATTTCGCTGAATGAGATTTTGTTCTTTTACCATAATATCCTGATCCACTCCCAGAGAAAGTGACAAAGTATCACCCGCGACAGAGGGGTCTATTCTGGAGGCACCCACGTACATATTTCCAAGATATATATTCATGGGTCCAGCGAGTAAATTATAGCTCTGCCAGTTAGGGATTTTGGCTGTTAAAAAAACGGCAGGATTGAGCGAAGGAACACACTCTCGGTGATACTCTACCGGAATCTCACGATTTTCTAATGCAATAGCATAATACTCTCCATTGCTTGGGATGCTGTACTTGCCTTGAGGCTCAAATCTAACTTGAGTGGGGGTGTATGAAATCACCACAGGGCTATATTCTTCATCATAGTCCCGCATGTCTTCTTTGTTTTTATCACTTCTTGAGCCTTTTATGCCCATAATTGCAACCTCACATAGTACCTGGGTGTTCTCAGTCATAATAACATCCATATATGAACTTGAAATATTAAATAGTAGGGAAGAATAACCAATATAATCAAACTTTATAGAACTATTATTATGCGGAATATCAATGCTAAAGTTACCATCAAAATCAGTTGTAGTTCCAGTATTTGTGGCAGGTAAAACTACATTCACAAATGGAAGTGGCTCTCCGTTTTCATCTCTTAATTTGCCGCTTACATTCTTGATTTGTCGATTCCACGGTGCATTGAGATAGTTTTGGTTGTGCAATTTGGTTTCGCGGTATTGATTTTGAATCTGGGCAATTTTCCTCAGAGTTTCTACCCCTAGATTTGGCAATGATTGTTCTTGGGTTGGATTAGAATTTGTAATAGAAATTTTGATATTATTCCAATCTTCATTGCTTTGTTGAAATACTTTGGCAAATGTGATAAGCTCAAATTTTTGATCCTCATCTTTTACTTTCGCCTCGTAAGTGCTAATCCAACCTGCTGCCGGCATATAGTAGTGTAGTGCTATTTTTGCGTTTTGTGAAGTATTTGATTTCAATTTGACGCTCAAGCGAAGGAATTGTTTAATTACAAATTTACCCTTCACTTGTAATTTTTCATTTAATTCAGAATACTCAGCATCTAAGGCCATTATTTGATCTTCTATTTGTGCCTGCATTGCTCTAATATTCAAATAGCGGCTGCGCACAAATTCAGTGGCCTTTATAACTTCGGCCAGAGCCATTGTGGTTTCCTTGGTTCCCGGCTTGAGATTATCCTGAAGAAATGCTTCTTCTTTGGAGTAAACGAGCAAGGATTTATTTAATCTTTCTTTTTCGATTACAATTTGCTTTTGCCTCTTTTGATTTAACAATACATTTATAGGGTCAGAGGGCTTTTCGATGGTATCATTATAAAGCACATTATGCTGATGAATAATGGTGATATCAGCTTTGGCGGTAAATCGTAGCGATGAAGCGTCAATCATGGGATCGAGTTTATCAAAAATCAGTTCCACTTCGTTTTCAGCTAATTGAACAGAAGCTGTGCGTGTTATTTCCGCTCCCTGCTTGTAAACAGTAGCTTCGGAAACTTGTGTTTTAACTGAAATTTCTTGGCTTTGTCCAAAAAGAGTAATGACCAAAAGCAAATGAAGGATGAAAGTCTTGCGCATGTGATGTTTTAGAATAGGATGCAGGCATCATCCAAATTCCATAACATCCATTTCAATATCCTATTTTCTCTCTTACGCGGTGCATAACCACTGATGCTATTTTTTGGGCTTTTTCTGCTCCCTTTTTTAATTCTTCTTCAACAATAGCAGGGTTTTGCATATAATGATCGTATTTCAATCGTTCATCTGCAAAACGCGAAAGAACGGCATCTAACAAATCTTTTTTAGCATGTCCCCAACCGTAACCTCCCGCCAATAATTTATTTCGCATTTCCTGGCTTTGATCAGCATCTGCAATTAGTTTATAAATATTGTAAACGGCTGCTGTATCCGGGTTTTTTGAATCTTCTAAAGAGGAGGCATCTGTTAGAATTTGTTTATTGATTACATTTTTCAATTCTTTTTCCGGAAGAAAAATATTGATGTAATTGTTTCTGGACTTGCTCATTTTTTGACCGTCGGTTCCCGGTACATTCATGGTTTCCGTTTGTACTTGTTCTTTAGGAATCACAAAAACATCTCCCATTTTATGGTTAAATCTCGAAGCAGCATCGCGGGTCATTTCTAAGTGTTGCAATTGATCTTTTCCTACCGGCACGTAGTCCGCATCGTACAACAGAATATCGGCAGCCATTAGCATGGGATATGAAAACAATCCGGCATTCACATCTTCTAATCGATCGGCTTTATCTTTAAAAGAATGTGCGAGTGTGAGTCTTTGATAGGGAAAAAAACAGCTCAGGTACCAAGCTAATTCACATGTTTCCGGAATATCGCTCTGCCTGTAAAACACCGATTTTGAAGTGTCTAATCCACAAGCTAACCAAGTGGCAGCAACACTCAGCGTGTTTTGGCGCATCAAGCTACCATCTTTAATTTGGGTAAGTGAATGCAAATCAGCGATGAACAAAAATGATTCATTAGCTGGATTTTCAGCCATTTTGATTGCCGGAACAATTGCCCCTAGAATGTTTCCTAAATGCGGAATTCCTGTACTCTGTATGCCTGTTAATATCCTTGCCATAGTGAATTGAAAGTGCAAATTTAGGCAATGAACGGAATTTAACAGTGAATTCCTTCTAGGCTTCGTATTTTTGCCGGCTCTAAGGCGATTAATGAAATACATTTTATTTCCTCTTCATTTGTTGTACAAACTTTATGTGGGTGCCATTTTCTGGATCACACTACTTTTGTTGTATCCCATTTTTCACCGCCTTTTAAAGCAGCGAAAATTCCGTAAAGTCTTTAATCTTAAGTGTTTTTGGTCTAAATTGTTTCAAGTCTTGCTGTTTACCCCTGTAAAAGTTAGCAAACCGGCTAATATGCCAAAGGGGCCATACATTATCTGTTCAAATCATAGCTCCTACCTCGACATTATGTTGTTTTACAGCGCTTTTGACGATTATTTTATTTTTATGGGCAAGGGTGAGTTATTAAGATGGCCATTGTTCCGATTGTTTTTCAGGAAAATGGATATTCCTGTGCATAGGGGCAATCCTCGATTTGCGGTAAGGGCCTTTCACCGGGCGGCAGATGAATTGAAAAAAGGAAATTCGATTGCAATTTTCCCGGAAGGAACTATTCCATGCTCTGCTCCTAAGCTGGGAGCCTTTAAAAACGGGGCTTTCAAACTGGCGGCTGAAACGGGTGTTCCTATTGTTCCGGTAACTTGGGTCAATAATTACAAACGTTTTGGTGAACCTAGCGATATTTGGAGTGGCGGTCATCCCGGAATATCCCGTGTAATCATTCATCCTCCTGTTTATCCTTCGGGTTCAGGTGATTCATCAGAATTCGTAAATTTGCGCAAGGAAGTTTTCAGGTTGATTGATTCAGCCCTGGAACCCGCTCACCGAAGTTTAGATAAGTAATATGCAAATTGACAAAGCCCTCATAGATCGTTTAGCCGAGTTGTCAAAACTTGAGTTCAAGGATGCTGAAAAAGAAGCAATACTGAGTGATTTGCAAAAAATGCTCAATTTCTGTGATCGTCTAAATGAGTTAGATGTGAAAGGGGTGGAGCCACTTATTTTCATGAATGATGAAATGAATCGTTGGCGGGAAGACGAGCTAGATTTGATGCTCAGTCATGAAGAAGCCCTCAAAAACGCACCCAAAAAGGATTCTGATTACTTCAAAGTACCAAAAGTCTTAGGTAAAGGCTAAATCGTTGTGTTTTGCAGATTTTGCTTGCTGGGTTCAATTCTTTTAGCATTGCATAAGGGGCAAAAGAGAAGCAAGAGAAATTTAAGAGGGCAAGGCAAATTCTATTCAATCATTTAATGAAATTTATCATTGCCATAGCTCTGCGTTCATTGCGTAAACCTTCTGAATGCTGAACAGTCTGCGATTAGATATTTTAGAACATCTTAATCCCCACAAAAAAAAACAGGATAGCCTTTCAACCATCCTGTTCTGATATTCTAATTTGAATTCCCTATTTACATCAGAAAAAATTAACAATACTCATCAAATGCTAATTTCAGATTTTCGGCAATCATTTGAGGCGTTCTTCCCTCAATATGATGACGCTCAATCATGTGCACAAGCATTCCATCCTTAAACAAACCAATTGCCGGTGAAGAAGGAGGGTAAGGCAACATATACTTTCTGGCTCTGTCAGCCGCCTCGCGATCAACACCAGCAAAGGTGGTAATCATATGTTGAGGCAATTTGCTATGCTGCATAGCAAGACGAACACCAGGTCTCATAGAACCTGCTGCACATCCGCATACAGAATTTAAAACAACCAATGTAGTTCCTTCTTCTGCAAGAAACTGATCAACAAGTTCAGGAGTATGGGCATCTGCGAAACCAGCTTCTGTGAGCTCGGCCCGCATTGGGGCAACTAATTCAGGTGGATACATAGTTATTATTTTAATGCAAATTTACTTATAAACAATCAAAATTGTCCTTTAGTTCTGAGCCATTGTTTTACTTAATGCTTCATCAATATTATTCCTGATGATTTCAGCGGATGAAGGACGATCAGCATCGGCAGAAATAATTTTACCATCGCTTCCAACCAAAATAAAACGCGGAATACCATTGATTTTATAATCAGCGCAAATGCTCGATTTCCAATCATTTTCTGCTAGTAATTGTATGCCCCCCAATTGATCATCAGAAACCATACTTTCCCAAGCCTCACGTGATTCATCAATACTCACACTTACAAAAGCGATGTTCTGGTTTTTATAATCCGCTTCAAGGGTTTGTAAATCGGGAATTTCACGACGACAAGGTCCGCACCAAGTGGCCCAAACATCAATATAAACAACTTTTCCCGCAAGTGAAGAAAGCGAAACTTTATTGGTACTTCCGAATTGCTCATAATTGAAATCGGGCGCGGGCATTCCGGGAATTATCAGTTGCCATTCAGCAAATTCCTTTTCGGCTGTTTTTATTTTGGAGCTATCAGTACATGCCGATTTGTAAATATTCATGATCTCCGAAACATCTGAACTTCCTTCAAAATCTAAAATATCCATCATTGCACTATGCAGAAAAACATTTTTCAATTCCTGATTTTTGATTTCTGAATTGATCGTTTGTATTTTCTCCAGGTTTACAGTGTAAGAAGTAGATGTGCTGTCCCTCGCCATTACTTTTTCATGAGCCATTTGGCCACAGCGAGTATTAACGAAATTGAGATAATCTTTGTTTTCAATTAATTCCGGACGTTCTATTGGAGCATCTTTCAGAAATGTGAAATAATCATCAGGAATCTGAATGCTGTCTTTTCCTTCCATATAGCTCATATTTTCACTATACTCGGTAAGATCTGTCGCCCATTGGTAAACAATAGAAGCTTCCTGATCAACAACTAAAGCTGGAGGAAGGGGAGTATTCTGATTAAATTTTTGAAGAAATTCTGTCTTCACTGTTTTGATAGAATCGCTAAAATAACGGAAATCCATGGGGTCCATTTCATACCTTGACATATAGGGGTGCTTGATGCCTATTCCTTCATTAAGAAGATAAAGTTCAGCAAGATAATTGTTGGAATTGGCACCATTTCCTTCAAATTTCATGCTTTCATCAAATTCTTCCGGATTCACTGTCATATAAACACTATCACCCGGTTGTAAATACATGGTACTGTATTCCCCGCCATAAAAAAACTGAATATATGAAGCTTTTTCGAGCTTAATTTTGATATTAAATGTTCCGTCAGAGCTCACTATGGCAGTATCTGTTTTTTCTGATATTCTGAACAATGCTTCGCCACCGGTTGAATTGTCAATCTTTCCGGCAACTATTGCTTCAGTTGGAATTTCCGGAGCTTTTTCAGCGCAAGAATTTAAAAATAGAATTCCGGCGAGAGCTAATGAAAATGTAATTCTTGAATTCATCATTTATGGATTATGAATTGGATGGCAAATTAAGAGCTATGGCGAGTTCATCAAGCTGAGCCTGATCAATAGGAGCAGGAGCGTCAATCATCACATCTCGGCCGCTGTTGTTTTTAGGGAAGGCAATAAAATCACGAATGGAATCTGCTCCTCCAAAAAGAGAGCACAAACGATCAAATCCTAAAGCGATTCCTCCGTGAGGGGGTGCTCCGTATTCGAAGGCATTCATCAGAAACCCAAATTGTGCAAGTGCTTGTTCTTTAGTGAATCCTAAAAGATCAAACATTCTGCTTTGAATGGCTCTGTCATGTATTCTGATTGAGCCGCCGCCAACTTCAACGCCATTAATAACCATGTCATAGGCATTTGCCCTAACCGCACCAGGATCCGTATCCAAAAGAGCCATGTGTTCGGGTTTGGGTGAAGTAAAAGGATGGTGCATAGCATGGAATCGTTCCGTTGATTCGTCCCATTCAAGTAATGGGAAATCTACTACCCATAAGGTTTTAAATATTTTTGGATCGCGGAGGCCAAGCTGATTTCCCATTTGCAAACGCAGTTCAGCAAGTTGTTTGCGGGTATGATGAAGATTGCCGGATAGCACCAACATCAAATCTCCCTCTTTGGCTCCTGAAGCTTCTGCCCATTGTTTCAAATCATCAGGCGAATAGAATTTATCTACAGAAGATTTAGCTCCCTCAGCGCCAAATTTAACGTATACCAATCCTTTTGCACCAATTTGCGGACGTTTAACCCATTCTGTGAGTTCATCCAACTGTTTGCGGGTATATTCTGCACATCCGGAAACTACGATTCCAAGTACAACTTCGCTTTGATCAAAAACATTAAATCCTTTGTTCTTTGTGATGGAACTCAAATCGCAAAACTCCATCCCGAAGCGCAAATCCGGTTTGTCTGAGCCGTAGAGGCGCATTGCTTCGTCAAAAGTCATTCGAGGGAAAGCATCCAGTTCAATGCCTTTAACTTTGCTAAAAAGATGCCTTACTAAACCTTCGAAAGTGGATAGAATATCTTCCTGTTCTACAAAGGCCATTTCACAGTCTATTTGCGTAAATTCAGGCTGACGGTCTGCACGTAAATCCTCATCTCTAAAGCATTTTACCACCTGATAATATCGATCATAGCCCGAAACCATCAATAATTGCTTGAATGTTTGAGGAGATTGAGGAAGCGCATAAAATTGTCCCGGATTCATTCTGCTTGGAACCACAAAATCCCGCGCACCTTCAGGAGTTGATTTAATAAGATAAGGTGTTTCAATTTCAATAAAATCTATAGAATCGAGGTAATTGCGTGTGCTGATCGATATCTTATGACGAAGCATCAAGTTATTGCGCAGGGGTGCTCTTCTCAAGTCGAGATAGCGGTACTGCATCCTTAAATCATCGCCTCCGTCAGACTCATCTTCAATGGTAAAAGGAGGAGTTTTGCTCGAATTGAGAACCAGGATTTCAGTTACAGCAATTTCAATATCACCGGTAAGAACTTTGGCATTTTTACTGCTTCTTTCCGAAACAAGTCCTTTAACCTGAATAACGAATTCTCTTCCCAGTTTTCGGGCTTTTTCACAGAGATCGGCTCCGGTTTCCATATTGAAAACCAATTGCGTAATGCCATATCGATCACGAAGATCAATAAATGTCATTCCTCCCAGATCACGTGAACGTTGAACCCAACCGCTGAGGGTTACTTCTTGAGAACGATTTTCGATGCGGAGCTCTCCACAAGTATGACTGCGATACATATAAGAATAGTGCTGCCCTTTTTCGTTTGTTCGACAGCCGCCGCAAAGATACAATTTTAGCCTGCTTTTACTTCGTTTGCTCTTCGGCTATAAGTTCTGAGCCATGCAAAATAGAGCAAGGCCACGCTGAGAAATGCAAGTATCAAATGTAATGGCTGCAAATATTTAGGCATTCCAAGATAGCTTAGAATAACGCCTGAAATCGCTTCAATCAGTATAACCCCGAGTATGAAATTAACCTCACGTAATCCACTGTTGAATTTGCGGTTAAACCAAAAAAGGGCAATGCTTAAAGCCACCACCAATTGGGCAAAACTGCGATGAATTATAAATTCGTTGTCGAGATTTTGAATCCATTCAGCACGAGGGAGTCCGGAGCGATATAGTACATCAATGGATTCTCTCACTTGGGTACCCAAATAAACTTGAACGAAGGAGAGCAATAGCCCAAAAACCAAGAGCCAACGATACCATGACTTTACTTCCACTTTTTCTTTGCCTCCTCCAGATCTCCAAAGCAATGTTTGGAGCAATAGGATGATACCCAAAGCCCCCGCCATGTGCAAGGTAATGCTGTATTCATGTAAATTGGAGTCTACCACAACTTTGCCCAACCAAGCTTCAAAGCCCAATAATAATAGACTACCTGAGGCAAGCATGGGAATAAACGGATCTTTTCTAAAAAGCAACCAAGAAAGCCCAAAAAGTAAAAGCATCGGAATACCGGTAAATGCGCCAATAAGTCGATTGATATACTCCGTCCAGGTGTGAAATTTGTTAAAAATGGCGTAATTGTGAGTATCGTAGAGGCTCCAATTATTAGGATTGAATTCTAATGTTGAGCTAAAATCCTCATTGGCAACTAATAACTGATCCCCTTTCACAATCATTTGACCTGATTCATAGTTGTGCGAGGCTTGCCATGTAACTTGCTGCTCTGAGGTAGGAGGAATGAGATATCCAAAGCATTTTGGCCAGTCGGGGCAACCCATTCCGGAGCCTGTCATTCTAACCACACTACCTGCGAGCACCACCAAAAAAACGCAAACGAGCGAAATTCGGGTAAGCCTTCGAATACTCCTTTCCATAAATCCTTGCCTTGGACTCCAAAATTACGATATTCTGACAAATCGCAAAAGCGAAAAGATGCTGGCTTTGGAGCGATATTTTCTTGCAATTGGATTAAATGAGAAATTTGGCTCAGGAAGCTGATAGTTTATAAAGGAATCGAACGATTGAACTCAAATAATTTAGTTCATGGTTTTGAAATGTACATTTTAAGGCTATATATTTAGTGATATTCATAAATTGTTCATTTTTAAATACCACTTCTGTAGCACCTTTAGGATACTTAAACAGGGGAACCGGAATTTACTCCTTGCGGGCTAGTTTTCAAATAGCTGGTGAAAATGACACTTACGATGGGGAAAACGATTTAACATACACAAGTTTTTTCCAATTGGAAAAGGCCATTGAGCATGCTGGAAATGGATTCGTCAATTCTACATTTTCCTGCACCGAAATGGAGTTTCAATTATGTAATCATGGCATATTGAATTACACTTCTGATAATATTCAGGTATATCTGAACAATTTTCTCATACCTGAAATACAAGCAAATTCAGGAACTCCACGTGGTATGTTTATTGCTAACAGCACAGGCTATCTTGTAGAACAAAATAACTTTTATGGTTATAATGACCCTGAAGATAATTCACCATTTCCTGACGCCGTGGGAGTTTGGATTTTTAACTCATTAGGGGCAGCAAATGAAATTTACAACAATCACTTTGATAAATTAATATTGGGTACATACATACTAAAGAACAATTGGGGCTCTAGTGGACAAACAGGTTTAGAAATTAAGTGTAACCTGTACACAGAAAACACCATAGATGTGTATCGCTTTATGAATTCAAGCACCCGCCATGATCAGGGGAATAGTCCAAATTTACTCAATTATAGTGTTTTAGCAGGCAACCGCTTCAGCATTCCGAATTTCAGTGATTGCCAATTAGCAACCGATTGGGTTATTGACCCTTACAATTCTCAATACAACAATTATTACTGTCATGATGAGGCTTTAACTATTCCGGACTACTGCAAACTTTCTACTCATCCTAATCCGCCTTTGAATAATATTTTATTGTATTCTATTGTATCAACTGAAATTAATTTCGATGAAAGCCACTGCCCTGATCATTTCTTTTCTGGTTTTACCGGAGGGGCACAAGAAAATCTTGTTGAAATAGAATCAGAGATTGATGCACTTAGATCTGAACTCAATACCGCTAAAGCCAATTATGCATTAGTTGTAGATGATAATCAAACATCTGTTATCATATCTAGCTTGGATGATGCATTTCCGGAAGAAAGCGCTTATCTGCGAGAACTTCTGTTGCAAAAATTACCCCTCAGCGATGATGTAATGCATAAAATGATTCAAAAAGCGAATTTATTTGACCCATGGCATCTTACAGAAGTATTTCTTGCAAACGCACCATTGAATAAAAATTTGTTAAAAGAAATTGAAGAGGCAGAAATTCTTTCGGCTTTTTTTATGAGTTTTCTTGATGCTGCCGACAGTGGTGAATCTTTGCGAAGACTTATGGAGTTAAATATTCGAGGTATGGAGGAATTAAAGTACGAAAAACTGAAAAATCTCTTTATGCAATCATTTAATAATGCTCTTATGGATGATGCAGTATGGAACATTGAAACCTATACTGATCAGCTGCAAAATGAAGAAGGTTCATACCTCGACCGAAGCAGGGCATTGAGTTTTGCCGAAACCAATGATTTCAATGCTGCATTTGATCTGAGCTCCAATAACACTGAAATTGATTTTCTTTCTGATTATCTCATGCTGGCTCAAACATTAAATAATGACTGGAATACTGCTCAAAACCAGGATATAGAGGTTCTTTGGGCTTTGAGTGAAAATGAAGAGCATGGAGCAAGTTCCTTAGCAAGGGCCGTTCTTCACTATCTTGACTTGAGCAATTCAGAGCCGGAGCCTCAGCTTCCTATACAATTCCGCTCATTAAGTACAAGTAAAAAACCGGAAAAGATTCAGCTGCCTTTATTGGGGGTAGTTCCTAATCCTGCTCAAAATTATGCCTATATACACTATCCAATAGAAGCAGATGAGCATGGCTTGTTTCAACTGTATGATAATTATGGAAGATTGCTACAACAATGGACTCCCGCAAGCAAAGGATTGTATTACCTGGACTTACAAAACTTTCAATCCGGCTTATATCACCTCAGACTTTCTGCCTTCGGCAAAGTAGTAGAAAGCTTGAAGTTGGTAATAATTGATTAAATTTAAAACACCCTTGAGAGGGATTTTACCCCTCTCAAGGGTATTAATACCATGAAATATCTAAGCATCATATTATTCTTTTGGTCGGCACAACTTAGTGCCCAATGGCCAAACTTCACTGAGTTCTACCCCATCTCCTGGCAAGACGAACCCTACAACTATTATCCAAATGGTGAGTTTGCTAAAGTTTTTGTAATTGATAACCAATTGCCCTGGATGAACGGATATTTAGTTTTTGGTAGAGGTGTTCTGTGCAGTCCGGCTGAAACTAATGCATACTCTAAAAACTTTGCTGCCAGAATTAATAATGAAGGAGCATTGATGTGGACTAACAGATACAGTGCTTGTGAGGATAGTATTAACGAGGCATATTCATTATATTCTATTCCATACGCTTTAACTAAAAACCATAGGGGAACCATTTCAGGGGGTTATAGTACATGGAGATCTGGAGTACCGGATCATGCTTCACGATTGGAATACCTGGCAGAATATGATATAGACGGCAGCATGATAGAAAGGCATTTAATTGACAGCTCAGCCAATGCCTACTTCTTTAGGAATGTAGTTGAAGACTTGAATGACAGCACATTGGTTTTTTGTGGTGTTTTTGCCGACTCGACCCTTATTGCTGAAGCAATATCACCTGGTGGCGGAGATGCCATGCTTCTTAAATTAGACACCTTAGGCAATATTATCTGGCAGCGCTCCTTTCCCGGAACATTTGAAGCGTATCAAGTAATTAAATCTGAATATGCTGGGTTTTGGTTGGCTTGTGTAGAATGGATTAGTGATGCTTGTGATAATACTAGCTACGCAAATGTTGATGTGGTTATCATTAAAACAGATAATGAAGGAAATGAAATCGCCCGATCAGAATCCTTTGGCGGCTACTGTGGCGACTGGGGGTTTGCTGTTGAATATGCTTTGAATGAAATTATTTTTGGAGGGGTTTATTCCTATGATGAATTGCCGGATGAATGTGATATCAACAATCCTGGTGGTCCGTTTATTATTAGAAAGTTCATTATTGATGAAAATGAGATAGTAGAACAAACAGAATTATCACGTTCTTATGAGTTGGTGCAATGCTACAGAAGTGATTGCTCAAATTTTCTTCAAACCCCAGAGGGAAATTATGTTATGGCCGGTTGGCAGCGTTTTGATGACAGTGTTGAAGAACAATTTCAAACCAAAGGAATACTCTGGAAAATAGATGAAAATTTCGATAGTCTTTGGGTACATAGTTACCGCCAGTTTTATAATCCCGGGCCCGATGAAATCCTCGGAGCTGGAGATCACTATATTTACAACACCGCTCTAACTCCTGACAGTGGATTTGTTTGTACCGGACTAATCAGGCAATTCAATAATGACCCCCAACCGCAATTATGGACTCCCTGGTTATTTAAAGTAGATAAATACGGTTGTTTAGAACCGGGGTGTCAGTTTATTACGGGCATAGAAGAGCAAATTGTGGGTATGCAAAACGCACTGCAAGTATATCCCAATCCCGCACAGGAAAACTTGAATATTGAGTTTCATTTGCCCCTCAATCAAGCATTGCCGCAAAACTCTGAACTTATTTTGTACGATATGCAAGGCAGAGAAATTATCCGGAAACTGCTCTCGCCATCAGATATTGGTTCCCTGCAATTAAATGTTAGCAACCTGAATTCTGGTATTTATCTCTTGCATTGGATAAGCGGAGCCACATGGTTGGATAGTGTAAAAGTGATGAAGGATTGAATAATAAATAATAAATAGTTTATCCTAATGCTAAGTACTCGCCTAATCCAAAATGCCTGAACTTTTAACTGAATTTAGGCCGTCACATTTCTTGTAATATTGGAGTTTAATCCAACACAATTTTACTTACCGTTTCTTGATCGTTTATACTAACTCTAATAAAATACACTCCCCTTGGTAGTGAGTCCAGATCTACACGCATCTCAGAACCAATTTCTGAAGCTTTAATATACAACTTCCCTAAGCTATCATAAACAAAGATTTCACAATTTGCATTGGCGCCACTTTCTATAGTAACATAAACATAGCCTTGAGTTGGATTTGGATAAATAGTTAATAATGAATTATTGAATTCAAAAATAGCTGTAGGGCTCCAGTTTTCAGCATCACCCGGAATGGTGTTATGGCCGCTTTGAGGGCCTGTATTTCCGTTTTGAACACTGCCAAAATAATGCGTTCCTAAAACGTAAGGGTAGCTTGGTGTAAAATCTGGATCAACAGTACAGAAGTAGGCATAAATTCCTTCCGGATATTCAGGTGTAATGCACCATCTGCCATTGTGTTCATCTAAATCGCCCAAGTCTTGCACATACTCAAAATCTTCTACGTAATAACCTAAGGGATAGCTGTTTGATACAAGAGGTCCGTCGAAATTTGCCTCACTTCCATCTGGTAATGTAGTTCTATCTGCAATATCACGCAAACGGTAACTACTTTCCATTCTTCTTATTTCTCCTGTTCCATTAGTATTACTGTATGCATGTGCCCCATAGATAGGAAATGCGTCAAAAGCGTAACCTATTATTGGAGAGTGTAAATCATCATCTGTTACATCATACAAACAGGATGGATTCAGGTGATGATGGTATTCTCCATTAGGTGCTGGATGCCCGCCACATAGATCGAAGGAAGGCCCTTCCACAACAACGGCATTTTGGAACCAAACGTTTTGATTGTTATAACTAAAAGCGTCTTTAGCGTTAAATATGCTTACGCCATTACTCCAAACCCCTATGTGGCCTAGTGGCGTTACTATTTCGACACCATTATTTTCTTGCGGATTGCGGGTAATTTTGAATACAAAATCCTGGTTGGCAGGGGTGTTTGGATTTCCTACCCAGGGACCTATGTCATATCCCGGAATGCAGGTGCAGGAGATATATACATCTGTATCAGTATAATCAAGGGATTGAACATTGGAACTTATGTTGGCATAACCTGTTTCTGCGTCAGTATTTAGCAGCCAAGAACCGATAACAGGCGAGGTTTGAGCAAAAATTACGGCGTGAACAAGGAACAGGAAAAAGGTAGGTAAAATTCTAGACATGGCAAAGGTTTAGACTTTGACTTTGCAAAAAGAAAAAAGTTTAATCAACCCACCAAAAAATTCCGAATCATCTGAAATACATTCGGGAAGCGAAAAACAGATTGTAAATCCAATACTGAGGCAGCGTTATGAGCACCTTGTTCTGTTTCAGTTTCCTCGGCTGATGAAGGGGTGTAAGTAACCACTTCCAGTTTAATTACCTTGTATAACTTACCGTCGGCAATTGTGTTTACACTCGCAATAATGGCAGATTCATCAATAATGCTGGGGTCAAAAGTAACAGTTGCAGTATTGAATTCCCTGCCATCAGCATAATCAATATCCGCGTCACTCACGCCTTTTAATTCGGCAAGCTCTTGCATTATTTTGCCTCCACAGGCCTTGGCACACATCATGCCCTCTATGTGTAATGTTGCGCTGGTATGCGCAGGACCTGATGCCGTGCTACGAATAATTTCCACATTGCTAACAGCAGCGCCTGCATCATTGCCCTTCGCAGGTTCATTGTTTTGACAAGCAGTCAAAAACAGGGCGGAGAAAGCAAATAAAAGCATGATTTTGCGCATAGCCTCAGAATTTTTGCAAATGTACAAAAAATTAGCGGCATTTGGCTATGATATCCAAGGTTTTAAACGATGCCCCTTCCTATCTTTGCCGAATGATTCGAGCTTTTTTGCAATCTTTTGGTTATTTGCTGGTTCTGGCGCTTATTTGGGGAAGTTCATTCATTCTCATGAAAAAAGGAATGGGCTCAGAATTGCAGCCCACTTTTAGCTCTTGGCAAGTGGCTTCCATAAGACTGGTTACCGCCATGCTCTTTTTTCTCCCTTTTGTTTATAAGGCCCGCAATTTGCTTTTTAACCGTGATACTCCCTGGTTTCTTGTAGTTGGTATTTTAGGTAATGGCATCCCAGCGTATTTGTTTACTTATGCTGAAACCGGCATATCAAGTAGTATGGCTGGAATGCTCAATTCGCTTACCCCTTTATTTACACTGCTTGTGGCCATTGCTGCGTTTCGTATGGCATTTAAACCACTTCAAATGTTAGGCATTTTAATTGGCATGAGTGGAGCAGCTTTGCTGGTTTTTAGAGGCTCCAGTAGCGAAGAAAACAGCTTGTTTCATGCCTCCATGGTAGTTATAGCAACAATTTTATACGCTTTTAGTGTAAATACTATCAGACACAAACTAGCTCATGTACATTCAGTTAGCATAGCGGCTATCGCAGTTTTTTATGTGGGAGTTCCGGCGCTCATTCTTTTGTTGTTTCAACAACCCCTTGATGTGCTTGAGTTGCCGGGTGCGGGATGGTCGCTTTTGGCCATTGTAGCCTTGGGCCTGTTTGGAACAGCTATTTCGCTTTTGTTTTGGAATGACCTTATAAAACGCCGCGGAGCGGTATTTTCAACTTCAGTAACATACCTTATACCTTTTGTTGCAGCCTTTTGGGGATGGTTAGATGGTGAACAGTTTGGATGGACTGCCATTATAGCGGCAGTGCTTGTTCTGATTGGAATTGCGGTAGTAAATTACGCAGGTCCCGCAAAAGAGCGGAATTAGATTGTTGATAATTTGGTGAAAACCAAAATTGTCGTATCTTTGCAGCCCTCAAAAAGGGAAATAAACATTTTTAAACTGCATCAGATGTACGCAATAGTTGAGATAGCAGGGCATCAGTACAAAGTACAAAAAGACCAGCAGCTTTTTGTTAACCGTTTGCAAGAGGAGGAAGGAGCGAAAGTTTCTTTCAACGACGTTCTTTTAATTGCAGATGGTAGCAAAATTACTGTAGGCGCCCCGGCTGTAGAAGGTGCGAGCATTACCGCAAAAGTGGTAAAGCACCTGAAAGGCGACAAAGTTCTCGTCTTCAAAAAGAAACGCCGTAAAGGCTATATGAAGAAAAATGGTCACCGTCAGTATCTTACGGAGCTTGTTGTTGAGTCTATCAGCGCAAGTGGAACTAAGAAGGCTGCACCAAAGGCAAAAGAAGAGGCTAAGCCCGCTCCTGCTGCTGAAGAAGGTGAAACTAAAGGTGGAAACGAATAATTAACCAGATAACCCACTTATACCATGGCACATAAGAAAGGCGTCGGTAGTTCTAAGAACGGACGCGAATCACATAGTAAACGCCTCGGGGTTAAAATCTTCGGAGGCCAGGCAGCTAAAGCCGGTTGTATTATCGTGCGTCAGCGAGGCACAAAACATCATCCGGGTGAAAATGTTGGTATCGGAAAAGATCATACCCTTTTTGCTTTGTCTGATGGCACTGTTGCTTTCCGCAAAACGAAAAACGAACGTTCGTACGTATCTGTTGTTCCTTTCGAGAACTAAGAGATACCATACATATTGTATTCAGAGAACTCCTGAACCTATGGGTAACAGGAGTTCTTTATTTTTGTACCAGCTAATAAACAAGCCATTACATGCTTCAGGTAAGTCAAATCAGACAAAATAAAGAGCAAATCCTGAAAAGGCTCTCTAAGCGAAATGCCGATTTCAGCGCAGCTATTGAAGAAGTGCTAAAGCTCGATGAGGAGCGAAAAACAACACAAAACGAACTCGATGCCATTCTCGCCGAAGGAAATCAACTCGCTAAACAAGTGGGTGATTTGTACAAAGCAGGAAAAACAGAGGAGGCCAATGCCATCAAAGGCAGAAGCACTGAATTAAAAGAGCGTTCTCATACCCTGAAGGAGAGAATGCAAGTGGCAGAAGATGCCATTCAAAAGTTGCTTTGGACCATTCCAAATGCTCCTAGCGATATAGTACCCGCCGGAAGAACGCCTGAGGATAACGAAGTGGTAAGTACGGGAGGCAAAATTCCGGATCTCGTTGAAAGCAAGAAACCACACTGGGATCTCGCTTCGGAGTATGATTTGATCGATTTTGACCTCGGGGCTAAAATTACTGGCGCCGGTTTTCCTGTTTACAAAGGCAAGGGCGCAAAATTACAAAGGGCACTCATCAATTTCTTCCTCGATCAAGCTGCAAATGCCGGCTACAATGAAGTAATGCCGCCACATTTGGTGAATGAGGAATCTGGTTTTGGTACCGGTCAGTTGCCTGATAAAGAAGGACAGATGTACCACGTTGGAGTTGACAATCTTTACTTAATTCCAACGGCTGAAGTTCCGGTAACCAATATTTATCGCGATGTAATTCTACGAGAAGAGGAACTCCCGATTAAATTAACTGCCTACTCTCCTTGCTTTAGAAGAGAAGCAGGCTCTTATGGAAAGGATGTGAGAGGTTTGAATCGCTTGCATCAATTTGATAAGGTTGAAGTGGTACAAATTGCTCATCCCGATCAGAGCTATGAAATTCTGGACACTATGGTGAAGCACGTAGAAAGCTTATTGATTAAACTGGAATTACCATACCGTATTTTACGCCTTTGCGGAGGTGATATGGGTTTCACGAGCGCTCTTACTTATGACCTTGAAGTTTATTCTGCTGCTCAGGAACGCTGGCTGGAAGTAAGTTCAGTTTCTAATTTTGAGACTTTTCAGGCCAATAGGTTAAAATGCAGATTTAAAGGCAATGATGGCAAGCCGCAATTAGTGCATACTCTTAATGGTTCGGCACTCGCTCTGCCTCGAATTGTGGCTTCCTTGCTTGAAAATAATCAGGTGGCAGATGGCATTAGAATTCCTGCCGCGCTTGTTCCCTATACCGGTTTCAACAAGATCACGGCTTGATTTTTGATGAATAAATGCTCATATAAAATGAAATTTTACCCGGTCATACTCATTATTTCACTTTTTGCTGTCTCATTAAGTTCTTGCGATCCAAAAGCAAAGTACAAGGAAGAGATTTCAAAATTAGATTCCACATTAGTGGTGTTGGAGGCTGCCGAAGTGCGCTACAGAGCAATTCCAGCAGATAGCATTTCTGGTTTTTATGCCAAAATCAAGTTGGAAATGAAGCTGATTTCCGAACTGTATAAGGGTGAAATGGATAAGGACCGAGCGTTTTTGCTTTCTCAGTATCGAGATATCCCTAATTACATTAAGAATTTTCCGCAGGTTTATGGAGACTTGATTCGAGAGCTTGAAAAGAGCAAAACCCAGATTAAGGCTCTTAAAAAAGCATTGGAAGAAGGTGCAGGAAAAGATAGTATGGGAAATAAGATTAATAAGGAATACGCTATCAAATACAGCAATGATGAATGCACGATTGCTGGACAAGTGGTTTCCCAAATTGATAAAATTCAAGAGAAGTTTCCTGAATCATTGAAACGATATGATGAACTTGATCCCCAACTTAGTGGATTTTTTGATTCTTTGAGAACAATACAAGCCGAACAAACATTGTTAAATAGCGGAGGAAGTCAATAACCATGAAAAGCACTATGGCCAGATTCATTTGTTTTGCTGTTCTCAGTTTGCTTATGAGCCTGAGTCAATCGCTTTATGCTCAGGGAACAGATGAGCAGCTTGCCGATTACTATTTCGAAAATGGTCAGTATGAGCAGGCGAGGCTATACTATGAGAAGCTATACAAAACCAATCGTTCCGGAAAAATTTATCAGAATTATCTTCAAACCTTAATCGCTCTTGGCGATTTTGAAGAGTCGGAGAAAATAATCGAAAAGCGTTTAAAGAGCTCTCAAAACCAAAGTGATATTTATGTGGAGTTAGGAGAGCTTTACCAAAGATTTAATAAACCTGAGGAAGCTAAAGAGGCTTATAATGATGCCTTGAAAACGATGCAGCCAGGACGAAGTAATGCCATTCGGTTAGGGAATGCCTTTATAAAATTAGGAGAAAATGAGTTTGCGATGGCAACTTATGATAAGGGCAGAAAAATGGCTACTGATGGTTATTCTTTCCACTATGAATTTGCCAATTTGCAGGGCATTATGGGCAATTATGAAGAAATGGTCAGTTCATTTCTTGACTTGCTTCTTGAATCGCCTAATTATATTCAAACCGTGCAAAATGCCATCGGAAGAAACCTGAATATTCAGGAAGATGAAGGCAATGCCGAAATGGTAAAAATTGCTTTGTTAAAACAGAATCAAAAGTATCCTAACGAAGCAATATATTCTGAAATGCTGATTTGGCATTTTATGCAACGCAAAGAATTTGCATCAGCTTTTGTTCAAGCAAATGCTTTAGATAAAAGACTGGGAGAGAATGGATTCCGCATGATGGATCTCGGTAAAATGGCAACGAGCAATGGAGATTATCTGACGGCAAGAAAGGCTTATAAAGCAGTATTGGATAAGGGTCCGTCAAATGACTATTACATTACAGCAAGAACCGAAATGTTGCAGGTGATGAGGGAGGAAATTCTCAATGTTCCTGGCTTTTCTCTTGATCAAGTGAATACACTTAAAAATGAGTACACGGCTGCTATTAACGATATGGGCAAAAATGCTCAAACGGCAGTGCTCATTAAAGAATTAGCGCATATTAAAGCCTTTTATTTGGCTGATACGGAAGGTGCAATTGTGGATCTTAAAGAGGCGGTTGAATTACCCGGTTTGTATCCTGCCATTCAGGCTATCATTAAGCTTGAGCTGGGTGATGTGCAGTTGTTTCAGGGCGAAATTTGGGATGCGTCTTTATTGTATTCTCAGGTGGAGTTGGATTTTAAAGAAGATGTTCTCGGACATGAAGCGAAATTCAGGAACGCCCGAATTTCATACTATACAGGCGATTTTCAGTGGGCTCAGGCTCAGCTTGATGTGTTGAAGGCCTCTACAAGTAAGTTGATTTCAAATGATGCCATAGATCTTTCATTGCTGATTACGGATAATCTTGCTCTGGATACTATTACCGAGCCGATGTTGCTCTTTGCTCAAGCTGATTTGTTGGCTTATCAGAACAGGCATGGGGAAGCATTCGAAAAATTAGATTCAATTGTGAATGTTTATCCCGGGCACAGTCTTACCGATGAAATTCTTATTCTAAAGGGTGATATCTATTCGGAGCAAGGAAAGTATGATAAGGCTGCGGCTTCATATCAAACGGTGATTGATTTGCATTTTCATGATATTTTGGCGGATGATGCGCTTTTCAGGTTAGCCGGCTTAACAGAAGGAGTATTCGGAAAGCCTGATGAAGCCATGTTGCTTTATGAAAGAATTATGGTAGAGTATCCCGGAAGTCTCTATGTGATTGAAGCTCGTAAGCGATTCAGAACGCTTCGAGGCGATGAAGTTCAGTAAATTCTGCTATTTGCGGAAAATCCAATCCCTACTGGACAACATTATTGTAACAATCAAAATTTAGAGCTAGCCACTAAGGCACAAAGTTCCGCGAAGAAGGGGATGTCAATTTTGAAATCGTTCCCATAGATTCTGCTTGGCGATGCTCCGTGTATGTGCGCCTTAGCAGCAGAAAAAGAGCCCAATCAAAACTCAGAGCTAGCCACAAAGGCGCAAAGTTCCGTTAAGAAATGGATGCCAATTTTGAAATTGGTTCAAAGGATTTGCTTCACAGTTCTTAATGCTTTCTTGGCAATGAAATTCAATCCCGAAAGGATTACATTATAACAGCCTTTTTATTTAAACCACCAAGCCCCGATAATCTAAAAATATTATTTCGCTTGAAGCAGGAGCAGAGTGTTTGTTCGGAATTCCTTTGAATTTATTTGCAAACTGTAGCTGCCTGAACTCATTGAACTCATATCAAGTTGAAGCATTTCACCGACAAAGGGATGTGAAGAACTCTTTACCAACCTTCCAGACATATCATAAAGATCCAAATTGATCAGTCCGAATGGAATGCCGGTTAATACGATATTACAATGATCATTTACCGGATTAGGGTAAGTAATTAGAGTGATCTGCGAGTTCAAATCTACAATGTTGGTAACCAAAATAGTTTGTGAAACTTCACACTCATTGGCATCAGTAATAGTGAGGGTGTAAGAACCTTGTTGTTCAGCATCATCAAGAATTCCAAGTGATTCCGTTTCAGACACCGAATTGCCTTCTGAATCGGCCCACAAATAGCTGTATGGCTCGGTTCCACCAGTCACTTCATAAGCGGAGGAGCCACCCGGATTATCGTTAATGCTTATAGCTTCCAATCCTATAATATTGATTGCATCTGGCTCTATAACCTCAAAGTTAAGGATAGTAGGAACTTGACAAATTCGATCACCTGTAATACTAAGTTCATAAATACCGGATTCTAAATTAAAAATATCCTTAGTATCCTGACCTGAAGTCCATTCAAATGAATAGTTTACGTCATCTTCTGGCATTTCAATTTCTATGCTGCCATTGGCATCATTGAAACACAAGAGATCAGCAATTTCTGAAGATAGAATTTCAGGAGCGAATGGAGCTTTAACATCAATATGAACAACCCCTTCAGAGCATAAAGGCCCAATACCATCATCGCAAACCAAATACAGCAAATCAATTATTCCGCTGTACCCTGAATCATAAATAATCTCAAGATTTTGTTCCTCTAACGAATAAGTACCGTACGAACTAGAAATAATTGAAATATTTAATAATTCAATCGGAGTTTGAAGATCATTGATATACAAGGAGAGATCGACGATTGTGCTGCTTAAAGCACATGATTCAAGATTTACACTTTCAACAGAAGGTGCGCTGTTAACCTGACCTACAGCAATGGTGATTTGTCCAATTTCACACATCATCATTTCATCACAAACAGAATAGGAAATCACTTCAATCCCCATAAATCCAAGATCAGGGATATAACTAAATGTACCATCCGCATCCATTATAAGGAGACCATTTTGAGGGGCGTTTTCAATACTATATTGCAAATTGTCACTATCTATATCGAAATCGTTTATAGACACATCCCCAAAAGTCTCAATATTTTCGAGCGTAGAGTAATTATCGTTTAAAGCAACAGGAGCATCATTTACAGGTACGATTTCAAAATAAACAGTAGCAATGTCACATGCGCCTTGCGAATCACAAACCTCATAGTCCATAAAGTCCATACCGAAATAGTTGGCATTTGGCGCATAAATAAAGCCACCATATTCGTTCATAAGAACATTGCCAGATTGGGGCAGTGTAATTATGCTATAAGTCAAGTTCGCGTCATCAACGTCTGAACTCAGAGGTGCTAAACTGTTAATTATTGATTCATCCTCAAACATTACTAGTTCCATATCGATTGCAATAGGAGCATCGTTAATTGCAAGTACATTGATAGTAACGTTGGCTATTTCGCAAACCAAATAAGGATCACAAGCTTGATATTTCATGGTGACAGTTCCCACGAAATTAATATCAGGTTGAAATTCCAAAATGCCTGAAGCATTAATAATGCAATTACCACTATTGGGCTCTTCAAAAATGGAGTATGTTAATACATCTCCGTTCGGGTCTGAGTCATTGGAAGATAAGTCAAAAGTGATTTCTTGGTCTTCATTTATTTCAATGCTATCGTCAGTCAAAACAGGCGCATCGTTAGTATTGGTTACATTGAAATTAACTATTGCGGTGGCACATGCGTTTTCGCTATCACACACTTGATATTCCGCTTGATCAGAGCCCAAAAAGCCATCATTAGGAGAATAAGTGAAAGTTCCATTAGGCATTAAATTGAACACCCCATTTACAGTATTCTGAATAATAGAATAAGTTAAAATACCGTTGTCAACATCATAGTCATTATTAGAAACATCCCCTGAAACTGCGATATTCATTAGCACACCAATGTTTTCGCCTATTGCAACAGGTGTGTCATTTAGAGGGTTAATATTGATCGTGATAGTTGCTGTTACACAGGTATTCAAAGGGTCGCAAGCATTATAGCTCATAATTTCCTGACCAAAATAGTTGCTGTTAGGCGTATAACTGAAGTATCCGTTCGCATTAAAAATGAGATCACCATGCAAGGGTCCTTGAACAATTTGGAAATATAGCTCATCTCCATCCGCATCAAAATCGTTCAGGCTTACGTCTCCTAGCAGAACTTGATCTTCATCCACATTAAAAGCGTCATTTAGAGGTTCTGGAGCATCATTAACGAATAATACTTCTATGCTGAACTGGGCTTCTGAACATACTGAAAAAGGATCACAAACCATATAGCTCAGCATTTCTAATCCATTAAAAAGGTCATTTGGGGTATAGCTAAAACTTCCATCTGTATCGAAAATGATAATTCCATTCACTGGATTTGCAAGCAAGGAGTATGTCAAAACATCGCCATCCACATCAAAATCATTATCAGCAACAGTGGCGTAGATCGTTATTTCTTCGCTAGTGGTAAACTCATCATCTACCGCAACAGGGGCATCATTCAAAGGATTAACGGTAATTTCTAATAAACCAAAAACACATTCCATAGCCATATCACAAACTTCGTACTCTACTTCAAACTGACCATTGAAATCAAGATCAGGCACAAATAGAAATTCTCCATTTTGGTTTCCACTAAAGGAGCCTGGAACGCCATCCACATCAAAAGAATACATCAAATCATCACCGTCTAAATCGGAGTCATTCAAGGCTACATTGCCTTGGAGTTGTGTGTCTTCATCCAGATCAAATTGATCGTTCACAGCAATCGGCGGATCATTAATTGGAATGATTTGAATATTCACATTAGCTTCCGAACTTCCGCCATCCGCATCATTTACGAAATAAGAAAACCCATCATTCCCGAAATAATTGTCAAAAGGGGTATAGCTGAAACTGCCGTCGGAATTGAGCTCTACATCGCCGTAGTTGGCCTGTTCAGAAAGGGAATAAGTAAGAATTACAGTTTCGATGTCTGAGTCATTGAGACTTAAATCAGCAAATATTGATTCATCTTCGTCAATCACATAATTTTCGCCTAAAGCAATTGGAAGATCGTTAACCGAATTAATGGTTATAAAAACATCACCAAAATCCACAACGCCACAAGGGTCAATACATACATATCCAAATTGATCGTCGCCAAAGTAATTTGGCTCAGGCGTGTAAGTATACGTGCCGTTAAAGTTGAGAGTTAACGTTCCATGATATGGCCCGAAGATGTCCACATAATCAAGAACTTCTAAATCCAGATCGTAATCATTCAAGGCCACGCTAGCGGTGAGAGTTTCATCCTCATCAATTTCTTCGTAATCATCAACTGCTACAGGCCAATCATTAACAAATGCGATTTCCAGAGTTACTAAAGCATCATCACACAAGCCATAAATATCACAGGCATTATAAATGAAATAGTCCTCGCCGTAATAGTCCAAATCTGGAGTAAAACTGAAAGTCCCGTTAGTATTTAAAATCAGAACGCCATGTTCTGGCTCAACTTCAATGGAGAAAGTAAGAGCGTCTCCATCCGGATCATAGTCATTGCTATGAACTTGATTATTCAAAACAAAATCTTCAGTGCCGTATTTGTAATCATCAACAGCTACTGGAGGAGTGTTGGGAGGGAGAACTGTGATATAAACGAATGCAAAGTCACAAGCGCCGCAAGGATCACAAGCCTGATACATAAATTGATCGGGACCTGTGTAACCAGCCTCAGGGGTATAAGAGAAACTACCATCAATATTAAAGCTAAAAGAAGCGGCGTGTGAAGGCGGCAACAAAACATTCCACCAATTTACTTCATCGTCCAGCTCTATATCATTCCAACTTACATTTTCATTGAGTGTTGAACCGAGAAAGGCATTGAAGTTATCGTTATTGGCTTGTGGTAAGTCATTCACGAAAGTCAAACCGAATTCAATCTGAGCGGTTGCGCACAAACCACCGGGATCACAAACTTGATAGGTAGCATAATCCAAACCATTATACTCAGGATCAGGCACATAGCTATACTGGCCATTTGCGCCAAGAATGAGCTGTCCATGGGTAGGTCCCACCAAAACGGAGTAAATTAATGGATCGCCATCTGGATCATAATCGTTTAGAGAAACATCGCCTGTTTGAATAGTATCTTCCGGACCATAGTTCTCATCATTTTCTGCAACAGGAGCAGCGAAAAGTAACAAAGATGATCGCAATTCGGAAGAAGAATATGCGAAAGTTTGTGTTGCTTCAAGAATGAAAAAAGCACACAACACTCTAATAGTCAGTATATTCCAGTTGGCCATAAGTTTCAGAT
>Ga0209284_10000305_pt1 | contig 80898 bp, 67 predicted proteins | sample FRY03_FD_187211 | JGI IMG/M metagenome (GOLD analysis project Ga0209284, IMG submission 187211) | Freshwater microbial communities from Lake Fryxell liftoff mats and glacier meltwater in Antarctica - FRY-03 (SPAdes) (version 2) | ecosystem: Environmental > Aquatic > Freshwater > Ice > Glacier... | reverse complement strand
GACGCTCGAGACGCTTTCCAAATACCCCGTCACGACGGCGCTGGAGATGACCGGCACGATCATCGTGGCCCGCGACATCGCCCACGCGAAGCTCCGCGAGATGGTCGAGCGGGGCGAGGAGTTGCCCGCGTATTTCAAGGAGTATCCCGTCTACTACGCCGGCCCCGCGAAGACTCCCGAGGGCATGCCGAGCGGCTCCTTTGGACCGACGACGGCCGGGCGCATGGATCCCTACGTCGATCTTTTCCAGTCGCAGGGTGCCTCGATGGTGATGATCGCGAAGGGAAACCGCAGCCAGCAGGTCACTGACTCGTGCAAAAAACACGGGGGTTTTTACCTCGGCTCGATCGGTGGCCCGGCGGCGATTCTCGCGCAGAATCATATACGGAAGGTGGAGGTCCTCGACTTTGCCGAGCTGGGTATGGAAGCGGTCTGGAAGATCGAGGTGGAGAAATTCCCCGCCTTCATTCTCGTCGATGACAAAGGGAACGACTTCTTCAAGGCGATCAATCAGTGTCCGGTGGCGTAAGCGCCTTATGCCGCTCAAGTAGAACGGGTCTCCAGGCCCGTTCCCGCAATGCCCCGATGCTTCGATAAACGGGCCTGGAGACCCGTTCTACATCAAGTGGAGACGTGAACGTAAGCTGCTTTAGTTAAATTACCGCATGATCGATCAGCCCGAAATCAAGCTCGTCGAGCCGGGACGTTTCACCGTCACACGAGGCACCCTGCCCGATCCGGCCCCCGGCGATGCACGGATCCGGATCCGGCGCATCGGGGTGTGCGGGACGGATATCCATGCGTTCCACGGACGACAGCCCTTTTTCGAATACCCCCGTATCCTCGGTCACGAACTTGGAGCCGAGGTGGTCGCGATCAACGGGACCTCGGATCTGAAACCGGGCGAAGCGGTCGCAGTCGAGCCCTACCTGAACGATCCGGACTCCCCCGCCTCACGTCGTGGAAAAACGAACTGCTGCGAATCTCTCCGCGTCCTCGGCGTACACTGCGACGGCGGGATGCGGCCCGAGATAAACATGCCGCTGCACAAACTCCACCGCGCCGCCTCCGCGACGATGGATCAGCTCGCCCTCGTCGAGATGCTCTGCATCGGTCAGCACGCCGTGAACCGCAGTCTCGTCTCGATCGAGGATCGCGTCCTTGTCCTGGGAGCAGGGCCGATCGGGTTGAGCGTAGTCAGTTTTCTCAAGGGGCGCAACAAGCGTCTCGTCGTCGCGGACCTCAGCGAGTCCCGCCTCGAATTTTGCCGCGAGGGGCTGGGCGTCGATGCCACGGTGACGGTAGAACCGGGAAAGGATCTGCAAGCATCTCTGCGCGAGACCCTCGGCGGCGGACTCCCCGACGTCATCTTCGACGCCACCGGAAATCGCGGCTCCATGCTCTCGACCTTCGACCTCGCCGCGCACGGCGGACGCATCGTCTTCGTCGGCCTCTTCCAAGGCGAGGTCGTCTTTCAGGATCCCAACTTCCACCGCCGTGAGCTGACCGTGATATCGAGCCGCAACGCGACGGCGGGCGAGTTCGGTCAAGTCATCGCGGCAATGGAATCGGGCCGGGTCGATACGGCACCGTGGATCACCCATCGGCTTGATTTCGCCGACGTGCCCGCACGTTTCGCGGAGACCGTGAGCGATCCCGCGCTGCGCAAGGCAGTGATCCGCCTCGACGATTGATCCGAGGATTAGAGCGATGCCGCGAAGTCACCGAGAGACTCGCAGCCAATCGCAGTGCGATGCATCTCGCTGAGCTTTGAATTGTCGGTTACGAGGACTATGGCGTCCCGAAGAGCTTTCGGGACGTTTCCAAACCGAATCTCGAGAGCCTCTCGGATGTTCGACTGAAGAATTTCCTGACGACCTTCCTGGCGACCTTCCTGGCGACCTTCCTGGCGACCTTCCTGGCGACCTTCCTGGCGAAATTGTTGGGCGAGAGTCATGGCATCGGCCCGGATCTCCGGGTCACTGATCTCACTTAACTTATTCTTGAATACCTCCTTGTCAATTTCTCCCCTGAGGATGTAACGCAGCACAATCTGGAAGAGTTCACGGGGAACGCGGAGAATCAGGTTCTCATCCCAGACGGCGTCACCGAGCAATTGCCCGAGCCGTTCGGCCTTCATCGTGCGCAGGACAAAGACTCCGGAAGCGGTGCCGGGGATCGCGTCGAAAGCCATCTCGGCAAGCTGAAGGTGGAGATAGGAAAAGTCAGGAATGTATGGGCAGAACCTCGTCAAATCCCGGTTGCCGATCTTTCCGCGATAAAGGGAAGAAATCGGGTTGCGCAGGGGCCTTCATTTCACTACAACCCGCTCCATGAATCGCATCACCTTGTTTTCCGCCGCTCTTGCGGTGAGTCTTTTCGTTCCACGAGCCGAAGCCGGCTTGAAGCTCCCTGCCATAATCGGGCACCACATGGTCCTGCAACGGGACATCGAAAACCCGATCTGGGGCTGGGCCGATCCGGGCGCCGATGTAACCGTGGCCGTCAGCGGACAGAGCCATCAGGCAAAGGCCGACGAGGAGGGAAAATGGCAGGTCAAACTCGCGCCGATGACGGGATCGTTCCACGCCATGCGCATGACGATTCAGTCCAAGGGGGAAGAGATCGTCCTCGCCAATATCGTTGTCGGTGAGGTCTGGGTCTGCTCGGGCCAGTCGAACATGCAGTGGTCGGTGAGCCAGTCCGATGATGCCGACATGGAGGTCGCGACTTCAAATTACCCTAACATTCGCCTGATCACCGTCCCCCAGACCGGCACGCAGGAACCGCAGGATGACTTCAACGGCCAGTGGGACATCTGCACTCCCGAGACCGTGGGCCAGTTCTCCGCCGTTGGTTATTTCTTCGGTCGCCAGCTTCATCAGAGCCTCGGGGTTCCGATCGGGCTGATCGACAATGCCTGGGGTGGATCCGCCGCCGAGGCCTGGGTCGCCCGTGACGTCCTCGAGGCCGACCCACGTTTTGCCGACTACATCAAGCAGTGGAAAAACACCGAGGCGACTTACGATCACGAAAAAGCCGTGGCCGACTGGAAGATCAAAGCCGAGGAAGCAAAGGCTGCCGGGAAACCCGCTCCCCGCGCTCCCTCGGATCTGCTCAAGGGCCAGCATCGCCCCGGCAACCTCTGGGCCGGCGTGCTAAACCCCACGATCGGCTACGGCATTCGCGGCGCGATCTGGTATCAGGGCGAGTCAAACGCCGGACGCGCCTACCAGTATGACGACCTCTTTTCCCTGATGATCACCGAGTGGCGCAAGGCTTGGGGCATCGGCGATTTCCCCTTTTACTGGGTGCAGCTCGCCGACTTCATGGTGGAGAAAGAGGCCCCCGCCGACAGCAGCTGGGCCGAGCTGCGCGAAGCCCAGAGCAATACCCTCGCGCTCCCGAACACGGGCCAGGCCGTCATCTACGACATCGGCGAAGGACGCGATATCCATCCGCGCGACAAGCAGAACGTCGCCAAACGCCTCGCCCGCATCGCTCTCGCCCGCGACTACGGGGTGTCCATCGTTTACCAGAGCCCCTCTTACAAGTCCATGGAAGTAGCGGAGGGCAAAGCCATCCTGACCTTCGAAAATGTCGGCGGCGGTCTCTACACCTTCGACACGCAGGAGGCGATCGGATTCGACGTCGCCGGCGAGGACAAAGTCTGGCACCGGGGTGTCGGCAAACTCGTTGGAAATGACAAAGTGGAAGTGACCAGCCCCGCCGTCACCGCTCCCGTCGCGGTGCGTTATGCCTGGGCGGACAATCCGGTCGCGAATCTCCGGAACAGGCAGGGCCTCCCCGTCGATCCCTTCCGCACCGACGACTGGCCGCTCTCGACCGAGCCGAAGGTTGAGCCGACTCCCGCCCCCGCTCCGGCCGCCCAGTAAAGCCCCGCGTCATTCACTTTCCAAAGTCCCCCCAGCTTCCCGTGTCTGCCGACATCTACGATCACGACCGCTCCCTCGTCGAGGAGCCGCCACGCCGCTTCGCCGGGATGCTCAAGTATCTTGGCCCCGGCTTTATCCTCTCGGCCTCCATCGTGGGGTCGGGAGAGCTCATCGCCACGACAGCCCTCGGCGCCGAGGCCGGCTTCGTCGCGATGTGGGTCATCATCGTCAGCTGTCTGGTGAAAGTCTTCGTGCAGCTCGAGTTTGGAAAACACGCGATTCACTCGGGCGAGACGACGTTTGAAGCGCTGAATCAGCTCCCCGGACCCCGATTCGGCAAAGGGAGCTGGGCGACCTGGCTTTGGCTCGTGATGATGCTGGTCAAGCCGCTTCAGGTCGGCGGCATTATCGGCGGCGTGGGACTCGTCCTGAACATCCTCGTTCCCGCCATTCCTGTCTGGGCGTGGGTCTGCCTCGCCGCACCGACGGTCTCACTGATGGTCTTCCGCGGCAAATACCAGTTCATCGAAAAGCTCTCGCTTGTGATGATAGGGCTCTTTGCGCTCTTTACCCTCGCCTGTCTCATCGGGGTGCAGTTCACCGAATTCGCGATGACGCGGAATCAGATCATCGAAGGCCTTTCCTTCTGGAACGGGATCCCTCTCGCTGCCGTCGGAGTCGCTATCGCCGCCTTCGGCATCACCGGCGTCGGGGGTGACGAGGTCATGGCCTACAATTACTGGCTGATCGAGAAAGGCTATGCTGCCCGCACTGGTCCGCGCGAGGATACCCCCGAGTGGAATCGGCGCGCCAAAGGCTGGATCAGGGTCATGTACTGGGACGCGTTCCTATCCATGCTGGTCTACACCTTCATGACGGTGGCCTTCTACCTGCTCGGGGCCGCCATCCTCCACGCCCAGGGCTTGAAGCCGGAGGGCTTCGACACCGTCAAGACGCTCTCCCGTATGTACACCGATTCGCTCGGCGGCTGGGCCGAGATCGCTTTCCTGATCGGCTCGTTCTTTGTGCTCTTCTCGACGCTCTTCTCCGCCCTCGCCGCCTGGAGCCGACTCTTTTCAGACGCCTTCAGCTCGGTAGGCTGGATGGACTATCACGACCCCGCCTCGCGCGGGCGTATGATCGCGATCCTCTCGTTTTTCTTTCCCGCACTCTGGGCGGTTCTTTTCTTCTATTTCAAAGATCCCGTCTTTATGGTCCTCGCCGGGGGCACCATCACCGCCGCGATCCTGTTGCTCGTCGTCGTCGGGGCGGTCCATTTTCGCTATCGCCGACTGCCTGCCGGTCTGCGACCCACGATCCTCTATGACATCGGCTTCTGGATCAGCGCGGCCTCCATTCTCCTGCTCGCTGCGCTCGCGGTGTGGAAGGGGATCGAGCAATACCAAAGCAAACTCTAAAAAACGTCCAGTCGGCAAAGACGAGCAAAAATTCGCTTGTTCGAAACTCCCGGCCTATTCATCGTGATCGCATCATGATCAAAGGAATAGTAAAAGACTTCAAAGAATTCGCCTTCAAAGGAAACCTCGTCGACATGGCTGTCGGCATCATCATCGGGGGGGCCTTCGGGACCGTCGTGAAGAGCCTCGTGGACGACGTTTTTATGCCGGTGGTCGGCTACCTCACCGGGGGAGTCGATTTCAGCGATAAGGTTCTCGTGCTTGGAACGGTGCCCGAGGGCTCCACCGAGAAGGCAGCCGTCGAAGCCGGTGAAGTAGTGCTACTCACCTACGGCAACTTTGTCACCTCCTTCATTAGCTTCCTCATCCTCGCCTTCGTGCTTTTCCTCGTGATCAAAAAATTTATGACAGCCCTCAAAAAGGAGGAACCCGCCGCCGTCGCAGGCCCGGCCGAGGACATTTTGCTGCTTACCGAGATCCGGGATCTCCTCAAACAGCAAAAACCCTGATCAAAAGTGAGAAAAATATAAAATTTATCACTTTTTTTTGCGAAAACAAGTAGACAGCCCTCCGCATCTTTGATATATTGGCAATGTTGTTTTTAGGGTTGTTGTTGCCCTGAGTTTCATTTTGGTTGTTGTTGTGGGCGTGTGTTTTCACCCGCTTGCGCAAATTAAAAAAACCTCTCCGACCATTCGGAGAGGTTTTTTTGTGGCCCTTTGGGAAGCTTCCCGTAACTTCCCCTCCCCCCCTGTCACCCCGACTTTCCCTGTAACCCGTTCCTCCCTTGTCCTCGCCGCTCATCATTGCCGACCGCACCTTCTCCTCCCGGCTCATGCTCGGTACGGGGAAATTTTCCTCGAATGAAACGATGCGTGACGCCCTCGACGCCTCGGGCACGGAGATCGTCACCGTGGCCCTGCGCCGGGCCGACCTCAGCGGGAAGAATGATCCCTACGCGAACATCCTCGAGTTCATTGATCCGCAGCGGTATCTGCTCCTGCCCAATACCTCGGGAGCGATGAACGCGGAGGAAGCGGTCCGGCTCGCCCGCCTCGCCGCCTCAGCCGGGCTACCAAAATGGATCAAGCTCGAGATCCACCCCGACCCGACCTACCTCCTCCCCGATCCTATCGAGACACTCAAGGCCGCAGAGATTCTCGTGAAAGAGGGCTTCACCGTGCTGCCCTACATCAATGCCGACCCCGTCCTCGCGAAACGTCTTCAGGATGTCGGGACCGCGACGGTGATGCCGCTCGGGGCGCCCATCGGATCGAATCAAGGAATCGAGACCCGCCGCCAGATCGAGATCATCATTGCCCAGGCCACCGTGCCGGTCGTGATCGATGCGGGAATCGGCCGTCCCAGCCACGCCGCCGAGGCGCTCGAGATGGGTGCCGACGCCGTCCTCATCAATACCGCGATCGCCATTGCCGGCGATCCCGTCGCGATCGCGCGGGCCTTCCGCATGGCCGTCGAGGCTGGTCGCATCGCTTACGAATCGGGGGGGATTCCCGAAGTCTCGAATGCCGCCTCGGCCAGCAGCCCGCTGACCGGCTTTCTCTTTTCCGGCGACAATACGTGAAGCCCGAGACCGAATCATCCCCTCCATGACAAACCCGCTCCCTCAAGACCCTTTGACGGTGGACATCATCCTGCCGCTCGATCTTTCCGAAGACGAGACCGCACAGCGCAAAGCCGCAGGCCGCAAGCTCAGGGTCCATCCCGCTCGCATCAAGACGATGCGTCTGCAAAAGCACTCCATCGACGCCCGGAAAAAGGACGTCAAAGTGCAGTTGCGCTTTGAAGTCGGGATTGATGCCCCGCTTCCCGAGCCGGAACCCATCCGCCTCGATCTGCCCTCGGTTACGGCTGCGCCGAAAACGGTCATCATCGTGGGCAGCGGACCCGCCGGGATGTTCGCCGCCCTCACCGCGATCGAGCGTGGCTGGCGGCCCATCATCCTAGAGCGGGGCAAAGACGCCTCGGCGCGTCGCTTTGACCTCGCCCCCCTCATGCGGCACGGGACGGTCATCGAGGACTCGAACTATTGCTTCGGCGAAGGCGGAGCCGGCACCTTTTCGGATGGCAAACTCTACACCCGGGCGACCAAGCGCGGCCCTGTGCGCAAGGTCTACGAGATCCTCGTCGCCCACGGAGCGCCCGAGCGCATCCTCATCGATTCCCACCCTCACATTGGCTCAAATCTGCTCCCCAATGTCGTCAAGGCGATGCGTCAGAGCATCATCACCGCAGGCGGCGAGGTCCGCTTCGGCGCAAAAGTGACCGACTTCCACCTCGAGGGCGGCGCGATTCGCGGCGTTGTCATCAATGGGACGGATGATCTCACGGGCGATGCAGTCATCCTCGCGACCGGTCACTCGGCCCGCGATGTCTATCGGATCCTCGCCGCAAAAAACATCCGCCTCGAGCAAAAAGCCTTTGCCGTCGGTGTCCGTATCGAACACCCGCAGGCGCTCATCGACAGCCTCCAGTATCACTACGAGCGCGGGATCGAGCGTCCGCGGCTTCTCCCGGCGGCGAGCTACGTCCTCGCGACAAAGGTTCGTGACCGCGGTGTCCATTCCTTCTGCATGTGCCCCGGCGGATTCATCGTCCCCGCCGCGACCGAGAATGACGAAGTCGTCGTCAACGGCATGAGCCTTTCCAAACGCGACTCCCCTTTCGCCAACAGTGGCATGGTCGTCACCGTCGAGCCCGAAGACACGCAGGAGTTCGAAGAAGAGCACGGCGTCCTCGCCGGGGTGGCCTTTCAGAAACATCTCGAGCAGGCTGCGAAGGAGGCCGGCGGCGGCGGACAGGTGGCCCCCGGGCAGCGGGCTTTGGATTTCTTCATCCGGCGCGACTCGACCGACCTACCCGAGACCAGTTACAAGCCCGGGCTCAAGGCGGCAAGGCTGGACGAGATCATGCCGCTCTTTGTCGTCTCGCGCATGCGGGAGGCCCTGAAAATGTTCGGCAAACGCATGCCCGGTTACATGGGAGAAGAGGCAAATCTCATCGGCTTCGAGACCCGGACGAGCTCGCCCGTGCGCATCCCGCGTGATCCCGAGACCCTGCAGCATCCGGACGTCCGCGCCCTTTTCCCCTGCGGCGAAGGCGCCGGATTCGCCGGCGGCATCGTCAGCGCCGCCCTCGACGGCATGCGATGCGCCGAAGCGCTCGGGTGAGCGTGAGCCCGGCTCACGAGCGGTCCTTTTTGTTGCTGGCCTCTGCGAGGCCGGGTTGGGCTAACAGATCGCAACGGCACCCCATTCACAAAGGTGGCCTTTCCGGTTCTCCCGAAACTCTCACGAGACTGTTGCAAAACTCGCGAATATCTTCAGCGCTCGGCAATTTCGGCCTGTCGCTTGGCCTCTGCGAGTTCAGCTCTGTGAGGCCGGAACGCCTATCTTGGACGCGCGACCGGCCTCACAGAGGCCAGCTACAGGAAATCCCGTGAAACTCATGCGGTAACGAGACCGGCCTCACAGAGGCCAGCTACAGGAGATCCCGCGAAACTCATGCGATAACGAGTTAATTTTGCAAAAGTCTCTCACGAGTTTCGCTGCGCTCCGCATCACGCCAATGCGCTATTCCACCGCTTGCCGTCCGCTTCGCTTTTGCCTTAGCCTTCACCCATGCGCTGGACCACTTCCCTCCTCACTATCCTTCCCCTTCTCTGCTCCGGACTCTCCGCCCCTCTCCATGCGGAATTTCTAGCCGGCTCGGCGATCACCGATGTCACGCCGAAGCAGCTCCCCGTCCTCGTGAACGGAGGCATGACAAGCCGCTCGGTCGACAAGGTCAACACGCCCGTGAGCGCCCGCTCTCTCGCCTTTTCCGACGGCAAGGAAAAGCTCGTCATCGTCGTCGTCGACAGTTGCATGATAGGTCGCGAACTCCTCGACACCGCCAAAGAGATGGCGGCAGAGAAGGCGGGGATCCCCCGCGAGCGCATCCTCATCTCCGTGACCCACACCCACACCGCCCCGTCGAGCATGGGCTGCCTCGGCACCGACGCCGATCCCGTCTACTCTCTGTTTCTCACGAAAAAGCTCGTCGAAGCCATCCTCGCGCCGCTCCAGAACATGAAACCCGCCAGGATCGGCTGGGGTGAGATCGATGCCGCCGACTACACCGCCGTGCGGCGCTGGGTCATTCATCCCAAACACATTCGCGAAGATCCCTTCGGCAATCTCACGGTCCGGGCCAACATGCACGCGGCGGCGAATTGGGACCAAGTCACCGGACCGAGCGGCCCCGAGGATCCGATGCTCTCGATGATCTCCGTGCAGACGACCGGGGGCGAACCCATAGCCCTGCTCGCAAATTTCTCGATGCATTACTTCGGCGACAAAGACATCGGGGCCGACTATTTCGGGCTCTTTGCCAACGGTCTCCAGGAAAAGCTCGACCCGGGCAAGACCGGCTTTGTTGCGATGATGTCCCACGGCTGCAGCGGGGACATCTGGCGTCATGACTACGAGAAATCCTCCGAGCGCGGCAAGGATGGCCCGACCCTCGAGCAATACTCGCAGGATATGATCAATCTCGCCCTCAAAGCGCTCGAGGGCGTCACCTACGCATCACCCAAGTCCATCGCCATGGCCGAGACTCGCATGACCCTCGCCTACCGTGTCCCCGACAAACAGCGGCTCGAGTGGGCGCAGAAGATCATGGCCGGGGTCGGTGATCGACTCGTCAAGACGACTCCCGAAGTCTATGCCCGCGAACAGATTCTCCTGCACGAAAAGCAGAAAACCGAGATTGTCGTCCAGGGCCTGCGTCTTGGGGACGACATCACCATCGCGACGACGCCGAACGAGACCTACGCTCTCACCGGATTAAAAATCAAAGCCGCCAGTCCCGCTCCGCACACCATGGTGATCGAACTGGCGAACGGAGGCGACGGCTACATTCCCCCGCCCGAGCAGCATCTTCTGGGCGGTTATAACACCTGGGCGGCCCGATCCGCCGGGCTTGAGGTGAATGCCGAGCCGAAGATCACCGAGGCGGCCATTCAGGTGCTGGAAACCGTGACCGAAAAAACCCGATCGGATCGCCGCGCCGGGGCGGGTCCGGCAGTAGTGAAGACGCTCGAGATGAAACCGCGCGCTTACTGGCGGCTCGACGAATTCGCCGGTCCCAGGGCCATCGACTCATCACCGAACGGCATTGACGCGATTTACGAACCGCGGGTCTTCTTCTACCTGCCGGGGCCTGACGACGCGGCCTTTGCCACCGGAGGGATCAACCGCAGCGCTCACTTCGCGGGGGATAGACTCAGTGCGAGAATTCCGGGGCTGGCAGGGACGGATTACACGGTTTCCCTCTGGTTCTGGAGCGGAACGGCGAAGGGCGTCATGGACGGGACCGAGTGGATCGTCTCAAGGGGCTCCGAGTTTGGAACTCACCGGGAGGGCGTCGGCATTCGCGAAACGGAATCCGGGCAGCGGATGCTTCGATTAGACTGCCCCGGTGGTGCTAGAGACATCCCGATCACGCCGGAAGTTGAACGTTGGAAATGGCATCACCTTGTCCTACTCAGGCACGACGACGAAATAAAGGTCAGCTTTGACGGCAGCGAACTGCAAGGCTTCGATGCAACAGCTTCAAAAGCTTTTACCGGTCCATCTTCCGACAGCTTTTTCTTCGGCGGCAGTTGCACCGGAGACGGGAATTTCGAAGGCCGTCTCGACGAGATCGCCGTTTTTGATCGCGCCCTCAGTGCGGCGGAGGTTGTGACTTTGTTTCAAAAGAAGGGTCTCTGAGCGGCTACCTTCACCAAACGAACGTCGACTTGTAACGGGCTTGGCCCCGGCGACCAAGTTGGATATCCAAGAGCCACCTTGCACCCTCCACGACTCGGAGGAACTGATCGCGCGGCCTTGCGCACCGACGTCAAAGAGAGGATCATCGGCAGGATGCCGATGCTACGCTGAAGCTTCTACGAGTGACCAGTTGGCTCCGGTGCTTTAGTCGTTATCTCGCCCTCTTCCCAGCTTTTTCGACCCTCCACTTCACCCGTCTTGATTTCGCGTTCGAATTCCTGTTTGGCTTTGTTGAATTCGCCCATTCCCTTTCCGATGCCGCGTGCCAGTTCAGGGATCTTCTTCGCCCCGAACAGCAACAGCACGATCAGAAAGATCACGATCATTTCCTGCATTCCGATTCCCATAATTGTGAGTGTGGTTGTTAGGATCGAAATTACGGCTGCGTCGCGCAAGATGCAACGAGGAGCGCTTGCCTCGTTCGTGTAGCGCGTTCACGGCGTCTTCGGAAATGAGAAACATCTGAGGATCCGGCACGCATCTGAGAAGGTAGCAAGGACTTCCAGCCCATGCCTTCGGTGGGGCTGACATGAATGAGCGGATCGAGCGGCCGCGCTCACCGACGTCAAAGGGAGGGTCATCGGCAGGATGCCGATGCTACGGGGACGCTGCGCCCGGGGGCGACAATTCTGCCCTCCCGCCGATTCGCGTGACAATCCGCCTTGCGTATCGGCCGGTTCTGAGACAAGAATTCCCTCACTATGGGCAGAGCATTTGAATATCGGCGCAAGTCGAAAGAAGCGAGATGGGACAAGATGTCCAAGATCTTTCCGAAAATCGGCAAAGCCATCACGATGGCGGCTAAGGAAGGGGGCAACGATCCCGTAAACAACTCCAAGCTGCGCCTCGCGATCCAGTCGGCAAAGGCGGCGAACATGCCGAAGGACAACGTCGATGCCGCGATCAAGCGCGCCTCGGGCAAGGACGCGTCCGACATCAAAGAGATCAACTACGAGGGAAAGGGACCGCACGGGGTCATGATCTTCGTCGAGTGCGCGACGGACAACACGAACCGCTCGATCGCGAACATCAAGACCTACTTCAACAAAACCGGCGGCGAGATCCTCCCGAGCGGGGCACTGAACTTCCTTTTCAAACGCAAGGCGGTGATCGAGTTCGAGGTGAAGCCGGACATGGAAATCGAGGAGATCGAACTCAGCCTGATCGACTCGGGACTCGAAGAGCTCGAGGTGGAAGAGGGCACCGCCTACGCCTACGGAGATTTCACCGATTTCGGGACGCTCACGGCCGGAGTCGAGGCCCTCGGCATCGAGATTAAACAGGCCGATCTCCAGCGCATCCCCGACAATCCAAAAGACTTCACCGAAGAGCAGATCAACGACATCGAAGTGCTCCTCGACAAACTCGAAGACGACGAAGATGTCCAGTCGGTCTACACGGATGTGAATTAGGCGGCTTCGCCGCCTGTTCTTTGTTCTTTGTTCTTTGTTCTTTGTTCTTTGTTCTTTGTTCTTCGTTTTTGGATGCATCCCGCGATGGCGGCGTGTTGGGCGCTTTGCAGGAACGCTTTTGGTCGCTAGAGTATTTATCATGCTCCGGTCAGCCGCCCTCTTCTCTCTCGCCTTCTTTTTCAGCCTTACCTCCCTACCGGCGCAGGACCATGGCGAGGCCATTTCTCCTGCCGGCATTGTCAATCTCCTAGCCGATCCCTCGCTGGCGGGTTTCACGGCGCACTTGAATCCGACCGTCTCGCTCTCGGCTGACCCGAAGAAGATTTGGGCGATCGGGGAGGACGGGGTCATGCAGGTCAGCGGCGAAGGCATGGGCTACCTGCGGACGAAGCAGGCCTACCGCGACTACCATCTCGTGATCGACTACCAGTGGGGCGAGCGCACCCTCGCAACCCGGGCCGATCGCGCGCGGGACTGCGGTCTCTTGCTCCACGCCTTCGGGCCAGACGGGGCTTTCGGAAACACCTGGATGAGCTGCATCGAGGCCCAGCTCATCGAAGGCGGCTCGGGCGACATCCTCGTGCTCGCAGCGAAGGAAGGAGACGGTCCGCCTGCCGCGACGAAGGTCACGGCCGAGGTGAAAATGGATCGCGACGGCGAGCCGGTCTGGACGAAGGGCGCGGCGAAAGTGACTTTTCCCGCCGAAGGCAAAACGATGGCGCGGATCAACTGGCGCGACCGCGATCCCGACTGGGCCGACGTGAAAGGCTACCGCGGCCCGAAAGATATCGAGAATCCGCTCGGCGAGTGGAACCGTCTCGAGGTGATCTGTGCGGGGGCCTCGATCCGCATCCTCCTCAACGGCGAACTCGTCAACGAGGTCACCGACTGCCACCCGGCGGCCGGCTTCATCGGGCTCCAGAGCGAATTTGCCGCCTGCGCGATCCGACGTTTTGAACTGCATCCTCTCGGCACTTTCACCTCGAAATGGGAGGCGGAAAAACGCTCCGGCGACATGGGCTACTCGGTCTCGGGGGAGAGCATCCCGCCGCGCCGGCTACCGCTGAGTCCGGAAGAAAGCGCGAAACTCTGGGAAGTAGATGGAGATTTCGAGGTGCAGCTCGTCGCCGCCGAACCGCTCACCTGCGATCCCGTCGATGTCGTCTGGGACGCGCAGGGCCGCATGTTCGTTGCCGAGATGGGCGACTATCCCCTGCCCCCCGAAGACGGCTCGAATCTCTCGCGCATCCGCCTACTGACGGATGAGAATGGCGACGGAGTGATGGACAAAGCGGTGACCTGGGCCGACGGACTCGATCATGTGCAGGGGCTCATGCCGATGCGCGGCGGTCTCCTCGCGACGACACGCACGGCGATCCTTTTCCTCGAAGACACCGATGGAGACAATGTCGCCGATGTGCGGAAGAAGCTTTTCACGACGAATGACCCGAGCCACAATCAGCTCCAGGTCTCCAGCCCGCGCTACGGTCTCGACAATCTCGTCTACCTCAACAACGGGCTCGACGGCAAACAGATCTATCCAGGCGACGAGGCGGAGAAAAAGCTCGACTTCACCCGGCTGAATCTTCGCTACAACCCGCGCACCGGGGAGATGACGCCCGAGAGCGGCGCCGGTCAGTATGGCGGCTCGATCGACGACTATGGACGCCACTTCTTCGCGACGAACCGCAGCCCCGTCATCTTTGCGGCGATGCCGCTCGCGGTAGTGCAGCGCAATCCCCTCGCGGGCATCACGGTCGGTCACGAAGACATCCAGGAACCCGGAGCCCCGGTCTACCCCGTCGCTCTCAGTCACACGACCTCGGCCGCGCACGCCGGGACCCACACGGCCGCCTGCGGACTCGGCGTCTACCGCGGCGATCTGATGCCCGACCTGACCGGCGAAGTTTTCGTCTGTGACCCGACCGCCCAACTCGTGACGCGCAACCGGCTCATGGCCAATGGCGCGAGTTTCGTGGCCGAGCGGATCGGAGAAAGACGCGATTTCCTCGTCTCGGGCGACGAGTGGAGCCGGCCCGTGCAGGTCCGCAACGGGCCCGACGGGGCGCTCTATGTCTGCGACATGTATAGACGCTTCATCGATCACGCCCGCTTCTTCCCCGAAGATTTTTCCAAGTCCCATTACATGCGGGCCGGCTTTGACCAGGGCCGCATCTGGCGAGTCGTGCCGAAGGGGAAAAAGGCCGCGCCCATCACTCCGCTCCCGACGGAGACCGCCGCCCTCGTCGAGCGCCTCGGTCACACGAACGGCTGGCAACGGACCGAGTCCCAGCGGATCCTCGTGGAAAAGCAGGACAAATCGGCGATCCCTCTCCTGAAAAAGCTGCTCACGGTGAGCCCGTCGCCGAAGACTAGAGCCCACGCGATGTGGACCCTCGCCGGGCTCGATGCGCTCGATACCGCGACTTTGAAACAGATCCTCGAGACCGCGACCGATCCCGGCTTGCTGGAAAATGCCGTGCTCGCCGCTCACTCGACCGGACAGAGCAGCAACCTCCTCGACGCCACCGCCGTGGCAATGAAAAAAGACGCGCCGCGGATGCGTTTTCTCGCGATCTCCCTGCTGACCGATCTGAAACTGACCTCCGACCAACTCACCGCGCTCGTGGCCGGGGCGCCCGGAGATGCCTGGCTGCGGAAGGCGATTTTTGCCTCGGCCCCGGACCTCGCGCCCTCGACCCTGCTCGGGTTGCTCGAGAACAAAGAGTTCCTCGCTCTGCCCGCTGCGATTTCGAGTCCTGTCCTGACCGATTTTGCCCGGCTCACCGCCGCCCGCGGCGACACCGGTGAAATTGCGAAGCTGCTCGGCACGCTCGCGGCAGATCCAACCCCGGCGACCTTTGCCCTTGTCCAGGGGATCTCCGAGGGTCTCGCCCGCAGCCCGCTGAAGCAGAAAAATCTCGCCGCCCTCATCGGCGCGAAGCTGCCCGAACTGGGAGAAGGCACCGCCCGGCTTGAAGGCGTGCTCAACCAGGCGACGACCATCGCCCTGAATCACGAGGCCGGCGAAGAGGCCCGTCTCGCCGCCCTCACCCTCGTGAGCCAGCGCCCCTGGGAGGAGAAAAAGGAGATCGTGACCTCGCTCATCGCCCTCACCGAAGCCCCCGCGATTCAGGAAGCCGCCTGCCGGATGCTCGCCCGCGACAAACGCGAGGTCGTGGCCGATTTCTTCTTCGAGCGCTGGGGCAGCCTCACCCCCACGGCCCGGCGCGAGGCGCTCGCCCTCATCACCGCGAATCCGACGACGGGGCTGACCCTGATGAAGAAGATGAAAGCCGGCGAGATCAGCCCGGGTATCATGCCGCCGATGAGCCGCTGGTCCTACGGGCGCTCGACCAACGAAGAGGTCAAAGCCCTCGCCCTCGAGCTCTTCGGCCAGGCTGACGGAGACCGGGCGGCGGTGATCGAATCCTACCGCACCGCGCTGGCTTCTCACAAAGGCGATCCTGAGAAAGGGAAACTCGTTTTCCAAAAGGCCGCCTGCATGACCTGTCACCAGGTCGGCGGAATCGGCGTTGACGTGGGTCCGTCGCTCAATGACGTGAAAATCAAGCCGGCCGAGGCTCTCCTCACCGACATCCTCGACCCGAATCGCGCGATCGAGGACCGCTGGGTCTCCCAGACGATCGAGGCGACCGACGGACGCATTCTCAGCGGGCTCATCCACGGCGAAGACGCCGCCGCGATCACTCTGCGAATCCCCGGCGGCGTCACGATGACGGTCCCGCGGACAGAAGTGAAAGCGCTCACCTCGGCGGGGATTTCCCTGATGCCAGTGGGACTCGAAGCCGCGATCACGAAAGAGGACATGGCTGATCTGATCGCCTTTTTGAAGCAGCGTTGATTACCCCTGGGAGCGGGGCGCCATGGGGTGTTCCCCTTACTTGCGTGTCGCTGATTGTGCGCTTCAGTGATAGATCAGCAGATGTAAGCCAATCCGGCCCTGAGACCGCCTTTTACTGCGCCTCACCCGCCGCTCTGGCGATACGGCATCCCGCGCTTCCCCGATGTCCGAAACCGATGACATGCCTGCCTCGCAGGCCGAGGCTCCCGTTCCTAAAAAGAAGCGGCGAGGGTGTCTTGTCTCGTCGCTCGTTTTTTTCATCGTCTTTCTCCCGCTCTTCGCGCTCTTTCTCAACGGCCCGGGCTTTCGCACCATCGCTCGCTACGCCGCAGGAAAGGCGGCAGCCTCGCAGGGGCTCACGGGCGACTTTGAGATTCGCGGAAATCTCTGGTCGGGCTTCACCCTGAACGGAATCAACTTCGCAGGCGAGGATGGCGGCACGACTTCCCTCACGGTGGAGGAGTTTTCGGTCGGTTACAACGCCCTCGACCTCATCCGCAACTCCGCAAAACTCACTTGGCTGGAAACGGTGCGGATCAAAAAGGCACGTCTCGATCTTTACCTGCCCGATCCCGGGGAAAAGACGGCGAAGGAAAGAGAGCGCGCCGCCCGGGAGGCTAAAGATCCCCCAACCAACTACAGCCCGCTCTGGAATCTGCTCGCGAGCGATATCCTAATCGAGGACCTGACCGTCTTTGTCCATCAGGGCGAGACCACTTTTGCGGTGGAAAACCTCACCCTCGCGACCCCGGCGGCGGCAGACGGGAAGCTGCACATCGGGAAAGTGGTTCTCCCCGGCCGGCAGCCCCTCGAAACGGTGGAAGCGACCCTGAGCCGCGGTGAACACGAACTCACTTTCGGCCCGCTCCCGCTCCTGCAATACGCGACGCTCGAGAGCTTGACAGTAGCAGAAACGAGCCCCGGAGCCTGGGCGGCCGACGCGCTCCTCCGCGTCGCCGACGGGCTGCTGACAGCCTCGTTCACATCGCCCGGCGAGATCGGCCTCGGGCTGCGGCCCGGATCGACGATCTCCCTCGACAAGCTCGTCCTGCCAATGCCGGAGGGACAAGAGTCACAATTAAAAGGCTCGCTCACCGATCTCGACCTGCGCTTTTCCGGGGACGTCGCCGCACCCGCGACCTGGAAGATCCATGGCAAATTGATCGCCTCGGGGACGGGATGGGGTGATCACGGTGCGGCTACCGTAGCGGATTCCGTCATGCTCCTCGTGACGGACAATCAGCTCCAGCTCGAGGTCGCCCGCCATCGCAGCGCGGTGCGGGTGAAGGCGTCGATGCCTTTTGAAAAAGCCACTTCGATCAAAGACCTCGGCACCCTGCCGCTCACCCTCGGGATGGATCTCGAGGTGCCCTCAATCGGGGAACTCGTCGCTGACTTCACCGACAAAGCACATCTCACCGGCGCCCTGTCAATGAAAGCTGAGGAGATCCAGCTCGTCGGTGGGAAGACGATCCAGTCGGGCAGCGTGCTGCTGCTCTCGGATAATCTCGCGTGGGACGGCATCCAGCTCTCGGGTGCCCAGGTCGCGGCGAATGTGGCCTCGGACGATCACCTGCGTTTTGCCGCCGAGCTGGGGCTCGATCCAGCCAATCATATGCGAGTCAGTGGCACACTCGATCTCGCAAAGCTCGTCTACGAGGCCGAGACCTTCGTCGAGATCGACACCGCCGCCCGTCTCGGCGCGGTCCTCGCGGATCTCGCGGATCTCGAAGTCACCGGACTCGCCGGGTCCGCGAAGGTCAACTGGAAAGGCTCGGGGCAGCTCCGGGAGAAGCAGCATCTCGGCGAACTTGCTCTTGATCTGGCCTCTTTTGTCGTCGGCGCGGGCCAGCCGATCAGCGGGAAAGTCGAGGCCCGCTACGAGGGCGCCTCTGCCGCGATCGAGGCGCTTCGCCTCAGTGCCGGTGACGTCACGCTGGCGGGCACGGGGTCGTGGGATGGAAAGGTCATCTCTCTCCCCGACTGGAGACTGACCCGCGCGGAGCGCACGCCCCTCTCCCTCGTTGCGACGATCCCCTTCGAACCCGGCAGCGAAGGCGGTTTTCTCGCTCAGACCGGGCCGCTCGACCTCGATCTGAAACTCGACGCGCTCGCCTTCGAGGAGGTGACCCGCTTTTTTGCCGCGCAGCCCCCGCTCGGCGGAACCTTGCAGGGAGAGCTCACAGGGAAAGGATCTTTTGACCGGATCGACCTCAATGGGAAGTTCGAATTCCGCCCCGATCAGAACGCGGGCGACACGGCCGTCGCGGCGACGGATACCCCGGCCCCGGAATCACTCGTCTCCGTGACCCTCGGGCTCGACGGCAGCGTGCGGAACCCTTCCACCTGGGACGCCCGGCTCGACGCCCTCGTGAGCGGCCTGCGCTGGAACGGGATGGCGATGGAGAACCTCTCCCTGAAGGCGACGACCGACACAACTTCGACGACTCGCCCGCTCCTCGCCGAGCTCCGCTTTGACCAGTCAGAGACTACCCTCGGCGCGACGACCCGATTTGAACTGGGCGGTGCCGAAACTTTCGCCGATCTGAAGTCCCGCCCTCTCCGCGTCGATGCCACCCTCGCGGTGAAGGACTTCGCGCTGCTGCTGCGTGACTTCGCGCCGGATACGCTCAAGGGACTGCCCCTCTCGGGTGCCCTCAATGCCTCCGTCGAGGGCATCACCATAAAAGGCGGCTCACTCACCGGAGGCTCGATCGTGCTGGGGTCGGATACCTTTGCGGTCGAAGGGCAGCGCTTCGAGCCGCTCTCGCTCGAGGCGGACATTCCGGAACCCGACCTCGTGAAGGCAACCCTCGAGGCCGGGCTCGATGCCAAAAATCAGGTCACGGCGGACGGCGATTTTCATCTCAAGAATCGGGTTTACGAAGGCAAGCTCGCCCTCAACGCCGATCTCGAGTCGAAGGACAGCAAGTTGCGCAAGCTCCTCAACGGCCGCGCCATCACCGCGCTGCTGCCCGCTCTCACGGCGCTGAAGTGGGAAGGGCGCGGCGACCTCGCCGCGAGTGAGCATACCGGTGACCTCTCCCTCACGGCCGACCGGGTCACCCTCGCCGAGGGGGCAGAGCCCCTCAGTCTTGCGCTGGCCGGAACCTACACGGGAACGACCGCCGATTTCCCCACCGTGAAGATCACGAGCCGCCCCCTCACTCTCGCCGGAGCAATCGAGTGGCGCGAGAGTCGCCTCGCTTTCGTCGACTGGCGTGGGCAGAGCGGCGGGCGGGAGGTCATCGCCATTTCCGGCGGTATCCCCCTCGACCGGGAAAAGCTGACCCCGGCACTGTGGTTCGCGCAGGACACTGTCCTCGATCTCTCGATGACCGTGGACCGCCTCCCGGTGCAGACCCTCTCCCGCCTTTTCCTCGAGGAAAGCCCCGTCCAGGGTGATCTGACCCTCAATTTGGCCGCCACGGGAACCCCGACGGCTCCGGGCTTGGCCTTCGACCTGCTCTTCGACCGCATCCTCGTGCCCCGGGAAAAGGATTCGCTCGCGGCGGGCAAACTGGCACTCGCGGTGAAGGGCGTGGGTGAGAACCTGTCTCTCTCCGGGAAATACGAGCATCCGGATACCAAGCCGCTCGTGATCGCGGCGGCCCTGCCCTTCCAGCCCGGTGCCTGGGCTCGCGGGGAGCGGAAAGTCGCTGACGAGGTCATCACCGCCTCGGCTAAAATGGAGCGCAGTTCCCTCGGCTTCCTCGCCGTCCAGATCCCGGCGATCGAGTCCATCACCGGCGAGATCGCGATCGATGCAGAGATAAGAGGCACGGTCTCGAAGCCCGAGATCCGCGGCAGCGGTCTGCTCGATGTCTCGCGACTGCGGCTCGCCGACCGCAATGCTCCCTCGCTCCACGACATCGATCTCTCGGCCCGCTTTGAGGAAAATCGAGTCGTCCTCGAGAAACTCTACGCCGTCGTCGCCGGAGGCATCGTGGAAGGCAGCGGCGAGGCCATCCTGAAACCGGGCGAGGAGCCGGTCATCAATCTGACGCTCAACGGCAGCGAAGTCCTCGTCTTCCGCAACGCCGATGTGAATGCACGCACCGACCTCGCGATCCGGCTCAACGGGCCTTTTTCCAAAGCCGCCCTGACCGGTGAGATCGGGATCACGAATAGCCGCTATTTTAAAAACTTCGACCTCCTCCCCATCGGGATGCCGACACGCAACACCTCGGTCCTGCCGACGGTGGATCGCGCTCCCGGCGGCGGCGGGCCAGCCGTCCCCGATCTGAATGTGGGCGTCGATATCCCCCCCTTCCGCGACTGGACTGTGGACCTGCGCATCCACACGAAGGATCCCTTTCTCATTCGCAGCAACCTCGTCGAGTCCTCCATCACCGCTGACCTCAAGGTGCAGGGAACTCTCGCCCGCCCCTACCCGGTCGGATTCGTCGAGATCGCCGAGGGGGAACTGAGCCTGCCCTTCAGCAAGATCGACGTGGAAACGGGCCGGATCACCTTTGACCAGAGCACCGGATTCAACGGGGCGATCGAGTTTAAGGCCCGCGGCAAGGCGGATCGCTATCAGATCAGCATCTACCTTTTCAACCGCATTCTCTCGCCCCAGTATGTGCTCACGAGCATCCCGCCCATGCCGAGCGAGGACATCATCACTCTCCTCGCGACGGGGACGACGCGTGATGCGCTCGTCGGCGAAGACCCCGGATCAATGGCCGCATCCAGGGCTGCCACGCTCTTCCTCAAGAACTTGCGAAAGTCGGACAACAAGATCGAAGGAGACCCGACCCTCCTTGATGAGCTGGAAAAAAGGACCGAACTCGAGCTCGGCCGGGTCAATCAGGAGACTAGTGAGCAGACGTTCGGAGGCAAAATACGCCTCTGGAAACAACTTTTTTTTGTTGGCGATGTCGATGCTGACAGCGACTATCGGGCACTACTGAAGTATGTGTTCAGTTTCCGGTGACGAGACCGGCCCACCCACAGGATGGGGATTAAGAAAATACTACCCTTGCTTTTTAGCCTCGCTCTTGCGGCGGGAGGTTTCTTCGTGCCCTCCCCTCTCGGCGCCCGTGAGCTCGTGAAAATCACGGGCTTGCAGTCGATCCGCCCCGAACATGCAAGGGAATGGATCAGTTCGCCGCTGGAGCTGACGGAATCCAGCGGGGTCTCGATGGCCCGGGCCGATGACCTCGCCTTTTTCCTCGAGAATGCGATCCGCGAACAGGGCTACAAAGGGGCTTCGGTGGACTGGAAAGTCGAGGGCACAGGATCCGACGCCAGTATCCTCCTGACGGTGTCCGAAGGCGACTCGATGATGGTCGGGGATATCTCCGTGGCGGGGAACTCCGCTTTGGAAACACCCGCCGTGATCGAGCTGCTCACCTCGACGACCCGAAGCCGTCTGGAAAAGAAGCCCGGGGAAGCGATCCCCTTTGTGGCGCGGGACATCCAGCAGGGAAAGACAAAGGTCGTTTCCTTTTACAAACTACTGGGGTTCCGCCATGTCGAAGTGGAACTCTCGACCGCCTTTTCCTCGAACCGGGCGAACCTCACCGTATCCGTGACCGAGGGCATCCGCAGCGAAGTCGGGGAGATCGTGTTTCCCGATCCCCCGATTCCCGCCATCGTCCGGGAATACACGAAGACTCGCTCTGAATTCGTCGGGAAGACCTTCACCGCAGCCGTGCCGGCGACTATCGCCTCGCGCATCCGCGCCGCCGCCGTCGATGCCGGGTATTTCTACGCCGAAGTCACTGCGGAAGAGTCCGCCGCCGAGACCATAGACGGTCGCGAACGGGTCAACCTTTCCGTGGACGCGACCTGGGGCGAGCCGGTCACCGTCTCGGGTCTGCGGGTACACGGGAATGAGAAGGTCAACACCTCCTTCTTCGACCGGCACTTCGGTAAACTCCTCGACGGGCCCTACTCGCCCGAAGAAACCAACAAGACCGTCGAGGAATTGCTGCAGTCAGGTGCTTTCGAGACCGTGCGGACCGATGTGGTAGAGCAGGATGACGGATCTTACCTGCTCGACGTCGCTATCGAGGAGGGCGACTCCCGCAAACTCGGGATCTACGGCGGCTTCACGAACTACGAAGGAGCGATCGCCGGATTCGAGTTCCGTAATCTCAACCTGCTCGGCAGCGTGCGACGGATCGACTCGGCGATCGAGTTCTCGATGCGCGGCGCCCGCGGGGAGATCGACTACATTGACCCCTGGTTCCTCGGGAGCGGCTATCAGATGCGCGCCGGTCTCTTCGCGATCAACCGCGCCGAGGAAGGCTACGAAAAGTTCAAAACGGGCGGGCGCTACGAGATGAGCAAACGCTTCGGCCGACAGATGCAGGACTCTATCGCCCTGTTCGGAGAAGCCGCCTACACCGATGTCCACGATGCCGATATCGACCCGATCTATCTCGGTGATCGCGAATACCTCTCTCACCATCTCGGGATCTCCCTCACCCACGACCGGCGCGACGACCCCCGCAAGCCGCGCAAAGGCTACATCGCCCAGACCTCCATCAGTGCGGCTTCGTCGGCCCTCGGCAGTGAAGTGGAGTTTTTAAAGGCGACCGGGAGACTCGGCTACTACCTGCCTGTCGGGCGGAATACCCTGCGCCTCGGGGCCAAGACCGGGATGATCTCTCCCACGGGTGACACCGGCGCGATCCCCATCGACCTGCGCTTTTTTGCGGGAGGCGCCCAGAGCGTCCGCAGCTTTCAGGAACACTCCCTGGGCTTCCGCGACCCTCTCAGCGGGGAACCTATCGGGGGTAATTTTTACACCCTCTTCAATTTCGAGTATGAGATGCCGGTCAAACAGCTCGAAGGGCTCAGTTTTGTCCCCTTCGCCGATGCGGGGAATCTGATCATCGACGACGCCGACGCCGGTCTCACCGACATGCGCTACGCCGTCGGTCTGGGGTTGCGCTATCAGACGCCCATCGGCCCGCTGCGGCTCGAGTACGGCTACAATCCCGATCAGCGCCCGGGAGAGCCGCAGGGCACTTTCCACATCGGATTCGGGTTCTCTTACTGAGGTCGGGTGTATGTCTCCCCGATTCCTTTGGGACCGGCAGAGCGTAAAAGCGGTGCTCGACAGCATTTTGTTTCGTACGAAGCGAATTCGAAGAAGGATCGCTTGACTTAATTATTGTTTTTATGATTTTTATTGCAATTCATGTATTTCGCTGTAGTATTTATGCTAATCGGAGGAAGAAGAAAGGGATCCGCTACCCGACACCCCCCGGACTTCTTCGTCCAACCACCAATAAACACAACACGGGGTAAGATCTTACCGGATCGAGACCCGCCACCTCGGCCCGCAACACACACAGAAATGAAACTCAGGAGTCCATTCATCGCCCTACTGATCGCCTTCTTGGCGATCCCGCTGACCCTGCGAGGTCAGGACATGACCCCCATCATTCCGACTGGGTCGCTCAGTGCCTTCCCGACCATTGTTCAGGCGGGCACGCACCCGACCCTGACGTGGGATGTCGTCCTGCCCGAACGAGTAGACGACGTCGTTAACATCGAAGGACCCGGGACGCTGGTGCCGACTCGCTGTCTCATCATGGATGTCCGTGTCCTCGGAGCGTCGGTCAAACGCGTGTGGATAAATTCTAAAGGGAAGATAACCAAATGGGAATGGGTTCCGACCGAGGCAAAGATCAATTACAACGGTCAGGGATATACGCGGATCTTCTACAACACGCATAATAACGTCAACCCCAACACGATCGTCCGCACCCAGGCGGTGGAGGACAACAGCACCATTGATTTCGGTGCCCGTTATGTAAAATCGGACGGATCCTGGAGTACCTGGTACAGTTCCACGAACAGCCAATACAATGTCGTCGCGCTCAAGAACGGAGATACTCCCCCGACCACAACCCCCCTCTACCAGCAGCCCTCTATCGAGAGCTTCCTCCTGCCCTATCTCGATGACGAAGGGAAAATCAATCTGGGTGCCCGCGACATCATTTACCTGATGGAGCTGACTCACACCGACCGAAACCACGGCGGATTCGATTTGCAGGACATGGCCCTGCTAATCTCATTTTTCGACGAAATCTCGCACAACGGAGTGACTTCAGACTGCGCCGGCACCACAGGTGGCACGACCACGACCGGTGGCACAACGACCACCACAACCACGAGCGGCAACGGCAACAATGGTCACGGCAACAACGTGGACGGTGTCGACTCGAGCAACCCGGGTAACGCGCCCTTCTCTGACAGCGATCCCAGCGTCGATGACGAGCGCGGACGTCGCAAAAAGTAAATTCCTCTTTTCTCGCCTCTTTCCCGCTAATCAATATGAATTATTCCTTATTCACCGCCCTAGGGGCCGCCCTAGCATTCGTCATGACCAGCTCGATCTTCGCCGAAACGGCAGCTCGCAAAACCATGCCGATGCGGGACACCAAGACCCACGATCAGCTGAGCCAGTCCTTGAGAATGGCACAACAGAAGGACCCGATCCGTGACCTCGGGCCGGCTGCCGGCAAGGTCGATGAGGATCCCTCAGTGAGGAACAGCACCCGGGATCTGATCAAGGATTCAACGATTCTCTGTTATCAGGGATTCCTTACCCTTGTGCCCAAACGGGCGGTCCTGCATCTCCCCGAGAAACTGAAGGACCGCTTTGAGGTAAAGCCGAACATCGTCGTCAAACCCTGGGCCGAGTTTTATGCGCTCAATCGCGGTTGGATCCGCACGGTCGAAGTAACAAGAGCCCAGGCTATGGGGGAAGAGCCGATGTCGGAAGACTCCGTCAAAGCCTATGCCGAAAGCAAGGCCGCTATCATTGCCACCTACAAAGGCGGCCCGATCTCGGTCCTCCCGCTGAAAGTCCCCGTGGAAGAAGGAGATACCCCGGTAGCCCTAAACTCGGCCGCCACTTCTTCAACCAGCCCCACCCCTATCACCGCACGCCCATGAAACAGAAAATCATCAAAGCTATCTGTATATCCGCTGCCTTTGCTTTCACCGGCATCGCCCAGGCCCAGAACTATACCTACTTCGTTCGTCAGGTGCAGATGCCAGACGAGGCAGAGTGGGATGTCTCCGTGAGCCAGCAGGGCACCCAGCAGTCCCCGCTCGCGATCAATCCCAACGGAGCGCGCTTCGAGCTCTGGACCGTGCGGTCAAATCCGCTAACAAGCTACCTGCTTGATACAACCTACGTTAATTCATACGTCCCGGTCGCCAACGTCAATATCACATCTGAAGATCCCTATTCGGTGATCCCTCGGACACGTGCGGATCGCCCCTTTCAGGTAGAGATATCCATTAACGGAATGAGCCTTGATCCGACTGCTCCGGAGGCCGCTCGCACTGTAAAACTCCTCCGCCACGCACAGGCCTACTCCGGGAATGACAATGGTAGTAACGTTAACCGGGGACAAGCCAACCTCCTGTCCCAGGGTTCACTCACCAGCAACGGGGCTCACACCCTAAGCTACACTGTCACTTCTATCCCGGGTGCCGACCGCACGAAGGTTCGCGGTGAGGAACGCTTCTCAATCTTTTCGGTGGCCGATTATCAGGCCCCTGAATCCCAGATCTCCTCCAAGTTCATCCAGGTCTGGCCGATGACCGATAGCTCGATCCAGGGTCTCAACGCGGGCGAAATAATCAAAGGCAAGGCTCCTAACATCAATATTCACCTGAACGACCTCTACCCCGACTCCTTCACCTTTGCCCAGATCTACGAAGGCCCGCAGCAACTCGGGGTTGCCGGGGTGAGGGTTCCCGGTTCCTCCATTCTCGTCGACAGCTCAGTGCCACGGAACGAACACCTTCTCCTGAAAGACTGGGACGAAGTGATCCCCTCGGACGGGGTCTGGACGCTAGAGGTGGTCACGATCACTCCCTTCGGCACAGATCGCCTCGGTTACGTCTCCTTCCAAGTAGATCGCGCCATAAAGGTCAACGGCAGCGTCACCAGCGTGGACTAAATGCTCTCTCAAAAAAGGGAAAGCGATGTATATCAGCCACAGTCAGAAAAGAAAACAACGAGGTTCCGCGCTCATTGAGATTTCGTTGAGCTACGCTACGCTCGTGATCGTCGCCCTCCTGACACTCAAGGCCTCCGTCAATGCGACATCGAACCAGGCCTGGACCGTAAAGCAGTCAATGAGCGATGCTTTCATCATGCAGGAGACCGCCCTCGCCTCGCGGATTCCGTTCAGTGAAGTCACCGGAACCAGCTCCCTTTGGGCCAACTCGCCGGGCATCACCACTTCGACGGTCACGATCGGAAAGCTCCCCGGTGGTCAGCCCGTGACCGCCACCCTCCACCGCACCCGCATCCCCGACAGTAACAACCTCGCTGCGGGAGGAGGTGTCGGCACCCTCACGACCAACCCCGCCGAGTCCGAGGCGTGGAAACTCCAGTCCCTGCTTGTCTACACCGTCGGCGAAAGAAATTACGTGAAATCACGAACCTTCCTGCGGATCCGCTGAGCCATGAAGTCACCCGCACGCCACCACCGCAGCCGGGGATTCACTCTTCTGGAGATGACCCTTGCCCTGGCCATGACCCTGGGCATCTCCGCAATGCTCGTGGGGATCATGCAGCAGCAGGTTTCCTTCACCCGGATGCTGATGCAGTTCCGCTTCCTTCGTGAGGAGGCACCGAACATCAACACTCTGATGACGACAATGATCAACAAGGCCGACAGCTACCGGATCTACGCCAGCACGGGCAACGCCAAGGCTGCCACCAATGCGGTTCGGGAGAATGGTCGGGCGGTTCGCCTGCGCTTGCGGAACCCGGACGGCACGATCGCCAACGCCATCATCGCCTTCGAACTTCAAAATGGCGTGAACCGCCTCAATTACTACTACCAAACCAGCGCCACTGCGGCCTGGCCGAACTCGCCATCGTGGACCATCACTTCCCGCCCCGCTCTGGTGAATTTTACGAACTCTTCGGGAATTCTCCTCGTCACGATGACCGGACCCGACGGGGAGGAGATCACTTACTCTGGCAACCCGGACTAATGAATATCTTTCCGGCCCTAACCACTCGCTCGCGGGGTTATGCCACCATGGCGATCGTATCGTCCGTATCTCTCATCATCATTTCGATGCTGGCTTTTAACATCATCGGCAACCTCAGGAGCATCGACAGCCAGGCGAGAGCACAGGTAAAGCAGGACTACTCACAGAAAGAGGATGCCATTCTCAACTCGCTCATCCACATCGTTCCCAACAAGGCCATTGGCGCGATGCAGCGATACTCGGCCAACACCCCTGATAATTTCACCTGGGACACGATTTTCGCCGAGGCGATGTCGATGGCAAATGTCGAGCAGGCGATCAGCCCCCAATTGCTCAACTCCCTGAATCTCGGGAACGCAATCAGCTCGAACTCGGGTGATACCACTTTTGGAACCGTTGCCAACTTCGTCAACGCTTCGGTGATAACCCACGATGGGACCTCGAACCGGGTCAACGGTGGAAACTGGTGGGAATACAATATGCTCGGCAATGCCAGGATCGGTCCAAAGATCCCCGCCGCCCTTCAACTCAGCTATTCCGATTATCTCCTCGACAAACGATATCCCATCATTTCCTACGACAAAAAACACGTCAACTGGTATACGAAGGGCCTCGGTCTCTCCGCCGACAGTTTCCCTCTTTACAACCTTATCCAGTATCCTGACGTCAAGTTCGGTTACAAGCGGCCGGGTGAATACTTCGTCGCAAAACGGAACTGGTGGGTGTTCTCGCTGACTTTCGGTCAGCACAATCAACAGCAGACAGGCATCCCGCCGGTGACAAAGGACTATGTTCTCTCGATCTATGAAGTTCCCTCGCAGATTCCCCTGTCCGGTGATGCCCTCCTCAAAATCGGCCAGTTCGCTGACGGCACCAACTGGCAGAACGTAAGCCTCGACGGCAGCGTCTACGCCGAGAACCTCGAGACGGAAGGAACCATCGCCCTCTCCTCTGGTGCCATCTCTGCCAGAAAAGAGGTAAGCCTGAACAATAGTACAAGTGTCGAAGGACGGGCCGTAGCGGACGGATTCGACGCCATGGGAGAACGTGAGTCTCGCGTCGCCGCCACCTCCAACGGCACCGTGAAAGACAGCGATTTCTATGATGCCTCGACCGGAGGAAACGTCGGCAAAGTAGCTTTCATCCCCATCAACCGCGGCAATAGCACCCTCGAGAGCACCTCGGACGGCACCCGTGGAGAACGCATTTCCCCCACCGGGTGGAACTTTTACAGCCAGGCCGCGCCCAAAGCCCAGATGACGCTCGAGATTCGCAATGTGTCCTCTTCCACCGACCAAATGCCCACAGAGATCCGTTTTCGCTATCGGAATACCAGCAACTCAATCGTAAGTGTGACTTACACCAGAGGGACAAACTGGCCGACCCCGCAGGAAGTCGGCGGCGACACCTTCCCCTTCCAGTCAGACCAGCTTGACAACACCCGCAAGGCACTCATCGTGCAGATGGACCGCCTCCCCGCTTTCATTGGCGGTCTCCCGAGCAGCGGCGGAGTGACCCGGAACAACTCCCTCTACATCTTCAACGGCACGACCAACGCCGCGGTCGCCGTTCCCTCGATCCCCTCACTGGAATCCGACATGGCAGTCACCCTCCGCAGCGGAAAAGACCTGACCCCCTTCACCGCAGGTTTCTCTCTCGTCTCGCGTTACCGGGTCTACATTGCCGACTCGCTCAACAGTATCCCGACCGCAGTCCCGACAAATGCCGGTCTTCCCGCCGGATCGGTTTTCTACCCTCCCCTCTCTATTTTCGCCCCCGAAAAGCGTTTTGGAGAGTCCCTTACTGTGCGAAATTCGGTCCAGATCTCCGGCCAGCTTTCTAGCCTCAAGACGGGGAATGCTGATACGATCAATCCACTCGAGTTCCTCGACGGTAGTGATACCCGCGTCGCTGCCAACCAGATCAACGCTGACCTGAAGACCCTCTCCAGCCCGGCCGAGCTGCCACCGATCCACATGATGAACTGGCTCGTCACGATCGAGGAGATCCACTGAGTCGAAAGACTTTATCCATTCCCTCTTCCCGGTTTGAGTATAGCCGGCCAGGACCGGTTCAGGCGACAATGCTCGCGAGGCCGGTTTTTTAGTAATTAATTTCGGTCCTTTTCCGTAAATTTTTAAAAAATCCCCTTGATAATTCGGATCCCTAAACCAATATTTACCATAATTTTAATATTCTACGTGATCTTCCAGTCTTCGTGCACCATGAAATCAAGCGAACCATCTATTCACATCCCTGAAGGGCTGACCATCGGATACAGTGACCGGTTTCACCGGAAGCAGACTCATCTTGCAGTGGCAGGTGCCCCGATCGATCTCGGTGACGGTCGCCATCTCCTCCTGGCCCGCAATGGTCGGGGCAAAACCACGCTCCTGAAGACCATCGCCGGGATCATTCCCTCCCTTTCCGGAAAGATCCGCTGCCACGGAACCGTCCAGTTCGTAGACGAGGACCTGCGTTTTGATACGGAACTGAAAGCCCGCCAGATCTTCACCGCGCTTTTCAAGAACGGGCAGCGCAAGTTCGCCCTCGACATGGCCGAGCGCATCGAACTCGACGTCGAGAAAGCCTACGGCAAACTTTCCAAGGGGAACCGCCAGAAGGTGGGGCTCATCATCGCGGAAGCCCGCACCTACCACAACGGGCCCCAGGTCCTCCTCCTCGACGAGCCCTTCTCCGGACTGGATTTCGCGGCCCGGGACAAAGTCGATCAGATCTGGCGTGAGAATGAAGAGGGCATCGTCCGCCTCGTCTGCGTCCACCCTGACGAACCCACCCTAAAGGCCGACAGCGCCGTCACGATCCGCGAAGGCCGTCTCGAGCAACTCGAAGTCAACGGCACCCTCGACTGGATGGAAACCCGCCTGTCCCTCAACTGATCTCGTCCCCTCACCTCTCCGTCATCCCATGGAACTGTATAAACTCACTCTCATCTCCATTCTAAATCGCAAGACCTTCGCGATCTTTGCGATTCTGCTCGTCGCGCTGCCCTTTGCCCTCCCCTACATGACCCCCTGGGAGTCGAAGCCATCCCTCCTCGAGCCCGCCCGGGCGCAGATGGCCTGGGTCCTCCTCTGGACGACGGCGATCAGCTGGCTGCTTTTCCAGGGCGCCACGATCGGTGATCGGTGGTCTTCCCAGGGTCTCCTCGAGTATTTTAAAACGCTCGGCGTTTCCCGTCCGAAGCAACTTCTCCAGATTTGGCTCAGCTGCTTCACCGTCTTTGCCGGGATGATCCTTATCACCTTCGTAATCAGCACCTTCACCGCGATGCCCGGTGACGCCGTCGAGGCACGCCACTGGCTCGTCACGAATCTGCAGTATGTGATGCTCTTTTTCCTCGTGGTGGCCCCACTCCTTACCCTCGCGATCAGCCTCGGGACCCGCTTCAACGGAGCGGCCGCCTACGCCGTGACGATCGGCATCGCGCTCTACGGGCTCTTCGGGATCAGCTACCTCGAGGTCTTCCTAGCGGACAACAAGAACGCCTTTCTCAATCTCGTCTATCTCGTCTCCCCTCACTACCATCTCTCCGACCTGACTTCGCGTCTCGTCTTCAAACTCGGTTCAGTGCCATGGGGTGAACTCGGGCGCATTGCCGGCTACCTCGGTGGACTCGGCCTGCTCACCACTGGAATATCCTACCAACTCTACCGCGAGGGCAAGTGAGCATGAAAAAAGAAACGCTGATCTCCTCTCTTTTTATCGTTGCCGGCCTTGGTCTGGCCGCAAACGGAGTCTTCTCCCTGACCTCCGCTGAGCAACTCCACCACAACCGCAATCCTTTTGCGATCCAGCAATCGGCCTACGGTAAACTCTTCGCGCGACTTTCCGAGACGACTGTGGACCGTGTCTGGCACCTCGGGGTCGAGCAGATCGTCCCCCACTACATGTCGGGCATCGAACACGGTGAAGAGAGCCAGGCGGAAATCTCTATCGATCCGGTTCCAGGTGCGAATGATCATCGCGAAGTCGTCGCCCGCTCCGAGAAGGACAAAGCCGCCGCCCTCGCCGCGAACGCTCCCACCGGACTCGACAAGGGGAAACGCTGGATCCAGGGCCGCGTCATCGCCCAGCACACCCGGACGAATCCGAACTCGCTCAATCAGCAGCACCTGAATACGGTCTACAAGGATATCGAGCGACTTCTCCTCCGTAGCTTCAAGATGGACCCCACTCATTACGGGGCCTACGATTCTTACCATCTTTTTCTCACGACTTACAATTTCGGAGGAAACCCCGCCCACACCGAGCAGGCCAGGCGCATCGCCGCTGTCGCCATGTCCGCCGTACGCAACGAGAACGAGGACCCCGAGCCCTGGCTCACCGCTGCGGCTGCCGGGATGAACCTTTACCTCATGGACGCTGCTCCCTACATGGAAAAAAGCGAGACGATCCCGCTTGATATCCTCACCAAATATCGCGGGCAGATCGGCTATTGCCTCGCTAAATTCGACGAACTGCAGGCGAGGTCTGAGAAAGAGGGCAACTGGGAGCGTCTCTCGATGGACCGACAGATGGAGATTGCCGAACGCAGCCGTTTTGTGTCGAGGACCTTCAAGCAGTTCGATGTGATGATTGCCCGGGCTGAGTCGAGGGGATCAGTAGAAGCCCCCGAAGGGGAAGTGGCCGAAACGACCGGCGAATCGAAAGAGTAAGCTGCCCTCTCACGCAATTCGGATAATGAGAAAACCCGCCCATTCGGCGGGTTTTTTTTGTTTTCTCCGATGGTCCGTGGGAGACCACTCCGGAAGTGAAGGACCCCGCTGCCGATCCGGAAACCGGGCCTCCTGGAAACAGCCTGAATTCGCGGCGGATCCCCACCCTGCCCCGAGCTTGAGAGTCACCGTCACCTGTTGCAAATGGAGTCAAGGCGGATAATCAACTAGATTGAAATTACATTTTTATAAATTATTTCTCAAAACACCCTTGCGTTATGATTTTTATAGTGATAATATTAAATATAATTAGCCCGACTTGTAATTGACACACGAATGGATCCACACGCACAGGCCCAAGCCCACCACATCATGAGCGAAGTCTTCGCCGTGGCCGGGGCTAACTCCATCTCCGACATCCAGATGCGGAGCGGGACCTGGATCTATTGCCACACGAAGAAAGGCCTCGAGATCATCCGCCGACTCGGAGAGCTCCCCGCCGAAGTGATCATGAACGTGGTCGAGTATCTCTACGGTCGTCAGGAAAGCGAGAGCGTCGGCTCGATGGCAAAGCTCCAGAACCTCAAAGAAGTCAAACAACGCCTTTTCGACGACAAAGTGGCCGACTTCAGTACGGAGGGCTTTCCCCTTCCCGATGGATCCGTTTCTGGACGGATGCGGGTCCAGGCGCACCTCAGCACCTCCGGCCCCGGTCTCACCTGCCGAATCCTCAGCGACGAAATCGCCGACCTCAACACTCTCGGGATCGCTCCCGACACTACCCGTGCTCTTTGTGAGTTCATGAAGCGCCGCCAGGGTTTCGGGCTCGTTACCGGTCAGACAGGATCGGGAAAATCGACCACTCTCGCCGCGATTCTCGACTGGCTGAGGCAGAACCAGCCCCGCCACATCGTGACGGTTGAAGATCCGATCGAATATCGTTATTCACGCTTCCTTGCCAAGCCCGACATGAACGGGCTCCCCGTTCCGTCGCCCGGGTTCTGCACTCAGCAGGAGGTCGGCAAGCACGTCGCCACCTACAAGCAGGGACTCAAAGACGCTCTCCGTAAAGCACCCCACGTCATCCTTATCGGTGAGATTCGTGACCGTGAAACGATGGAGATCGCGATCGAGGCGGCCCAGACCGGTCACGTCGTCATCTCGACCCTCCACACCAACGGCGCCGTAAAGACCCTCAGCCGTATCCTCGAGTTTTTTCCCCAGGCGCAACACCGCTCCCTCCTCAGCCGCCTTTCCGAGATCCTCATGTTCATCCTTTCCCAGGGGCTCATCCCCACTGAGAGCGGGCGCGTTCTCAACTACGAATTTCTTCAGAATAATAGCTCGGCGGTGCGATCCGGGATCGCCTCCTACGATGGGGCGGCCAAGTCTCTCGAGGACGCGATCCGCCACAGCGGCAATATCCAGTGGGATGCGAACCTCAGGAACCTGATGAACGCAGGCAAGATCTCCTACCAGGCCTTCCAAATGAACCGCATGAACGAGGAAGAGGGCGACGACCTCCTCTTCATCCCGAAGAAGGCGGGCTGATGACACTTTCGGTCAGGGTCCTTCGTGACCTGACCGGTATACAACAACATAAAGTAATACCAGATAATGAAACTGAACAACATCAAGAAACAAGCCGGTCTCACCCTTATCGAGGTTACCCTCGTTATCGCAGTGCTTCTCGGACTTATCTCCGTCCTTTTCATCGGCGTTTCCGCCTACAAAGAGGGTTCCAACCGTGCCAAGTGCATTCTGAACATCACCAACTGCCAGAAGGCGGTTCGTTCGTATCAGAACATGTACGAGAAGTCGGTGACGGACGTTCTCACCAAGGCTGTTCTTGTCGGCAGCGGCAAGATGCTCGAGAACGAACTCCTTTGCCCCAGCAACGGTACCTATACATGGGCCGGCACCATTCCTACCATCGGCACTGCTTACCTCACCTGTAACTACGCGACCGGCACCGAAGCCGCTCACATCCCTGCCAGCACAACTGGTTGGTAATGTAAAGGCCTCTCCGGGGCTTTTGACCCATCTACACTTCTGTCCGCAGGGCAACACGCCCTGCGGACCGGAGTCCCTCCCTTTTCTCATCCTCCCCTCATCCGCTTCCTGTCTATTCCGCGATCTGACCACTCTACGACACTGACGGTTCCTCTCCTTCTCACCTTTTTCCTTTCGTAGACAACATGGATTTCCTTCCTCGAAACGCTTCTCCGCTTAAGGTTTACCTTCAGACCAAGCAGATTCTGAAGAACACGAGCCGCGCCAAAAATCCGGACTGGTACAAAACCGCTGGTGAGATCAATCTGCAATGGCACATCTGGGTCGGCTCCTTCAGTATCTCTTCCGGGATCTACAACATGCTGCTGAACCAATGGTTCGACGGCCCCGACCTTCCCCCCATTTCTTTCGACCAGGACGATCACGGCAAACCGACCGGTCTCGACGAAACCTCACGCAACGGCGTTCATGACCTCCTCCGCCGCATCCTCGCCACCCGCGAGTTCGGTGAAAAGGCAAAATCCATCGGCATCATCCTCCACCTCGCCGATTCCGTCCGGGTGAGAGACCTCGCTCCCGATTTTTCCACAGACAGCGATCTGCACGGTCTCAACGAGCTGCTCACCACCGCCCCTGAGGTCGCTCTCGGGGACGAGTCCCTCGATCACGATGAAGGCATGTGGCGCCTCCTCCCGCTGCCGGGAGCGGCGGAGGGAGCACGACGCTCTCTCGCTGTCCAGGTCTCGGCTCAGTATAGACTGATCGTCGAAGAGTTCCGCGAGTATGGAACGCTCCGCAACCTGCCGGTGATCGTGAACGTGCACTCTGCTCCGCTCGAGGCGATGTCCGTGATTTCGAAAATTCTTCCCGAGATCGACCACAAGAACGGAGTTTTCCTCTTCCACTACGAGAGCTTCACCTTTCTCTTCGCCACCGGCCCCCGGAAAGAACTCCTGCTCGTCAGACCGCTGCTTCATCGCTCGGGCCAGCATCTTACTCCGGCTGAAATCACCGACGTCATTAAAAACACCGGCGCGCTGCTCAACATCCGCGCTCCCACGATCACCTACATCTCAATGGCCGGGATGCCGGTGGTTCAGATCAATGAGATCCTCTCCGGATTCCGCGAAGAACATGCCTCCACCACCATCCATGCGATCAATTCACGTGAGCTGGAATTCCTCGCCTCCATCCCCGATAGACGCCTCGAGTTTTGGATCGCCTCGCACACCCCTCTCGCGGCTGACCTTGCCCCTCCGGTGACCTTTTCCGCACTCAGGAAGGACTGGGCAATTCAGGATTTCTACGGCCTTGCCCGATCGGAAGCAGTGCTCATCCCTTCGCGAAGCGATCTGCGTCTGCTTCAGGGATCCCGCTGGATCCAGAGGGTCGCGGTCCTTGTAGTACTCGCTTTTGCCGGCTGGACCGGTGCCGACTTCATCGCCAAGATGCGATCCGACGCCTGGGAACTCGACTCCGTCGTCGCCTTCTCAATGGAGAACAATGTCGCTACCCTGACGAAGGAGAGGCGCGAATGGGACCACTGGAGCAATCTTCTCGCCAAGCGCTCGGAAGGATGGCTCGCCCTGGAATCTCTCCTCGAACTCTTCCCCGACAACGCGGGCGTTATCCTCAAAGAGGTCGGCTATCGCGTCGAGGCAGCATATGATGTGAAGGAGGCCTCCAAAAAGCTGGGACTGAAACGCGTCTGGAGTCTGTCCGGCTACGCCAACCCCGAAGTCGCAACCGAACTCCCGACCCTGGGCAGCCGCACTCGCATGGCTGAGCTCCTCAATCAAATGTCTGAAGAGAACTACGCCGATTACCTCTCGGTCAAAGAAGACACCCGTGACGTTCAGGTCACTTTGCAGCAGAAGCAGGGGGCCATGCCGCCCTCCTTCGAATTTCCCACAAAAGTGTCGCGGCATTTCCGGACGGCCTTTGAACTCGGCATCACCCAGTCACTCTCAGCAGAGGACTCACTTGCCATCACCATCTCCTCTACCAAAAGCGAATGATCGTCTCTCAACATCGCCAGTCAGTTATTATCTTCGGCATTGCCGTGCCACTCTTCTGCATCCTTGCCATCGCAATTGCGACCTTCATCGGAAGCAGCAAACTGAATAAGAGCTACGGCGACAAGGTAGCAGCTCTGGAACGTTACAAGACAGCGGAGAGTCAGGCAGATGAACTCGAAGCGTTTCTCACGACCGAAGACCGCAGGGAGAAGATCACTTTCTGGAACTCCCGCGTCGAGCAGGACACCGTGCAATCCCTCACGGAGAATCTCGAGAAAATTCTCGCCAAATACGATTCCGAGGTCCTCAGCCGCACGGAAATGGGCCAGGCATCCGGCGTTTCAAGTATCGCCACCCGGTCCAAACACCCCTTCTCCCGCATGCAATTGAGCTTCGAAGGAGGCTTCAAGCCAATGCAGCTCCTTCTCGCTGAACTCGAGAATGAAATGCCCCATCTCTTCCTCGAAAGCATCATCGTCCGTCCTCAGCCCGCGCAAACCGCCGACGAGAAAGGCAATCTTCAGTTCGGAATCACCTACCTCTGCTGGGAAAAATCCAAAGCAAACAAGGCCAAGGAAAATTGACCGTGAGCTGACTTCAGTAGACTAAACCTCCGCATCTCCTCCTCTTCCCTTGTCACCCATGAAACCTTCCTCCCTGGTCCTGCTGATAAGCCTTTTCGCGGCATCCCTCGCTGCCGAGGAGGTCGTCGGAGACAATGCCGCCCCCGCCTCAAGCGCATCCGCCCCGGAGCCCTCCGTTGAAGACGCCGCTCCCCCATCCGCCCCCGGAGGCAAAGGAGAAACCAAATCATCCGAACTGGATTTCATTGCCCGCTCCAACTTCATCTTCGCGAAGCTGATGAAGAGCACCCGCTCGATGGATCCTTTCGGGCAGCAGATGGATCCAGCCAACGCGAAAGAATCACCGATGCTCGCCGAACATTACGCTGAAATCGAAGAAAACCCGACGGCCCTGAACAATTCGTCACTCAAGAGCGCCCTGCTCACCCTCCCGATCACAGGAGTGTATCCCCAGCGCAATCTCATCGTCATCGGCGCGCGATCCTTTGCCGCCGGCGGCCAGTTCGGAATGAAACTACAGGAGCTCACGATCAGGCTGCGCTTTGAGGGAGTCCGCGGCAAACAGATCTTTTTCAAGGATATGGAGACGCAGGAGGTCACCTCGATCGAGTTCGATCCACGCCCTCAGGAGTTTGAACCCCTCACCAACGCCGGGCCTCAACCACTTGGCTCGGGCATCGTCTCGATGAAGGAACTCTTTATCGCGAATTAAAAAATTTTAATAAAATTTTTAGTTAACCCTTGCGAAATACCAGTTTCTATGGTATTTATTGTCGTTACGGTAAAAAAAATTAAACCATCCTCCTTCCCCATTTCATGAGAATCAAAGAAATCGCCACCATAGTCGGAGCAGGTATCGTCTCCCTGGCCGCCGTGATGATTCTCGAAAGCGAGACCACCCCCGGGCCTCTTGCTTCCGACAACTCCAGCACAACAGAGATCACCGAGTTCGAGGACACCTCCAGCCTGATCGAATACTCGCTGCCAGCACCCACTGCTGAACCGCCCATCGAGACGGAGGAAGGAAAAGCGAAAGACGACGAGCTCTTTGTCTCTGTCGGCGGTTCCGATCCTATTCCGGCTCCGGTCGATGCCGAGGGGAGTCCGATCAAAACCGAGTTCACCGAGCCCGCCCCCGAAGTGAGCGGAGTCGATGAGACTCCCATTGAGGAGCTCACGACTGACAAGCTTATCGAAGGCGCAACCAGTCTGGCAGGCGTCGAAGACAGTGAATCCGAGGGCAGTCTATCTGAGGAGTTTATCGCGGCCATTGCTGCTGCTACGGAAAAGTCCGGTCCAGCCGCTGCGGGCTCAGCAACCACCCGGGATGATGCCGCCCCCGTCAATCTCATCGAAGAAACGCCGGATGGTTTCTGGCTCCGTCAGGCCAAGCTCAACGATGTCTTCCAGCATCTCGCCCAACTCGGGAACTACCAGTATTTTCACAACTCCGAACTCGAAGGCCCCACCTTCGTCGTCACCGGCCAGCTCATGTCCGATGATCCGATCAAGCAGATGGAGGAACTCTCCCTGATGTATGGAGTCACCATCCACAAACAGGGAAATACGGTCTATGCACTGACCTCACCGCAGCTTTCCCAGCTCCCCAGCGAGCCCTTCCGCTACCAGCTGAAGTATCTCCGCCCCAAGGATATCGATCAGATCAAGCTGATCCTCACTCCCTTCCTCACCCCCGGAACCGGCGTCATCGAGTTCGAGACGAAGACGAACACTCTCATCGTGATGGACAATTCGCGGAAACTCGACGCCCTCGCCGTCTTCCTGGACCAGATCGATCAGCCAAGGCAACAGATCGCGATCGAGACGCGCATCCTCCGCATCACGAGCAACTCCCGCAACCGCATCGGGGTGGACTGGTCTTCCGTCCTCGGTGACGGTCTCGGAATAAACGCCGGGACCAGTCTCAATGCCCTCTTCAATCTCCCCGAACTCGATACCGTGACGAAGGTGCTCACCTCAACCGGCAGCGGCAACAGTCTCGCAGTCGTCAATAACAACCGCGAGATCACCTCGTCAAACGATCGGAACACTACCCAGAATGAGGCAGGCCTGGTCTTCGCCCCCCTGCAAATCAGCGCCGTGCTCCGTGCCCTCAATGCCGGCGGTCTTGCGCAGCAGGAGTCAAGCCCCACCCTCATTACCGAAGACAACGAAGAAGGACTCATCTCCATCATCGACCGTATCCCTATCATCACCTCCACGATCAGCGAGACCGATGCGGGACAGAATGTCACCGAAGTGGTGCGTTACAAGATTGATGACTCGGATCCGACCGGTGATCCGGCCCTTACCCGCGAAGTGGGTGTCTCTGTCTCGGTCACCCCGACGATCCTGCCCGATTCCACCATCCGGATGGAACTCCGCCCCCGTTCCGCCCAGGTCGTGGAGTATATCGAAGGTGCAAGCGGCAACCTCTACCCCCGGGTGAACGAATCCACCGTCACCACGACGGCCCGCGTCCCCAATGGCCACTCTCTCCTCATTGGCGGCTTTTACGAAGAGATCCAGTCCGAATCCACGAACAAGATCCCCTTCCTCGGCGATCTCCCGGCGGTCAACCTGCTCTTCAAGTCCACCGACAAGCAGAAGGAGCATACCAGCCTCGTCTTTATCGTAACGCCCAAGCTCTATCGCCCCGAGATCACGAGCGAGAGCGACATCATGAGCCACGAGGTTCACGACAGCCACGTCCTCCCGACCAATCACAACTACCCGGACACGAACCATCCCGGACACGGCTACCGATCGGATCTCCGCAACACGATGAAGAACTCCTTTAAGCAATACGAGCCCGATGCTCCGACGAACCTGCTCAATCCCGGACACCCTTACAACAATCCCCAGTCGCTTCCCGTCCACGGGAAAGAGTATGACAGCGAACCCGTCTTTGCGGAGAGCCCGACCGTGACCGTGCGTCCGGCGAGTGCGCCGAAAAAGAACGGCGGGTTCTTCGGTAAGGTTTTCGGAGGTAACAAGCAGAACAAAGTTCGATGACCACCACCACCGACGAAAAGACATTTGCCCCCACCGATACCCCTTCCCCCGCCACCGCCGCCCACCACGCACCCCGGGCGGTGGAAGGTGCCGAAAGTCCGGTGGAGCACAGCCGGATCCCCACCACGGATCTGCTGCGACGCCAGATGGCGCACTGCGGTGAATACACCTTTCAGGCGCTCAACAAGATTGGGAAACTCAGTCCCGAAGACACCGGACAGATCACCCAGCAGTATCTGAAATATCTCAACGGTGTCGCAAAGGGAACTCCCTTCATGGATGCTCTCGTGTTCCTCTACTTCGAGGGCTGGAGAAAGCCAGATATCGATGCCCGCGACACCATCCTGAAACTGACGAAATCACTCATCGCCTACTCCAAGACGAAGATCACCCATCTCGCTTTTGCCCACCAGACGGATACCCCGATCGAGTTCTACAGTGCATTCCCCGCGATCTCGGAGATCAGCCGACTCCTAAGTGTCCCTATCATCCAGGTGAGCGAAAAAGACTTCTTCTCCGTCGCCTCCATCAACCCTTTTACCGCCACCGCCGCCGCACGTCTCATCTCGAACGAGGTCCAGCACGAGATCGGGCGCAAACCCTTCAGCTTTGTCGCCACCACGGACATTAACGCCTGGAAATACCTCATCGGAAGACACTTCGGAGCATGAACCTCAATATCGGATTCACCCTCAACGAGACAATCACTGACGCCGTCGTCGATCAGTTGATCGTCTTTGACCCCTCTCTCGGAGAGCGGTCCCGCGAGGATATTCCCCGCACCTGTACGGCGAACCGAATCCTCGCCGCCGTGGGTTCAATCACCTCGCTTCCCCTCTTCCTCAAGATCAAGGATTTCGTTGATCACTCGCTCCTCGAGCAGAGTGACCCGGGCCTCCTCAACCGCGGCATGTTCGTCCCGCTCTACAAGGACACCGAGCAGATCTATATCGCGGTAGCGAACCCCTGGGACCCGACCGCCGAGGACACTTTTTCCCAGCAATACCCACACCTCGAGGTCACCAAGATCCTCGCCCCCGTGGCTGAGATCACCCAGGTGATCGAGACCGTCTCCCGCACTACCGGCCCGTCCCAGTCCGACCTCGATGCCATCGAGGTGGATGACCACAGTGAGGAGATCAACGATTTCAACGTTACCGAGAAACATGATGAGCCGCTCGCGCAGCTCGTCGCCAAAATCTGCTCAGACGGCATTAAACAGCGTGCCTCTGACATCCACATCAAATGCGACAAGGAGCGCGTCCACTACAGCTATCGTATCGATGGCGACATGGGCGAAAAGTTCGAGATCCCCATGAAGTTGAAAGACCGCGTCGATGCGTTCCTGCTCAACCTCATGGGCCTCGCTCCGGAAGAACGGACGAAGCGGCCCGGCATCTCGGGCCGCTTCACCGTCAATTACCTGCGGCGCTCGATCGACATGCGTTTCGAGCGCCACCGCACCTATCGGGGCTATCACGTCACGATGCGTATCCTCGACAAGAGTCACTTCGAGGCCAAACTCGGCGTCGGGTCACTCGCCTTCGATGCCGCGACCCTTTTCGAACTGGAAAAGGTGATGGCGATCCCCTCGGGGATTATCGTTATGTCAGGCCCTACCGGCTCGGGCAAGTCGACCACGCTCAACGCGATGCTCCGCGAACTGAACCGGCCCGAGGACAACATCCTCACCCTCGAAAACCCGGTCGAGGATGAGATCATGGGCGTGCTCCACTGCGACATTCGTCCTTCGGAGTTCAAAGCGATGATTGCCAGCTTCATGCGCAGCGATCCGGACATCATCCTCATGGGTGAGGTGCGCGACCTCGACTCCGCCGAGCTCGCGATCGAGGCCGCCATCACCGGGCACAAAGTCCTCACCACGATTCACACCCCGAAAGCGTCTCAGATCATCGAGCGATTCGAACAGCTCGGAATCGAACGATGGAAGATCGCCCAGACGCTCAAGGCCGCCTGTGCCCAGCGTCTTCTCAAACTCCTCTGCCCCTACTGCAAAATCAAAAAGTCCGGTCTCACCGAGCGGGAGATCCGCAAATTCAACCTCAGCGAAGATTGGCGCGAGACTCCGATTTATCAGAAAGCGGCCGAAGGCTGTCCGGAGTGCCACGGTCGCGGTTACTATGGCCGGGCCGCCATTCTCGAGATCATTCCGATCACTCCGGAATGGTCCGACGCCCTCTCCAAAGGCACCCTGAGCCCGTACGAACTGGAGATCGCAGTTCGTGAACAGGGCATCCTGCCGTCCCTGCGCAAGAGCGGACTCCAGGCCGTGCGTGAAGGCAGGACCGATCTCGAAGCGCTCCGAAAGGTCATCGATATGTCCTCAGCAGAATAGCCCCGCCGCCCAACTTTCCCTCCCACTCTCCTCTTCTTATGGAAAACACCAAAAAAGCAGCCAAACTCTCAGCCGCCCAGGCGGCACTGGCAGCGCGAATCGAAGAGAAAAACCGCGCCCTCTCCGGTCACCACGAGCCCGCTAAAAAAGCCCTCTTCAGCAAGTCGGAAAAGACCACCAAGTTTCCCCCGAAAGAGCTGATCAAGTTCTCCAAGGGCATGGCCTCCATGCTCAAGGCGAACATCAATACCTCGGATGCGATCAAGTACTACATGTCGGGGCATCCCTCGCCCTTCGTCCGTGCCACCCTCGCCACCGCCCGCGAGCAGATCGAGGAAGGGGTTCCCATCGCCACCGCGTTCAAGAAGACCGGCAAGTTCGACGACAAATTCCTCTCCCTCGTCCGGGCCGGCAGTGATTCGGGCCAGCTTGACAGAGCGTTCGAATCCATCGCCAAAACCCTCAAGAAAGAGGCGGAATTCAAATCCAAGATGCGCAAGGCCACAATGATGCCCTGTATCATCATTTTCGCCCTGATCCTGATTTTCATCGCCTCGCAGTTGAGGATCATCCCCGAGATCGAAAAGATCCTCAAAGACATGAAGCAGACCCCCGACGGTCTCACCGGTATCCTCTTCAAGGTGAGCCATTTCACCCAGAAAACATGGGTCCTCATCGTCGGTGGCATCATCGGCGCCACCTTCTCCTTCCTTAAAGTGGAAAAGATTAGAAATGCCGTGACCTTCTTCATGATGGCCCGATGGGGACTCCTGAAAAAGCTCATTCTCGGCATGAGACAGCTCCTTTTCCTCGGCAGCCTCGAGATGCTCCATTCGAACGGGATCAATCTCTCCAGAGCCGTCGAGATCTCGGCCGAGTCACTCAAGGGCAGTCCCATGTACGATGAACTGATCACCGCCGGCCAGCGCTACATCGAGACCGGTCTGCCCTTCTCCGAAGCCATCCGGAAATTCACCTCGTGCGATCCTCAGGTCGCCCACCTCATCTCGATCGGGGAACGATCCTCCTCCCTCAGCGAGCAACTGCGACTGCTCACCGCAATGTATGAGGAGGACGTGGAATCCACCATCCAGCAATTCGCCACGACCGTGAACCTGTTTGTAATGATGGCCGCCGCCTTCCTCATCATCATGGTTTTCATCGGCGCATTCCTTCCGATCTTCCTCATGGGACCGAAGATGATGAAGGGAAACGGCCTCTGACTTTTGACCTGCTTCCCTCTCTCCTACCCCACCTTCCCATGCAACAGACAAAGTTTGACCGAATGATGCAGCACAAGTTTGTTCAGCGGACTCAGGTCTTCTGCAACACGCTTCCCTACGCCATCCCCGACGGTGTCCAGGTCGATGAGACGACCGAGGAGAGTGGTGGGCGCTACATCTACCGACTCACCGCCCCGAATGACGCGGCGCTAAACGAGCTCACCGCCCATCTCGAGGTCGCCAACATTACCTACACGGCCCGGATCAGAGAAGAGGGAGGCCTCGCCGGGAAGATGTTCAACAACCCGAATAAGAGCTTTACAATGCAGATCGCTTGGGCCATTTTTATAATTATCATAGCTTCCATACTTTTGAGTGGTTTACCGGTCAAAATTTGGACCGATCTCACGGCGGACGCCGAATACACCATCGAACCACCCAAGAAAGGCATCGAGTTGAAGCCAAAATGAATCTCCCCCATTACGCCCATGAATCTTAACTTCTCGAGTCCGCACCGTCACGAAAAAGGCCTTTCCCTCGTCGAGATGTCTCTCGTCATTGCGCTCATGCTCGGCCTTGCCACTATCGTCACCTACTCGATCTCCGGCGTACTGGACTGGAAACTCGGCAGGGATGCGACCGAGAAGCTCCGGGCTGTCTACATCGCGCAGAAGAGCTACCTCGCGGACCGTCCGTCGAAGAGTTTCTCCACCTTTACCTCGGCCGAACTCATTCCCTATCTCCCCGGAAATCCCGGAGTGATGCCTTCAGCCGCTGCGTTAAACGGCCAGGTTCTCGCGCTGAACTTCACCTCTCTGCCACCCTTCTACATGGTAGGAGGGCAGCGCTACGATCCCACGGAATCCCAAACCGACGGGATCTGGGATGTCGGTTCTCTGTGACGGGTCAGGATGCCTCATTGAAAAGCCGGTCGAGCTGATCCGCCATCCATCTCTCGTCCCGCCCGAGCATCGCCGTGATCCGGGCGGCGACAACCGGCGCACAGCGCCTCACCGCCGCCTCGTCGAGGAAGGTCGCTCGAGTCCGGCGACTCAGGACATCGTCGAGCGTCATTGCCATCTCCTCCCGAACCGCCCGATCGATATCGTCCATCCCGTAGGGCAGCGCTTCGTCGAGCAGCTCGCCCCCACCCGGACCGGGCTCATCCAGGAGGGTCAAGTCAGCGGTCAAACAGGGTCTGGTCGGGAGATCACCCAGTGACGCGGACCTATCAACCGCGTCCTCCGCCATCTGTCGACAAGTCGTCCATTTTCCCCCCGTCATCGTAAGAAGCCCCGATTCGCTGAGGAAAAGACTGTGACTGCGCGAGAGCTGCGCACTCGATCCCGCTCCCGACTTGGGCGGACTCACGAGCGGACGCAGACCGGCGAAGATCGCACGGATATCCCCGCGCCCCGGAGCCTCCCGCAGATAGCGACCCGCATGTCGGAGGAGATACTCGATCTCCTCCTCCTGCGCCTGCGGATGGAGCTCCACCGGGACCGGCTCGGTATCGGTCGTCCCGAGGATGACGCGGTTCATCCACGGGATCGCGAAGAGAACTCGCCCGTCCTCGGTTTTCGGGATCATCACCGCCGTGTCGCCACCGAGAAAACGCCGCTCGAGGACGAGGTGGATACCCTGACTCGGTCGCACCACCGCCGCCGCTGCGGGATCGTCCATGCGCCTGACGGAGTCCGTGAAGACGCCGGTGGCATTGATGATGACCTTGCCTTCGAGGCGATAGACAGTCCCGTCGATCATGTCCCGCGCCAGCAATCCGGTGAGGCGACCATTTTCCTTCACCAGTTCTTCGGCTTTGAGATAATTTACGACTGCACCGCCATGCGCCACCGCTGTCCTCGCCATGGCCACGGCGAGACGGGCATCGTCGAACTGCCCATCCTGATAGAGCGTGCCCCCGCGCAGGCCCTCGGACCGCATATTCGGGACGCGCGCCATCACCCCCGCCGTGCCCGGGTGACCCGTCGCGCCGAGGCCCTCTTTTCCCGCGAGGAGGTCGTAGAGCGTCAGACCCGCTCCGTAAAAAAATCGATCCATTCGCCGGTAGGCCGGCACGACAAAATCGAGCGGCTTGACAACGTGCCTAGCATTCCGCAGCAGTCGCCCCCGCTCCCGCAGAGACTCGCGCACCAGGCCGATCTCGCCACTGCGCAGATAGCGCACCCCGCCATGGATCAGCTTCGTGCTTTTCGAAGAAGTCCCCTCGGAAAAATCAGCCTGCTCGAGCAGAGCGGTGCGGTAACCGCGCGTCGCCGCATCCACCGCGATGGCGAGACCGGTCGCACCGCCACCGATGATGATGATATCCCACTTTTCCGAGCGGTCAGCGAGACGGGTGAGCTGGTCGGGGCGATGCATCGACGCCAGTATCGGGAGGGTAGCTTGGAAAGTCAACGCGCTCCGGTCATAGGCGGGTGATGCTCAGAGCACTGAATTTTTAGGAAAAAACCGCAGATACGTCCTTTCCAACCCATCCCTTTGCCGTTAAACCGTATCGAGCTCTATAGAGCGCTATACGCATGACCGACAATCAATCCCAGAGAGCCTATCGGCACATCCGGCAAAAGCTGCTCGACGGTTCCGTGCCTCCCGGTTCGAGACTTTCCTATGGAATGATCGGAAAAGAGATCGGCGTCAGTGCGACGCCTGTCCGGGAAGCGGTCGGCCAGCTCGCGAGCGAGGGTTTTGTTGAACTCGTGCCTCAACTCGGGGCTGTCGTACGGGAACTTACCCGCGAGGAGGCGATCGAACTCTACGAACTTCGCGAAGCGCTCGAGTCCTTCGCCGCCCGGCGTGCCGCTGAGCGCATCAGTGACCGACTGCTCACTGAACTCGACCGGAATCTGATCTCCTCGGCAGAGATCGTGTCAAAGGTCCGCCTTTCGGGAAAAGAGTCAGCCGACCGGGCCATTGCGAACCAGTTTCACACCCTCGACCTTGCCTTTCACATGACCATCATCGAAGCCTCGCGGAACCGCCGCATGCTCAAAGTCGTGGGCGACTCCCACATCCTCACCCGCATCTTTCAGGCCGATCGCCATGCCTTCCGCCTCGACATCCTCGAGACGACCCAGACCGAACACGAAGCCATCGCGGCCGCGATCCGCAACCACTCCGGCGACCTCGCTCACGAAGCGATGCAGAGGCACATCCGCAACAGTCTCGACCTCACCCTCACCGAAGCCGACAATGAACCCTCCGACCGCTGGTGGGCGGAGTGATTTAGACATGAGATTCATCGCCACAGCTCTCCTCTTCATTCCCGCAGCCACGCTCTACGCGGAGGAGCCGCACCCGGTGACCAATCCGGAATCGCCCCTCATGCTCGCCGGTGCCTGGGTCCCGGAGGATACCGATCAAATCGACTTTGACTCACTGCCGCGCGTTGCCGTCGAGCACGCTGTCGTGAGCGACGTGCGCGAGGAGAAAGGTGTCAATCAACACAACTACCTCACTCATTACCGGGGGAAGTTCTTCGCTATGTGGAGCGACGGCCCCGGAGTGGAAGATCGCGTCGGCCAGCGGATAAAATTTGCCACCAGCGCCGATGGTCTCACCTGGGATTCGCCCCGTTTGCTCTCTCCCGAACCACCCGGCTCGGGCCCGGGATCGCCCCACTACGGCACCCGCTCGGCTGAAGGGTTCCGCTACATCGCCCGGGGATTCTGGCAGCGCGACGGGGAGTTGCTCGCCCTCGCCTCGCTCGACGAGGCAGCGGGATTCTTCGGCCCCGGCCTCGAGCTGCGCGCCTTTCGCTGGACAGAGGACGAGTCATGGGAGGACGCCGGACTCGTCTTCGACGACACGATCAATAATTTCCCTCCCCTGCAACTCGTCACCGGCGACTGGATGATGTCGCGGCGCCCTCACGATTACAAAACCGCAGGCGTGCATTTTCTCGTGGGCGGAGTCAAATCAATAGGCGATTGGAAAAGCTATCCCGTACTCGGCAGCGCCTCCGAACTCATCGCCGAGGAGCCCGACTGGTGGATCCTCCCCGGCGATCACCTCTCCGCCGTCTTCCGCGACAATCGCAAAGGCGGATTCCTCTTCCGCGCTTTCTCAACCGACCACGGACGCAGCTGGAGCAAGCCGGTCAGGACGAACTTCCCTGACGCGACTTCAAAAATCAGCGGTCTGCGTCTCGCCGACGGGCGCTACGTCCTCGTCTCGAATCCCAATCCGAAGAAGCGAGATCCCCTCACGCTCTCGATCAGCGAGGACGGACTCGTCTTCACGAAGATGCTCTACCTCGTCGGCGGCCGCCATGTTGATTACCCACACGTGATCGAGCACGGCGACAGCCTCTTCATTGCCTTCGCCGGCGGCAAACAGAGCGTCGAAGTGGTCAAGGTACAACTCGCCGACGTGGATGCGACGGCAATGCCGGACCGATCGCTCCGCAACGAATCGACCGAAGCCGTCAGCGGCTCGATCTTTCTGGACCTCAGCAAGGAAACAGAAACTCTTTACCTCGGTGCCGATTTGACGGTTCCTCCGCGCGGTCAAAGCACCTCGCTCAGCCTCGCCACCGGTCCCGGCGAGAAGCGCGTTTCCATCGGCATCGACAACGCCGGTCGGCTCACTGCGTATCTTTACGAGCATGAGACCGCAGGCGAAACGCTGGAGGTAGGGGAACGTCTTTCCTTACTCGCCCGCGTCGTCAGCCATGCCGGCGAACCCGACGAGTTCTTTCTCAAAACAGGCCCTGCGGGAGCGATTCCGGCGGAGCCGTCCAGTGAGGAAGCCTGGACCGTGGTCAACCGCCTCGGGAAAAGTCGGGCCAAGCTTTCCCGCGTCATCCTCAATGGGGACAAGGACTCCCCCGCCTTCACCGGGGTCCGCATCGCCTCGAGCTACGCCGCCCTTACTACGGCGGAATCCGTCGCGGTCACCGTCGCCTCGCCCGCGCCGCCCTCCGCACCGCCTTTCGATCTCTCCCCGCCCCACCCGGTCGAGAACCCCGGCAGCCAGCTTTTGCTCGCCGGGCCGGGCATCCCGCAGGACACCCACCGCATCGCCTTTTCGCAGCTCCCGACGGTGCCCTCCGAGCACGCCGTGGTCAGCGACGCGCTGCCCGAAGGGGGCGACCGGGTGAACCAGCACAACTACCTCGTCCATCACGCAGGGCGCTTCTGGGCGATGTGGAGCGACGGACCCGGCGAGAGCAAGGGGCCTGGCCGCGTTCCGGGCCACGACCTCGCCGGGCAGCATGTCTCCTTCGCCACGAGCCCCGATGGTCTGAACTGGAGCCCCATTGCCAATCTCAGCGGCCCGCCGGAAAAGGGCTACGGCTGGATCGCCCGCGGGTTCTGGCTGCGCGAGGGGAAGCTCCTCGCCCTCGCGAGCCGTTTCGTCGGCCCTGTCGGCTACCGCGGCGAGGGCCTCCAGCTCCATGCCTTCTCTCTCGAGGACGCGACGGCGGAGTCGCCGGTGTGGCGGCACCACGGGCTCGTCATGGACGACGCCCTGAACAATTTCGAGCCGCGGAGGCTACCCTCGGGCGAGTGGATGATGTCGCGGCGCGACCATGTCGGCGACGTGCATGTCGCCGTCGGCGGGGTTGCCTCCTTCGACGATTGGACCTCCTTTCCCCAGGCCGCCGGGCAGGAGCCCACCCTCTCCGCCGAAGAGCCCGACTGGTGGGTCCTGCCCGACGGTAATCTCTGCGCCCTCTTTCGCGATAACAACAAGTCAGGCTATCTCTACCGCGCTTTCTCCGCCGACCACGGACGCACCTGGAGCACACCGGTGAAGACGAACTTCCCCGACGCACGCTCGAAGTTCTGTGCTTTGCGTCTTCAAGACGGGCGCTATGCCCTCGTCTCCAACAGCAATCCACGCATGCGCAACCCCCTCACCCTCGCCCTCAGCGACGACGGGCTCGTCTTCGACAAGCTCTTCTACCTCGTCGGTGGACGCCACGTCGACTACCCCCATCTCATCGAGCACGACGGTGCCCTCTACATCGCCTTCAACACCCTCAAGATGACCTGCGAGGTGCTCAAGGTGCGCCTCGAAGACCTGGCCAAATGACCCCGGCACCCCTCATCCTCGCCGCTCTCGTCTGTCTCGCCGCCGTCCCGGCCCCCGCCGCGGACATCGTGATCTACGGCGGCACCCCCGGCGGGATCGCCGCCGCGATCTCCGCTGCGCGGATGGGCAGCGATGTCGTCCTCGTCGAATACCACGACCACATCGGCGGCATGACCACGAGCGGGCTCGGCAAGAGCGACGTCGAGAATCGAGCGATGATAGGCGGAATATTCCAGGAGTTCGTCGCCGGAGTCCTCGATCACTACGTGAAGTCCTACGGCGCCGAACACGAGAACATAGTACTTTGCAAGGATGGCTATTATTCGGAACCGCACGTGGCGGAGAAAGTCTTCGAGGCCATGCTCGCCGCTGAACCGAAGATCAGAATCATGAAAGGCTGGCGACTTGCATCCGCCAGCGAGGACGAGGGACGGCTGCGCTCCGCCACCGTAGTGAACCGGCACGACGGCGAGGAAAGGAACCTCGAAGCGAAAGTTTTCATCGACGCCACCTACGAGGGCGATCTTTATGCCGCCGCCGGCGCGAAATACCGTCTCGGCCGCGAGTCGCACGCGGAATTCGGCGAGCCGCACGCGGGCGTGGTCTACTTCGACTACCAAAACCACGAATTCCTCCCCGGGACCACCGGCGAAGGCGACGACGGTCTCCCCGCATACACCTACCGGCTATGCCTCACGAAGGATCCGGCGAACTCCCATCGCCTCATCGAACCGCCCCCGGGATACGACCGCACCGACTACCTCGGCTACTTCGACGACCTCGAGGCCGGACGGCTCGCCGGACCGAAGGTCCTGAAACCCGGGCGTGGCTACTACCCGGAGCATTTCGACACCCTCGTCCGGGCGCTTTCCGTCACGGATATTCCGAACAGGAAGACCGACGTGAACATCAACCCTCGCCCCCTTGGTTTTCCCTTCCCCGAAGAGAACGCCGGCTATATCGAGGGTGACGAAGCGACCCGCGAACGCATCCGCCAGCGCCACCGCAGCCTCGCGATCGGGCTGATCTGGTTCCTGCAAAACGACCCCGAAGTCCCCGAAACCCACCGCGCCCTCGCCAACGAATTGCAATGGCCCAAGGACGAGTTCACCGACAACGGGCATTTCCCCTGGCAGCTCTATGTGCGCGAAGGACGCCGCCTTGTCGGCGAATACACACTCACCCAGCACGACATTACCGGGAAAGGCGAGGAGCCCCTCCGTCACGCCGACAGCATCGCCATAGGCGAGTTCCCCATTGACAGCTTCCCCGTGCGAAAACGCCAGCTCGGCGACACCGTCGTCCTCGAGGGCTATCTCGGCATGCTCGACTACATCACGCGCCCCTACGAGATCCCCTACCGCATCATGATTCCGGAGAAGATCGACGGACTCATCGTCCCCGTCGCGGCAAGCACCACCCACGTCGCCTTTTCGAGCATTCGCATGGAACCCACCTGGATGGCACTCGGTCAGGCCGCCGGGGTCGCCTCGCACCTCGCCATCGAACACGAAGTCGCCCCGCGCGCCGTGCCCGTCGCGGAACTCCAGGAAATCCTCGCCGCGCAGGGACATGTCCTGCGGCACGCCACCACCAAAGCTCAACCCGAATGACGATCCAGAATCCCGCGCACCACCGGCAAGGCACGCGCAAAGGCCTCGTGCAGCTCGACCACGTCGGGCATGCGCACATTCGCGAAGGCGGGCTCCATCTGTTCTCGGGTGATGCCATCGTGACGGACGAGGAAGTCGACATCATCCATGTCCTGCGGGTCCTCGCCCCGCATCATTTTCGTAAGGATGAGGTCAATCGTGTGAGGTCGGTAGAGTTTCAGCCATCGCGTTTTCGGTCGCAAGACCGGGACGATGTGCTCGGCCCAGTCGGGTCGGAGGAAGACGAGATCTTCAGGAAAGAGGTGGGTGATGTAAAGACCCTTCGGCTCGAGGAGTTGATTGGTACGCTCCACCGCAAACCAAAACTCACGACCCGCATCGAAAGCCTCGGCCTGACCGAGTTGAAGGATCGCATCAACGTCTTGAGTCGATCAATGCTCCGCCTGCGGACGATCGAATCCGAGGCAAATGGACCCTCGTCCGTAGAGAACCAGCGAAACGGGCTGGGAGAGTTCGTTGTCCAAGGTCTTCAGGATCTCCGAGGGATTGTCCGAATCTATGTTCATGCAGCCGTCCCCGCTCTCGGCCGAATCCATTGCATGACCGTTTCGCGACCGTTTCTTGTGTATCCAGTCATCGCCACAAAACGAGTGATGTGGGGCAGCAGATCTGGCCGCGGCCATTCAAATTCAGGAATCAGCGCCAGCAAATCGAACCAGAATGAATTTTCCGGCTCGACCTGTCGGCCGAGACTCGCGATATAATGAACGACACGCTCACCCCGTTCCAGCTTCGCCAAACGAGCAATCACCTGCGCGGAGTTCCCCTCTGCCGACAGCATTGCCGCGCCCATCCGGATGCGCTGTTGGGAGTACGGAAGACCAATAGAAAGAAGGCAGATAGCGAGCTCTTCGTTCGACAAGTCCCCACCCACTCGATAGACTCCAGAGGGCTCGGTCAGCCGGGCTGCTGTAATAAAAGAGACCCCGTGCCACGGCGAGTTCCTCCAGCCCCGCCGGCACCGTCACCCCCAAGCGCCTTGCCTTCATCAGCAATGGCGAAACATGGGCCGTCGTTCCGAGCCGGTGTGCAAGCGTTTCGTTTTCCATCCCCAGCATTCTAACCCATCCCCGCTCCCGCGCAAGAACTCCGACTGCGGCTGACGCCCCCATTTTCCCCATCATGAAAACCACCCCTATTCTCGCACTTACCGCCCTCGCCGCCCTCGCCGCCGTGCCGCTCCTGCGCGCCGAGGAAACCGACTGGAAACTACAGCAGCTCCCCTACAACAACCCCGGCCTCACCGTCGATCTCGGCGTCGGCCTGTGGGCCTGGCCGATGCCCCTCGACTACGACGGCGACGGTGACATGGATCTGCTCGTCTCCTGCCCTGACAAACCATCAAACGGGATCTATTTTTTTGAAAATCCGACTCAGGATGCGAAAGTGAAGATGCCTGTCTTCAAACCCGGCGTGAACCTCGGAAAGACCGGGCACAACGCCCAGATCAGCTACGTCGAGGGGCAGCCGCGCATTCTCCGCGAGAACCAGGAGTATGTGGATTTCAAAACGAAAGGATTTGAGAAAGGCACCTCCATCTATCCCAATGCGAGATTTCACCCCGGCAACACCCGCGCCCGCATGTGGCGCTACCTCGACTGGGAAGGCGACGGCGATCAGGATCTCGTCGTCGGCATCGGTGACTGGAGCGACTACGTCTGGGATCAGGCCTACGATTCCGAAGGTCGCTGGCGCAACGGGCCACTCCACGGCTATGTCTATCTGATAGAAAATATCGATGGCAAATACTCCGACAAACCGGTGAAAGTCGAGGCCGGCGCCTCCCCCGTCGATGTCTACGGCTGGCCCTCGCCGAACTTCGGCGACTTCGACGGCGACGGCGACCTCGACCTGCTCTGCGGCGAATTCCTCGACGGCTTCACCTATTTCGAAAACACCGGGACACGCAGCGAACCCGCCTACAGCGTCGGGCGCAGGCTGAGCGGATCCGACGGCGCGCCGCTCGTCATGCACGTGCAGATGATCACCCCCACCGCCTTCGATTGGGACGGCGATGGCGACCTCGATCTCATCGTCGGGGACGAGGACGGACGCGTCGCCCTCGTCGAACACACCGGCGAGATCCGCGCCGGTCTGCCCGTCTACGACCAGCCGGTCTATTTCCAACAGCAGGCCGACACGCTCAAATTCGGGGCCCTTTCCACCCCCTTCGTGACCGACTGGGATGGTGACGGCGAACAAGACATCCTCTGCGGCAATACCGCCGGCAACATCGCCTTTTTCAAGAATTTGGGCATGGGAGAAAACAGTCTTCCGAAATGGGCCGCGCCCGTTCTACTCGAAGTCGCCGCGGGCACCCCCTTCCGCGTCCTCGCCGGCCCGAACGGATCGATCCAGGGCCCCTGCGAGGCCAAATGGGGCTACACCAGCCTCTCCTCGGCAGACTGGGACGGGGATGGCAAACTCGACATCATTTACAACTCCATCCTCGGCCGTGTCGGTCTGCTCCGTGGCACGGGCGATCCGCTCCGGGTCGAGCCCGATGTCTTCGATACCGGCCTCAAAGAGCTCCCACCGACCTGGCAGTGGTGGCAGACACCCACCTGCGACACCCTGACACAATGGCGAACGACTCCGCTCGTGATCGACTTCGATGGGGATAAAAAGCTCGATCTCGTCGCCCTCGATCAGGAAGGCTACCTCGCCCTTCGTCGCGGAGGAGGCACCGCCGAGCGGATCTTTCTCGACGGAGCCCATCGCCCGCTCCGGCTCAATGCCCACTCCTCCGGTCGCAGCGGACGGGCTCAGATCTCCATGGTCGATTGGGACGGCGACGGACGTCTCGATCTCCTCGTCAATTCCGCGAACGCCGTCTGGTATCGCAATGTCGGGGAACACGAGGGCAAAGTCGTCTTGAAAGAAATTGGCAACATCGCTGATCGCGACGTCTCGGGTCACAACACCTGCCCGACCGTCGCCGACTTCGACAAAGACGGCATCCCCGAACTCGTCCTAGGCGCCGAAGACGGTCGCATCTACTACCTGCGCAAAGCGGATTCCGTCTCCTTCACCGCAGAGGCCCTCGAGGCAAATCCCCCCGGCAAAGAAAAAGCCCCCCGTTTCCCCGGATTCGTCAAAGAGGAGTTCATCTACGAAAAGGCCTCCTTCCCCCAATGCCACGCCAGCACCATCGCCCAGACCGATCGCGGTCTCGTCGCGGCCTGGTTCGGCGGCACCAAAGAGAAAGATCCCGACGTCGGCATCTGGACCAGCTACTTTGACGGGCACGAATGGTCCAAGCCCGTCGAGCAGGCCAACGGCATCCAGCACAAAGACAAACGCCATCCCTGTTGGAATCCCGTGCTCTGGCAGGCACCCGGCGACGGCGCGACCTACCTCTTCTTCAAAGTCGGACCCGACCCCAAGACATGGTGGGGCGAGGTCATGGTCAGCTACGACGACGGCCGCTCCTTCCGCGACCGCCGCCGCCTCCCCGAAGGCATCGACGGTCCCGTCCGCGGCAAGCCGCTCCTCCTCGCCGACGGCAGCCTGCTCTGCCCCTCCTCGACCGAGCACGAGAACGACTGGCGCTTCCACTTCGAGATCCTGACAGACCTCTCAAAACCCGAACTAGGGACATCGTGGCAGCGATTTGAACCCGGGACCCAACCCTATCAGGTCATCCAGCCAACCCTCCTGACTCTCGCCGACGGCAGCCTGCGCGCCCTCTACCGGTCGAAGAACAAACACATCATCGCGAACCGTTCCACCGACGGTGGCAAGACCTGGAGCGAACTCGAAGAGACTAACCTGCCGAACAACAACTCCGGCGTCGAGGCCCTGACACTCGCAGACGGACGGCACCTCCTGCTCTACAACCACCTCGGCGGCGAGCGCGCCGACGGCTGGGGCAAGCGCAACGTCCTCAACCTCGCGGTGAGCAAAGACGGCCTCGCGTGGGAAGCCGTCGCCTTCATCGAGCAGGAGGAAAAAGGCGAGTTCTCCTACCCCGCCATGATCCAGACCGACGAAGGCCTCGTCCACATGACCTACACATGGAACCGCACCAAAGTGAAACACGTCGTCATCGATCCGGCGAAGATCGAAGCGCGGTCCATCGAGACATTTGAGCCGAAGTAGCATGGGCTTCCAGCCCATGATTCGCAGCCACAACGAAATGAAGCGTATGGACCTCAACTGCTCAACGAAGTCTCCCCGAAAAGGCATGGGCAGGATGCCCATGCTACTGCCCGTCCTCCTCATCTTCCTGCTTCCCTTCGAAGCACGTGGAGCTGGAAGAAACATCCTCTTCCTCGTCTGCGACGACCTCAACTGCGCCCTCGGCCCCTACGGTGATCCCGTCGCGGTGACGCCACACCTCGACCGGCTCGCCGCGCGGGGGCTCGTCTTCGAGCGGGCCTACTGCCAGCAGGCCGTCTGCAATCCCTCGCGTTCGTCTTTCCTCACCGGGATGCGTCCCGAGACCGTCGGCGTCGATGACCTGCGCAAATATTTCCGCGATACCATGCCGGGCGGCTCGACCTGGGTCACCCTGCCCCAGCATTTCAAGAACCACGGATGGTTCTGCCAGGGAATCGGCAAGATTTTCCACAACATGGGCGAGACCCAGGACCGGCAATCCTGGTCGATCGACGAAGCCTTTTTCAAGGGCACCCACGCCGACGACACCGTCTACCGAAACACACCCGCTGCACTCCGAACCCCGGACGCGGGACCGAAAGCCCCCGTCACCGAAGCCCTCGACGTTCCCGACACCGCCTACCGCGACGGTCAGATCTCCCGTCTCGCCGCCGCCGTGCTGCGAGACCGCTCCGGCAACGAGCAGTCCTTCTTTCTCGCCGTCGGATTCTGGCGGCCCCATACCCCCTTCGTCGCTCCGAAAAAATACTGGGATCTCTACGACCCTGCCGCCATCCCCCTGCCCGATCCTCCCTACGCCCCCGAAGGCGCGCCGGCCATCGCCCTGCACCAGTCGCGCGAGATCCGGGGCTACGGGCTCACGCCCCAGGACCGCGATTTCACCGAGGAGGAGATACGCCACCTCCGCCACGGCTTTTATGCTTCGGTCAGTTTCATGGACGCCCAGATCGGGCTCATCCTCGACGCGCTTGAGGAAGGCGGCCACGCCGAGAACACCATCGTCGTCTTCACATCCGACCACGGCTTCCACATCGGCGAACATACCCTCTGGGGCAAAACCACCAACTTCGAACTCGACGCCCGCGTTCCCCTCATCGTCGCCGACCCGCGACGTCCCGCCGGTCACGGGCAGCGCAGTGGAGCCCTCGCCGAACTCGTCGATCTCTACCCCACCCTCGCCTCCCTCGCCGGGATCTCCGAAGACCTCCCCGCGAATCTCGAAGGCGAAGACTTCACCCCCGTCCTCGACGATCCCGCCGCCTCAGTCAAAGAGGCCGCCTTCACCCAGCACCAGCAGCCCTTCTACGGCAGCCCGAAGGACTGGAAAGCCTGGGGCTACTCCGTGCGCACGGAGAACTGGCGCTACACGGAGTGGCGGGCGATTGAAGGAGGGGAAGTCATCGCAAGGGAACTCTACGACCACGAAAAGGATCCGCTGGAGACTCGGAATCTAGCCGGCAGGGAAGACAACTCCACCGTCATAGCCGCGCACGCCGAAATTCTCGCACGACAGTTTGGTAAGTGACCATCACAAACCTCTTAATTTTATTCTTAATCCTTAATCTTAATCCCGTTCGACAACCACCCATCCACGACTCTCTCCTTATCATGAGCGCCGTCCCTCATCCGGGGATTATGACTAAGATTAGGATTAAGATTAAGAACAGCCCCCCGGCGCTTCGCGCCGCCCCCGAACATGCAGACCCTCGATACCATCGTCCTCGCGAGCTACATCACCATCGTCCTCGCCGTCGGCTTCTGGTTCGCCCGGCGCAGCGGCGACTCCGACGGCTTCATGAAAGCGAGTGGCCGCCTCCCCGGCTGGGTCGTCGGTCTGAGCCTCTTCGGAACCTACCTCTCCTCGAACACCTTCATCGGCGTGCCCGGCAAGGCCTATGCGGAGAACTGGAACTCCTTCGTCTTCTCCCTCTCGATCCCCTTTGCGATTATCATCGCGACGCGCTATTTCGTGAAGTTCTACCGCGACTCCGGGACCATCTCGGCCTACGAGCATCTCGAGCACCGCTTCGGGACATGGGCGCGGATCTACGCCGTCGTCTGCTACCTGCTCACCCAGGTCGCCCGCAGCGCCACGATCATGCTCGGCGTCGCGATCGGCTTGCAACAGGTCACCGGCTGGGGCCTTTCCAGCATCATCCTCGTGGCCGGTCTCCTCGTGACTGCCTACACCCTCATCGGCGGCATCGAGGCCGTCATCTGGACCGATGCGGTGCAAAGTGTCGTCCTCACTCTCGGGGCCTTCCTCATGGCCGGGATCCTCATTTTCACCCATCCCGAGGGCGCCGGGGCCGCCTTCTCCCTTGCGGTGGACCACGGCAAATTCTCCCTCGGGAGCTGGTCATTCACCGATCTCACCAGCTCGACAGTCTGGGTCGTGCTCCTCTACGGGCTCTTCATCAACCTCAGCAACTTCGGGATCGATCAGAACTACGTGCAGCGCTACCACACCGCCGAGTCAGAGTCCGCCGCGAAGCGTTCTCTCTGGATCGGGGCCATTCTCTACATCCCCGTCTCCCTGCTCTTCTTCCTCATCGGCTCGCTCCTCTTCAGCTACTACCAGGCCATGCCGCAGGAGGTCGCCGCGATCCAGGCCATGGCCGGCGACCGCAAGTTCGAGGACTCCATCCTCCCGCACTTCATGGCCAACCACCTCCCGCCGGGAGTCGGCGGCCTCATCCTCGCCGCCCTCGCCGCCGCCGCCATGAGCACGATCGACACCAGTCTCAACAGCTCCGCCACGATCACCCTCAAAGACCTCTGGACCCGCCTCGTGCGAAAAGGCCGGACCGTGAGCGAGGCCGAGGCCATGACCGTGCTCCGCGTCTCGACCGTGATGTGGGGGCTCATCGGCACCGGTGCCGCCTTGCTGCTGACCGGCAATGCCAAAAACATCCTCGACATCTGGTGGCAGCTCTCAGGGATGTTCGCCGGAGGAATGCTGGGCCTTTTCCTCCTTGGTATCATTGTCAGGAAAGCCGGCAACGCCGCCGCAGCGACCGGAGTCATCGTCGGCGTGCTCGTGATCTTCTGGATCAGTTCTTCCTGGGTTCCCGCAAACCTGAAGCCACTCCTCCACAGCAACCTCACCATCGTCGTCGGGACACTGACGATCTTCCTGGTAGGATTGGGGGTGAGTAGACTTACGGCGAAGCATTCTTCTTAATCATAATCTTAATCCCTAATCTTAATCCCTAATCTTACTCCTCTCCGCCGATCAATGACTGCGCGCTCGTTCATCCAACCGGAGATTAAGAGTAAGAGTAAGAGTAAGATCTTCACTTTCACGACGCCCATTGCATGAGCCGCCAATTCGATCACGAAAAGCTACACGTCTACCAACGCTCCATCGATTTTGTAGCGTGGGCGGATTCACTACTCGAAAACCTTCCCCGAACCCTTTCCGTCTCGAATCAGCTTGATCGTTCCTCCACTTCGATTCCCCTCAACATCGCCGAGGGCAACGGGAAGTTTACCGACGCCGACCGCTGCCGCTTTTTCGATATCGCTCGCGGCTCAGCACTGGAGTGCGCGGCGGCGCTCGACATCATTGTGGCAAAGAAGCGCGCAACAAAAAGCGAAGTCGCCGCAGGCCGGGAACTCCTAGTCGACATCGTCTCCCTCCCCGTCGGCTTGATCCGCTCCAACTCGAAAACTCGGGTCTTCGAAGAGACCGAACCCTACCAAACCAGAAGCGACGATCATACCTTCGATCCCGACTCTTAATCCCTACTCTTAATCTTAATCTTAATCCCTACTCTTAATCCGCCTGAGAAAGCCCCGCGCGAATGAACGCGTAAGTGTCTTTGACCGTCGAAAGGGATTACGATTACGATTAAGATTACGATTATGACTGCGAGATTTCATACCTCATGACACCGCGCTACCAGGGCATCATCCCGCCCATGATCACTCCGCTGACCGGACGTGACACCCTCGATCTCGCCGGCCTCGAGCGGCTCGTCGAGCGCCTCATCACCGGCGGCGTCTCGGGCCTCTTCATCCTCGGCACCACCGGTGAGGCCCCCAGCCTCAGCTACCGTCTCCGCCGTGAACTCATCGAGCACACCTGCCGCCTCGTGAACCGTCGCATTCCCGTGCTCGTCGGCATCACCGACACCTCTCTCGTCGAGTCCGCGCATCTCGCGCGCCACGCCGCCGACTGCGGGGCCGACGCCGTCGTGACCTCGGCCCCCTTTTATTTTCCCGCCGGACAACCCGAGCTGCGCGAGTTCATCGAGGAGCTCCTCCCCGAGCTCCCTCTCCCTCTCATGCTCTACAACATGCCGGCCCTGACGAAGACCTCATTCTCCCGCGAGGTCGTGGCCTGGGCGCTCGAGCAGGAGAAAATTATCGGCCTCAAAGACAGCTCCGGCGATCTCGTCTACTTCCGCAAAATGCGCCACCTCGCCGCGACGGCCCGGCCCGACTGGTCTTTCCTCGTCGGACCCGAAGAGCTCCTCGGCGAAGTCGTGCTCATGGGCGGCCATGGCGGCATCAACGGCGGAGCGAACCTGCATCCGACCTTGTATGTTGATCTTTACAAGGCCGCCAAAGCCGGAGACCTCGCCCGCACCCGCGAGCTCAGCGACAAAGTCATGGCCCTCAGTGAAGCGATCTACCAGGTCGGCAAACACGGATCCGCCATCATCAAGGGCCTCAAGTGCTCCCTCTCGATTCTCGGCATCTGCGACGACTTCATGGCCGCGCCCTTTCATCGCTTTCACGAGGCCGAGCGGGAGATTGTGCGGCGGCGTTTGGGGGAGTTGGGACTGTAGACGCGGGCGTGAAGAGAGGGATTCCGCTGGCTTGAAGGCAATGCACTCGATGTAACGAGAATTGATTACCGCTGAACACGATGGAAAGCCAAACAACCCGAAGTGATCCCGCTCACCAACACCGCAGCCGCCATGCTGCGGGATTTTCTTGACGACTACGAACTGACTCAGGCGCAGCTCGCAAGAGCGCTCCAGATCAGCCCGCAGCTTCTCAACGACATCCTCGCCAGCCGTCGCTTGCTCACCCCCGAACATTGCCTGAAGCTGGGGCGCTACTTCGGAAACGAGGCGGAATACTGGATGCGCCTTCAGAACCACTACCTTTTCCGCAAAGCGCAGCGAGAGAAAGGTGCCCAGATTGAAGCTACTGCCCCACTGCGAACCACCGGGTAATCTCCGGATTTCCCCTCCCCTGCATGAAATCGCCTCTCCTCCTCGGAATCACCCTCGCTCCCCTCTCCGCCCAGGAACCGCCCGGACCGCAAGATTTTAGCGAAATCTCCGGGATCCTCTCGTGGACCTTCGACATTCATCCCACCACCGCAGACGATGAGTTCTACGCAACCGAGTGGCTCATCCCCACAAAAGAGGGAACTGCTTTCCTCAACTTCACGTATCAGCACGTCGCCCCGGCGGCAGATTGAGCCGACCGCAATGTGGGGCAGACATTCCTGTCTGCCATTCCCCATCAAGGGGGCAAGGTTCACTCCAGATTCAGCCAGACGGTGATGACCAAGCCGATCATCAGAAGCAAAAAAGAGGATCGCGATCACCTTTTTATCCCGAATCGAAAACTCGGATTCACCCAAGCGAATTTCCTCGCGGAGGCGGCGGTCCGAATGGAAAATGTGAGCCAGAATCTCGGTTAGAGAGTCAAATGTGCGCAGGTGAGATGCAGGATAGCCAATGCGGCACGAGGCGTCAATGATCCTCCCGTCCACCCCGCGAGCGCCTGCCATGAATGCCCGGGTTCCCCCTCTAGCATGGGCATCCTGCCCATGCCTGTCCCTTTGACACAAGGTGTTGCGGACCGAATTGATATCGTACGGTTTCACCAAATTGATATCGTAGCGATTGGGGTTCTTTTTCCACGCTCTCATCGACTTTTGCATCCAAATTCGTCGTAGTGGATTTTCGCAGTACGACGGAGGGGGCTCCTCCGGTGGCTTCTTTTACGTAACCGGACTGGTCGTGCCTTCCAAACACAGTGGAGGCGCACCCGGATCTCGAGCACGCCTCCTGCGTTTCAGCCGTCGGATTTACTCCGTCGCCTTCGGCTTTGGTTATTTGATTCGCTTTGCTCACCCCTTCGGGGCTGCACTTCGTTCCGTCTCTCTCCCTTCGCTCGACGCCCGGCAGAGCCGTCCTCCGTGCCACCAAATTCCCTCAAATTGTCCTCCTGCGAGCATGGGTATTCTATTCAAAATCCGCCCGGCCCATTATTGGGTTTTTCAGAGGAAAAACTGACGCCTTCATGCTTTTCGTTTTCGCGGTGGTGACACCAGTGCGGCCGCATCAGGACGGCGTTGATTTGTTTGGCATCCACCACGCGAACCTGGTCCCGCACCGCTTCGATCATGGCTCCGACGCAGAGGTTTTTGACGCAGCGCCCTTTTCTTCTGCCGGGTGGCTTCCTTTTCGGATGCATCCCTTCAAGAGACGCCCGGGGAAGGAATTGAACCCTCTCCTTCCCCGAGCCAAGGGTGATCAGGATGCGGAAGGGTTGAAAGAGCGAATTCCGGCCAGTCACAATGCCCGCACCCGTCTGCCGGTGGAGTCAATAGGGTGGCGGAACAAGTTCCGAGCCGAAGAGGTGTGTTGACCTTCGCAGTGAGGCGTTTACAGCGTTTCGAAAAATTTGTAGGATCCCGGACATGAGCGAGTCACTGCCCCTAGTTTCCGCAGATTTCAAACCTCGACGCGGAGCCATCATCACCTCCGGAATTCTCTTCGGTCTTTTCGGTTTGTCCCTTTGCGGCATCGGCACTCTGATGGTTCTCTAGTATTTCCTGATGGGCAAACTGGGTGGCCTCGACTCCGGAACTGCTGCCCAGATGGAATCGATGAAGGAGATGATGGGGACCGCCTCGCTCATCAATTTAGTCGTCTACGGAGGGGCAGGCGTGCTCATGATCGTGGTTGCCATCGGCTGCCTCCTCTTCAACCGCTGGGCGAGGCCCTCCGCCCTCACGCTCGGCTGGGGCTGGCTCTACATGGGTGTAGTCATGATGGCCTCCCTCGCCCTCATCATCGGACCGATGAAAGAAATCATGGGGCCCCGCAAATTTTTCCTGTAAAAGGGCCTGATCGCTAGTTGGGAAGCTGAAGGTTGTCGATTGGTTTAGGAGGGATGCTTAACGGGTTGGTTTATCGGATTGGTTTGGTTTCTGCGGTCTGGAGGTAGGCTTTGCCGGTTTCCCATTCTTCGGAGATTTCGATGAGGACGGCGGTGGCGAGACGCAAGAGCGAGGATTCGCCGGGGAAGAGCCCCACGACGCGGGTCCGACGTTTGATCGGCGAGTTGAGAGTCTCGCACATGTTTGAGGTCCCAGCCGCTTACGCGCGGCCTCAGGGAAGCTGAAGACGGTGAAGCCTTCGGGAAGGTTCGCCTCGGCCCAAGCGGCAAGCTGCGGGGCTTTGCTTGAGTATTCGCCGACGAAGGCGGAAAGCTTCCCCTCAGCGTGGGCGCGGTCTTCCGCGTTGAAGATGCGGCGAATGTCCTCCGCGACCTTCTGCTTGAGGTCCTCCATTGGTTCGATCAATCGGATGAGCATCTTCAGCCGTTCTAGCAATTTATATCGGGGCACGAGTTCCTACTATCGGATCGAGGATGACATCATCGAACCTCTCTGTGCCCTGATCTGCGATAAGCTGGATCGGGATCAGGACGCGGTGGCTTCGGGGTCGCGGATTTCGTCCTGAGTCCGTTTCGCATCACTCCCTGTCCCGGGGGGAAAGTTGTCGGCAAACTTTTTCTCGATAGCGGGTTCCTTCGCGATACCCCAGTCCGTATTAAATTTGTGGTTATCAACGGATAAAACAATGCTTCTTCCCTCCCTCGTGATCCTCGTTGTCATGCTGACGCTGAGCTTCGTCACCCTGCTGGCGTTCTCGAAGACAGCATCGAGCGGTCAGTTTGAGAATCCACAGGAAGCAGCGCGTTCGATCTTCGACGCCGATGAACCGATCGGAAAACCCACCGACCCTCTTTTGCAAAATCTCCGCGATGAAGCTGACCCAAAAGGTTAAGACACCCTCCTTCCTCCTCGGCATTGCCTTACTGCTTTGGCTCCTTCACTGGCCAATTCTCCAGGGAATTGCCTGGGCGGGAATGGTCGTGAGCTACTCGAAAGCTCACGGAATTCGAAGCGGTTGGGAGATGACTTTTAGTGGTGACTACCCCTGTGCGGTGTGTATTGCAATACAAACAGGAGTGGAAAGCGAAACGGCTCTTTTCACCTCATTGCTCCAAAATCCCGGCTTCTATGTGGTTGGGCCCCTAACCCTTGTCCTGTTGGCTGGTATTTCAGTTTTTAAATCTTTCCGTCCGGAAAATGACTGCCTCCGATTTCACTAAAACCGAAGGGCTTTCGGCTTCCCCGGCGGCGCAGAGGGAAATGCTGCAGCGCCGTCTTGAGATTGACCGGGCTGCGCGATGGCCGGTCGGTATCTTCCTCGGGTCCAGCATCCTCTGGCTCGTCCTCGGGTCGCTTCTTGCGCTTGCGGCATCGATCAAGATGCATGATCCGGAGTTCCTCGCGAACAATCCCTGGCTAACCTTCGGCCGGGTGCGACCGGCCCACTTGAATGTCGTCGCCTACGGCTGGCTTTCGACCGCGGGGATCGGGATCGGGCTCTGGATTCTCTCGCGTCTCTGTGGCGTTGCGATTGAAGAGTATCGCTCTCTCGCCCTCGCGGCGCTTCTCTGGAATGTCGGGAATGTCGTCGGGACCTGGGGGATTCTCCGGGGTGACTCGACCGCGGTGGAGTGGCTCGAGTATCCGACCTACGCGGCTCCGTTTCTCCTCATCTCATTCGCCTTCGTGACGATGACGGCCTTCAGCATCATGCGGCGGCGAAGGCCCGGGCATATTTATATTTCCCAGTTTTACATCATGGCTGGTTTTATCTGGCTGCCGGCCCTCTTTTTCACCGCGCATGGCCTGCTCGTTCTTTTTCCGGTTCAGGCACCGGCCCAACCGCCGATCAACTGGTGGTATGCGCACAATGTGCTGGGGTTATGGTTCACCCCGATCGCCCTCGGGGCGGTCTACTACTTGATTCCGAAAATCATCGGGAAACCGATTCACTCCTACTATCTCTCGATCATCGGGTTTTGGTCGCTCGCCTTTTTCTACGCCTGGAACGGGATGCATCACCTCATCGGCGGTCCCTATCCGGCGTTCCTCATCACCGCTTCGGTCGTCGCCAGTGTCATGATGTTTATTCCGGTCGTGACCGTCGCGATCAATCACCATTTCACGATGATCGGCCACTTTAAGGATTTGAAATATTCCCCGACGCTCCGTTTCGTCGTCTTCGGAGCGATGAGCTACACGCTCGTTTCGTTCCAGGGATCTCTCTCTGCGATTCGGGAACTGAATTACATCACCCATTTCACTCACTACACCATTGCTCATGCCCACCTCGGTGCCTACGCCTTTGCTTCGATGGTTTTCTTCGGCGCGATCTATTACATCATGCCGCGACTGCTGGAGCGTGAGTGGCCCTCGCGCGGGCTCATCCGGATGCACTTCTGGGGTTCGGCGATCGGCATCACGATCTACTTTGTGATGCTCTCCCGGGGCGGTCTCCTCCAGGGGATCGAATTGAATCTCAAAGAGACGCCCTTCATGGAAATCGTGGAAGCGACGATCCCCTATCTGAAGTGGCGAAGCGTCGGCGGCAGTCTCATGACGATTGGTCATCTCGCCTTCATGGTCTCTTTCGTCTGGATGGTGATTGATCGAAGAAATCGCGGATCGGAACCAACCCTTTTCGCCAACCGCAAACCCGGGGAAACCAAATCAGCCTCATGAGCAACCGTTTCCGATTTATTCTCATTGGTTCTATCCTGACGTTCGCCTCCGCCTTCGGTGGTCTCGTTCTGCTTCCGGTCTGGGGTCTCGGCAATTTCGAACAGGTCCCCGATCCCGAAACGGGGGAAATGATTCCGCCTCTGTTAACCAACCAGGAGCAACGCGGACTCCAGGTTTACGTCAAAAATGGATGCATCTACTGCCACAGCCAGCAGGTCCACCCGGAACGGGCGCGCACCGATCTCGCGAGAGGATGGGGAAGTCGCCGCACCGTCGCGCATGATTACATGAACCAGGGAAGAGCGCAGCTCGGGACGATGAGGACGGGTCCGGACCTGTCTAACATTGGCGTCAGAAATCCCTCATTGACCTGGCATCTACTTCACCTCTATGACCCGCAGACAACTTCACCGGGATCGATTATGCCTCCCTTTCGTTTCTTATTCGAGGAGCAGGAAATTGGAGAGGCCGGGCCTTCGCCGGATGCTTTGAGTATTCCTGCTGGGTTCGCACCACCCGAGGGAAGGGAGGTCGTCCCGACTGCGGAAGTGCTCGATCTCGTTGCCTATTTGCAGTCGCTTCGTCTTTCCGAATACGAGGTGCCCGAAGCGGCGGCGGCCCGAATCGAATCAGTGATTGAATGAAGCAGCAACCGGGATCCGAACGTGGCGAAGATTTGGATGTGGTGAAAGTCCATGGGCAGATCATGCGTGAAAAACCCGAGCCGTTCGAGTTGCTGCGTGCTGCTCCCGGATGGCTCAAGCATGGTATCTACGCTCCACTCCTCATTTGGGCGCTGCTTTACCTGTTCAGTGCTTCCGGAGGGTTCAAATGGAACGAATACTATGAAGGGTCCCGCTCGACCACGGCAATGGTTAGTATGATAGAGCCGCCGGCAGATGTGCCTCAAACGGTGGCATCGACCGGGGACGACTCTGTCCTCCTTCGGAAAGAGGGTTCGCAGGTGTATCAGCAGGTTTGTATCGCGTGTCATCAGGCGACTGGCGAAGGTCTCGCGGGAGTCTTCCCGCCGCTCGTCGGATCGGAGTGGGTTTCCGGCAGCGACGATCGTCTTGCCGCGATCGTTCTTCATGGGCTGATGGGACCGATCGAAGTGAAAGGACAAACGTGGAATGGCGTCATGCCTCCGCAGGGCGCGACGCTCGATGACCGACAGATCGCTGCTGTTTTGACCTACATTCGCTCCGAGTGGGGGAATGATTCTCCACCGGTGGAACCGGCTACTGTGGGTGGCATCAGAGAAACGTTTAGCGGGCACCCTCCGTGGACCATGGAAACCCTCGGAGGATCCATTCCCTGACCAATGAGTGCCTGTTGCGGAACTGAGGTGATCAACAATCCTGCCCCCGGATGGGAGAAAGGATCTTCCGTTGCTTCCTTTCGCGAGTGGATGAAATTCGGTGCCCTCGCCATGATCGCCGGGGTCTCCATGATCGGCACTCTCGCGATCAATCTCGATGAACCGCCCGGCGTCCTGCGGTCCGTCACGCACGCCTTTCTCGGCTCGATCACACTTATTACGATGGTCTTTGTCGGCTGGCCTATGGTTCGCCGCGCTGCGAAGCGATTCATCACTCTGGAAACGCTTTTTCTCATCGGGATCATCGGCGCCTTCACTGCTTCGGTTTACTCCAGTGTCACTCGAATCGGACACATCTATTATGACGTGGTCCTGGTCCTCCTCGCGATTTATCACCTCGGTCAGGTCATCAAACGTCAACAGGTCACCAAGCTCAACGATCTCTCAAAATCGATTCCCGGAATGCAGGGAAAGGCGAGGCGGAAACGCGGAGAAGAGATCGTCGAAATCAGTATTGCCGCGCTGAAAAAGGGCGACCACGTCATCGTCGAACCGGGCGAAATGATTCCCATCGATGGCAAGGTTCAGCACGGCCGCGCATTCGTCGAGGAGCTGCCTCACACCGGGGAACCCTTTCCGGTGCCGAAGGAGGAAGGCGCGCCCCTCATTGCCGGGACGCGGGTCCTCGACGGACGGCTCGAGATCGTCGCGGCGGTCGATGGAGACAAGCGCGAGATCGATCGCCTCCATGCTTCTCTTTCCGGGACGAAGCCGAGTGCCTGCGAAGCGCTTGCTCAGAAGATCCTCAATGGATTTGTCCCCGCCGTTATCCTCATCTCCCTGCTCACCTTTCTGGGATGGGGGTTGATCGGTGGCTCGTGGTCTGAGGCGATCTTCCACGGCTTGGCGGTCACGATTGTCGCCTGTCCCTGTGGTCTCGGGATCGCGATTCCGCTCGCCGCGCGGCGTGGGTTTTTCCAACTCCGCTGGCTCGGTCTGACCCCGCGCGATCCCGATCTCATCTCCCGGATCGCAAGAACGGACACCCTTGTCTTTGATAAAACCGGCACACTCTCACACGAGCAAATCGGACTGGCCCGGCTGGAAATCCTTTCCGGCGCTCCTCCTCAGTTGAGTGCCTGGCTCACGACGATCCAGCGCCATTCGACTCACCCGGTGGCGCGCCCTTTCTGGGGACTGGCTGAACCGGCCGAACTCGACCTCCTTGAAATCACCGCTCTCCCGGCGCGGGGGATCGAGGCGGTTTTTGAGAGGGAAGGGGTTCGGCAGCACCTCATCATTGAAGGTCTGCGGGAGGAGAAGAAGGCCTGCTGCTGCTCTTCGGTTGCGCCAGCGACAAAACGGGCCCTGCGAGTGATCCTCAACGGAGAAGAAGTCGCCATCGCCCATCTTGCCGAAAGCCCCCGTGAGAAAGTCGCCGAGATTCTCGCGGATCTCAGTGCGAGCGGATACCGGATCGAAATCATGACGGGAGACTCCATCGTCCCCGCAGGATTGGAGGCCCTCGCGGCCGCGACGCACACGTCGATGTCCTCTCGTGAAAAAGCAACTCTCACCAAACAACTTCAGGAAGAGGGGCGGCGGGTCCTTTTCGTCGGGGACGGGGTGAACGACAGTGAAGCGCTCCTCGCCGCTGATTCCTCAATCGCGCTCTCTTCCGGGAGCAGTGTTTCTCACGAGGTCGCTCACGGGGTCCTCGAGGCGACTCACTTTTCGCAGTTACCCCAAATTCTGCAGGTCGCGAGATCGGTTGATCGACGGCTCAACCGGATTCTCTCATTCGTTCTCGTCTACAACGCGGCGGGCATTCTCCTCGCGGCGTCGGGTTTGTTACACCCGGTCTTCGCCGCCCTCCTCATGCTCGGTTCAAGCGCGACCGTGTTGCAAATGAGCGCGAAAAGCGACGAGACCGAAAGCTGATCCCGCGTGATCATTCCCCGCCCGGAGCCAGTTCAAGCACATTTAGGGGTGTGAATTTCTCCAGTAAGCCTGAAAAAACCGCTTCCGGTTGATCTACGGGTTTCGAGTGGCTGGAACGAAGTGCCGAAAAAGAAGCAGTGCACATCGAAACGGAAGGGCGCGGAAGCGTCGCCAAGTTCGTCGACGCGCGTCATCGGCTCGAGTCGTCGAGTAAGACCGATCTTGACGACATCGATACCGAAGGAACCGGGATTGGATATGATGTAGACGTATCCTGCTCTGATATTGGCGGCTCGATAGTCGTTCCGAGCGATTGCGTCATCGATTGAGGCGAGCTTTTCCTCGAGGCTCGGGTCATTGGTGCAGCTTGTCTGGATGGCCTTGAGGGCGTTAACTATGTGAGTACGCTCTTTATCCAAGCGCTCCCGTTCCGCTGCGATTTCCGCAGCGACTCTCGCCTCTTCCTTCAGTCGCGCCCGGTCTTCCCTGGCCTCTTCCCGCTCTTCCTGCTTCTTGATGGGAAAGTCTGACGTCAGCTCGATTTCCTTCAGTCGGAGTGAGTGAAACAAGGTGCTGATTCTTATTTCCATCATCTTGCCGAGTTTGGCAATCGCTTCCCGTGAACGCTCGAGCCGATGGCCGCTAAAGATTCTTTACGTGGGCCAAGAATGCCTCGGACTCAAGAGTTGCGATTACCTGAACGAAATCCAATCAGCCTATCGCAGTGGAAAAAAAGAAATCAGTTCCAAATCCTTAAATTCAGCATTCTACCATGCCCGGATGTTCCATATCGCCTACGCTGTAATCCATGGCTATAAGCACTGGGACGGCATTCCCTGGGCCGTGAAGATTGGAGACACGTTTGCAACCGCTGAGGGCATTATCTTCGCGATAATGAATCTCTCGAAATTCAGCAACGAGAGTGCCGATGATTACTCCGCAGATTGGAACCTAATAGCGCTTTCGGTCGAAAGCTCCGGAGACTTCATTCGGCGCGAGATTGGGCTTCTTGAACCTGATGGCGTAATCACCATGAACATCGGGAAGTTCCTGCCGAAGTTCGGCGAACTTACTAGGTTCGATGAAGTGTCTACCGACAGATTTGATGGCGGGGGAGCTGTTGATGCCTGCCCCCTTTGATCTGTGAAAAATCGATCTTTCTTGATCGGTACCTGGCATTTTTCCGCCTTCGGTAAGAGCTGCGGGAAAAATTTCTACGCGCCGATTTGTTCAGCAATTCAGGCGGCGGTCAGAGCCGGGCCAGTCAAGGGCTTTGTTCGGCATATTGAGTGATACGGGGTGGGGTGAGTCGTTCCGTTAAAACCACGACGCCGAAAAATCATCGTGCCCACTTTGATTTCAATTGGGCCGAGGCTGAGAGCGGAATTTACTACGCCGACGGGCATCTCTGGCTGGATGAATTCGCGGGTTTCCCGGCTTATGGAATGCGCCATCGCAAAGACGCCATTATTGAGGCCGGGATCCGGAGCTGGGAGGAAAGACGCTGGGTCGAGCCCGGGGAGCTGGGGTGATTGGGATTCATTCCGGATGCTTCATTCTCGCGATCAACGACCTGTAGCCGGCCTCTGCGAGGCGGGGGTCGGTGATCGGGCGGTCAACGGCATCCACGTGTGAGTCGATGGCCGCGCGGCCGCTCAATCCGGCATCGGAAAGACCGGCTACAGGATGCCTCGTTCAAGAGCGACGGCGCTGATCACAATCCCCCAAACCGCCGGTGCCGGCGCTGGTACTCGGCGATGGCGTCTTCGAGATGCTCCCTCCGGAAGTCAGGCCAGAGGGTCTCGGTGATGACGATCTCGGCGTAGCTGATCTGCCAGAGGAGGAAGTTGGAGACCCGGCACTCCCCGCTCGTACGGATGAGGAGGTCGGGGTCGGGCATGGCGGCGGTGTAGAGGTAGCGGGAAAAGGTCTCCGTATCGAGGTCGGCCGGGTTGATCGAGCCGGCTTTCGCTTCTTCCATGAGGCGGCGCGCGGCATCGACGATCTCTTCGCGCGAGCCGTAGCTCAGGGCGACGACGAGGGTGAGACCGTCATTGTTTTTGGTCTTTTCAATGGTGTCCCTGAGTTGCTTCTGGTTCTTCTGCGGCAGCCTCGCGAAATGTCCGATGACCTGGAGACGGATGTTGTTCTTCATCAGGCTGGGGGTCTTCTCCTTGAGGAAAAACGCGAGCAGGGCCATGAGGGCGGTCACCTCAGCCTCGGGACGCTTCCAGTTTTCCGAGCTGAAGGCGTAGAGGGTCAGGTATTTGACCCCGAGATCCCCGCAGGCCTTGAGGCATTCCTCGACGGAGGCGGCCCCGGCGCGGTGGCCTTCGCGGCGAGGCAGATTCCTCGCGGCGGCCCAGCGGCCGTTGCCATCCATGATGATCGCGATGTGCCGCGGGATCTCTTTTTCGGGATCGGGCGCAGCCATGGGTCGGGAGAGCGTCGGACGCTCAGCGGATGATGGTCTGGTCGCGGGAAGGTCCCACGCCGACCATGCTCACCGGCGTCTCGGTTTCGAGTTCGATCCGGGCGAGATAGGCGAGGGCGTTGGCCGGGAGATCTTCGTAGCGGGTCACACCGGTGGTGTCGCACTGCCAGCCGGGCAGATTTTCGTAGACGGGGACGACGCGTTGGAAGTCCTTTGCCGCTGCGGGGGGAAGGAGCAGCTTCTTCCCGTCGAGCTCGTAATGAGTGCAGACGGGGATCTCGGCGCAGTCGTCGAGTCCGTCGAGGATGGTGATGGCGAGTTCGCTGAAGCCGTTCACCATCGCGGCGTACCGCACGAGGACGAGGTCGAGCCAGCCGCAGCGGCGTTTGCGTCCGGTCGTGGCCCCGAATTCACGCCCCATCTTGTGGAAGCGGTCGGCGAGGGTGTCATTCTGGGTCGGGAAGGGACCTTCGCCGACGCGGGTGGTGTAGGCCTTGGTCACGCCGACGACACGGTCGATCTTTTGCGGCGGCACGCCGGAACCGGTGCAGGCTCCGCCGGAAGTCGTGTTCGACGAAGTGACATAGGGATAGGTCCCCTGATCGATGTCGAGGTAGGTGCCCTGGGCTCCTTCGAAAAGGAGGGAGCGGCCTTCTTTCATGGCCCGGTGGAGGGTCTCGACGGTGTCGGTGCAGTAGGGAGCGAGGCGCTCGGCGGCAGCGAGGAGTTCTTTGCCAATCGCTTCGGCGTCGAGTTTATCCATGCCGACTGATTCGAAGAGCACGTTGCACTCGGCGATACGGGCGTAGAGACGCTCGGTGAAACTGACCGGATCTCCGACGAGGTCGTGAAGGCGGAAGCCGATGCGGTCGATCTTGTCTCCGTAGGTCGGGCCGATCCCGCGTTTGGTGGTGCCTATCTTGCCGGCGCCGCGGCTGGTTTCGCGGTAGGCGTCCATCTCGCGGTGAAAGGGCATCACGAGGTGGGCGCGGTTCGAGATCTGGAGATTCTCGGGAGAGACGGCGATGCCTTTGGCGATGAGGCCGTCGATCTCCACGAGCAGGGCGATGGGGTCCATGACGACGCCGTTCCCGATGACGCAGAGTTTTCCGGGCCAGAGAATACCCGAGGGGATGAGGTGGAGGATGTACTGGACGCCCTCACTGATGACCGTGTGTCCCGCATTGTTGCCGCCCTGGGGACGGACTACGACATCGGTCTTCTCGGTAAGAAGATCCACGATCTTACCTTTTCCTTCATCGCCCCACTGGGCGCCAATCACGATGGTATTCGACATGAGAAATCAGAGTTCAAAACAGAGAAGGTCGCGCCTGCGGATCGACGGGAAAACCCGGCAGCGGTAAACGCAGGCAGAGACAGGACCGGCTGAGCCGGCGCGGATCATAGACGAGTTCAATGGCGGGGGAAAGTCATCAAATTCACGCAGCCTTCATCATGGTGGCAAGGACCACCACGGCGATGGCCGCGAGGATGGCGATCACACCGAAGGCTATTGCGACCTGTGCGAGGGTGTTTTTCTTGACCACCTTTTCGATGGGGGAAAGGTCACCGAAGCCGGCGGGACGGTTCGAGACATCGGCGATCTCGGCCACGTGACCGCTCGCGTAACCGCTGCCACCCGCAGAGGAACCGAAAGAATCGTCTGTCGGGGCATTTTCATCCTGAAAGACGGCCTCGACGCTGCCGAAATTGACTCGTGAGCCATTGCCGAGGACCGCCTCGGAGATGGCTTCGCCGTTCAGGAAAGTGCCGTTGGTGGAACCGAGATCCTGAACTTGGAAGGTGCCCCCGATGTTGTAAATGATGGCATGGGAGCCCGACATGGAGACGTGATCGAGGACGATGTCGTTGTCGGGGCCGCGCCCGATGGAGACCTGCTCGTATCCGTCAAGGGCGAGCTCGATGGGTTCCTGATCGGGGACGTAGATAGTGATGGTTGCCATAGCGAGGTAGGTTTTACTACGGATTAACGGGATTGATCAATCAGATTAGCAAATTCTTCGAAGAAGTAGGAGGCGTCGTTCGGACCGGGGGCGGCCTCGGGGTGGTATTGGACCGAGAAAACGGGGTAATCGCGGTGTCTCATGCCCTCGATGGTGCCGTCGTTGAGGTTGAGGTGGGTGACCTCGACGTGGGCGGGGAGCGAGTCGCCGTCGGCGGCAAACCCGTGATTCTGCGCGGTGATCGCGATTTTCCCCGAGCGCAGGTCTTTCACCGGATGATTCCCGCCGCGGTGTCCGAACTTGAGTTTGAAAGTGGTTCCACCGAAGGCGTGGGCGAGAACCTGATGCCCGAGGCAGATCCCGAAGATGGGCTTTTTCGCCACGATCTGCTTGATCTCACTGTGGATGTAGTCGAGCGCAGCCGGGTCGCCGGGGCCGTTGGAGAGGAAGACGCCGTCGGGATTGCGCGCGAGGACCTCGGACGCGGGAGTACGGGAGTTGACCACCTCGACCTCGAAGCCTTGCTGGCGCAAGCTCCTGAGGATGTTGCGCTTGATGCCGAAATCGTAGGCGACGATGCGGTATTTGGTGTCACCGAGAGAGTGGTAGAACTGGCCGTCACTTTCCTCGAGGACTTCCTGTGTCGTCGGATTCACGAGGGTCCAGCGACGGCTCTCGATCCCTTCGGGGTCCCACTGATAGGGGGCGGGCGTGGTGACTTCTTTAACAAAGTCCGATCCCTCCATGGGCGGGGCCTGGCGGGCGGCGGCGACGGCGGCGGCGGCATCGAGGCTGCCGTCGGTGCAGAGGGTCGCGCGCATCGCCCCGGCGACGCGGAGGCGTTTCGTGAGGGCGCGGGTGTCGACGCCTTCGATCCCGGGAATGCCGGCTTCGACGAGGTAGTCGTGGAGCGACATCTCGCTGCGCCAGTTGCTCGGGACGTCGCAGAGCTCTTCGATGACAAAGCCGCGCACGTGGATAGCGCCGCTCTCTGCATCGGCCTTGTTGACCCCGTAGTTGCCGATGAGCGGGCAGGTCATGGTGACAAATTGACCGCGGTAGGAGGGGTCAGTGAGAATCTCCTGGTACCCCGTCATCGAGGTGTTAAAACAGATTTCACCGGCCTGCGTCGTCGCGGCACCGAACGAAATGCCGTGAAATACAGTCCCGTCCTCCAGTGCGAGGATTGCTTTTTTCCTTTCTCTACCCATACGGTACTCGACCCGGCTTGCAAAAAGGGCCATGGGAGGATGACAGAAAAGCGGAGGGTTTCAAATGGTTTGTCGGACCCGCCGCCATCAGAGGTCCAGAGAGTTGGGGGAGGACGGAAAAGGGGAGGATTTCCCCGACTTCGGGGGGAACCCGCCTGTTTCGAGGGCTTCCGGAGGAGTGAAAAGAGCGTAAGCTTTCTCTTGGAAAGCGCGTCAGGGTGCATACCTTCCCGTTCTCACTCTCCATGGACTGCGATCAAAGAACCATCGTGAACGCGCTCGTCGATTCCTATCAGGAGATCGGCGGGATCAATCGCCTCGACAGCGCCAACCTCCCCTCGAAGCGCACCGTCACGGCGACCTGCGAGAAGTTGATGCAGCTCCTCTTCCCCGGCTATCACGACGAGGACCCCATCCCCGCGGATGAGCTCGAGATGATCACCGGCGAGCGCATCGCCATCCTCGTCGAGACCCTCGTGGTCGAGGTGGCCAAGACTCTCCGGCTTCGTGATGACGAGTCCGGCGAGCAGCACAGCGGCTACGGCCAGCAGGCGCGGGAGCTGGTCTGCCAGTTCCTCTGCGAACTGCCGCGGATCCGTCGTCTCCTCCAGTCTGACGTCGAGGCGGCCTACGAGGGAGACCCGGCGGCGAAGAACTTCGACGAGATCATCCTCGCCTACCCCTGCATCGAGGCCATCGCGATCCAGCGCTGCGCCCATGCTCTCTACGAGCTCGATGTCCCGCTCATCCCGCGCATCATGACGGAGTATGCCCACAATCTCACCGGGATCGACATCCATCCCGGCGCCTCGATCGGGACCCACTTTTTCATCGATCACGGCACCGGCGTGGTCATAGGGGAAACCTCGGTCATCGGCAACAATGTGAAGCTTTACCACGGCGTCACCCTCGGGGCCCGCAACTTCCCCAAGGATGAGAATGGCCGCATCGTCAAAGGCAACAAACGGCATCCGAACGTCGAGGACCACGTCGTGATCTACCCCCACGCCACCGTCCTCGGCGGCAAAACGGTGGTCGGCGAGCGCTCCACGATCGGGGCGAATGTCTTTCTCCGCGAGAGTGTCCCGCCCGATTCCTTCGTCACCAATGTGGGGGAAAAGCTGAACCTTTACAACAAGATCACCGGCGAATCGGTCGAACCGATCGAGTCGAGCGGCGATTCCTGAGCTGATGGCGGAGGAAGTAGATCTCTTCGTGGAAAAGACGGCTCCCGCCGACGCCTCATCCCGTGCCTACCTCCACCCGCGGTCCGGTAAGGACGCGGCTCTCACTCTCGTCGCGGCCGATCTCGCCCGTGAGAAAGGCCTCAATCCACTCGCGGACACGGTAGTCGTCTCGTGGAATCCCCGCATGCGCACGGCGGCGGGGCGGGCTTTTGCAAAAGACTTCCGCATCGAGCTCAATCCCAGGCTCCAGGACCTCCCCGAGGGCCAGCGCGAGGCGGAGCTGCGCAACACCTTTCTCCACGAGCTCGCCCACCTCATAGCCTTCGCCCGGGTGGGGCGTCGCCGCATCCAGCCGCATGGGATCGAGTGGCAGCAGGCCTGTCACGATCTCGGTATCCCGGGCGAGGACCGCTGCCATGCCCTCGATTTCAAACCCCGCCGCCTCGCGCGGAAGTATGCCTACACCTGCCCGCACTGTCGCGCCGTGATCGACCGGGTCCGCCGTCTCTCGCGCCGCGTCGCCTGTTACAAATGCTGCCGCGCCCACGCGAGAGGGCAGTTCGACCAGCGATTCCAGCTCGTCGAGACGCGGCTGGGGTGAACGGTTTCCTCTTTTCAAGGCGGCGGGGTTCGGCGACACTCTCCGGCATGACCCCCCTCCGTGCCTTCGCTCTCGTTCTCCTGTTTTCCACCGTCGGCTTCGGCGAAGAGAGACCGAATCTACTCTGGATCACCGCCGAGGACCTGAGCCCCGCCCTCGGGGCCTATGGCGACACCTACGCGACGACCCCGCGCCTCGATGCCTTTGCCAAAGAGAGTGTCCGCTACACCAACGCATTTGCCGCCGCGCCGGTCTGCTCACCCTCGCGCTCGACGCTGATCACGGGGATGTGGGCGCCCAGTCTCGGGACGAGCCAGATGCGGTCCGCCTATCCGATCCCGTTCTCGGTCAAAGGCTTCCCGACCTACCTGCGCGAGGCCGGTTACTACACGACGAACAACGAGAAGACCGACTACAACACCGCCGACGAGGCGCGACTCATCAAGGAATCGTGGGACGAGAGCAGCGGCACCGCCCACTGGCGCAGCGAGGCACGAAAAGACGGGCAGCCCTTTTTTGCCGTGTTCAACGAGATGGTTTCGCACCAGTCCCGCACCATGGTGTGGCCCTACGAGGTCTTCAAAGCGAACGTGCAGTCGAGGCTCTCTGCCGCCGAGATCCACGATCCCGCGCGGGCCACCGTGCCACCCTACTATCCCGACACCGCACTGGTGCGCCGGGAGATCGCCCGATTCTACGACTGCGTCACGGTGATGGACAGTGAAGTCGGCCGTGTCCTCGACCAACTCGACGAAGATGGCCTCGCGGAAAACACGATCGTCTTTTTCTACTCCGATCATGGCTCGGGCATGCCGCGCCACAAGCGGCTCCTCCACGACTCGGGGATGAAAGTCCCGCTCATGATCCGCTTTCCCGAAAAATACAAACACCTCGCCCCGGCGGCGGCGGGGGAGGCGGTCGACCGGCTCGTCAGCTTCGTCGATTTCGGACCGACGGTGCTTTCCCTCCTGGATCTCCCCGTGCCGGAGACCATGCAGGGCGAGGTCTTCCTCGGGTCAAAAGTGGCTAAGGACGAACCAGAGTATCTCTATGGCTTCCGCGACCGCGTCGACGAGGTCTTCGACTTTTCCCGCTCTATCCGGAGCAACGGTTATCTCTACATCCGCAATTACCTGCCGCACTACTCGTGGGCCCAGCGCAGCGTCTTCTCCGACCTCGGCGAGATCCAGCAGGAGATCACCCGCTACGCCGCCGCCAATGCCGGGAAGCTCACTCCGGCGCAGCTCGCCTACGTCGGCCCGACCCGGCCGATTGAGGAATTCTACGACGTCACCGCCGATCCACAGAATATCGTGAACCTCGCCACAGCTGAACGCAGCCCTGAGCAAAACGCCGCTCTCGAGGCGCACCGGGCCGCCTTTGTGAAAAAGCGCGGCGAGATCCTCGATCTCGGCGTCCTCCCCGAGACCATCATGGCCGATTATATTCTCGAAGAGATGCGCCCCATTCGCGAGATCACGACGGGGCAGTCCGATCACCGTCCCGATCTCGCCGCGATCTGGGCGGCGGCTGATCTCGTCGGGAGAGGGAGCCGGGAAGAACTCCTCGAGCTCGTGGAAAACGGCGACGATGCGATCCGCTACTGGGGCATCATCGGCCTGCGCCACGCCTACCCGGAGGATCAGGATCTGCTCGAAGACCTCTACGACTCCATGGACGACGTCTCCGCCGCGGTCCGCCTCGAGGTGGCCGCGTGGATGGCCGGGGTCTCGGAGAAACACCGCGAGCAGGCCATCCAGGTCATCGGTCGCGAACTCAACAACGAAAACTGGTGGACCGCTTTGCAGGCCTGCCGCGCCACCGAGCTGCTCGGGGTGAAAGCTCAGGCCCTGCTCCCCGTGATGGAGACCCTTTACCTCCAGCATCGTCCTCTCAGCGGCGAGAGCAGCCAGTTCCTCGCCTTTTCCTCCGGGGCCTTCCTCAAGGCCATGGGCATGCCGACCGAACCCTGGGACTTCAGCCCGAAACGCTAACCCCGACCTTTCCCGCATTGAGGCCGTTGACCGGCGCGGCATTTTTCGCGACCTTGTAATGATGAAATCCTTTTTCCTCTGCCTGAGCCTCTCCGCTCTATTTCTCCCGGCGTCTGCCGACTGGACCGAGTTCCGCGGACCGACGCAGGACGGCATCGCCACCGGCAAGCTCCCGACCGAGTGGGGTGAGGACAAAAACGTCACCTGGCGCCGGGAGATCCATGGACTCGGCTGGTCGACCCCGCTCGTCATGGAGGGAAAGATCTGGATCACCACCGCGACTGAGAAGGGGCACCGGATGTCCATCCTCTGCCTCGATGAAAAATCGGGCGAAGTCCTCCTCGACCGGGTCTTCATCACCAGCGACAACCCCGAGCCGCTCGCGAACAATCTCAACACCTACGCCTCGCCCACCGGCGTGATCGAGGCCGGGCGCGCCTGGTTCAGCTTCGGCAGCTACGGCACGATCTGCCTCGACACGAAGACCTTCGAGACGATCTGGGAGCGCCGCGACCTTACCTGCAGCCACTGGCGCGGCCCCGCCTCGTCGCTCGCGAAGTGGGAGGATACCATCGTCCTGACGATGGAGGGCGCCGACCAGCAGTACTTCGTCGCCCTCGACAAAACGAGCGGTGAAACCCTCTGGCGTCGCGACCGCTCCACGGCCTACAACGACGAGAAGGACGGCATCCCCGCCAACAGCGGCGACATGCGCAAGGCCTACAGCACCCCCATCTTTGTCCCCGTCGGCGACACCGTGCAGATGATCTGCAACGGAGCGAAAGCCTGCGCCGCCTATGATGTAAAAACCGGCGAGGAAATCTGGCACGTTCCCTACGAGACCCACTCGCCCTCCTCGCGCTGCGTCTACAGCCCCTCGACCGGCATGGTCTACATCAACACCGGCCTCGGCAAGGCGGAGATCTGGGCGATCCGGCTCGAGCCGGGGATGAAGGGCGACGTCAGCAAATCGCACGTGGCCTGGTCTTTTTTCCAGCGTACCCCGAAACGCTCCTCGCCGGTGATCGTGAACGGTCTTCTCTTCATGGCGAACGACGGCGTCCTCAGCTGTGTCGATGCGAAAACCGGGGAATCCCAGTGGGCCGAGCGTGCCGGGGGGGAATACTCCGCCTCGATCCTCGCGTCCGGGGATCGCATCTACTGTTTCGACGAAGTCGGGCTCTGCACCGTAGTGAAGGCGTCCCCGACCTTCGAGGTGCTCGCCGAAAATCAACTCGAAGGCGGTTTCATGGCCTCCCCCGCCGCGAGCGGCGACGCCCTCATCCTGCGGACCAAGACCCATCTCTACCGCGTCGAGCAGTAAGTGTTTTGTTAGGATTGCGAAGTCTCGTGGTGGCGGATTGCCGCTTTCCGTGTAAAATTCGCGGAAATGCACACCGCGACACCGGCTGATGAAGGATACCTCCGCGAAGCGCTCACGGAGGGGCGCAAGGGACTCGGCACGACCAGTCCCAACCCGCCCGTGGGCGCTGTCCTCGTCAAAAACGGAAAGATCATCGGGCGCGGCTGGCACGAGCGGGCCGGCGGTCCCCATGCCGAGATCTTCGCCCTCGGTGATGCCGCCCGACAGCACGGTCCCGAGGCGGCACGGGGCGCGACTCTCTACGTCACCCTCGAGCCCTGCTCGACGCAGGGACGCACCCCCGCCTGCACCGGAGCGATCCTCGCGGCGGGTCTCGCCCGCGTCGTCGTCGGCACGACCGATCCGAATCCCCTCCATGCAGGCAAAGGCCTTGATCTTCTGCGCGCGGCGGGAATCGAAGTGGCGACTGGAGTGCTCGAAGACGAGTCCCGCGAGCTGATCCGCTTTTTTTCCCATCACATCACGACCGGTCTGCCCTGGGTCCTCGCGAAGACGGCGATGACTCTCGACGGACACACGACCCTGCCGCCCGGGAGCGGTCAGTGGGTCACTTCGAAAGCGGCCCGCGACGATGTCCAGTTCTGGCGTCGCCAGTGCGATGCGATCATGGTCGGCGGCGAGACCTTCCGCCGGGACAATCCGGCCCTGACCCTGCGGGGAAAATGGGCCGAGGGCCGCGTCCAGCCCTGGCGGGTCGTGTTGAGCTCTGATCCCGATCTGCCCGAGGCGCACCGGCTCTTCACCGACTTCCACTCGAACCGCACTATCATCCACGATGGACTCAGTCTGCGCGAGTCGCTCACCCGTCTTGGGACTCTGGGAGTCACTTCGGTGATGCTCGAGTCGGGCGGACGTCTCCTCACCCATGCCCTTGAGGAAGGGCTCGTGAACGAGATGATCCTCTACATCGCACCCGTCCTCGGTGGTGGGGAGAATCGTCTCATCCGCAGCGAGGGCATCGTCGGCAGTCTGCGCGATGTCGAGGTGACCACGATAGGGGCCGACATTCGCGTGCGGGGGAAAGTGGCGTGAGCGGAGTGGAATGACTCCCCCTCTCCCGGGTTTGCCCGTTTACCGGACGGTAAAGATCGCGTATAGAGAAGCTCTCCAATGAAGAACGCTCTCCCCGCTGCCGTCTTGCTGCTTTCCTTCGCTGCTTCCCCCGCCGCAGCCTCTCTCGCCGATATCAATGACGCCGCCGCCTTCCTCGCGGGGGTCGAGCTGCCGCACCGCAGCGACCATCCCCTCACCCTCACGGCCGACTGGAAGTCCCATGCGGCGCAGTTCGGCAAAGATTTCACCAATCACCAGGCGCGGGTCCTCTTCCCCATGTCGGCCTGGGCCGCGACCGAGGTCAGTCCCGTGCAGCCTGCCGGCGGAGTCGTCCGCTATATGTTCAGCGGGCCGGACATCCTGCACGCCTTTTACATGTTCCCCGCAGCGGGGACTTACCTCATGTGCGGTCTCGAACCGGTCGGCCAGGCCCCTGACATTACCGCCTTAAACGAGGGCAACGCCGGGCAGGCGCTCGGCGAAGTGAGGAACGCCCTCGGCGAGATCATCAATCTCAGCTTCTTCCGCACCGCCGATATGAAGGACGATCTCAAGTTCGCCACCTTTCAGGGAACGACGCCGCTGATGATGATCTTTCTCGCCCAGTCGGGTCAGTATATCAAAGAGCTCGAGTTCCTGAAACTGCAGAAAGACGGCACGCTCCTCAGTCAGGGAATGAGTCATACCGGAGCCGATGTCGTGCGCATGGTCTTCTCCCCCCGTCGCCTCGCCGCTGAGAAGACGCTGTATTATTTCTCGTCCGATCTCTCTGACGGCGGTTTTGAAAAGTCGGGCTTCGGGGCCTGGATCTCGGCG
>Ga0209284_10000304_pt1 | contig 80978 bp, 78 predicted proteins | sample FRY03_FD_187211 | JGI IMG/M metagenome (GOLD analysis project Ga0209284, IMG submission 187211) | Freshwater microbial communities from Lake Fryxell liftoff mats and glacier meltwater in Antarctica - FRY-03 (SPAdes) (version 2) | ecosystem: Environmental > Aquatic > Freshwater > Ice > Glacier... | reverse complement strand
AAGGATTTGAACCTTCGAAGGCAGAGCCGGGGGATTTACAGTCCCCTCCCATTGGCCGCTCGGGCAACCCGCCAGGGTCGTAATTGCGACTGCGTAAGCGTACAGGCAAGTGTTTCTGATGTGAAATCCAGGCTTTTTACCGTCCAAAATTAGGGATGGTATCAGTTTGGTATGAGTTCAAAATTGGTTGCTCTTTGCGAGTGCTACTGACTATAAAAACGGTAACTCCCACTTCCGATTCATGATGATCCACCAATCACAATTACAACCTTATTTTCTGATCTTTTCATGATTTCCCCTAATTAAATAGCTCGCTGATAACCTTCTCAGATCCATTTCAAACTCTAACCCTTTGATTGGTGGAGCTGATTTCCACAACACAATTCACGAATTAGCTAGTCCAGGGAAATATTTATGTATTTGATCGTTTAATTGCAGGATATCGTGAATGGTATAAACATTTATCTCTGTCAGTTCAATATGCGTATCAATTAAAAAATATAGTATTTCCTGCATTTCGTTTAAAACAAAATTGACCTTATTTCGCAAGCCTTGTGGCGATAAATCGTCCCTCGCAACAATATTAGCAACTTCCAAACTACCTTTGCATTCACCACTTCCAGCTATTACATAACCATTGGAAAATATTTAAGATTTTCTATAAAAATGCACTCCATATAAACATGATGCATCAAGCGTCTGGTAGCTTAGGCAAATATTTGTTCTAGCTATTGGATTAATATTATCAAATGTTAAACCTCGAGATTCAAGAAATTTGTAATAGGTGTCATTAAATTCATCAAATCCTACGAAAGAAAATGGACTGTCCGAACATAACTCAATTGAAATAATTCTTTCAATTGAAATTTGATTTTTCTCCAAATAATCATAAAGTTTTTTAGACCTACTTCGAAAGGCAGTGGTTTTCTAAACCTAATCCTGCAATTTCCCAGCCAGTTTCAACAGCGACTCCAGAAGAATAAGCATCTATCGCCAGTAAAAAACGGTATACCCCGCTTGGACGGTTTAATTACTTCATGGCCCCTACTTTCTTATTGGTAAATTGATTTTCAATGGGTAAATGAAATCATTTAACAGCACCTGCAATTAATCCAGTCCGGTAAAATCGCTGCGAAATCAGATATGCAATAAACATTGGCAAAATAACCAAAATAGAGGCTGCCATAACAAGTGGTGTATCGCGGAAGAAGCGTCCTTGGAATACGGTAATTCCTGCAGCGAGAGTTCGACGATCGTTACCTTGTAGAAATATCAAGACTATAAGAAGTGAATTCCAAACATACAGCATGTTGATTACAAATTGAGTTGCAATGACGGGTTTGGCGCTAGGCAATATCACGCGAGTTAAAGTTTTAAGCTTGCTAGCTCCGTCGACAGATGCTGCTTCTATGATCTCCCGCGGGAAAGTATCAAAAAATCCCAAGAATAGGTAACAACTAAATGGGAGAAGTAGGCCTGAAAAAACTACAATTGCACCAGAAAAAGTATTTACCAAACCAAGATTACTAAATAAAACAAAGAGTGGAATTATAATGATGATTGGCGGGATCGCTATCAATGGTATGAAAAGCCGTCTGAAGTTTTTATTGGCAAACCTTGGGCCTGTTGAAGCATAATAGCTTGCAAGAATTCCAGTTACTGTAATAAGTAAAACTGATCCTAGGCTTACAACTACGCTATTTCGAAACCAAATTGCTATTTCCCCTCGCTGAAATACCTCTTTAAATGCATTGAAGGTAGGGTGAAGAGAAAAATTCCAAGGGTTATTTCCGTATTCTGTTGTAGTTTTGAATGCATTTACAAAAATAAAATATAGAGGAATGCAAAAGATTAGAGTGAAGATCCAAAGCAGACTTTGCCGAGAAAAAGTCGCAACTACTGCTTTTATCTTTTCCACAAATAGATTCTTTGGTTTACCGTGTTTTTTAATTAATTCACTCTTAATGTAGGTAGAAGAAGTAACTTCATTCGACAATATATTGGATCTTTGAATCTGTCTGCGTTGATTTACACCCTTTATAAATTTGTAAAATAGAAAAGCAATTACCATGATCATCAATATGGAACTTGAAGCCGCTGTTGCAATGCCAATAGAGCGGAATTGAACAGCTTGCTGGAAAATATAGAGATCTACAACCATGGTTGTGCTCGCTGGCCCACCGCGCGTGAGCACGAATACCCATTCAAATGTATAGAAGAAAACAGTAATAATTTCTAAGACGGCTATTGTTAAAAGAACTCCAGATATCTGGGGCAAGATCGCATATCGAAGTCGCTTCCACCATCCTGCACCATCAAGTTCGCAAGCTTCAACAATTTCTTCATCGATATTTCCTAAGCGAGAAAATATTAAGAGTGAGCAAAAACCAATTTCACGCCAAATGAGTGCAAAGCAAATAATAAAAAATGCTGACTTTCCAGATCCTAGCCAATCAATAACTAAAAAATCTAAACCAATTTTGGTGAGTATCAGATTTAACCCACCACGATAAGCGACTATAGCGGCAATTGCGATTGCCGATACTGGGATTGGCAATACAAATGGAATTAAAATCGCGAAGCGATGGATCTTCCAACCACGTGGTTTCTCATTGATAACAATAGCGATTACAAGAGAGAGAGTGAGAATCAATGGGACTAAAAGCAGGAGTTTAAAATTGTTTAGCAACGAAGCATAGAAAATACTATCCTTAAAAAGTGCTTGAAAATTTTCAGTTCCAACAAATTTTCCTTCTCGTTTGAAGGCATAAAGTAGGACGTTGACTAGAGGATAAGCAAAGACCAGCATCATCAATAGAATTGCTGGTCCAAAATAAGCACTGCCTCGAACTAATTCAGGTACACGCTTGGGCTGCATTAAATTTATCCTCCAGTAAAAAAACCCCCCTGAAATTGGAATATTAATTCCTTTCTCAGGGGGGGTTATTAGTTATTTACGGTTGAACTCCAGCCCACTTTTTAAAGTTGACCACTTCTTCAGGCTTTTGACTTACCCAACCCTTGGAAGCTTTTATCCAGAGTGCAGTGTTATCTGGACCTTTTCCTTTACGAGTAGAAATTAATTGACCCCCTGCAAGATCTGCCTGTTCAAAGACTTGCCCAGGCTCGAAATTTGAAAGCCAAACACTTGCCTTTGCATTTAGGGCAAATAGTTGCTGCTTTATTGGATCAGTAACGGTACTTTGATCGAAACGACTATCTGCAGGCATAACACCAGTTAGTTCAACCCACTTATTGAGGGACTCAGTAGAGTGCCAGAACTTCATAAAATCTGCAGAAGTTTTCTTGTTCTTGCTCCATGAAGTTATGAAATGAGAGATGGATTGGGTGGCTGTGTAGTAATCAGCCATTTTGCCATCACCGAAAGCAGGAAGAACCATCGTGCCAAAGTTCTCTGCACCGATTACTTCTGATGCACCGATTGCGGCACCATCGATTGCTAGAACCATGGCAGCGTCTGCTTTGTTAAAGACATCGTATTTCTCCTGAAGTTCAAGAGAATTAACATCTTTGTTGAAGCATTTACGATCAAACATTTCATTGAAACGATCAGCCCATTTACCAATGCGGTTGAAGTCACCAGAGATCACAGCCTTTTGTAAGTCTGAAGGAGAATCCATATATTGCTTACCGAGGTGAGCAAACCACCATGACCCTTCAAAACCAGAGCGGTTGCCACCAACAATTGGCGTGATACCAACTTTATTTAGTGAATCACAAAGTCCAAGGAAGTCATTCCATGTTTCCAAAGGATTCGCTGTGACGTCAATACCCGCTTTTTTGAAGAGCGATTTGTTATAGGCAATCGGTAAACCAACGATATAAATAGGGGCGGCCCAAGTTTGACCTTCATAATTATTCTCTGCAACGTTTAGCCAATTTCCACGTTCCTCTGCAGAAATTAGATTATCCAAGGGCGCTATATTTCCGGCCCAAACTTGACTTAGAACTGGCGAACTTGCCCAAGCTGGCGCAATATCTGGGCCTTTTTTCGCAGCAGCAGCAGCTTCAAAAGCTGTTGTTATGTCGTTATCTGTGCGCTCTTCAACTGTAATCGTGACACCGGGATGTGAATCTTCATATGCCTTCGCAACCCAAGCAACCCAATCATTCATCTTTGGAACATCACCTGTTCCCCACCACCACCAGGTAAGCGCGACATTTTTTGCTGCCTCACCTGAAGTAGAAGTTGACGGCGATGAGCATGCACCAAGAAACAGAGTTAGAGACGCAGCAATAGCTACAAGTACTTTTTTCCTCTTTTGTAATTTCATGTTGAACCTTTCTCAGCGCACGGTTGCACTAATTGGATTCGAGAATAGTACAAAATATCCATATACAATAGGATTTAACCTATTTTTTTTAGCGCTATTTTCATGATTTCCTATACTGGCGGGCTTAGATCTTTGCGAACGGTTAACCCACCATCTACTAGTAGAGATGCTCCGGATATATAAGATGCTTTATCGGAGATTAGGAAGCACACAGCTTCAGCGACTTCGCTAGGTTGACCCATGCGCAGCAGTGTGGTGGCACGTTTTGCCTCATCAACATATTGCGCTGTTGCAGTATCCCAAACAGGGGTGAGAATTGGACCTGGAAGTACTGAGTTCACTCTTACACGTGGACCGTACTCGACTGCTAACTGATTACTCAGCGAAACTGTTCCACCTTTTGATCCAGCGTAAGCGCCATGGCCCAAGAATCCTAGGTTGGCATGCACCGATGCAATATTTACAATTGCGCCATTAGTTGCAGATAAATCATCGATAAAAGTAATAACGGATTTATGAATCCCACCTAGATTTACATCTAATTGTTTATCCCACTCAGCTGTTGTAGTCAGGTGAGCCGGTTTTACAACTTTGAAATAGGCGTTATTTACTAAACCATTTACCGCTCCAAATTTTGCATGGACTGCGACCTTTACCGCTTCCCAATCTTGGATCTTGGTAACATCTAAAACAATTACTAAGGCTTTTCCTCCCGTTGTAGTTATTGCATCTGCCACTTGCCCGGCGGCATCGCCGTTAATATCCGTGACAACAACCTGCGCGCCATAGGCAGCAAATTTCATTGCGGTAGCAGCGCCAATGCCACTTCCAGCCCCGGTTATTAAAATTGTGCGCTGTGAAAATTCCATACGAAATTCTAACCACCCAGTTCTAGGTTTAGCGAGAAAGTGATGTGCTGGCCAGGTGCCAGCAGGGGAATCAACCCTGCTGCTTCCGCAATACGCTCACTTACTCGGTGGGCAATGGAAGGTTGCGGTGAGATGGCTGGAAAGTCGCCAAATTCGCCGTTGTTTATAAAGATTCCAAAGTATGGGATCACATTGGTGTCCCAGCGCATTCGTAGTGATTCGCCTTGGGAGTTAAAGATTTCTACGGAGCTAACTTTCAATTCTGGCTCTGCCCAATATTCAACGGATGTCCCAGTTATTAAGTTTGCCGGGATAAAACTTTGCGGGATCTCTGGCGTACTTGGCGCGGTTTGAATGAGCGAGCGCTTAGGTGAAATCTTCACTTGCGTTATTTGTTGGCCAGAAAAGAGCGGGTGGGCCGACCAGAAGACGGGAGTCATTTCTGCGCCAATATTTGTGATTCTGTAATCCAATCGCAACTGATTGCCATTTAAGAAGATTACTCGTTCCAATCGCAGCGCTCTGGTTGTCAACTCCACCGCTAAGGAAAGTGATTTATCCTCTTGCTCCATCACTTCCCAAGCCCGCGCCCAAACCTCTCCATGATCAGGAAGCTGAAATCGACCATCTAGAGATACACATGCCTCGGTGGTCGGAACCATTTCATCCCAACCTCCAATTTCTGGTCGGATGAAATTATCTCCTATATTTCTAGGAACGGCCGACGCCCGCGGTTGAGCGATCCACTCAGTCTTACCTTTATATTTTAAGGAGGTAATGCGTCCCCCTAACTCCGGGCGCACCTCAACGCTAATACTTTCATTAGCGAGAAAAATGCTTAGACCTTTCCATAAGGAAGATACTGACCTTCTACAACAAATCTGTTGCTCGCTTCGCGAAGTAAGTCATGGTCGATTTCAAAACACAAGCCAATTCCATCCGGAATTCCCCATTTGGGGCCATTAACAATTGGCATTGGCGTTACCAAAATGTCACCATCCATATGGGCCGCCGTCTGTTGGTTCCCCATAACCAAATTGGGAATGGTCAGGCTTACTTGGTGAAAAGCGCTAGCGGCAATGCCTAGCTCTCCATGCGTGTGCCGACAAACTTGGCTACCCATAATATTGGCAGTATTTGCTGTTGCTTTAAATATCCCTAGTGAGCCGACCCAATAAGGAGAAAATGTATAAATATCAGCGACCTGATTCAGAATTAGCCGATTGGCGTCTTCCTCACTCCATAGCCCTTCATTAGCCGCCAATGGAATAGTGGTCTTGGTGCGAAGTTCAGTCATCAATGACATTGGGTGTTCACGCACTGGTTGTTCAGCAAAATCAATATTGAACTCACCACATTGTTGTAAGAATCCTGGTGCTTCGGCTAGTGACCATGCGCCATTGGAATCGATACGCAGGCGAGCGTCGGTTCCAATCTCATCCCGGATAGCAGAGAGCATCTCTAATTCATGTGCTAGATCCACTCCAGTCTTTAAATAGAAAGTGGTGTAACCCTTAGAAACGCCATCCATGCATTGTTTGCGTACATCTGCAAGATCACCGTGGGCTAGGTAGTAAAAATAATCAACCTCAGATCGAACCGCCCCGCCCATTAATTTATAGACCGGTAAATTTGAAATTTTTCCGCAGATATCCCACAGCGCCATATCAATTCCAGCCCAAGCATAATTTCCAGTGGAAACACGCAGCGCCCAAAGCCCCCGTCGGAATAAATCTGCTCTGATCGCAGCGCTCTCCCACGGTGATCTGTTTTCGACAAACAGATACATTGCATGTACCGCTGCTGCGATTGAATGAACATCAGCGCCAGAGCAAGATTCTCCCCAGCCAACGACCCCTTCATCAGTTGTTAATTTGATGACGACCGAGGTGACTCCGCTCCTTGAAACAATAGAACTCTTCTCAGTGCGGGTATAAGGAACATTTGCTATGAAAGTTTCTAATTTTACAATCGTAATTGGAGTGCTCCGCCCTATAATTAGTCAAGCAACTATCGATATTTTAGTCGGAAACGAGCGTAAGGCAAGAGCGATGATTTATTTGGCAGAAAGCATTCCGGATACCTCCTGCGACTTAGGTGAAGGTGCATTGTGGGATGAACGAAATCAGAGTTTCTATTGGAGCGATGTATTCCATGGCTTGATCTGGAGTTATCACCCCGAATCAAAGAAACTCAACACCAAGAAATTCGCCAATCTGGTTTCCTTTCTCTGCAAAGCAAGCGATAGTGGCTATGTTGTAGCAACGGATACCGAAGTGGTTATCGTTAATTCAGATTTTTCGGTTCGCCAGCGGACCTCAATGAACTTTAGTGATCCAGATTTGATGACAAATGATGGTGGAATCGATCCAACTGGAAATTTATGGGCCGGGACCATGAGTCGCAAGGAAGTTGCTGGCGCCGGCACGCTCCTTCGATTAGTGGGAACTGAATGGACCACCGAAGTTGCAGCAACAACAATATCCAATGGAATGGATTGGTCATTAGATGGGCGGATCCTTTATTTTATTGATTCGCCTACAAAAAAGATTTCCCGCTTTGCCTTTAATCCGGAAACTGGAAAGCGGGGAGATGAACTGCCGTCAATTGATCTCAGCTCTGGCACCGGAATTCCAGATGGGATGTGCGTAGATGCTGATGGGAATCTATGGGTGGCGCTTTGGGGCGGCGGTGAGGTGCGTTGTTTTTCGCCAGCTGGGAATTTAGTAAATACGGTCAGCCTCCCAGTAACCCATGTAACTAATTGTGCTTTTGGTGGTCCAAATTTAACCACCCTTTTTATTACCACAGCATCTGATAGTTACGACCCCCGAATATCGCCAATCGATCCACTAAGTGGTTCACTTTTTCAGGTAAAAGTTGATACAAAGGGCAGGGCGGCACGAGAGTTAATGCTCAAATAAGTGTGCCAATAAATTAAGTTTCATTCTCTTTTTTGGGTAACCTCACCGTATGGATTTACTGACCTTCGAATCGAGCGCCACTGTGCGCAAATATCAGGATGGAGATTGGCCTGATTTATATCGAATTTGCTTGGTGACCGACGACTCTGGAAAAGATGCGACCCTGTTGTACAACGAAAAATCAATGTTACCTGAGGTGTACACCGGGCCTTATCTAACCTTTGCGACAAACCTTAGTTTCACATTGGTTGACAAGGGAATTGCAGGATATGTGCTGGGAGTTTTGGATACAAAAGAATTTGAAAATCTTTTAGCCGATAAATGGTGGCCACAGATTCAAAATAAATATACCGGTCAGTCTGATAAAGAATTTACTCCAGTTGAATTAGAAATATTGCAAATGATCCACAACCCACCCCAAGTGGATAGGGTGATACTTGAGAAATATCCAAGCCATTTACATATTAATTTATTGGATCGAGTTCAGGGACGTGGTTTAGGCAAAGCGAAGATGGGAATTGGTAACTAATCATGGATTTTTTTGACTCACTAGAAATCGAACAAAAGATTAATGCAGCTACTACCTACACTGCCATCGGTGGTTCGCTAATGCCGCAAGAGGTGATAGAAGCCATGAATTCAGCGGCTGGTTCATTTGTAGATATGCGTGAACTTCAAGCAAAGGCAGGTGCGAAGATCGCACAACTCACCAAAAATGAAGGCGCCTTTGTCACCGCAGGGTGCGCCGCTGCAATTGTTCTTTCAATTCTTGCTTTAAGGACTAAGGGCGATGTCGTAGAAATTGATCGAGTGATCACAGGCACGGCCAAGGATTCTGAAGTAATTATTCAAACAGGGCACAGGATCAACTACGATGCTGCAATTAAATTAGCTGGTTCAAAGATAATCGCAATAGGTGATGCTATTGAAACTCATCCATGGCAATTGGAATCAGCGATTAATGAAAAGACCACAGCAATCTTTTTCGTAGCCGGAACGCATTTATCTCGTCCCACGATGCCGCTGCACCAAGTGGTTGAGATTGCCCGCTCCAAAGGGATACCAGTTGTGGTCGATGCTGCTGCTCAGCTCCCTCCTATGAGCAATTTCTGGGAATTCACTAAAAATATGGGAGCCGAACTAGTTCTTTTCAGCGGAGGTAAAGCGCTTCGAGGCCCGCAGGCCAGTGGTCTGATTCTTGGAAAAGAAAAATATATTGAAGCTATCCAAGCAAATGCCTCGCCTAATGGGCGTCTGGCCCGAGCAATGAAAGTAGGCAAGGAGGAAATCGCAGGCCTCACGGCCGCAGTTGAGAGATTTGTTAACTTAGATCATGGCGCTGAGTTAGCAAAATGGAATCAAGTTATCGACTATTGGTATACAAATCTGAGTCAATCCACAAATGCGAGCATAGAAAAGGAACTGCTTAATGAGGCGGGACAACCTGTGCCTCGATTGCGAATAACACCAAGCTCTGGGAATGGAGTAGAAGTAGTTGAGCAATTAAGAACAAATAGGCCAAGCATTGAAGTGGTGCATAATTCAAAAGGAACTTTTTGGCTGAGTGCAGATTCGTTAAAAGATGGTGAAGCCGAAATAGTTCTCACCGAGGCGCTTAAGTATCTTTAAGCCCTGGGATCAGCTCACCCTCCCATTGGCCGCTCGGGCAACCCGCCAGGGTCGAACTTTTACGGCGGGCGCTAGTTTACCTCAAATCTATTTTGAGGGGTAATTGGCTATTTTCCTTGCTTTCTCCAGATGATTGTTAGGACTAAAGCACCAATTGCGATGAATATTAATCCTGCATACTGATTCCGAAATGATTTTTGAGGTTCCTGATCTGATTCAGGGGTCTGTGGAACTGGCGTTGCCGTAGATATTTTTTTTAGTGAGAACGTATATTTACCAGTAATGACATGTCCATCTTCTGCCACCACCCGATATTTGACTAAATAACTTCCGAAAATATTGGATGAATTAAGTGAGCGAGAAATTGAGTTGTTGAAAACTTTTGCATCTCCGGTTGTAATTTCTAAACCAAGTGGGTCTAATACTTGAACTGAATTGGCCTTACCCAAAAGTAGGAGATCTTCGCTAAAATCAAGCTTTACTGCACTTGGGATTTCCTCAACTATTGACTCTGAAATTGGAAATTCTGTAAGTAAATTTGTATGGGCACTAGCACCCTGAACTAATAAAAGAAGTAAGAAAGCGGAAGTTGATACAAATAAGGCTTTTAACTTCATTTCTCCACTCTATTCCTAAAACATTTAAGAGCAAAAAATTGGTATCTTTAGCACCTGAATTGAAGATTTTTGAGAGGAGCCACTCATGGCTGATAGCAGTTTTGACGTAGTTTCAAAGATTGACCGCATGGAGTTAGATAACGCTATCAATCAAGCGATCCGAGAAATAGATACTCGCTTTGACTTTAAGAATACCGGCGCCAAAATTGAAATGGCCGGAGAAGTTATCAAGATTGAAGCCGATACCGAAGAGCGTGCCAAGGCAACTCTCGATGTTGTGCAGGACAAGATGATCAAGCGCGGTGTTTCGCTTAAGCACATTGATCCATCAAAGCCAGAACTCTCTGGAAAGCTTTATAAGATTAATTGCCCGCTTAAGGAAGGTATTTCTACTGAGAACGCTAAGAAGATCGCCAAGTTTCTGCGTGATGAGGGTCCAAAATCTGTTAAGTCACAGATTCAAGGTGACGAGCTTCGCGTAACCAGTAAGAGTCGTGATGATCTGCAGGCCACAATGGCAATGATCAAAGAAGGTAAATGGGAGTTTGCAGTTCAATTTGTGAATTTCCGTTAATTGAAAAATAATCGTCTTGGACTTATTTATGGCGTAAGCGCCTATGGCTTATGGGGGCTTTTTCCACTTTATTGGCCGCTGCTTAAGCCAGCCAGTCCACTAGAAATTGTCTCGCATCGTGCAGTTTGGACAATGGTTTTTTGTATAATTATTTTGACTATAACTCGTTCACTGAAGTCTACGCTGGTGACTTTTAAGCGACCAAAAGTTGCTGCAAAGTTGTTTGTCACCTCTGTTCTGATCTCTATAAATTGGCTAACTTACATCTGGGCCACTAATAATGGGCATGTTGTTGAGGCATCACTTGGATATTACATAAATCCTTTAATTGTAATTGCCTTTGGAGTAATTTTATTGAAAGAGAAAATGCGCAAACTGCAATGGACCGCCGTTGCTATTGCGAGTATTGGAGTCTTAGTTCTAACGATTGATTATGGCCGCCTGCCTTGGGTTGCCGTCGGGCTCGCTCTATCTTGGGGTGGTTACGGCCTGATGAAAAAACAGTTGGGGCTAGGTGCGCTGGAAGGTTTAGCAATTGAAACTTTAATTGCATTTATTCCTTATTGTCTCTATTTGATCTACCTTGGATCAACAGGGGAAGGCGAGTTTGGTCATAGTCTTGGTTTGACAGCATTGTTAATTAGCGCAGGATTGGTTACTGCTATTCCATTACTGCTATTTAATGGCTCAACTACTAGGTTGCCTTTTACAACAATTGGATTGATGCAATATATAACTCCAACTATTCAGTTTTCGATCGGGGTCTGGGTATTACATGAAGATATGCCAGCCGCGCGCTGGGCTGGATTTATATTTATTTGGGCTGCACTTGTTACGCTAGCTATTGATTTATTGCGATCAGGAAGAGCGATCGATAACAGCATCGCATAAAGAAAATAGCGCACCCGTTGCTGCGCCTACTGGAAGTGGTCCAAGTGCAGCACGAGCATCTTTAGCAATTTGTGAAAGTTGTTCACGGGCTTGATTTAGCGAATCGTGGGCTCTTAAAGTTTGTAAGACTTGTTGGACTGTTGCCTCATCGTGAATCGGTCCGCGCAGTAAGCGGCCAAGCTCGGCATCAGCAGGGTCATTGGAATTCATAGCATTTATCGTCACAAGAGTCGGAACTCCTTCACGTAAATCAGTTCCGGGTGTCTTTCCGGACTCAGTAGATTCACTTGCAATATCAATAACGTCATCAGCGACTTGAAATGCGATTCCAATTAATTCACCAAACTTAGTTAGCGTCTCGGCTGTCTCTCGTGAGGTTCCGGATAGCAAAGCACCAAATCGTGCGCTCGTTGCAATTAGGGATCCCGTTTTATCGGCAGCCACACGCATGTAATGATCGAGAGTATTTTCGCCATTCTGCGGTCCTTGAGTCTCCATAATCTGGCCAATAACTAAACGTTCAAATGTGCGCGCCTGGAGACGAACCGCCTCCGGCCCAAGGTCTGCCAATAAATCTGATGCTTTAGAAAATAAATAATCTCCAGTTAAAATTGCGATGGTATTGCCCCAGCGATTATTAGCGCTTTCGACTCCGCGTCGAAGTGGTGCCTCATCCATAACATCATCGTGATAAAGAGTTGCTAGATGGGTTAATTCACAGACAACCGCTGCTGGAACAATCTCTTTACGAGTTGGATCTCCGTAATGTGATGAAATTAGAGTTAATAAGGGGCGCAAGCGTTTGCCACCTGCGGCAACTAAATGGCGTGAAGTTTCCTCAACGAGCGGGTAGTCGCCCTTTATATGCTCGAGTAATAACTCTTCTACGCCTTGCATACTTGAAGCAAGATCTGCTTGTAGGGCTGGATCTAAGTCAGGAATTCCAAATGCAGACATTAGCGAAGGAATTGAGCTGTGCTTTGAATGAAATCAATCAAAGGGGTTGGGTAAATTCCAAGAATAAATGTGACTACTGCAGAAACAATAATCGTGGTTTGGGTATAAACAGATGGAATAACAACCGTAGTTCCATCTTCTACGGGGTTATTAAAAAACATTAAAACGATGACACGGATATAGAAAAATGCTGCAATAGCTGAAGAAAGTACACCAGCAATAAGGATAAGTGTTGAACCACTTTCGTAGGCAGCCGAGAAAATTGAAAACTTTCCAATAAATCCGCTGGTTAAAGGAATTCCGGCAAAGGCGAGCAAGAAACCTGCAAATGCAGTTGCCACCAAAGGTGAGCGCTTACCGAGCCCACTCCAGCGGTTCAGGTCTGTAACTTCACCTGCAGCATCGCGAACAAGTGTTACGACCCCAAATGCACCGACCGTAGCGATACCGTAGGCAAATAGATAAAAAATCGACGCATCAAGCCCAGATTTACTAAGGGCAATAACTCCGGCCAATAAAAAACCAGCATGGGCGATAGATGAATACGCCAACATGCGCTTTACATCGCGTTGTGTGATTGCGACGATTGAACCGAAGACCATCGTGATAACCGCAATCGCTATGAACGCGGGTCGCCATTGGTAATAAGTCTCAGCAAAGACAACATAGAAAATTCGCAGCATCGCCCCGAAAGCGGCAACTTTTGTAGCTGCAGCCATAAATCCAGTTACTGCAGTTGGAGCGCCTTGATAAACGTCAGGTGACCAAGCGTGGAACGGAACTGCTCCAACTTTAAAGAGTAAACCGATAGAAAGAAAGGCGATTCCAAGCAGCAAGTAAACATCGTTACCTGTACCTCCAACTACCGCTGCATGAATTCCAGCAAATGAAACAGAGGATGAGAAGCCGTATAAATAAGCGATTCCCATAAGGAAAAATGCTGATGAAAACGCACCAAGGAGGAAGTACTTAAGCGCTGCTTCCTGTGATGCCAGTCGGCGGCGGCGAGAAAGCCCAGCCAACAAATAAAGTGGAAGCGAAAGTATCTCTAGCGCTACAAAAAGCGTAACTAAATCTGTTGCAACGGGGAAAATGAGCATTCCAGCAACAGCAAAGAGTGTGAGTGGATAGACCTCAGTAATTTTTAAAGATTGTTGGAGAGATGTGCGTTCTTCATCTGAACCTGGAAGTGCGGATGCGAGAGCTGTGAAATTTTCTTGATCAGCTAATAAAAAGACTGCGATGATCGAAATAATTAGGACTGAACCCTGTAAAAGTAATCCCGCTCCATCAAAAGTAATTGCTTCCATTGCCGCAGCCGAGGTGTATTTTCCACGCGCTTGCACTAACGCTCCAAGAGCCAAAATTAAGGATGCAAGTGTTGTAAAAAGTTGCACACGTGAGCGTAGGTTAGCTGAGACAAATGCTTCAATCAGGACCCCGATTACCGCTCCACCAAGAACAATTAAAATTGGTGCCAGTGCTGCGTAATCAAAAGTTGGTGATACAAATTGAATCATTCTTTGCCCTCACTTATGGTTGGCGCAGGATCGCTAAATCCTTGTTGAGAGATTATTTGGCTGGAGATGGGATTAATTATCTTTAGCAGTGGCGATGGATAGAAACCTAATACAACGATTATTGCAATCACTGGTGCTATTCCAACTTTTTCGCGCAAAGTTAAATCACTCATATTTTCATTACCCGGAGTTGTTGGTCCATGAAGAGCACGTTGAACTGGGATCAAAATATAAAGCGCTGCTAAGACAATTCCGAAGGTGGCGATAACTGCCGCGACTGGATATCGAGTAAATGTGCCAACCAATACAAGGAACTCACTGACGAAACTAGAGAGCCCGGGCAGCGCCAAACTGGACAAACCAGCGATAAAGAAGGACCACGCCATTATCGGTGTGACTCTCTGTAATCCACCGAAGTCTGAAATGGTTGAAGATTTACGACGCGAAATCATGTATCCGGCAACCAAGAACAAGGCAGCGGTAGAGAACCCATGGTTAAACATATAAAGCACAGATCCGGTCATGCCTTGAGAAGTCATAGCAAAAATTCCAAGTGTGATAAATCCGAAGTGCGATATTGATGTATATGCAATTAGACGTTTAATGTCTTTTGCACCGATCGCTAAAAACGCTCCATAAAGTATCGAAATTACTGCCAAAGTAATAATCATTGGAGTAAATGTTTTGCTGGCATTCGGAAATAGCGTTAAACAGTAACGAATCATTCCGAAAGTACCGACTTTATCTAAGATACCGAGAAGCAGAACTGAAGTACCCGGAGTTGCCGACTTTGCAGCATCCGGTAGCCAAGTATGTAGCGGCCAAAGGGGAGCTTTAATTGCAAAAGCGATGAAAAATCCAAGGAATAGAACATTCTCCATCATTGGCGTAAGCACAGTATGAAGTTGAGAAAGAGCGGTGATATCGAAAGTGCGATTCCCGTAACGAGTTGCCATTACGAAGATCCCAATAATTGAGGCCAACATCAGTAGTCCACCAAAAAGGCTGTAAAGCAGGAACTTAACTGCTGCTGCGGCGCGTTCGCCCGAGCCAAAACCACCTATTAAGAAGTAGACCGGAACCAACATCGCTTCAAAGAAAACGTAAAATAAGAAAACATCAGTTGATGCAAAGACGCCAATTATCATTGTCTCGAGAACCAGAATTAGCGAGTAGAAGACCTTGGCACTCCATCGACCACCATCTGATTCATTCCAACCTGCAACAACTACAACTGGCGTGAGCAGAACAGACATCAAAATAAGAACCATAGCAATTCCATCGACACCAAGAGCGTAATTAATTCCAAAGGCTGGAATCCATTCTCGGGATTCTACAAATTGAAATGTTGTGTTATTAAATTCGAATTTGACGGTCATATAAATGCCAACTGCCGCTACAGAAAGCGTTGTTACTAACGCAATTTGTTTTGTTAGCAGAGCATTTGTTTTTGGTACAAACGCCAGCACGGCTACACCGATTAATGGCAAGAGCATAGAAAGTGTTAACAAATTTAGCTCTGTTGGAATCATTGTGTGACCACCCATATCGCGGCGATAAGAGCAGTTGCACCAAGCAGAATTAGGGCTGCATAACTGCGGACGTAACCCGTTTGTGTCTTGCGCAAAACTGCCCCAGAACTTAAAGCCATCTTGGCAACGCCACGCACTGAACCATCAATAACTACATCATCGGTTTTTACTAATAGTGAAGTTAGCGCTTGTCCGGGGCGCATAAAGAGAGCTTCATTTGCATCATCTTGCAGCAAGTCTCTACGGGCAAAGCGAGTAAAGATTGAAACGTTTGAGGGCGCTTCATTAGCTACATCTGAAAGTTGATACTTAATTACTGCGATAGATACACCGATTGCAACCATTAAAATCGCTAATCCTGAAACGACTATCGGAGCCAATAGCTCTTCGTGTTCGCTGTGCTTTTCAAAGAGTGGCGCCAGCCAAGTCTTAAGAGTGCCTCCACGTGAAAGAAGTAACCCTGAAGTTACTGAGCCAATCGAAAGAACAACCATTGGAATCCACATCAAACTTGGCGACTCGTGTGGGTGTTGATTCTCATCCCAGCGTTTTGGACTTGTAAACGTCAAAATCATTACTCTCGTCATATAGAAGGCTGTTAACGCAGCACCTAGAAGCGCCGTTGAACCAAGAATAATTCCCTTTGCTCCCCCGGCGTTAAAAGCAGTTTCAATAATTAAATCCTTAGAATAAAAACCAGCAAAAGGTGGAACACCGATAATTGCTAAATATCCAAGGCCAAAGGTCACAAAAGTAATTGGCATAAATTTTCTAAGTCCGCCGTATTTACGCATATTTACTTCATCGTTCATTCCATGCATTACTGAACCTGCGCCAAGGAACATTCCGGCCTTAAAGAATCCATGAGTGATCAAGTGCATGATTGCGTATGCATATCCTGCTGGCCCAAGTCCAGCTCCCAAAATCATGTAGCCAATTTGCGACATAGTTGAGGCAGCTAGCGCTTTTTTGATATCGTCTTTTGCCATACCGATGATTGCACCGAACATCAGCGTGATCGCTCCAATAATGGCGACTGCTAACTGTGCATTCGGTGCAGCATCAAATACAAAGTTTGAGCGAACAATTAAGTAGACACCAGCAGTCACCATTGTTGCAGCATGGATCAGCGCTGAAACTGGTGTTGGTCCAGCCATCGCATCTCCCAACCATGCTTGCAGTGGGAACTGTGCAGATTTACCAATTGCAGCAACTAATAACATGAGACCGATTGCTGTCATCGTTGCTTCTGATGCCGTCTCGGATTGTTCTTTGACGCCACTAAATGACACGGTACCTAGGCTGGCAAAAGCGATCATGATTGCAAAAGAAAGACCCATGTCACCAATTCGGTTCATAACAAATGCTTTTTTGGAGGCGGTTGCATAAGCAGGCTTTTGATTCCAGAAACCGATCAGTAGATAGGAAGCAAGGCCTACGCCTTCCCAACCGACATAAAGGTTGAGATATGAATCTCCGAGAACCAATAAAAGCATCGCTGCGATAAATAAGTTTAGGTAGGCAAAGAATCGACGACGATCTGGGTCATGTGACATATAAGAAATTGAATAGATGTGAATCAAGGTTCCGACACCTGTAATCAACAGAACAAAGCAAATTGAAAGTTGATCAAGAAGTAAAGAGGCATCTACGTTAAAACTGCCAACGTTGATCCATGTAAAGAGTTTCTGCGTCACCGGGCGCGCTTGCGGATCACGGCTTAACATCTGTGAAAGTTGGAGTAATCCAACTCCAAATGAGCCAGCCGAAAGTCCAGTGGCCAGCAAGTGTCCCCACTTATCTGCTTTGCGTCCCAGGAGCAGCAGTGCAAGAGAGCCAAAGAGTGGCAATGCGATTAAATAAACCAAACCATTATTAGTTGTCATTTTTATCGCCTTAACAAACTTGCATCATCAATGGTAGACGAGCGACGAGAACGATAAATAGTCACGATAATTGCCAACCCAACAACTACTTCACACGCTGCAACCACCATTGTGAAGAACGCAATAACTTGTCCATCAAGGGTTCCATTAATTCGTGAGAATGTAACTAAAGTTAAATTTGCTGCATTCAACATGAGCTCAATACACATGAAAACAACTATTGCATTTCGGCGAAGGACAACTCCAACAGCACCGATTGTAAATAAAAGCGCAGCTAAATAGAGATAGTAATCAAGAGTCATTACTTCTCCTCCGCAACTGTCGTATCAACGTTATCTAATTGGAATGGCGCAGAAGAAATAACATCACCGCGGGCTTTCAAAGTTGCCGAAATAGAGGTCGGCGCAGGAGTTCCATCTGGGAGCAGTGCAGGAACATCAACTGCATTATGCCGAGCAAAAACTCCTGGTCCAGGTAGACCAGCAGCTCCGGCTAACGAATCACTGCGGAAACGATTAATTGATTGTTCGCGCTGAGTCGGACGAATATTTGTGCGCTGATGGTGCGCTAAAACCATTGCTCCAACTGCTGCAGTGATTAATAGTGCAGAGACTGCTTCAAAAGGGAAAACGTATTTTGAAAAGAGCAGGACAGCAAGGCCCTCAACATTTCCAGCCGCATTGGCAGTTTCAAGACCAACTGGTTCGCGTCCAAGAGTGGCGCGACCAAGAAGTGAAACCATTAGTCCTCCGAAGCCGATCGCTGCGGTGATAGCTATTGGGCGAATTCCTGAAATAGTTTCAGTCAACGAATCCGATGAATCGACACCGACCAACATCAAAATAAATAGAAATAACATCATGACTGCGCCGGTATAAACAATTACTTGAACAACTCCTAAAAATACTGCGCCTTGGGCAATATAAAAGATGGCCAATGTGATCATTACCCACGCTAACAAGAGAGCTGAGTGCACCGCCTTCTTAACCAACAACATACCCACTGCAGCAATTAATGAGAGCGGCGCTAAAACCCAAAAAAGAATGGTCTCGGGGGTCTGAATAGTTAAAAGCGGTTCCACTAAATATTCTCCTGCGAAGGATGCGACTCTTTTACATCACCGTTGTAATAATTTGTATCAGTCATCCCTGGGTACATTGGATGAGGTGGTGGCAACATTCCAGCACGGAGTGGACCAAGTAAGTCATCTTTCTCGAAAATTAATTTACTACGCGTTGAATCGGCAAGTTCGTATTCATTTGTCATCGTTAAGGCACGCGTTGGACATGCTTCAATACAAAGTCCACAGAAAACACATCGCAAGTAATTAATTTGATAAACCTTGCCGTAGCGCTCCCCTGGAGACATTTGATTCTCTGGAGTGTTATCGGCGCCTTCAACATAGATTGCATCGGCTGGACATGCCCAAGCACAAAGCTCGCAACCAATGCATTTTTCTAGCCCATCTGGATGGCGATTGAGTTGATGGCGTCCATGAAATCTTTCTGCAGTTGGCTCTTTTACCTCAGGGTATTGAACGGTATTAACTTTCTTAAACATTGTTATGAAAGTTACCCAGAATCCTTGCAACTGTTGGAAGAAACTCTTGGCACCAGGTTGATCTACTTTTTCATATGAAACGTTAGTGATATCTACATCTCTATTAACCAGATTATTTAACTCTGGTTCCACTGGATTCAAACCATTCTGATCAGACACGATCGCCTCCTTGTTGAGAAACATTGATAGTACGGATCTCTGATGGAAGAGATGGAACTGCAAAACTTGGTTCTGCTGATTCTGGATATACGAAAGAAGTGCGCTTCTTCTTGGAATTTTCAAATACAGTTGAAATTGCGAGAACGATTAGTACGACAACTCCTGCAAATGCAAAGGTAAGCGGACGAGACTGGCTAGTTGTAGAAATTAATCGAAGAGTTGCAACAACTAAAATCCAAAGTAGAGAAACTGGAATCAGAACTTTCCAACCAAATTGCATAAATTGGTCGTAACGTAAGCGCGGTAGCGTGCCACGTAACCATACGAATACAAAGAAGAACAAAAGTACTTTTAGGAAGAACCAAACCAGAGTAAACCATCCACCTAACCATTGCTCAGTAAAGCCGAGCCCCGGTATAGCGTGATAACCACCGAGGAATAACGTGGTGGCCAGTGCAGAAACAGCAATAATGTTTACGTACTCAGCCAAGAAGAAGAGTGCGAACTTAAGTGATGAGTATTCGGTGTGGAAGCCGCCTACTAGTTCTCCTTCAGCTTCTGCTAAATCAAAGGGCGCGCGATTTGTTTCACCAACCATTGAGATTGCAAAAATAACAAAAGCTGGGAATAAAACTAATCCGTACCACCATGTCTCTTGCTGCGCTTGCACAATGGCGGATGTAGACATTGAACCTGAATAAATAAAGACTGAAACTAGCGAAAGTCCCATTGCGATTTCATAAGAAATAACTTGAGCACTTGATCGCAAACCACCCAGCAGAGGATATGTAGAACCAGAAGACCAGCCAGCAAGAACAATTCCATAAACACCAACTGATGCAGTCGCTAATACGTATAAAACCCCAACTGGAATATCAGTCAACTGCATAACGGTTTCTTCACCAAAAAAGTTAACCGGTCCAGTCATCGGCATTACCGCAAACGCCATAAATGCAGCGGTTGCACTAATGATCGGAGCAATAACAAATACGACTTTATCGGCGGCTGCCGGAATTAAATCTTCTTTAAGCGCCAACTTAACGCCGTCAGCCAGCGCTTGAATTAGGCCAAATTTTCCGACACGGTTTGGGCCAACGCGCATCTGCATACGTGCGACGAGACGACGTTCGCCCCAAACAGACATGATCGTCAAGACAACACAAACTGCAAAAACAATCACTGCTTTAAGAGCAATAATCCAACCCGGATCATCTAATAACAATTCTGCATTAATCATTCCTTCACCACAGTTACTACATCACCGTGAACGGCATTTAAAGATATTAAAGTCTGCGTAGCAAAAGAATTACGTGGCACCCAAACTGCATCGTCATGAATATCTTCAACTAAGGCAGGCAGTGAAATTGATCCATATGCATTAGAAACTCGAATTGTTTGGCCATCGACGACACCCAGGGTTTCAGCGCGCTTTGGTGAAATTACTGCCACAGATTTACGAGCAGTTCCAGCAAGATTGACTTCACCTTTCTGCAAGGTGCCCAAATCAAGAAGTCGGCGCCAAGAAGTAAGAAGCGCTTCTGAACCAGAAATTTTATTGGCACCTGGAGAAGTTACAGATGCGAAATTAGCTCGGGTGCCATCCCAAATTCCAAGTGAGGAAAGCTCGCGAATAGCTTGGGTAACTGTTCCAAGCATGATGGATTCACCCATTTCATCAGCAAGTGCCGAAAGGATGCGTAGGTCAGAACGATTTAAGGAATCGGATACCGCAGTATCGAATGCGCGTGGACGGCCCTCCCAATTAAGAAATGATCCAGACTTTTCGGTAATTGCTGCAACCGGTAAGACCACATCTGCAACGTTAGTTACAGCAGAATCTGCAATCTCAAGTGAAACGACAAATGATTTAGAGAGCGCGGCAAGGGCTGCTGCGCTATTTGGTAAATCAAGTGGGTCAAGTCCACCAACAACAACTGCATCAAGAGCGCCAGTTGATAGAGCATCAAAAATTTCGGAAGTCGAACGACCAATATTTTCTGGAAGATTTTGAACTCCCCACACCGCCGCAATATCAACGCGCGCTGCAGCATCAGTAACTGGTCGACCACCTGGCAATAGCGATCCAATTGCGCCTGCCTCTAGCGCTCCGCGTTCACCAGCACGGCGAGGAATCCAAGCAAATTTTGCACCAGATTTATCTGCGATTGCCACTACGGATGATAGTAAGCCAGCAGTTTCACTTGCGCGCTCACCAATTAAAATAATTGATTTAGGTGTTAATTCGAGTGAACTTAGCGCAACGCCTTCAGTACCCGGTGCAACTTTTACAAAGGTTGCTTTTAATTTTTCAACACCAATCGAAAGCTTTGTTGCAACAGCACTAACCTTTAGCGCGCGCTTACGAACTTGCTTGTTAATGCGAAGGAAAACAATTGGTGATTCTTCTTCAGGTTCGAATCCGACAAGCACGACATGATCTGCGATATCAATATCGCGATAAGTCGTTGAAGATCCAACGATCTTTGCGCCAATAAAATCACGTTCTTCATCTGAAGTAACTCGCGCACGGAAATCAATATCATTTGTGCCAAGTGCGATTCGAGCAAATTTTGAATAACCGTATGCATCTTCATAAGTTGCGCGCCCACCAACTAATACCGCAGCGCGCTTGGCCTTAAGTCCTGTGGCAGCAGCTGCCAGAGCTTCTGGCCATGAAGCTGGGGCCAAAACTCCATCAGCACCACGAATAAGTGGCGTCTTTAAACGATCAACTTCAGTGACATATTTAAATGCCCAGCGACCCTTATCGCAGTTCCACTCTTCATTGACTGCCGCATCATCACCAGCAAGGCGGCGAAGTGTTTTTCCACGGCGAACATCGGTGCGCATATCGCAACCTGATGCGCAGTGCTCGCACGCTGATGGTGTTGAAACTAAATCGAATGGGCGTGCACGGAAACGATATGCCGCGCCAGTTAACGCTCCAACTGGGCAAATCTGAACTGTATTTCCAGAAAAATAAGATTCAAATGGTTTATTTTCATAAATTCCAACTTGCTGTAGCGCTCCACGTTCATTGAGAGTAATAAATGGATCGCTAGCAATTTGATCAGAGAAACGAGTGCAACGAGCACAGAGAACACAACGTTCGCGATCAAGTAATACTTGAGAAGAAATTGCAATTGGCTTTTCAAAAGTGCGCTTTACTCCAGTAAAGCGAGTCTCACCATTACCAGTACTCATCGCTTGATTTTGAAGTGGGCACTCACCTCCCTTGTCACAAACTGCGCAATCCAATGGGTGATTTACTAATAAAAGTTCCATCACTCCGCGTTGTGCTTTTTCAGCAACGGGTGAAGTTAATTGGGTTTTTACGATCATATTTGGCTCAACTGGAATTGTGCAAGATGCTTGTGGCTTTGGAAAGGCGCGACCATTTATTTCGATATCAACTAAGCACTGACGGCAAGCGCCAACTGGATCAAGTAAAGGATGATCACAAAAGCGCGGAATCTGAATTCCAAGTTTTTCTGCTGCACGAATAACTAAAGTTCCTTTTGGGACACTCACTTCAAAACCGTCTATTACCACGGTAATTAGTTCAACTGCTTGGGTAGTTGGATTTTCTTGCGTAGTTGTCATTAGGCGTTTGCTCCAACAAAAAGTGTTGATTTAACTGGATCAAACGGGCAACCACCATTTGTTAAATGTGCGATGTACTCTTCGCGGAAATATTTGATGGAAGATGTAATTGGGCTAGTTGCTCCATCACCAAGTGCGCAGAATGAACGGCCCATGATGTTGTCACAGAGATCAAGTAACTTTTCTAGATCAGCTTCAGTACCAACTCCGTTTTCCAGATCACGCAGAATTTGGACTAACCACCAAGTGCCTTCGCGACAAGGTGTGCACTTTCCACATGATTCATGTTTGTAAAATTCTGTCCATCGCAAAACTGCACGAAGCACACATGTTGTTTCATCGAAAATTTGTAGCGCTTTTGTACCAAGCATGGAACCAGCGGCAGCTACCCCTTCGTAATCAAGAGGAACATCTAGGTGCGCATCAGTAAATAACGGCGTAGATGATCCACCGGGTGTCCAGAATTTAAGTTTGTGGCCTGTGCGAACTCCACCTGCTAATTCAAGAATTTCTCGAAGAGTAATTCCGAGTGGTGCTTCAAATTGTCCTGGATTTACAACGTGTCCAGAGAGTGAATAAAGAGTTGTACCTTTTGATTTTTCAGTACCCATTGATTGATACCACTCGGCACCATTGGCAATAATTGCTGGAACTGATGAAATTGATTCAACATTATTTACAACTGTTGGACGTGCATACAATCCTGCAATTGCTGGAAATGGCGGGCGCAAACGTGGTTGTCCGCGAAATCCTTCAAGTGAATCAAGCAGCGCAGTTTCTTCGCCACAAATATATGCGCCGGCACCTACGTGCAATACAACATCAATTCCTTTGCCCAGATGACCTGCTTTATATGCATCTTCAATGGCCTGATTCATCCGGCGAACCACGTGTGTTACTTCTCCACGAATATAAATAAATGCATGCTTTGCACGAATTGCATGACAAGCAATGATGCAGCCTTCAATTAATACATGCGGATTAGCCATCAATAGCGGCGTATCTTTACAAGTACCTGGCTCTGATTCATCCGCATTAACAACTAAGTAGTGATCTTTTTCATCACCTTGTGGAATAAATCCCCACTTCATTCCTGTCGGAAAACCTGCACCACCACGACCACGAAGTCCAGAATCTTTGACAAGTTGTATGACCGCGTCTGGATCCATGGCTAGCGCTTTCGCAGCCGCCTTGTAACCACCATGTCGCGAATATGCCTCGATAGTAAATGAATCTTTCTCATCCCAATGTGCAGAAAGTACTGGAGCTAGTTTTGTCATTACTTACCTTCTTTTGAAAGATTTAATCCGAGCAAAGTTGAGTGACCTGCTTGCAGGCCTTCATTAGCTTTTCCATCATTAATTCCAGCAAGGACTGCAGAAGCTTCTTTCCATGTAACTAAAGTATTTGGGCCCCGTGTCGGTGGTTTTGGATTTCCTTGACTCATTGAATCAACAAGTTCTTTCGCTGACTCCACATTTTGATTGTCATAGAACTCCCAGTTAGCCATTACGACTGGTGCGTAGTCACAAGCTGCGTTGCACTCAATATGCTCAAGTGAAACTTTGCCATCTGCGGTTACGCCATCATTTTCAATTCCGAGATGATCCTTGAGTGATGCGAAAATTGCATCACCTCCCATAACTGCGCACAAAGTATTGGTGCATACTCCTACGTGGTACTCACCCACTGGCTTGCGCTTGTATTGAGTGTAAAAAGTTGCAACCGCTGTAACTTCAGCAGTTTCGAGTTTAAGTAGTTCTCCAATTAATTCAATACCTTCGTTATTCACATAACCAGCAACAGATTGTACATAGTGAAGCAAAGGCATGATTGCAGAGCGCGGACGCGGATAGCGTTTGATAATTGATTGCATTACCTGCAACTGATCTGGTGTGTATGACATTAGCGGTCAACGCCTCCCATCACGGGATCGATTGATGCTACAGCGCCAATAATGTCAGCAATCATTGAGCCTTCACACATTGCTGAAGTTGATTGCAAGTTGTTAAAAGATGGTTCACGGAAGTGGACTCGATATGGACGAGTGCCACCATCTGAAACTAAATGTGCACCTAGTTCTCCGCGTGGTGATTCAACAGCAGAATAAACTTGTCCTGCTGGAACACGGAAACCTTCGGTAACCAATTTAAAGTGGTGGATCAACGATTCCATTGAAGTACCCATAATTTCGCGGATGTGATTGAGCGAGTTACCCATTCCATCTGAACCCATCGCTAACTGGGCTGGCCAAGCAATTTTCTTATCAGCGACCATAACGGGTGCGCCTTCTAGCACCTTAAGTTTCTGCGCGCATTGTTCGATGATGCGGAGTGATTGCTCAAGTTCATTGATGCGAATTAGAAAACGACCATAAACGTCGCAGGTATCTGCCGTAATGACATCAAAGTTATAGTTTTCATATCCTGAATAAGGTTGAATCTTGCGCAGATCAAGTGGTAATCCAGTTGCACGAATAACCGGTCCAGTAACACCGAGCGTTGTTGCACCAGCGAGATCTAAGTAACCAATGCCTTCAGTGCGCTTCATCCAGATTGTGTTACCGACTAGAAGCTTCTCGTTATCTTTAAAACTATGGCGCAGATCTTTAACGGTTGCTAAAACTTTATCAATTGTGCCAACCGGCAAATCTTGAGCGACCCCACCTGGACGAATGTAAGCCATATTCATACGAAGACCTGAGATAAATTCAAATACATCAAGTACTTTTTCGCGTTCGCGGAAGCAGAAGATCATTGGTGAAAGTGCGCCAAGTTCAAGGGCACCAGTACCGAGCGCCACCATGTGTGAGGAAATTCGATTGAATTCCATCATCATCACGCGGATAACGTCTGCTTTTTCTGGAACATCTTGAGTAATGCCCAGCAATTTTTCAACGCCGAGGCAATACACCGCTTCATTAAATAGCGGTGCTAAATAATCCATTCGTGTTACGAAAGTTGTCCCCTGCGTCCAGTTACGGAATTCAATATTTTTTTCAATTCCTGTATGCAGGTATCCGATTCCGCAGCGAACTTCAGTAACAGTTTCGCCTTCAAGTTCTAGAACTAAACGAAGTACACCGTGTGTAGATGGGTGCTGTGGACCCATATTTACAACAACGCGTTCTTCCTTTGCTTGACCAATTTCAGTTACAAGAGAATCCCAATCGCCACCAGTAACCGAGAAAACAGTTCCTTCAGTTGTTTCGCGTGATGATGCATACGGATCGGCATAAGTACTCACTTGTACGACCTCCGATCTGATGGAGGTGGTATGACTGCGCCTTTATATTCAACGCCAATTCCACCAAGTGCATAATCTTTACGTTGTGGGTGACCTTGCCAATCATCTGGCATCAAAATACGAGTGAGACCCGGATGGCCATCAAAAATAATTCCAAACATGTCAAAAGTTTCGCGTTCGTTCCAGTTTGAGCCAGCCCAAACTTCAACTAAAGAAGGAATGTGTGGATTGGTATCAGGAACTGAAACTTCTAGACGAATGCGTTGATTATTTGTTATTGAAAGCAAGTGATAAACCGCATGTAGTTCGCGATCTTTATCATCTGGGTAATGAACTCCTGAAACACCCATCGACATTTCAAATTTTAATTTATCGCGCAAAATTAGTGCGACATCTACCAAGCGAGCTGCTTTGATATGCAGCGTTAATTCACCACGATCAACAACTACCCGTTCAATGGCATCAGCGAAATCTGGATATGCGCGTTCTAAATCATCAGCAACTTGATCGAAATATCCGCCAAACGGACGCTGCGAAGAACCAATATTTAAAGCCGCTTGAGTAAGCCCGCCGTAACCAGAGGTATCACCAGTGCTGCTAGCTCCAAAAGCACCTTGTTGATCTTGAGTCATTTATGCCAGCAAACCTTTGAGTTGATGTATAGGAAGAGCGTTCATTGCTGCAAGTTCTACTTCTTTAATAACTTTTTCACGATTAGGTCCAAGTTTTTCAGCATAAATTTGATCGTGTAATTTAAGAATTGCATCCATCAACATTTCTGGACGTGGTGGACAACCAGGTAGATAGATATCAACTGGAACAACGTGATCTACACCTTGCACGATTGCGTAGTTGTTAAACATTCCGCCAGAAGAAGCGCATGCGCCCATCGCAATGACCCACTTTGGTGCTGCCATTTGATCATAAATCTGGCGAAGCACTGGCGCCATTTTATTTGAGACGCGGCCCGCAACAATCATTAAATCTGCTTGACGTGGGGATGCGCGGAAAACTTCCATACCAAATCGCGCTAAGTCATAACGACCTGCACCAGCTGCCATCATTTCAATCGCGCAGCAAGCAAGACCAAATGTCGCTGGCCACAATGAGTTTTTACGCATGTAACCTGCAAGTTTTTCAACCGATGTTAAAACAATTCCACTCGGTAACTTTTCTTCTAATCCCATTCGAGACCTCCACGGCGCCATACATATGCGAATGCAACAAAAACTGTTCCAATAAAGATTGCCATTTCAACTAACCCGAAGAGTCCAAGTTGATCGAAAGTTACTGCCCATGGATAGAGAAAGACGATTTCAATATCAAAAATAATGAAGAGCATTGCAGTTAAAAAGTATTTAACTGGGAAACGTCCACCTTCGGCAGCCTGTGGTGAAGGCTCGATTCCACATTCGTACGCCTGCATCTTTGCACGGTTGTATCGGGCTGGCCCCGTGAAAGCGGCGGCGGCGATAGAGAAAACCGCGAACCCAAAGCCCACTGCGGCAATCGCCAAAATGGGGATATATGGATTCGCGTTCACAAGCGAAATCTTAAGGCGGAGGCTGGACTACCGCTAATCGTTAAGCCTTCACGCCCCTGTGAACTGCAACAACTCCAAAAGTAAGATTCTGCCAGCCGACCTGTGACCATCCCGCTGCCGTAATCTGGCTGGCGAGCGCCTTTTGATCTGGCCAAGCCCGGATGGATTCGGCGAGATAAATATAGGCAGCCGGATTAGATGAACTCTTTTTGGCGATCGCCGGCAGGGCGCGCATCAAGTAATTAATATAAATAGTCCGGAAAGGGCGCCAAGTTGGGCTAGAGAATTCAGCAACCACGAGTCGGCCGCCCTTTTTCGTCACACGAAGCGCCTCTTGCAGCGCTTTTTCGGTATTTGAGGTATTTCGCAGACCGAAAGAGATGGTTACGAGATCGAACTCCCCATCTGGGAAGGGCAAATTAAGGGCATCGGCAAAGGTAAAAGGTAGATGTGGACGGGCTTTGCGGCCAGCGGCGAGCATCCCTTGCGAGAAATCGGCGGGAATTACATCTGCGCCGGCGGCGGCAAGGGGTTCTGAACTCGAGCCCGTGCCTGCGGCCAGATCTAAAATTCTCATTCCTGGCTTCGGCGCGATAATCGCAGTCGTCGCACGGCGCCATGCTTTAGTGCGACCAAGGCTCAGCAAATCATTTACGAGGTCATAGCGTTTAGCCACTCCATCGAACATAGCGGCAACTTCGTCAGGGTCTTTATCCATATTTGCGCGCGACATAACCTCAGTCTCTCGCAAGAGTAGGCTCATCCACAACTGCAAATCTTCGACCGTAAGGAGTGCTTGTGTCTTATTCAATTTCTGGCGCCAACTCACTTCGGGCAGTGGTTTTTCCACACAGTTCGGCGCTCACCAACGCCATCTTCGTTGTGGGCGGAGTTCTCTTCATTGGCGCGCTCGCCCAAATTGCAATACCCGTACCTGGCTCCCCTGTTCCGGTCACCGGACAAACTCTCGGAGTTTATTTAATTGGAACTACTTACGGTGCACGACTTGGCTTCACCACTTTTGCAACATATCTCTTAGCTGGAATTGCTGGCGCACCAGTTTTCGCCGCATCAACTGGCGCAACGAGCTACGGGCTGGCTCGTATAACTGGTGCAACGGGTGGTTATTTAATTGGAATGTTAGTTGCATCTTTAGTCCTTGGTGCGCTCGCTGATCGCAAAGCAGATCAAAAATTTAAAACATCTTTTCCAGCGCTACTAATAGGGAGCGTCATCGTATTTACCTTTGGCCTAATTTGGCTCCGTGCTTCATTGGAATTAACTTGGGCACAAACAATTAGCGCTGGATTAACTCCATTTATTTTTGGAGAACTTATAAAAATTGCAATAACTGCTACATCGCTTCCACTTATTTGGCGCAAAATTTCGCAGAAGCTTTCTAAATAACTCTCCCATAAAAAATGCCAAATTTGATTCCAGTTACTACTGCGCGCCTTGGTGAGCATTTACCTTTACTTGATTTACTCCCAAATTCTGCCCCATTAACTTGGGTTCGCGGTGGAGATGGGTTGGTTGGTTGGGAAATTTATGCCACGACTACAGTTAAAGGTCCCGAGCGTTTCAATGAGGCGCGAAAATGGTGGCACGAACAATTAGGAAAATTAGCAATTTCTGATTCAGTTCATACGAGCGGTACGGGGCCAATTTTATTTACTTCATTCTCTTTTGATCCGAATGAAGATTCAGTGCTTGTTATTCCAGAAATTATTGTGGGTATGCGCAATGGAAGCTCTTGGATAACTTGGATTGGCGAACAATCTCAACCTGCCTTACTACAAAGCTCGCCAACGCTTGAAGATGTTGAATTTAACTGGGGAGACGGAACGCTTAATCCGGCTGAATGGCAAGTTCGAGTTACCAAAGCTATTGCAGCGATAGAAGATACCAATCTAGAAAAAGTTGTTCTTGCGCGCGATTTAAAAGTTAATTCACATCGAACAATCGATCCAAGAAATATTTTGAGAAAACTAAGTACGGAATATCCATCTACTTGGATCTTTGCCGTGGATGGGCTAGTTGGGGCTACACCTGAATTATTGTTAAGACTTTCACGCGGAATGGTTACTTCACGAGTTCTCGCTGGAACTATTAGCAAAACCGGGGATGATCAGAAAGATCTAGCGCTGGCAGCATCGCTGGCACGTTCATCAAAAGATTTAGAAGAGCATGAATATGCAGTTCGTTCAGTGGCGCAAGCACTAGATCCTTTTTGTACTTCAACTAACGTGCCCGAATCACCTTTTGTTCTGCACTTAGCAAATGTGATGCATCTAGCAACTGATGTAACTGGTGCGCTTATTGAAGGAAAGCAAAATGTTGATGCCTTTACTATTTTGGAAAAGTTACATCCATCTGCCGCTGTATGTGGAACTCCAACTGAAGTTGCAGCAAAGTTGATTTCGGAGGTTGAAGGAATGTCACGCGGGCGCTATGCCGGACCAGTCGGATGGTTAGATGCACGCGGTGATGGCGAATTAGGAATTGCCCTGCGTTGTGGTCAAATTACAAATAATGAAATTAGAATTTTTGCCGGGTGTGGAATTGTTTCAGGATCCAGTCCTGAGAAAGAGTTAAGTGAGAGCAACGCTAAATTTGCACCCATGCGAAGTGCTCTTTCTTAATAAACTATAAAGATTTAACTTTTTCATAGAGCGATTTAATTAAATCAGCATTTACCTCTCGATTTGGAACATCCAAAACCACAACACTTAGCCCGTTAATCGGCTCTCGAAGTTCGGCATGTAGATTTTCAAATGAAGAAATAGTCTTAGCAGGAATTCCCATAGATTTTGTGATGGCTTCTAGGTCAAGTCCATGAGGCGTTCCAAAAACTTCTTCAAAACCGTTAACTCCACGTTGCGATAAGGTTGAAAAGATTCCACCACCATCGTTATTAATCACGAATATTTTTAGATTGATTTCATCATGGTGAATTAGACCTGTTAGATCATGCAGAAATGCGAGATCTCCTAGGATTGCAAAGGCTTGACCGTGAGTTCTTGCTACACCTAGAGCGGTCGATATATTTCCATCAATTCCTGCCAAACCACGGTTAGCGTAAGTCGTCACACCGCTTCTGGTTCCAGCAAAGGCTTCAATATCTCTGATTGGTCGTGAGGATGAAACATAAAGTACCGATTCGTTGGGGATATTCGCTGCAATCTCACGCGCGATTGCCGGTTCTGACCATTGTGAAATTTCGCGAACGACTTTTGCGGTTCGCTCTGAATACTTGCTCCACTTTGCAGTCCACTCTGGGTCGGCTGGAGCTACATACAACTCAGGTAACGCAGTAAAACGTTTCTCAGCCAAGCGATCAGAATCAACGGTTTCAATTCGCGGGTCAATTACAAAACTAGTTCGCGCACCTGCAATTAGATTATTTATTGAACGCGAAAGGGTTGTCCTTCCGATAATAATTACCGTATCTGGCGTCAGATCCTTCGCTATTGCAGTGGCAGTCAGAAAAAGACTAGCATGAGCATTTGCTGCTTCAAATGTAAGTGGATCTTCTGCGATTACTGGCCAACCAAGATCACTTGCAAATTTAATAACATCTTCAGACTTGAGACCACCACGGTCATATCCAATTACTAATAGTCCTCGAGTTGATTTGCTAGCAAGGGTTCCAGATTTTTTACGATCAAAAAATTTTGGAGCACTTACAACAATTGAGTCTAACCAAGTTGAATCAGCATCTGGAAGAAGCGGTTCTTCGAATTGCAAATTGATATGGACGGGTCCACTTTGTAGGGCATTCAGCGGTAACTCGAGTGGATAAATACTTCCTGAAACGTCAGAGAAGTAGCGAACCGCTTTTCCAAAAATACGCGCTTGCTCAGTAGTTTGATTAGCACCTGTACGACGTAGCGCAGCAGGACGATCTGCCGTAATTACAAAAAGTGGAATGTTTGAATGAGACGCTTCAAGAACGGCCGGATGATAGTTAGCTACTGCAGTTCCAGATGTACAAATAATCGGAACCGCACGTCCACTTGATTTTGCTAATCCAAGTGCAAAAAATGCGGCAGTTCTTTCATCAATCCGGATATGGATTTTTATCAATCCACGTTCTTGTGCGGCAACAAAGGCAAGCGAAAGTGGTGCGTTTCTAGATCCGGGCGAAATAACCACATTGGTTATGCCCGCTTCAATAATCTGTCTAACGATTACTCGTGCTAGCTGGGTTGATTGGCTCATGCCATCAGCTCCCATGTTTTCATTATCCGATCTTGCCACCAATTATGACGTTCTGGCGAAACAAGAAATTTTTCAAATTCTGGATCAACATCCGCCACAGCAATTTCACCATCAATAATTGGTAGATGGGCCACATCTTGAGCCATTAGCGAACCTGTTCCAAGACCGCAATCAAATTTCATCTCTTCAAAGGATGCTGCGAGTTTTAATCCAAATGAAATTCCAACAGCACTCTCGAGCGCGCTCGAGACAACAATTGGTAACTTGTGATGCGCTGCCAATTTTTGTGCTCGCTCAATTCCACCAAGTGGTGCAACTTTTAATGCTAGAACATCCACTGCACCATTGAGATCTACCGCAAATGGATCCACTGCTTTGCGTAAAATTTCATCTCCTGCTATGACTAGTGGAATATTTATTTTTCTTTTTAGCTCACGTAATTCTTCTAGCGTGGCACAAGGTTGTTCGACATACTCAAAAACTCCAACTTCTTCATACATTGCATAAAGATTTTTAAGCGCTGTTTCGACACTCCAACTTCCGTTTACATCAATTCGAATATTTATCTTTCGGCCAAGACCACGAATGATTGCCAGACGTGCAATATCTTCACTTAGATTTGACCCAACTTTTACTTTAAAGGTTTTTACTCCGGGGAAAGAATCTATGATCTCTTTGATTTCTGATTTATCAGTTAGGGCAGGGATGGTGCCATTAACTTTTACTTTATTCCTAAATAATTTAGGGATAGGTTGGGATGCCGCGGCAATTGCTGATTGCAGCCAAGGTAGGCATTCGAGTGATCCGTATTCTAAAAATGGTGAGAATTCTCCCCAGCCATATTCACCTTTAAATAGAGCAACTTCGCGATGGGTTACTCCACGAAAATTAGTTTTTGTGGGAAGCGAAACGACTCGAAGAGTTGAAAATAGCTCGCGCGACATATTTAAGGACGCTTTGGAAACTTTCCAAAGTCAGGTGCGCGTTTTTCTTTATAAGCATCGCGACCTTCTTGACCTTCTTCACTTAAATAAAATAACAGCGTCGCATCGCCAGCTAATTGCTGAATTCCAGCAAGACCATCATCTGCTGCATTCATCGCAGATTTAATTAAACGTAACGCTAGTGGAGAATTTTGTAACATTTCACGACACCATGAAACTGTTTCGGCTTCTAACTCTTTTAACGGCACTACAGTGTTAATGAGACCCATGGCGAGCGCTTCTTGCGCATCGTAATGTCGGGTCATAAACCAAATTTCACGAGCTTTCTTCTGACCTACACTCGCAGCCAAAAGACCTGATCCATAACCACCATCAAAAGATCCAACCATTGGACCGGTCTGACCAAACTTTGCGTTTTCAGCAGCGATGGTTAAATCACAGACCACATGTAATACATGTCCGCCGCCAATAGCCCAACCAGCAACCATTGCAACCACCGGCTTCGGAGTGCGACGAATTTGAATCTGTAAATCTAAAACATTTAGTCGGCCAATTCCTTTTTGAGCAAGTGGATCTTCACCTAAATATCCATCATCACCACGCACGCTGATATCGCCACCAGAGCAAAATGCTTCATCACCAGTACCGGTAAAAATAATGACACCAACATCTGAGTTATCGCGTGCAAGTGAAAATGCTTGCTGCAATTCAATAATTGTTTGTGGGCGGAAGGCATTGCGAACTTCTGGTCTATTGATCGCAATCTTGGCCATGCCTTCGGCAACTTGATAAGTAATGTCAGCGAAGCTCTCTCCACCAGCGCCTGAAGTCCACGCTGGAATAGCGCGGTTACCAAATTCACGTTTAATCGGCTTGCTCACAATTCCTCCATCTTTGACTACGGGCGATAGCCTACGCGTGCAATGGAGCAGACGTCACAACAACCTATTCGAGCGAACGATCCCGCGTGGGACATCGCCGATCTAACGTCACGTCTAGCAACAGCTCTCGCAGATAAAAATCCCACCGACATTTGCTTAATTGTTAATACCAGCGGATCCACCGGCGAAAGCGTAGAAGTTGGAATCACGGCAAGCGGACTTTTATCTAGCGCTCGAGCCGCCCACGAATATCTTGGCGCAAAAGCTGGACAGATCTGGTCACTCTTGCTGCCACTGAATCACATCGCCGGTATTAACGTACTTGTTCGAAGTATTGAACTCGGAACCACACCAATAGATCTACGAGAAGTGCAAGGAAAATATCCAGATGCTGATTTTACCGCCATCGTGCCAACTCAACTTTATCGCGCTCTAAATGGTGGCTCTGAACTTCTGCAACATTTAAAAAACGCAAAAGGCGTACTGGTTGGTGGTGCACCGCTAACAATTGCAATGCGCAAATCTGCTGAATCCGCTGGAATACGGATAGTTGAAACATATGGGATGACCGAGACGTGTGGTGGTTGTATTTATGATGGCATACCACTTACTGGAACATCATTTAGATTGAATGAAAATAATCAAATTCAAATATCTGGAAGTACTCTGGCGATAACTTACTTAAATAATCCAGATCTTTGGAGTCAAAAAATTGTTGATGGATTTTTCCAGACAACTGACCTTGGGAAAATAGAAGATGGCAAGTTATTGATTATTGGCCGAGCTGATGAAGTGATTATTTCTGGGGGCGAGAAGGTCTCTATTTCTAAAGTAGAGAAATTAATACAAGAAAAATTTGCTGGTATTTCCTGCGCTGCTTTTGCAGTTCAGGATCAGCAGTGGGGTCAGTCGCTTCAATTGGCGATTGCTGGCTTAATTAAGCCAGAACTTTCTATAATTAATGAATATCTTTCATCACAACTTTCAGCAAGTGCCAAGATCAAGAAAATTATTTATTTAACAGATCTTCCACGAACTTCGCTGGATAAGATAGACCGAAGTAAGTTAATTGAAATCTCACATGAGGATAAAGATGTCGAATAAATGGATTACTGGTGCACGAATACGCACACTCCCTGCAGCAATTGCACCAGTTGCAGTGGCTACTGCCTATGCCCAGAGTGAGTGGCGACCAATTCACGCAGCGCTTGCACTTCTAGTAAGTCTCTCACTTCAAATCGGCGTCAATTATGCAAATGATTACTCGGATGGCGTGCGCGGCACTGATGATTCACGCATTGGTCCTGTTCGACTGACTGCAAGTGGTTTAGCCTCCCCGCGTGCAGTACTCACTGCCGCTTTTATTTCTTTTGCTATTGCTGCAGCTGCTGGACTTGTACTTTCACTAACAACTTCTATCTGGCTAATTGCAGTTGGTGCTCTCGCAATTTTGGCAGCTTGGGGTTACACCGGAGGTCGCAATCCATATGGTTATAGAGGACTTGGCGATATTTCCGTCTTCCTATTTTTTGGAATTGTTGCAACTGTCGGAAGTTACTATGTTCAAACCGAGAATATTGATCTTCGAATTTTTCTAATTGCCATTCCAATGGGTTCACTTTCCTGCGCGATATTGGCAATTAATAATTTACGTGATCGCGCTCACGATGAAATTGCCGGCAAGCGGACGCTCGCTGTAAGACTAGGCGATCGAGGCGCACGCAATTTCTATATTGGACTCCTTATCAGTGCGCATTTATTTGCGCTTCTAACCCTTCTTCCAGCCGCTGGCTTAACTTTGCTAGCCCTACCGCTAACGATCTCTTTAGCCCGCACCATTCAAAGCGGTGAATCTGGAATGGCGCTGATTCCCTCCCTTGCGAAGACGGGTAAGTTACAACTTATTTTTGCCACTTTATTTGCACTAGGCCTTCTACTTTAATTTTCGCTAGACTCTGACCATGCTTAGATCAGGACTTCTAATAGCGGTAATTTCAATCGCCTTAACTTTGTATTCATTTATTGATTGTGCGCGGCGTGAAGATTCACAGCTGCGGCGACTTCCAAAATGGGGTTGGCTCTTGGTAATTCTCTTTTTATCAACTTTGGGTGCGATTGGTTACTTAGTTTTTGGTCGGGTTAGAGGCCAAAAGGGTCCGCGTACTCCGAAGCGCCGAATTCTTCCACCGGATGATGATCCTGATTTCTTAAGGCGTTTATAAGACTTAAAGCCCACTGTAGGTGTGCTTACCCGTTCCCCAAACATTTACATAAACGTAGTTAAATAAAAATGTTGAACCTGCAAATAAACATAACCATGCTGCTCGGCGTCCACGCCAGCCAACAGTTACTCGCGCATGTAGGTATGCCGCATATGCAACCCAAGTTATAAATGCCCAAGTTTCTTTTGGATCCCAACCCCAATAACGACCCCACGCACTCTCTGCCCAAATCGCTCCGGCAATAACTGAGAAAGTCCAGAGTGGAAAGACGAATGCAACAAGTCGGTATGAAAGTTGATCTAACGTTTCTAATTCTGGCAATCGCTTAGCCCAGAGTTTTCTCTCACCGCGGCGCTCCATTGCATCGAGATATAAGTAAGAGCCAGCAATTACATTTGAAAGTAGAAAGACTCCACCCGAAATTATTGCGGTGATCACATGAATTACCAGCCATGGTGAATTCAGCGCTGGAGCAAGCGGACCGCTGGAGCGATAGAGCAAAGTTACGGCTGTTCCCAAAGTAAGGAGAGCTGAAAGCGAAACAAAAAGCCCAAGCCAACGTAAATCGTGTTTGCGCAATGCAATTAAATAAGCGCCAGTAAATGCGAGGGCGCCAGTGATTGAAAATTCATACATATTGCTCCACGGGACATAATTCGCCGAAATTCCCCGGGCAACTACGCCGCAGAATAAAAGTAGAAACGCCAAAACCATAAGTGCTGTCGCAACTCGAGCGACGCGCGCTGTCTTGGAGTAATCCAAAGTCTTTACCTTAGTTAGCGTGGTTCCCGATTGTTGTTCTGCCTCTTGCGGAACGCGAACTGCCCAAGCCGTTTCAAATGCGTGCGCTATGAAAGAAAATGCAAATACGGCCATCGCAGAATAAACAAAGTAATTAGAGATATAGGCCCAAGTTGTTTGCATCTATTTCTCTTTTCTCATCGCGAGCACCAATTCAGAAATTTCATCTGCTAAGCCTGGAGCACCATTCTTGGCTAGCCCCGCTAGTTCCACAACTCCAGAATCTGTGATCCTGATCCATATTCTGCGTCTTCTTCCAAAGAGTGAGGCGAGCAAGCCTAAAATCGCAGCAATGGCGCCATAGAGCGCGTATGCCTTGCCGGGATCATCAACAATTTGCAGATTGATCCAAGGTACTAGCGCTTCAAAAGTGATCGAACCTTCATCAAAGGTAAAAGTTTCTCCAGGGCTTAAAGAATCAAGTTCGATTCTCTCCATATTCGAAGTATCTATTCGATAGACGGATTGTGGCTTTCCTGAATCTAATCCGAGATCACCCGCCCAGATTGAAAAGAGAAGTCTTGGATTTAAGGCCGAAGGAAATACCGAAATTCCGCCATCTGATTCACTACGTGAATACGTTGGAAGAAATGTGGATACAAACCCCAACTGAGGCTGCATATCAGGAACTTTGATTGAACCTATTGAACGCAAATTTCCATCTTGTGGCAAGAATGGAACCGGCCCTTGAAAAGAAACTTGTCCAATGGCATCCCGCACTGTAACGATTGGTGAATATCCATTAGCTTGTAGATAGACGCGAGTATTACCAAAAGTGAGTGGGCTATTTACTTTCAGACTTTTTACTTCCGAGTCTGTTTCTCCGGCATTGGTTACTTTAACTGTTGCGGTGTAATCCAATGGAGCGTTTGTTTTTAAATCATACTCTGCTTCAAATTTTTGGACTTCTATTACAAAAGGTTGAAGCCTATTCTCATTAACTAACTTTCCAAAAGTCAGTGTGTCATAAGATGTTGGAACACCGATGAAGCGTTCACCTTGATTAACAATCGCTTCTCCACGCATTCCGAAAAGTGAACCAACGCTGACGCCAACTAAAATTAAAATCAACGAGAGGTGAAAAAGTAAATTTCCGGTTTCGCGCAGATATCCTTTTTCAGCGGAAATAGAATTATCTTCACTTCTGATCCGAAAACGTTTTGATTTCAACCAAGCCTTCCCTGTCTCAAATTCGGATCCTGTTGCCTCAAATGATTCGAAAGACTCCATACGCGACAGGTTGCGCGGGGTCGCTGGTGGTAAGGCGCGCATCGCCTTGAAGTGCTCTACTGTGCGCGGGAGCACGCATCCAATTAAGGAAATAAACAATAAAATATAGATTGCACTGAACCAAGGTGACGAGTACACCGTAAAACCAGCAAATCTATCTATCCATCGGGCAAGCTGTGGTGAATCAATAAAATATTGGCGAACTGCAATCGGATTCTGTGATCTCTGCGGAAGAAGCGAACCTGGGATCGAAGCTAAACCAAGCAGGATCAGTAAAATTAAAGCAGTGCGCATGCTTGTAAGTTGGCGCCAAGCAAAACGAAGTAACCCAGTTGTACCAATTTCTGGGACTTCTGTTTGAATACTCATCAAAGCACCGGTACAAAATTTGAAATTATTGATCGAAGCCAAATCATCATATCTATCCACAATCCGAAGAGTTGCGATAACCCAATAACGATTAGCAAAACTCCCCCAATTTTTGTAATTAAATCACCGCGACGAATTAGATACTTACGTAACTTTTCTGACTTATCTAAATAGAGCCCAGAAATAATGAACGGCGCACCTAACCCAATGCAGTAACCAAAAGATAAAATGGCACCACGCACTGCACTGGATTCTTGAAATGCCAGAGTTTGAACTGTTGCTAGAGCCGGTCCGATACAAGGAGTCCAACCAATACCAAACATTAAACCTAGAACCGGGGCCCCAATAACTCCCCCAGTTGTTTTCATCTTTGGAGTAAAAGTACGCATGAATGGGAAACGTCCCATAAAAATTAAACCCATGAGAATAGTCACCACACCAAGAATGCGAGTGATCACTTCTTCTTTATAAATAATTTCAGCACCAATTCCGCCAAAAAGCGCCCCATAAGAAATAAATAACGCACTAAATCCAAGTACAAATAAGACTGAGCCTAGAAAAACTTTTCCGCGTGATTGTGAAAAGCCGGCAGCGAAAGAAAGATATCCAGGAACTAATGGCAATACGCATGGTGATAGAAAAGAAATTATCCCTGCAATTATTGCAATTGGGAATGCAACGAGTAAAAAACCACTAAAGAGCTGCTCAACCAGAAAGTTAATCATTCTGCGTTCAAATTTCGCATCAATTTACTTAACGAGGTTAGAGTTACTTCACCAGATATACGAGCTGCCACATTCCCACTTTTATCCAAAAGTACTGTTGAAGGGATTGCATTGGCGGGAAGCGAACCTTTAAACCCAATTAGTAGCGAGTCATCTATGAAAGTTGGGTAAGGAATCGCCAGTCGCCGAGCAAACGCTTCTGCGTTCACTGGATTATCACGAGTTAAAATTCCGAGGAATTGCACATCTGGATATTGCTGAGCAAGTTCAATCAAGATTGGTATCTCTGCGCGACATGGCGAGCACCATGAAGCCCAAACATTCACAACCGCAACTGCGCCCGGATTAAAGATAAAAGTTTTCCCAGAGAGAGTCATTCCCGAAAGTTCAGGTGCCGCTTTTCTATCATCAGGTTTAATAAATGTGATTGCGCCCGTTCCCTCAATAAAACTTTCCTCCGCAATCGAACTTCCGCCACCACAACTGGTCAATAAGAAAGTAGCCAGAAGTAAAGTTGTAACTACAGAAATTCTTCTACGCATTTTTATAATTACTTTTTTTCAGGTAGCAAGTGGCCTGCAGGTTCGGAATATGACAACCCCGAAATTACGCCATCATCATCAAAATGAACACTAGTAACAGATGCCAAAGTGCACAAACGCTTTCGGGGATCATGCAATAGTGAACGACCCTCAATGGCACTTCTTAAAACCCAAATTGGAAGTTGATGCGAAACAATGATTGCATCTTTTCCATTAGCGGCCTTATGCGCTGCAAAAATTCCAGCAAACATTCGATTAATTATTTCTTGATAAGGCTCGCCCCAAGAAGGTTTCCATGGATTATAAAGATGCCGCCATGATGCAGGGTGTTTTAGTATGCCGCTCCCCAGTTCAAAACTTTTTCCTTCAAAGATATTTCCCGCTTCAATTAAACCTTCATCTGTGGTGATTTTTATTCCGTGTGCTTTTGCAATTGGGGCGGCAGTTTCTTGAGCTCTTTGAAGTGGCGAAACATGAAGAGCGCCCAACTCAATACCTTTAGACCATTCACCTAAAACTTCAGCCATCTCTTGACCGCGCGTTGAAAGACGCCAACCTGGCTGGCGCCCGTAAAGAATTTTCTGTGGATTTTCAACTTCGCCATGGCGCGCTACGTGAACTGATGTACCCATAGGAATAAGCATAAAGCGTCCGCTAAGGCTTCACCATCGCAACAATTCGCTAAGGTAGTGACATGTCCCTCACGGTACGGCGTGCTGCATTTTTTGACGTCGATAACACCATGGTTCGTGGATCAACGCTCTATTTCTTGGGGCGTGGAATGTATCAAAGAGGGTTTTTCACTAAAGTGGATATATCTCGCTTTGTTCTCGCAAATATACGTTTCCGTCTGACTGGAACTGAAAAACAAGAAGTTATTGATCGATTTCAAAAAGCTGCACAGGATTTTATCGGTGGACATAATGTTTCTGAAATAAAATCTGTTGCGCTAGAAATTTATGATGAATATGTTTCGCCTTCTCTTTGGGAAGGAACAATTAATATTGCGCAAGAACATTTGCGAGCTGGCGATGAAGTTTGGCTAGTTACTGCCGCACCAGAAGATATGGCGAAAGTTATTGCAGAACGGCTTGGACTAACTGGTGCAATCGGAAGTAAGGCAGAAATAATTGATGGCCATTACACGGGAGCGATGAATGGTCCGCTTCTCCATGGACGAGAGAAAGCGAGCGCAATCCAGGAGCTCGCAGTAGAGCATGGATTTAAATTAGAAGATTGCTTTGCATATTCTGATAGCCATAATGATTTACCACTTTTGCAATGTGTTGGAAATCCATCGGCTATAAACCCTGATGCAATTTTGCGGATACGCGCACTGAAGGAACGCTGGCCAATCCACGATTTCCGTCGCGCCCGCTATTTAAATAGATTGCTGGGACCGATGGTTTCAAGGATTGCATGGCTTGGAACCGTTCTAACCCCGCGTAGAAAGAAGCGCTAACTCTTCAGTTCGCGCAAAGAGTGCTCTTGCCAGTAATGTAGGCAAGTTATGCAAACGCGCTCATTTACAGATTATTTACGTTCCTTGGATGATGCTGCCTTAATCCTGCTCTTTTCACATCGTCCCGAATTATCAACTCCTCCGCCATCAGATATGGCCTCGCTTGCAGTGCGTGCTTCATCTGCACCAAGTTTGGCGCGAACAATCGATTCACTTAACGCATGTCAATATCAAGTTCTTGAGGCCTGTGCGATCGCAACTGAACCTTTCACTGAGAAAAATATTGTTGCACTCACAGATAAGTCGGCGCTCTTTATCCTGCCCGGACTTGTTGAACGCGGACTTATTTATCCCGGAAAAGATGGTTTCTATCTACCCTCTACAGCGCGTGAAGTTTTAGGTAATGAAATACAAGGTCTTGGCCCACAATCAATGGTCAAACTTAACCTTAAGAAATTAGAAGATGCTCCGCCGGCGGCAAAGAAAGCGCTCGATGCCATGGTCTGGGGACCACCACGGGGAACTGTCGCCGATTTAAAAAAACCAGGTGCAGGTGTTGAGTGGCTTCTAGAAAATAATTTTGTTGTCGCTGCGAATTCCAAGACTGTTCTGTTGGTTCGCGAAGTTGCACTCCATCTACGCGGTGGAAAAATTCATCGCAATTTAACTATCTCTGCACCCGAACTCACGGGCGATAAGCGAGATTCAAAGAATGTACAGCTGGCAGCAATCGCAAATATCACTACTTATCTGCGTTGGACGGAAGAAGTTCTTAACTTCTGGGCGCAAGAGCCAGCAGTTGCGCTTCGCTCAGGCGGTCTCGGAGTCCGCGACCTTAAAGTTTTAGCCACCCACTTAGGTGTAGATCAAAACTGCGCCGCATTCATTGCAGAAATTGCTTATCTAACTGGTCTAGTAACAATCGAACCAGATGATCGCATTTTGCCCACTTCCCAATTTGATTTCTGGTTAACTCAGTCTCCATCTCAGCGTTGGCAATCACTCGTATCTTCTTGGTTAATAACATCTCGAGTAAGTGGCTTAGTTGGAAAAGAAGAGAGTAAAAATGTTGCACCGCTTGGTCCAGAACTAGATCGAGTAGCAGCATCGCCTCTGCGCAAACTAACTCTGCGACTATTAGATGAGAACCGAGGTATCGCACCTGAATTTACTAAATTTGCAGCGCTAGCTCAGTGGAATGCACCAGCCAAAAGAAGTAATGGAATTCCCGTGGAATATCTGGAGTGGACTTTGCGTGAAGCTGAATGGTTGGGAATTACTGGACAAGGAGTAATTTCTAAATACGGCAGCGAGTTTTTAGTTGGTGGGAATTTAGAATGCATCAATCAGGATCTTCCTAAACCGGTTGATCACATTCTTATTCAGAGTGACTACACCGCGATTGCACCCGGACCACTAGAACACGAGATTGCTCAAGAATTAGCGATCTTGGCAGAGATCGAAAGCCGTGGCGGCGCAACCGTTTATCGCTTTAGTGAAGCAACCGTCAGACGTGGACTAGATCACGGTCGTACGGGAGATGAAATAAAAGCATTCTTAAAGAAGACTTCAAAAACACCAATGCCACAACCGCTTGAGTATTTAATTTCTGATGTTGCAAAGAAACATGGAAAATTACGAGTTGGTAATACTTCATCTTTTATTCGTTGTGAAGATTCAGCGTTGATTATGCAAATAATTAGCGATAAGCGTTTAGAAATTTTATCTCTGAGGCAGATCGCGCCGGAAGTTCTAATCTGTCAGCATGATGCGGGCGATGCTATGAATATTTTGCGAAGCTTTGGCTATCTTCCAGCTGGTGAAGATTCGCAAGGTGCGCTCTTAAGTGGGCCGCGAATTCAACGTGCAAAAACTAAAGCAAGACCTCCCCGCATTATTGGAGAATTCGAGAAACCAGATGAATTACAACTAGAGGCCGCACTTCGTGCTTTACGTACCGGAGAAAAATCTAGCCATCGACAGAGCACTATGAGAAATATTGCCAATAACGCGCTGGGCTCACTTCCGCGCACAACTGCGAACGAGACGTTAGATATTCTTACTGACTATCTGCAAAATCAGCCAGCCACATCACTCTCCATTGGTTATGCAGATAACAACGGCCTTCTCTCACATCGAATTGTTGATCCCCTAAAACTTTCTGCCGGTTCTCTAATTGCTCGCGATCATGCGACCGGTGAACTTCAAACCTTCCGAATTGCGCGCATCTCTGGAGTGGCGTCAATATGACAAGCGTAAAAGAACCCCAGTACGGCAGACTTGACCCCATGTTGGCTGCAATTGAAGCGTTAGTTCGCTGTGAATCTCCGAGTGAAGATTTAGATGCCTGCCGCAGCGTTGTGCGACTAGCAAGTGATATCGCTACACGCGTTTTAGGAACACCTGCTCAAATAAAAGAGATTCATGGGCGCCCAATTTTTTGGTGGGGATCAGAACAGCCAGAAATTTTAATTTTGGCTCATCTCGATACGGTGTGGCCGATTGGTTCATACCTTCCACTTTGGGAAGTAAATGGAGATGTAGTTCGTGGTCCCGGTGTTTTTGATATGAAAGCCGGATTTGTTCAAGCCCTATTTGCACTCAACGGGATTACTGACGTTGAATCCCGAGTTGCGCTAGTTGCGACGACAGATGAAGAAACCGGAAGTTTTGCTTCCCGCGAATTGATAATGGATTTATCTGCAAAAGCGAAAGCTGTTCTAGTTCTTGAAGCCTCACTTAATGGAAAAGTAAAGACTGGTCGAAAAGGCACTGCGATGTACAAAATAAGTGCGCACGGTTTGGCAGCGCATGCTGGATTGGAGCCAGAAAAAGGTGTCAACGCAACGGTAGAGATTGCGCATATTATTTTAAAGTTATCGGCACTGGAGAATTCTGAATTTGGTACAACTGTCGTACCAACACTCTTACGTTCTGGAAATAGCGCAAATACAGTTCCTGACTTAGCAGTCGTTGAAATTGATGCTCGCTCCTTCTCTCAAACCGAACTTGAAAGAATCGATGCCGAGATTAAATCAATTCCTGCAGAGATAAAAGGTTCACGTATAGAAGTCACGGGTGGTTTAAATCGTCCGCCACTTCAACCATCATCAACGAAAGAACTTTATGAACGCGTAGAAAGAGTTGCTAAAGAAATTGGAATGGAGCCACTCGGATGCGCAGAAGTTGGTGGAGCCAGTGATGGAAATTTTGCGGCTGCTGCTGGTGCTCAGGTATTAGATGGTCTTGGCGCAGTTGGTGGCGGTGCACATGCGCCTCACGAATGGTTAAGTTTGAAGTCGATTGAAGAACGAAGTGCACTCCTGCATGCTCTAGTTAAGGATCTGTTGAAATGAGCGAAGGCCCACTGATTGTTCAAAGTGATAAAACACTTTTATTGGATATCGATCACCCACTTTCAACTGAATGCCGCAGAGCAATTGCTCCGTTCGCTGAACTCGAACGCGCTCCAGAACATATTCACACATATCGATTAACTAATCTTGGACTTTGGAATGCTCGTGCAGCGGGCCATGATGCCGAACTAGTTATTGATACTTTAATTAAATATTCGCGTTACGCCGTTCCACATTCTCTTCTCGTTGACGTTGCTGAAACCATGTCGCGATATGGGCGTTTACGCCTTGAAGCAGATCCGATTCATGGACTGATCCTTATAACCACTGATGTTGGAGTCTTGGAAGAAGTTATTCGGGCTAAAAAAATTGCACCGCTTCTCGGAGTGCGCATTGATTCAGAAACTATTGCTGTGCATCCAAGTCAACGTGGAGCGATAAAGCAATCACTTTTGCGTCTTGGTTGGCCGGCTGAAGATTTTGCTGGCTACGTTGATGGGCAAGCTCACGAAATTTCATTACGCCAGAGCGATTGGAAGATTCGACCATACCAAGAATTAGCAGCAGAAGGTTTCTGGCATGGTGGTTCTGGTGTTGTTGTTCTTCCATGTGGTGCTGGAAAAACTATTGTTGGCGCCGCAGCAATGGCACATGCCAAAGCTACGACTTTAATTTTGGTTACTAATACGATCGCTGCCCGTCAATGGCGAGATGAATTACTTCACAGAACAACTTTAAATGAAGATGAGATCGGTGAATACTCAGGAGCGAAGAAAGAGATTCGTCCTGTAACAATTGCCACCTATCAAGTTATGACAAAGAAAAAGAATGGTGTTTACGCTCATCTTGATTTATTTGATACTCATGACTGGGGCTTAATTATTTATGACGAAGTGCACTTGCTTCCAGCTCCAATTTTCAGATTTACTGCTGATATTCAATCCCGCCGGCGCTTAGGACTTACCGCAACTTTAGTTCGTGAAGATGGCATGGAGGGTGAGGTTTTCTCACTTATCGGTCCAAAACGTTTTGATGTACCTTGGAAAGAAATTGAAGCACAGGGATATATCGCGCCCGCCGAATGTATTGAAGTTCGCGTCAATCTAACTGAAGCAGAGCGACTCACTTATGCAACTGCCGAGCCAGAGAATCGTTATCGAGCATGTGCAACCACGCGCACCAAGCGAGATGTTGTGCAAGAGCTTGTTTCACTCCACGAAGGAGAGCAAATTCTCGTGATCGGTCAATATATTGATCAACTTGATGACCTCTCCGAGAATCTTGGAGTTCCATTAATAAAAGGTGAAACTCCACTCAAAGAACGTGAACTTCTTTTTGCTGCTTTTAGATCTGGGGAAATAAAATGTTTAGTTGTGTCAAAGGTTGCCAACTTCTCAATTGATTTACCAGAAGCGACTATCGCTATTCAAGTCTCTGGCGCATTCGGTTCACGACAAGAAGAAGCCCAACGCTTAGGTCGAATCGTTCGTCCTAAAGCTGATGGTCGAGGCGCCAAGTTTTATTCAATAGTTTCACGAGACACTATTGATCAAGACTTTGCGCAAAACCGCCAAAGGTTCCTTGCTGAACAAGGTTATTCATATCGAATTATTGATGCTGACGATGTTTTTCAAGGCAAGATCTAAATCTAATTGGATCTACGCTATAGAAATCGTGATGCTTGCCCGCTATATGCGTTACTGGAACTTCGTTTCCATATAGTCGCTCCAGCTCAGCATCACCGTCGATTAATTTGATATCTAAATCAAAATTTAATTCGTCAACTAGCGCACTTAAAGTATTTTCAGCACTTTCGCATAGATGGCAACCAGTACGCGAATAAAGCGTTACTACTGTTCTCATTTTTTCTTTCGTTTTGAAGATGTAAATGATCGATCAATAATTTCTTGAATAACCAGAGTTACATCACCTTTTGTACGATACAGATTTTCTTCTGCGTTTTTTAGGACTGTCTCAGCTGTAGTTTTTGAAATTGTTCCAACTAGCGGCCCATACTTTTTTGAGAAAATCATGTGAGCGATCTGGCCAATTGAATTTGCTAGTTCCGTACGTGCTTCATCTAAAGTTGGTTCTGGCCGCGCCGAGGTTCCAGAAAAATTGAGAGTTACGGCACGTTCAGATTTCATCCGATTAATCGATTCGGTAAGTTGCCCTTGATCTTCGTAATCAGACATGGACACAGTCTCCCATCCTGATACCGTTGGGCGCTATGGCAACGAAATTCCAGCGCTTTCCTACTCGTACTGTTGCCCTACTTACAGTATTTCTTTCGCTGGGATTGAGTTTACTCGTTCCTGACTCTGCCCAAGCACTTGTTAAAGTTAGGCCAGCAACTCATTGGGGAAATATTTATGCTGGTCCAGCAACCTTAGCTAAGCAAAGTTCACCGGCCAAAGTTGTCAATCTAGAATCAAAATCTAAATTTATCGTTAAGTACAATAACTTTCCAGAGTGGACCAAAACCCAAGTTCAAGCATCGATTGATGTTTGGGCGGCCAACTTTGAATCAAAAGTTCCAATTCATATCGAAGCAACATGGGGAAGATCTTCTTCTTTTAGCGTTTTGGGAAGCGCCCGTCCAGGAAGTTATTTTTCAAATTTCACTGGTGCACCAGATGCCAGTCTTTGGTATCCATCAGCGCTAGCGAATGCCTTGGCTGGCAAAGATCTTGATGGTGATAATCCGGAGATGATAATTAATGTTAATTCACTTGCCACTTGGTATCGCGGTGGTGGATCTGGTCCAAGTCGAAGTGAATACGATTTGCAGTCAGTTATCTTGCACGAAATGGCACATGGCTTAGGTTTTCTCTCCACCGATAGCTACGACAGTTTTCTTGGTTACGGATCAATTGATCAACCAACTGCTTACGATGCCTACGTTCAAACTATTGACGGCCGTCGACTCTCAGATTTACCATCTCCCTCACTTGAACTTGGAGAAGCGCTCACTTCTAGATTAGTTTGGGCTGGTCCACTTGGAATTGCTGCTAACTTAGGAATCAAACCGCTGCTTTACACCCCGAAAATTTATGAAGAAGGTTCCTCTGTTAGCCATTTAGACGAAGCCACTTTTCCCAGCGCCGGACGTGACGCTATGATGTCACCGAATTTAGATGCTGGCGAAATTTTTCATGATCCCGGTCCACTTCTTCTAGCGATGATGCAAGATTTACGGAATAAACCTCCCGTAGGAATCGCAGTTGGAATCCCGCAAATTGTTCGAAACGCACAGGCAATCGTTAGCGATTCGGCTGCGATAATTCGCTTTGATCCACCAGCAAACGCACGTGCTGCACAAATAACTAGTTACACCGTAAAAAATGTTAAAACGGGCCAAGAGAAAAGTTTTATAAAGAGTCCCGCTGTTTTTGGGGGGCTAAAGAATGGAACTAGTTACTCATTTACGGTAACTGCATCTAACTCAATTGGTACTTCAGAGCCAGTTACATCTAATTCAATTGTTCCGCAATCTGGATGGAAGAGTTCAGTAATCGATCCAGCTGCAAATGTAGCAAATCTAACTACTACTGTTTTTAACACCAATCCTGCAATCATCTATCAGGATACAAATAATGGATCCTTAAAAGTTGCACTCTGGAACGGTAAAATTTGGAGCAGGTTGACCGTCGATGGCCGCGGTGGCTCAGCAGGCCGAACTAGAAATGCGATTTCAGGCGACGTCTCGGTATGTGTTAGCGGATTTGGTAAAACTCAAACCATGCATATCTTTTATGCCGATAAGGTAGATAAAGATTTAAGACATGCTACTTACGATGGCAAGGGGTTTAAGTACGAAATTGTTGATGGAAATGGGTCCGCGGTTAACTCTTATGAAGATCCAATTCGGGTGCGAACCGCTAGCGATGTAAGTGTTTCTAGTGCCTGTGCGGCGACTATTTCAGGAGTCCAAGTATTTTATCGAGATGAATCACAAGGAATTCTTCTTGGTGCGGTCAAGGCAAGAGGAATAACCGATTGGCAATATGAACTTGTTGACGGTGATCGTAAAACTGATAACCGCACAACAGGTGATGTTGGATTTCACTTAGACGCACTTTTTGACGGAAAAGAAACAATCGTTCTTTACGATTCAATTTTAACTATCAATACTCGTAAAGAGGCAACGTCAGGTGCAATAAGAATTGCCAAAAGAGTTGGAGTTAACGCATCTAGTTGGCGTTATCAAACTCTGGATTCCTCAACTGCTACTAGCGCGGTAGTCGGTTATGACGTCTCGCTACATAAGGGGGCTCGTGGGATATTAGCGAGTTGGTTTACTGCATCGCTTCTAACCTTGCCCAAGCCAGAAGCGATCCGATGGGTTTATTTATCTAAGCCCACGGAAATTATCTCTCTCCAAACTCTAGGTTATGGAACACCATCTAAATTTTTAAGTTCAGATGGAGTAAATACTGTATTTAATTGTCAAGAGAGGCTCTGCGCAGTTGATATTTCAAAGGAAAAAATTTCTCTTATATCGACTTATCAAAACGCTGAAGGAATTGATTCTGCGTTTATCGTATTAAATAAAATTCGCCTACTTATCGCAGGAATTGATAATCAACTTATTTCACTGCGCCAACTTTAAAAATCGAACTTTCAGTTAATAGAAATAGTCCACCAGCTTGCGAATATCCCATAGATTTTATTTGGGTGAGCTCAGCCGCACTAAATGCGCTAATTAGGATTCCTTTGCTATCGAATTGAAGTACAAGACTTTGGCCATTAACTGATTCCCACTTTGCAACACTAGTAATTACTCCAGTTGGCTCTAGCCCAACATAAAAAGAATTATTTGGTCCATTTGATGAATTTGTGAAGCCTGTGGATGCGATTCTTTTCGTCCAAGTTGGTGCAAAGTTGCTTGAAAATTTAGTGATCGCACTCTCTACAGAGCCACCTGACTTCACCACTCCAGTTAATAGAAGATTGGGAGTTGTACCAGTCCAATCTCGAACCGCCTTCACTGCAGAACTTCTTACAACTGAAGTCAACGAGCCATTTTTAGCAATTTTTATCATTACTCCGTCAACTCGACCTTGTAACTTCTTACCCAGAAGTGTTTCTGAACTTGAACCAAAAACGCTCATTGATCCGTCGTTATTTCGAACTATGGAATTTAGCTTAGTTTTTGAGCTTCCAATCTTAAATTCTTTGCCAAATACACCATCTGATCCAACGCTAATCACAAAACTTCCTGACTCTCTCGATCCTAAAATTGAGATCCCACTTGAGCTAACCGCAATAGCTTTTATTTCCGCTACTTGAACTGCAGGCAAAATATGAGTCTTTTGAACTTCCCCCATTGGAGAAATCTGCCAGAGCGTTAAATTATTCAAATCAGATCTAGTTGGTACTGCATTTTCTACCACCACACCATCGGGGTTAATCACTTTCGATGAGGCGGTAGCACTCTCAGGTAAACGCATATTTGATGAGTAACCGGCAATCCAGAGATTGCCTTGCGCGTCGGCGCTGGAGGCTAAACCAACTTCATCGCTTCCTCCATCAACCACCTTGACCCATAGGGGATTGTCGAGAAAATCACGAGCAGTTAACTCAATATCTGCAGTAACTTGATTTACATTCTTAAGGGTTAAAACAGAGGTGTTTGTTACGGACATTAACTCGGTTCCGAGTGAGTCGCTAAATTTATTTAGACTCTTTAGTGGAACTGGCTTAATTGCAGCTTCGGAAGTTAAAGGCTGAAGAAGGATCGCAACGAGACCCACCCAAATTGTTTTTTTAAGCAAGTTCTTTTGAACGATCATGGGCAGCTTTCATCGCCTGCGCGACAACTTCCGATAGGTGGGATTCATCAAATGAATTTAAGGCAGCAAATGTGGTTCCGTTAGGGCTTGTAACTTTTTCTCTAAGTTCAGTTGGTGAATCATCAGATTGATCCAGTAACTTGGCAGAACCAACAATTGTCTGAATAGTTAACGTCATTGCATCCGCTCGCGAGAGCCCAAGTGCAACTGCCCCATCAACCATCGCCTCTACAAATCTAAAGAAATATGCAGGTCCTGATCCACTTGTGGCAGTAACTGCGTCTTGTAAGTCCTCATCTACTTCAATAACCTTTCCAACCGCGCCTAGGAAACCCAGAGCAAAATCTCGCTCTTCTTTAGTCACTAAATCAGAGCATGAGATAGCAGACATTCCTGCACCAACTAGCGTAGGCGTATTTGGCATAACGCGGATCACTGGGTTGGCGCTCATTTCAATCTGATCAGCGATAAAACTAATCTTTTTTCCCGCGACAAAAGATATAACTAAGGAGCCCTTGCGGATGGTTTCTTTAATTTCTTGCAGTACCGCCTCTAAATCCTGAGGCTTTACGACCAATAGAACAATATCTGCTTGCGCGACGTTCTTGCTCAATTCTGCATTTGCAACTTTATATCGGTCAAATAATTCAGAAGCTCGTTCATTTCGTTTTTCAGAGATAGTTATTGAAGTTGGCATAATTTTATAAGTGATCAAGGCAGAGATGAGTGCCTCGCCCATAACGCCGGCGCCAATGACGGCGATCTGCCTATCTGAATTAGCCATAGCGAAAGAGTACGCGTAGGCTCTGCACCTATGTCAGAAATTAAGCCAGGTTTCGCACGCGATTGGGTTGAATTTATAGACCCCAATGATGCCGAAGAAATCTTCAAATGTGATCTAACTTGGCTCACATCATTCTGGACCTGTATTTACGGAGACGGCTGCCAAGGTGTCTTTAAAGACCGACCAAATGCAGGTTGTTGTACAGAAGGTGCGATGTACTCGGATGAAGATGATGAAGAGCGCGTACGTAAAGCGGCTGCTGATTTAACTCCTGAGATGTGGCAATTTTTTGAGCAAGCCCGACCTAAGAAGCCAAATGGTCATTTGCGAATTACTGATCTCGATGAAGATAAAGAGCGTAAAACTAGAACTATTGATGATGGATGTATTTTCTTAAATCGTAAAGGCTACGAAGCACCTGGATTTACTGGAAATTTTGGATGCGTTCTGCATCACTTAGCGCAAAAAGAGAATCGCCACTTCGTAGATACAAAACCTGATGTTTGCTGGCAGTTGCCATTACGTCGTAGTTTTGAGACTCGTGAAGTTGGCGAACGCGAATATTCAGTAACAGTTATTGGTGAATACGAAAGACTTGCTTGGGGCGATGGTGGAGATGATTTTGATTGGTACTGCACCAGCAATACTGATGCGCATGTTGGAAGCGAACCGGTTTACATTTCCAATCGCACTGAACTTCAAGCGCTAATGGGTGTAGAGGCATATGCAGTTCTCGCCAAACTTTGCGATAAGCGTGTTCAAGGAATCAGAGATGCACAAGCGCGTTCACTTCCACTCTTTGTAATTCAACACCCAGCCACAATCGCTGCTGGGAAGTAATCGGCGCTACGCCCTAGAGTTAGCGCATGGCCAAAGTCGAGAAAGACCCATTCCGCTGCGCTGAATGCGGCTGGACCTCCCAAAAGTGGGTTGGCCGCTGTGGTGAATGCCAAGCATGGGGAAGCGTCGAAGAAATTGCCGCCCCAAAAAAACTCTCTCTTGTTCCAGGCCGAGTTACACACGCCGCGCTACCAATTGGCGATGTTGATCTTTCAGCCGCTCGCGCGCGAGCAACTGGTGTCTCTGAATTAGATCGAGTTCTTGGTGGTGGACTAGTTCCGGGAGCAGCAATTTTATTAGCTGGTGAACCAGGAGTCGGAAAATCAACTTTACTTTTATCGGTTGCTGCACAAAGCGCTGCGCGAGGAATCCCTGCGCTTTATATAAGTGGTGAAGAATCAGCATCACAGGTTCGTCTAAGAGCAGAGCGTATTAACGCAGTTGATCCACAATTATTCTTAGCATCTGAAACTGATCTCGGGGCAGTAATTTCTCATATTGATGAAGTTAAACCAGATCTGGTAATTATCGATAGCGTTCAAACTATTGGGTCAGCCACCGCAGATGGAACTCCGGGTGGAGTAACACAAGTCCGTGAAGTTGCTGGTGCTTTAATTCGTATCTGTAAGGATCGCGATATAACTTTATTACTTGTTGGACATGTAACTAAAGATGGGTCGATAGCCGGTCCACGATTGCTTGAACACATTGTTGATGTAGTTCTCCAATTTGAAGGTGAAAGACATTCGCGACTGCGGTTAATCCGCGCGATAAAAAATCGTTTTGGGGCATCTGATGAAGTTGGTTGCTTTGATTTAAGTGATGTTGGAATCGAAAGCGTCTTAGACCCAACCGGATTATTTACTTCACGACATACCGAACCAGTCCCAGGTACTTGTGTAACTGTAACTTTGGAGGGTCGTAGACCGCTTCTTGCCGAAATTCAAGCGCTCGTAAGTCAAGGCCGAGATAACGACTTTGGAAATGCCAGACGAGTCACTAGCGGCCTCGACTCAGCACGTACATCTATGACTCTGGCGGTACTGGAACTTCGTGCCAATGTTCGCGTAGGTGGTCGCGATGTCTATGCGGCAACTGTTGGCGGTATGAAAATGTCTGAACCTGCCGCCGATTTAGCGTTAGCGCTTGCGGTTGCATCAGCAGCGAAAGGTTTAGCATTACCTGCAGATTTAGTTGCAATCGGTGAAGTTGGTTTGGCGGGAGAAATTAGAAAAGTTAGTGGAGTCTCGCGCCGATTGGCAGAGGCATACCGCCTTGGATTTAAACGTGCGCTAGTTCCAACTGGAAGTGATACAAAAATCGATGGTATGGAAATTGTGGAAGTCGCCCGACTTGACCAAGCTTTAATTCGTGTAAAGATCAACACATGAGCCAAATCGCAACTCTCGTAAAATTACTTGGCCCAAACGCGGCGCTAATCACAGATCCAGATATAACTATTTCTTATTCACGCGATCAGGCACCATTTGCTGAATCAGCAACTCCACTGGCCGTACTTTTGGCCAAAAGTGCAGAAGAAATTTCAATTGCTCTTAAATTTGCCAATGAAAATTTAATTCCAGTAGTTACGCGGGGCGCTGGAAGTGGTCTCTCGGGTGGAGCAAATGCCACCGAAGGCGCACTAATAATTTCTACGGAAAAGATGAACCAAATTCTAGAAATTGATCCGGCCAATCAAATTGCCAGAGTTCAAGCCGGTGTTATAAATCTTGATTTAGATACAGCTGCGAAAGCACACGGATTGGCCTACCTTCCTGATCCAGCAAGCCGCGATTGGTCCACTCTTGGCGGCAACGCTGCAACAAATGCCGGTGGAATGTGCTGTGTTAAGTACGGAGTTACATCAGCTCACGTTCGTGCGCTTCAGGTAGTTCTTGCGAGTGGTGAAATTATTGAGTTAGGTAAAGCCACTAAAAAATCAGTTTCTACTCTTGATTTAACGCGACTCTTGATTGGCTCTGAAGGAACACTTGGAATTATTACTGAGTTAACTCTGAACTTAGAGATTCGACCAGCTCCCCCAGCAACTTTGATCGCCACATTCCCAACCGTCACTAATGCAGCGGCTGCAGCGGCTGCATTACTTAAATATCGACCATCAATGTTAGAGATTGTTGATCAAACAACTTTAAAGGCCGTTCAAGCATGGCATCCGTTGGGATTTGAAGTAGCGGGAAGCGTGCTTTTGATGCAACTCGATGAGAACCACTCACTCTGCGAAGCAGCCCTTGAAACATGCAAAGAATTTAATTTAATTGATGGTGTTTACTCGGATGATCCAGCGGATGCGGCAGATTTAATTCGAGTTCGGAAATTGGCATATCCGGCGCTTGAAAGATTGGGTGCAACGTTACTGGATGATGTTGCCCTACCAATTACTAAGATTGCCGAATTTGTAGAACAAGTTGAGGCGCTTAGCGTTGAAAGTGATTTAATGATTGGAATTTTTGGTCACGCCGGTGATGGAAATATGCATCCAACAATTGTTCATGATCATGGTGATCAATCTGCAGCGCTACGTGCACAAACGGCATTTGCACGAATCGTTGAAATTGCACAATCACTTGGCGGCACTGCAAGCGGTGAACACGGAATTGGCTCTATTAAAGCCAGCTTTGTTAAAAATGAAATTTCACCAACTGTTGCAGCGCTACAGCGTCAGATCAAAGCAGTATTTGATCCAAAGAACATTCTTAACCCAGGAAAGAAACTTCCTTAAGTTAATTTGCGGTAGTTGTTAGATCCTCTGGTGAGTCAGGCATAGCAGTCTTGGTTGTTCCGGTAAATGTGAAGGTTGCTTCAGCATCTACTCCTTCAACATCGACAACGATGATTTCCCCGGCTTTTAATTCACCAAAAAGAATTCGCTCTGAAAGTGGATCTTCGATTTCCCGTTGAACTGCGCGACGCAACGGACGCGCACCGAGCAGCGGATCGTAACCACGCTCAGCAAGCAAATCTTTCGCCGCCTGCGTAAGTTCAATTCCCATATCTTTTGCCTTCAAGCGATCATCTAAGTTGGCCAGCATCAGATCTACGATCTGAATAATCTGTTCCTTAGTTAACTGATGGAAAACAACTACATCATCAATACGGTTTAAGAACTCTGGGCGGAAGTGGCTCTTAAGTTCTTCTTGAACTTTGCCCTTCATACGATCGTAATTAGTTAGATCATCACCACTGTTAGCAAAGCCGAGTCCGAGGCTCTTTGAGATATCTCGAGTACCAAGGTTGGTGGTCATGATGATTACTGTATTTTTAAAATCAACAGTTCGTCCTTGAGAATCGGTGAGACGTCCATCTTCTAGAACCTGAAGAAGTGTGTTGAAGATATCTGGGTGCGCTTTTTCAATTTCATCGAAGAGCACAACTGAGAATGGGCGACGACGAACCTTTTCAGTTAACTGTCCACCTTCGTCATAACCAACATATCCGGGAGGCGCACCAAATAAACGGGAGGCGGTATGGCGCTCTGAATATTCAGACATATCAAGTTGAATTAAAGCGGTTTCATCACCAAATAAGAATGAGGCAAGTGTTCGCGAAAGTTCAGTTTTACCAACACCAGAAGGGCCAGCAAAAATAAATGAACCACCCGGACGCTTTGGATCTTTTAGGCCGGCACGAGTACGACGAATTGCTTTTGAAAGCGCTTTGATCGCTTGGTCTTGACCGATAACTCGACGATGAAGTTCATCTTCCATACGAAGCAATCGGGCGGTCTCTTCTTCAGTTAACTTAAAGACCGGAATACCAGTCGAGGCTGATAAGACTTGAGCAATTAATTCTTCATCAACTTCAGTTACTTTATCGAGGTCAGTGGCTTTCCAATTCTTCTCTGCTTCAGATTTTTCTGCGATTAAAGTCTTTTCTTTATCGCGGAACGCTGCTGCACCTTCAAAGTCTTGACCATCAATCGCTGATTCTTTTGCTTTACGCGCTTCAGCTATTTTGTCATCGAACTCACGAAGTTCAGCTGGCGCAGTCATTCGCTTGATACGTAAACGAGAACCGGCTTCGTCGATTAAATCAATTGCTTTATCTGGCAAGAAGCGATCTGAGATATATCGATCTGCCATATTTGCTGCCGCCGCTAGCGCGCCATCTGTAATTGAAACACGGTGGTGGGTTTCGTAACGATCGCGAAGTCCTTTAAGAATTTCAATTGTCTGAGCGACAGTTGGCTCTTTTACTTGAATTGGCTGGAAACGTCGCTCTAGCGCTGCATCTTTTTCAACATGCTTACGGTACTCTTCAAGAGTTGTGGCGCCAATTGTCTGAAGTTCACCACGTGCCAACATCGGCTTTAAAATACTGGCTGCATCAATTGCACCTTCTGCAGCTCCAGCACCTACTAGTGTGTGGATTTCATCAATGAACAAAATAATATCGCCACGAGTTTTGATTTCTTTCAAAACTTTCTTTAGGCGCTCTTCAAAATCACCACGGTAGCGACTACCGGCAACTAGGGCACCAAGATCAAGTGAATAGACCTGCTTATCTTTAAGAGTTTCTGGAACATCATTCTTAAAAATTGCTTGCGCAAGTCCTTCAACGACTGCAGTTTTACCAACGCCAGGCTCACCAATTAATACTGGGTTATTTTTTGTACGACGTGAAAGCACCTGCATGACACGTTCAATTTCAGTTTCGCGACCAATTACTGGATCAAGTTTTCCTTCACGCGCAGCCTGAGTTAAGTTGCGGCCAAATTGATCAAGTACGAGTGAAGTCGATGGAGTTCCTTCTGTAGGTCCACCAGATGTTGCAGTCTCTTTACCTTGATATCCAGATAAGAGTTGAATAACTTGTTGGCGTACACGATTTAAATCAGCGCCCAGCTTTACGAGAACTTGGGCAGCAACGCCTTCGCCTTCGCGGATTAAGCCAAGCAAAATATGTTCGGTACCAATGTAATTGTGACCAAGTTGTAGCGCTTCGCGGAGAGAAAGTTCAAGAACTTTCTTCGCACGTGGAGTAAATGGAATATGTCCACTTGGGGCTTGTTGACCTTGTCCAATAATTTCTTCAACTTGGGCGCGCACGCCTTCTAATGAAATCCCAAGCGCTTCCAGACCTTTAGCTGCGACGCCTTCACCTTCATGAATCAATCCAAGGAGGATGTGCTCTGTACCAATGTAGTTGTGATTAAGCATGCGAGCTTCTTCTTGAGCCAGAACAACAACGCGTCGGGCTCGATCGGTAAAGCGCTCAAACATTGGCAATCTCCTCTATATAAATGGCGGTCGAACCACTTCTTTGACTGCCTCTAAGCCTATAACCCTAGGCAAGGATGGCGCGAGGTGAATCTCTTATGGGAAGTAGAACCCCAGATTTAGGGTCGTTATTCCTCGAAAAATCTAGCGCTGGGGTGCGGAGAGGGTGAGCAGCATTCGGGTATTTCCTAGCGTATTAGGTTTAGCCGCTTCCAAATCCAAGAATTCTGCGACACCAGCATCGTATGACCGCAGCAGCTCTTGATAGACATCAGGAGCAACGGGGGTACCTTGAATTTCTATAAATCCATGCTTTCCAAAAAATTCAGTCTGAAAAGTTAAACAGAAAATTCTTTCCACGCCAACTTCGGTAGCTCTTTCAATAATCCGTTGCAAAATTTGGTGGCCAACACCTTTTTTTATAAAACTTTTCTCAACCGCAAGAGTTCGAACTTCAGCAAGATCATCCCAAAGTACATGCAGGGCACCACAACCAATAATTTTTCCATCTACTTCAGCGATAGTAAATTCCTGAACACTTTCATAAAGTGTGACTGTCTCTTTCGAAAGCATCTGGCCCGGTGCAGCGTATGAATCAACTAGTTCACGAATTACTTTTACATCGCTTGTGCGAGCGGGTCTAATTGTTACCATTTTAATCTGTTTCAGGTTTAACCAGTGGGAATAAAATAGTTTCACGAATTCCAAGCCCGGTCAGTGCCATCAGTAATCGATCTAAGCCCATTCCCATTCCACCAGTTGGTGGCATAGCAAATTCCATTGCGCGTAAGAAATCTTCATCTACCTGCATCGCCTCTAAATCGCCTTTTGCGCCAAGTGTTGCTTGCTCGATTAAACGCTCACGTTGAATAACTGGATCAATCAATTCTGAGTAACCAGTTGCTAATTCAAATCCATCAACATAGAGATCCCATTTTTCAGCAACTCCGGGAAGATCGCGATGTGCGCGAACCAATGGTGATGTATCTACTGGAAATCCCATTACAAATGTTGGCTCAATTAATTGATCTTTAGCCACATGCTCAAATATTTCTTCAGCCAGTTTTCCAGTAATCCACTTTGGATCTATTTTCATGCCTAATTTCGTAGCAATTCGCTTAAAATCATCAATCTGTGTGAGTGCAGTGACAGATTCTCCAACACCTTGCGTGATAGCTTCATAGAGAGAAATTTCTTTCCAATTTCCACCGAGATCTGCTTGTCGACCATCATGATGAGTAACAACATGTGAACCCGAAACCGCTAACGCAGCGTTCTGAATAAGTGTTTTAGTTAAATCTGCAATTGAGCGCCAATCTCCATAAGCCTGATAACTCTCAATCATCGCGAACTCTGGAGAGTGCGATGAGTCTGCACCTTCGTTACGGAAATTTCTATTTATTTCAAAGACCCGTTCCAAGCCACCAACTACGCAGCGCTTTAGGAAAAGCTCTGGCGCAATACGTAAAAACAGTTCCATATCGTAAGCATTTGAGAAAGATTTAAATGGTCGGGCAGCTGCTCCACCATGCATTACTTGCAACATAGGAGTTTCAACTTCAATGAAATTCTCTTGGTGGAATGTCTCACGAAGAGAACGCATAACAGCTGGGCGTAACCTGGCATTCGAACGCGCTTCTGGTCGCACGATTAAATCCACGTAACGCATACGAACGCGGGTTTCTTCAGACATTGGCTTGTGATCATTTGGCAGCGGGCGAAGTGACTTAGCCGCTATAGCAAATGAATTAGCTAAAATAGAAAGTTCACCGCGCTTGGAAGTAATGATTTCGCCAGTAACGCTAACAATATCTCCAAGGTCAATATCACTTTTCCAAGAATCAAGAGTTTCTTGTCCTACTTTGTCCAGCGAAAGCATTGCTTGCAACTCTGTGCCATCGCCTTCACGCAACGTTGCAAAACAAAGTTTTCCAGTATCGCGTTTGAAAATAATACGGCCAGTCAAACTTTGAATGTCACCAGTTACCGAATCAGTTTCTAATTCAGAATACCTACTGCGGATTTCACTAAGTGATGATGTGCGCGCTACAGCAACTGGATAAGGCTCAATTCCACGTTCAATTAACCCAGCGCGCTTTTCGCGACGGATCCGCAATTGTTCAGGAAGATCGTCCTCAATCGGAGATTGTGGTTCGTTGCTCATAATGAAGAGAGTCTACCGACTAGATATTTCGCTCGTGGATAAGGCGCAACCCGATTAAAGTGAGATCAGGCTCATGCTCATCAATAGTTTGTGAAACTCCAATAATTAATGGAGCAAGTCCACCAGTTGCAATAACGGTTGGAGCCTCATCATAACTCTCTGCTAATTCAGCGGTAATGCGCTCGACTAGGCCATCTACTTGCCCAGCAAATCCAAAGATAGTTCCGGACTGTAAAGCCTCAACCGTATTTTTACCGATAACATTTTTCGGACGAATTAATTCAACTTTGCGTAACTGCGCCGCTCTAACAGAGAGTGCGTCAACGGAAATTTCAATTCCGGGTGCAAGTGCGCCTCCCAGAAATTCACCCTTGGGGGAAACAACATCTAGATTTGTTGAGGTTCCAAAATCAACAACGATTGCTGGCCCACCATACAAAGTATGTGCTGCCAGAGTGTTTACGATGCGATCTGCGCCAATCTCTTTTGGGTTATCAACTAAAAGTGGTACTCCCGTTTTAGTTCCGGGTTCCACAATTGTGGTTGGTACATGAGAAAAATAAGTTGTCATCATGGTTCGAAGCTCACGCAAGGTTGCTGGAACCGTCGAACAGATGGAGAGACCAGTCACTTCGAATCCCGAAACGAGAGCGCTGAATTGCAACCACAACTCATCTGAGGTGGTTCGCGGATCTGTTTTAACTCGCCATGACCTCACTAGTTTTTCGCCATCAAAAATTCCTAAAACAGTGTTGGTATTTCCGACATCAACGGTTAGTAACATAATTACTCCACTCTCAGATCTAGGCCGATATCAAAAACTGGAGCCGAATGCGTAAGCGCACCAATCGCCATGAAATCCACACCACTTTCAGCGTAAGCACAAGCATTTTCTAGAGTTATCCCTCCGGATGCTTCGAGCTTGCAACGTCCCTTAACGAATTCAACTGCCTCTTTACATTGTGCAGGAGTCATATTGTCGAGCAGCACCAAATCTGGATTCTGCGAAAGAACTTCGGCTAACTGTTCCAAAGTATCAACTTCGATTTCTATTTCTGATTTGGGATAGAGGCTTCTAACTTTTTCAAATGCTGCAACAACTCCACCTGCCGCGACAATGTGATTATCTTTTATTAAAGCAGCGTCACTCAAAGTAAGACGGTGATTAGTTCCGCCGCCCATGCGTACAGCTGCTTTCTCCTGCAATCGCATCCCTGGTGTTGTTTTTCGGGTATCTCGGATTTGGCACTTCGTTCCTGAAATGGCTTGTACCCAAGTATTTGTTAGCGTTGCCACACCACTTAAATGCCCAAAAAAGTTAAGTGCCGTTCTCTCTGCAAGAAGAATCTTTCTAGTATTGCCAGTTACTGTAATTAATAGATCATTTGCTTTTACTTTATCTCCATCTGCTTTAAGCAGCACAATTTCATTCAAACCTACTTCACGTAGAACTGCTTCAGCTACTTTGATTCCTGCAATAACTCCATCTTTACGAGCTACAAAGTCACCCGTAGATATAGCGCTCTCTGAAATTGTTGCAGTGGAAGTAATGTCCTCTCCACCTGCCAAGTCTTCAGCTAACGCCGATTTTATTAATTCAAAATCATTAGGCTCTAGATTCATCACTGACCCACTTCTTGATAGGTGGTACTGGAATTGCCACGCACATCCATCTCTTGCACGATTCTTTTACGCCACTTTGGATCTGTTTTTGGAAAATCTTCTCGCCAATGTGAGCCACGTGTTTCTTGACGGATTAGTGCCGATTTTAAAATTGCTTGCGCCAATTGAAAAAGATTTGTAGTTTCCCAAGCTTCGACACAGGGAATATTGCTTGTGCGATCTTGGATACGTGTTAAATCTGAACTTGTTTGTAAAAGTGAATCGGAAGATCTCAATACGCCAGCGCCACGACTCATACTTAACTGCAATTCGATTCGGACTGCGGGATCTAACAGGAATGTAGCTGACGAATTCTCAACTGGTATTCCTTGCGCTAAAGAACTCTGGGCAATGTCAGCAGCAATTCGCGCACTAAATACTAAACCTTCGAGCAGTGAATTTGATGCGAGACGATTTGCACCGTGTACCCCAGAACAAGCGGTTTCACCACAGGCATAAAGACCGGTCACACTAGTTTTTCCATTTAGATCTACTCGAACTCCACCTGATGCATAGTGAGAAGCGGGTGCAACGGGAATTAAATCCTTTGTGGGATTTATATTATTTGCAATACAAGATGCGTAGATTGTTGGAAAGCGAGTTTCAAATCCTTCTAAATGCCGAACATCTAGCCAGACATGATTGGCGCCACTTTTGTTCATGCTTCGCATTGAAGCAATCGCAACCACATCTCGAGGTGCTAACTCTGCTAATGCATGTTCTGCAACCATGTAGCGTTCGCCGTTCTCGTCCAGCAAGAATGCACCTTCGCCTCTTACGGCCTCACTAATTAGTGGTTGCTGACCCTGCGAGTCATCTCCCAACCAAAGTACGGTTGGATGAAATTGTATAAATTCAACATCAGAAACTTTTGCCCCTACGCGCAGCGCCAAAGCGACTCCATCACCAGTAGAGACAGAAGGATTTGTGGTCTGCGCGAAAACTTGTCCTAAGCCACCAGTTGCAAGCACAACTGCTTTGCCGAGTGCGCGACCAACTCCATCACGACTTCCAGCGCCGATCACGTGGAGAGTCACACCACAAACCGCACCTGTTGCATCTTTAATCGCATCTAAGACCAATGCATGTTCAACTAATTCAATTCCGGGATCAGCATTTACTGCGGCAATAAGTGCACGTTCAACTTCCGCTCCAGTTGCATCACCACCTGCATGCAAAATGCGATTACGTAAATGACCGCCTTCACGAGTTAAAGAAATCTCTCCACTATCTTCGGTATCAAATATTGCACCACGTTCAATTAACTTACGGACCGCTTCCGGGCCTTCTGTCACGAGAACTCGGACTGCGGCTTCATCACATAAATCCGCACCCGCAACAAGTGTGTCTTTCAAGTGTTGATCTGGCGTATCACCGGGACCGAGCGCTGCGGCTATTCCACCTTGCGCCCACTTTGTGGAACCTTCATCGACTCGAGATTTAGTAACGATTAATACAGATAATCCATGCGTGCGTGCTTGCAGCGCAGTGGTTAGCCCTGCAATTCCAGAACCAACAACGATCACATCTGCGTGTGCGGTCCAGCCAGGTGCTGGCGCTAATAGTTTCAACGTGTGCCTACAAAGTTCATCTGCATATTGTCGAGCAAACGGACCCCATTTAGCCAACCGGAAATGATTGCCCGCGGGCACTTAGTCTCTTCGGTGGCTAATGAAAAATCTTCTTCATCGATTATCTCTGCGTAATCTAAATTAAATGAGCTTTTGCTCCTTCCGACACTTTTTAAAGCAGTGCGAGCAGAGGAGATATCTGGAGCTGCCTTAGCCTCTAAGAGGGCACGATATAAAACCAGCGCTTCAACTCGCGACTGGTCATCAAGACCAACATTGCGAGAAGAGAGTGCCAATCCATCACTTTCTCTAATTGTCGGTGCTCCAATAATTTTTATTTCACCAGCCATCTTTCTAATCAAAGTTAGCTGTTGGAAGTCTTTCTCTCCAAATATTGCTGACTTGGGCCGCGCTAATTCAAAAAGGCGAGCAACGACCGTAACAACTCCATCAAAATGGCCCGTACGAGATTTTCCCTCATAAATATCACCCAGCGTTCCTGCATATAATTTTTGAAAATTATCAGGATAAATCTCATCAAAGTGTGGCAACCATAAATGTGTCACACCCGATTCAGCAGCGAGATCGATATCACGATCTGGGGTGCGCGGATACTTTGCTAAATCTTCAGAACTCTCAAACTGTCTCGGATTTACAAAAATACTAGCGACCACAAAGTCAGAATTAGTTCTTGCTAATTTAAATAGCGAAGCATGTCCAGTGTGTAGCGCACCCATCGTAGGAACAAATACGCAGCCGCTATCAAACTCACTGGCTCTAGTTACTATTTTCATACTTTCGTGGCTCCAGTCCTTTCAGGTACCGGGCGGTGATAATTACAAGTTTAAGGCTTTAACTCAATTGCTCCAAAAGTTCAGAAATCTTGCCGTGCGTGAGGAGAATCGCGTCTGGCTCAATTGAGTGCCAAGGCTCTAGAACAAATAGCCTTTCATGCGCTCTCGGATGTGGAAGTTCTAACTCCTGCGCGCTGCTTAAAAGATTTCCGTACTGAATCAGATCCAGATCAATAGTTCGTGGACCCCATCTTTCGGTTCGTTCGCGACCCAAGACTTTTTCAATTCCGTGCAAAAGAGCCAACAAATCTAAAGCTGGTAGATCGCTTTCAATTAAACAAACCGCATTTAAATAATTTGGTTGTTCGATATCACTTACTGGCGCAGTTTCAATATATGCCGAGACCGCTATGACTTCGGTTGATTCACGTAAAAGTGAAATTGCTAAATCCATCTGTTCTATTGGATTACCAAGATTGGCACCGAGAGCGATTACAGCCTTCATCTTGAGATTGTGACTGAAATATCAGAAACTTGAGCTAATACTGGTGCGTGTGGTTTATGAACAGTTACAGATGTAAGTAAAACTTGAGGATATTCAGATTTAATTCGCTCAGCAATGCGTCCTGCTAGTTTCTCAATAAGCGAAACTGTTTCACCAGCAATTTCAGCAATAACTAAATCTGTGATTTCAGCATAATTTACAGTGTCACTTACATCATCTGATTCACTTGCTTTAGTTAAATCTAAGAAAAGTTCAATATCAACAAAAAAATCTTGACCTGTAACATTTTCAGACTTCAAAACACCATGATAGCCAAATGATTTGATACCTTTTATGAATATAGAATCAGACATTTTTCTCTATGACTTCCTTGTGTGGCTTCACACTATGAACCCTAACTGCCCAGATATTTTTATCAAGTAGTGATCGAGTCAAGGCAACCGAAGCCTCTTCGCGATCATCTGGAGAATCTCCCCCAAGAAAACGTTTGCGTGAGCCACCAACAAGTACTGGATAGCCCAAATTCGTGAATTCATCGATACGGCGAATAATTTCCCAGTTCGCATCCGCATCTTTAGAAAAACCTAGACCCGGATCAATTATGAGATTGTTACAAGCGATTCCCGCGCTTAGCGCGGAACCAATCTGAATCGCCATTTCAGCAATCACTTCAGTGACTACATCTTTATAAACCGCCTGTGCATTCATATCTTTTGAGTGACCCCGCCAATGCATCAAAATGTACGGGCAACCCATTTCGGCAACGCTTTCGTGCATCAGGTCATCTGCTTGTCCACCACTTACATCATTAACGATGCTCGCTCCTGCTTCTATAGCAAAGATGGCAGTTTCAGCGCGCATAGTGTCAATGCTGATCGGAATTCCAGTTTGCGAAAGTTTTTGAATAACCGGAATCACTCGGGACTGTTCTTCAGCCGCTGAAACTCTTTCTGCACCCGGTCTAGTTGATTCACCACCAATATCAATGATGTCAACGCCTTCGGCGATCATTTCTAAGCCCCGATCAACGGCTTTAGCAAAAGTATCGTGTCGACCTCCATCAGCAAATGAATCTGGAGTGACATTTAAAATTCCCATTACTTTCATAGACACCAACTAATTCAAATTAACGATTAGTGATCAAACTAATTGCCTCTGCACGTGTTGCTGGATCACGTAGTACTCCACGAACTGCACTGGTGGTCGTACGTGCTTTTGATTTACGAACTCCACGCATTGACATACATAAATGTTCGCAATCAATAATTACGATTACGCCCATTGGGTTAAGAATATTCACCATTGCATCAGCGATCTGTGTCGTTAATCTTTCTTGCACTTGCGGACGACGTGCAAATAAATCTACGAGACGAGCAACTTTCGATAAACCTGTAATTTTTCCACTTGGTATGTAGCCAACATGTGCCACGCCGTGAAACGGGGTCAAGTGATGTTCGCAATGAGAAAACACTTCAATGTCACGAATGATTACTAATTCTTCATGGCCGATATCAAAAGTTGTAGTTAATACATCTTCTGGTGACTTCCATAGCCCTTCAAAATTTTCTTTAAATGCACGTGCTACTCGAGCAGGAGTGTCTTGCAGCCCTTCACGATCTGGATTCTCACCGAGTGCCAACAACAGTTCACGGACAGCAGCAGTGGCGCGCGCTTCATCAAAAGGATGCGCGGCGCGACCGTCTTCTGGACCCATTGAAATTGAACTCACTTCACTCACTCTTCAGAGGTTTCCTTCTTGGCTGATTTTTTTACACGAGTTGGCTTCTTTTCGTTCTCAACTTTTGCAATGACTCGTTCTGGAACATCGACAGGAGGTTTCTGTGAAGGAATACGTGAAGCCGATCCTGTCCAAGCCGGTCTGCGTGGCCATGAATTAACAGCCTTGAATATTTCTGCAACTTCTTCCTTATTTAAAGTCTCTTTATCAAGCAATTGCAGAACCATCGCATCAAGAGTCGCACGGTTTTCGACCAGAATATCGAAAGCCTCTTGATGCGCATTTTCAATAAGTTTTCTTATCTCCGCATCCACTACCGCTGCCATATTTTCTGAGTAGTCACGTTGGTGTCCGTAATCTCGACCCATAAACGGTTGTGAGTTATCAGCACCTAATTTAATTGCTCCGATGGCTTCAGTCATTCCGTACTGAGTAACCATCGCACGGGCAAGCGCAGTTGCTTTCTCAATATCGTTAGAGGCCCCAGTGGATGGATCATGGAAAATAAGTTCTTCTGCTGCGCGGCCACCAAGTGAGTAACCAAGTTGATCGAGAAGTTGATTACGCGTTGTTGAATATTTATCTTCATCTGGCAATACAACGGTATAGCCCAGTGCGCGACCACGAGGCATGATCGTAATTTTATGAACTGGATCAGTATGTGGAAGTGCGTAGGCAACAAGTGCGTGACCGGCCTCATGATAAGCGGTAACTCGACGTTCTTCATCAGACATAATTCTTGATTTACGTTGCGGTCCAGCCATTACGCGATCAATAGCTTCATCAATCTGATTACTTGCAATAACTTTCTTGCCTTCTCGCGCTGCTAATAAAGCCGCTTCATTTAATACATTCGCTAAGTCCGCACCTGTAAAACCGGGTGTACGACGAGCGTAAGTCATCAAATCAACTTCACTTGCAAGTGGTTTTGTCTTTGCATGCACCTTAAGAATTTCTTCACGACCTTTTAGGTCTGGGCGATCAACTGCAATCTGTCGATCAAAACGCCCGGGACGCAAAAGCGCAGGATCAAGAACATCCGGACGGTTGGTGGCGGCAATCAAAATTACTTGCCCACCACTTTCAAAACCATCCATTTCAACTAGAAGTTGGTTAAGGGTTTGTTCGCGTTCATCGTGACCGCCACCCATTCCGGTACCGCGTTGGCGACCAACAGCATCAATCTCATCAATAAATATTATTGCAGGAGAGTTTGCTTTAGCTTGGGCAAATAAATCACGAACACGTGCTGCGCCAACTCCGACAAACATTTCAACAAAATCTGATCCAGAGATTGAATAGAAAGGAACTTCTGCCTCACCGGCAACTGCGCGAGCTAACAGAGTCTTTCCGGTTCCGGGAGGGCCGTAAAGAAGTACGCCTTTAGGAATTTTGGCGCCTAACAGCGCGTACTTCGGTGGGTTGGCTAAGAAATCTTTGATTTCTTCGAGTTCAGCAATGGCTTCATCCGAGCCGGCTACATCGGCAAAAGTATTTTGGGGAACATCGTTATCTTGTAATTTTGCACGCGATTTTCCGAATGAAAATACTTTTTTCCCACCTTGAGCATTGCTCATTAGGAAGAAGAAAAGGAAACCAATTAATAGAATTGGAAAAATTGAAAATAAGAATGTAACAAAGAGTGATTGTGATGGAACCTCAATATTCCATCCCTTAATCGGAGGATTGCCAGTCAGAGCATCAATTAAATTAGGTTCTTGGCGTGCGATATATGACGCTTCGACTTTGCTAGAACCTTCGATCAATTCACCTGGCTTTAAAATTAAACGAATCTTCTGTGATTTATCTACTAGCACTGCAGACTCGATCTGAGATTTTGAGATTGCATCTATCGCTTGAGAAGTTGAAATTTCGGTATAGCGGTTACTTACGCTTGAAATTTGACCAAAAATCGTGACTCCAAGAATCGCAATTACAATCCAGAAAAGTGGGCCGCGAAAAATTTTTCCAGCTTTAGTTGTTGGCGCTTTTTTGGCAGGAGTTTTCTTCTCAGACTTCTTCTTCATCAAACTCTTCTTCTTCATCAAACTCTTCTTCTCCATGATTTTTGGCACTTTCTTATAAGTACATGTGCTTAGCTAGCACACCAATAAAGGATAGGTTGCGGTATTTTTCATTAAAATCTAGGCCGTAACCAACTACGAAATCAGCCGGAATATCGAATCCCACATATTTACATTCGACTTCTACTTTCGCCGCCTCAGGTTTGCGAAGAATCGCTAAAATTTCGACAGAGGCAGCACCGCGAGACATTAAATTTGCGCGTAACCAAGAAAGCGTTAATCCGGAGTCAACAATATCTTCGACAATTAAAATATTTCGCCCAGTGACATCACGTTCCAAATCTTTCAAGATTCGAACAACTCCACTGGACTTTGTGCCAGATCCGTAAGAGGAAACTGCCATCCAATCCATTTCGATATGTCGTTGCATCGCACGAGTTAAATCTGCCATCGCCATAATGGCGCCTTTGAGAACACCAACTAGAAGTAAGTCGCGATCTTTGTAATCAGCATCAACGAGTGCTGCAAGTTCAGCAACCTTTGCGCGCAATTCTTCTTCCGAAACAATTACCCGCTCAACATCAGTTCCTACGGCAGCAATATCCAATTAAGGACTCCTTCGTTTCTATAGTAAATCTCGGGGCATTTTTATGGGCGGGCCAAGAGCGAAAGTCTGCCCGAAATTCGCGCCACCTTCACACCACCCGGCAGGCTCGATTCACCTTGTCCATGCCAAGAAGTGACCAGCGCCTCAATAGCTGCGAGGTGCTCAGCGCTGACCGAGCCACTGGGGGCACCTGCGGCGTAGATCGCCGCCCGCAAAATGCGAGATCGGATGGCTCGTGGCAATTCCGCTAGGGCAGCGCAATCAAGGTCAGATAGGTCAACGCGCGAAATTACCGCTTGGGCCATCTCATCCAGTGCATCGGCGTCATCTCGCAAGATTGCCGCACTTCGCGCCAGCGCCGCCGCAATTCCTGGGCCAATCTCTTCCTCCATTATCGGAAGGATTTTATTGCGCACTCTTACTCGTGAGAATTTTGTATTTTCATTGTGCGGGTCATTCCATGGAATTAAATTCGCTTCAACACAAGCAGCAACAGTTTGTTCGCGAGTTACGTAAAGAAATGGACGGGCATACTTTCCATTTATTTGTGACATTCCAGATAGTGAGCGAGTTCCCGAACCACGAGCTAATCCCAGCAGAACCGTCTCAGCTTGATCATCACGAGTATGTCCTAAAAATATTTGTGTCGCACCATAGGCATGTGCAACCGCATCGAGTGATGCGTATCGTGCAGTGCGGGCATCTGCTTCCAAACCTGATTTTTCCTTTACTAAAACTTTTTCAATTAATACTTCCTGATATCCCATATCTCGCAAAGTACTCTGAACTTTTAGCGCCTGTTTTGCCGACTCAAATTGCAACTGATGATCAACAGTTACGCCAATTAAAGTTATAGCAAGATCTTTAGCTTCCTTATTTAACACATAGGCAAGTGCTAATGAATCGGCCCCACCAGATACTGCAACGAGTGCACAGTCGCCGGCAGTTAAATTTTCGAGAAACGGACGAACTGCTCTGCCAAGTTCAATTAGCGCGCTAGTCATAATTAAATTCAAAACTCTTCAGTAAAATCTAGTCTGCTACATCGCGTTTTGTAAATAACACAGTTGCGATAATTAACGCTGCGCCAACATAAACTCCTGAAAGTGAAAGCGCATGTGTATAAGAGATTGTGTCGCTTCCTCCAGTTGCAATGGTTCCAAGTTGATTCCCGGGAAGCCATTGCAAGGTGCTTGCTTTTACAGCTCCAACAATATTTTCAACAATCAGGAGCCAAAGAACTCCAAGTGAGATCGAACTAATTGGAGAGCGGAGCAAGATTCCAAGAACCATTCCGATGATTCCAAAGCCAAGAATGGAAATAAATACATTTAGCAGTGTCTTTCCTATTTCAAGGCGGCCATCACCGTTAAACCAAAGGTCAGTACTTACATTTTTGCCACCAGCTAGTGCGTAAGAAACTCCAATTGAAATGACTGCACTGACTAGAGTCATGATGATTGCAAAGACTTTCATTGAGGCGAGCTTTCCAACTAGAAAACGGACCCGCCCTGGTTCACGAACTAATAAATTACGGAGAGTGCCTAGTGAATACTCTTGCGCAGTTTGGGCGGCAAAAACACAGAGCGCGATAATTCCAAGCAGATTTCCGATACTTGAAAATGATTGTGTGGCGCCACTTGGAAGTGACAACATTTCGCGAGTGATTCGGATTCCTCGATCACCATTTCCATTTGGTGAATCAATCATCAAAAAGAGAAGCGATGAAACTAAAACGCTAAAAAATGCGACAGCTCCAAGGGTTCCTAATAACAGAGTTGGGCGACGTAGTTTGCGCCACTCTGCGGCGAAGATACGAGCGATGCTAATAATCATTTTTGCTCACCTGTCATTTCAAAGAAGGTTTCTTCCAGGTTCGGCAATTGCGGAGATAGCTGAGTTAAAACTATTCCAGATTCGAATGCCAATTTATTTAAGGTACCCGCCCATTCGGCTGGTCCTTTTATATGCGCAACCCCATCGCGGATATGTGCTTCATGTCCAGCAGCTTCCGCGATTTTAATTATCCTTTCTAAATCGTTTTCATTAAGCGTGTTAACCAGCATAAATGGTTGCTGTTTATCAAATAAATCTTGGATCGCTCCAGCAAACACAACTTCGCCTTTTCGCAACATAACTAAATATTCGCTGATTAGTTCTAGTTCTGAAAGTAAATGCGAAGACACAAAAACTGTTGTTCCATTTTCGGCTAGCCCCCGAAGCAGTTGGCGGATCTCTTGAATTCCCTCTGGATCGAGCCCATTGGTTGGTTCATCTAAAATTAAAAGTTTTGGATTTGGTAGTAATGCAGCGGCAATACCTAAGCGTTGCTTCATTCCAAGTGAATATGTTTTGTATTTTGATTTTCCTCTATCGGCTAACCCAACTTGTTCGAGTAATTGGTCAACCCGCTCCATTGGAAACCCACCAAGGCTGGCAAGTACTTTGAGGTTTTCAGAGCCAGATAGCGCTGGATAAAAAGCAGGTCCTTCAATCATTGCTCCGACCAACGGTAGATACTTTTCTGGATCATCAATCGATTGCCCGAGAATTTCACCGCTGCCACCAGTAGGCGAAATTAATCCTAGAAGCATTCGGATAGTTGTGGTCTTACCTGCTCCATTTGGGCCAACGAAACCACAAATTGTTCCTACTGGAACTTGAAAATTAGCCTGTGAAACTGCGAAGCCAGAGTCATATTTTTTGCTCAAATCACTGACTGCGATTGCCAACTTAACCATGTCGTTAATATACCGAAGTCGCCTTAAGATTATCTGTGTGAGCAATGACGTTTGGGGCTATCAGCCCCGCAATCAGAGACCTGCACCAGATTGGGAAGTTAACCCTCAAACTTCTGCAGTTCGCGCTGGTTTAGCTCGTTCTGGTTTCGGTGAGACTTCAGAAGCACTTTATTTAAATAGCGGATTCACATATTCATCAGCGCAGGAAGCTTTTGATGCTTTTGCGGATGAGACCGATCATTATTTGTACAGTCGCTTTCACAATCCAACTGTTGCAATGTTTGAAAAACGTTTAGCTGTAATTGAAGGTTCTGAATATTGTGTAGCGACCGGATCTGGGATGTCGGCGATGTTTGCATCTGTCGCCTGCTTAGTCAAAGCGGGTGACCACGTAGTCGCATCTGCTGCAATGTTTAGTTCTTGTCACGTAGTCCTAACTGAAATTCTTCCTAAGTGGGGAGTCACCATTGAACTCGTCAAGGGTAATGATCCAAAGGTTTGGGCAGAGGCGCTAAGTAAACCTACAAAAGTAGTATTTATAGAATCGCCAAGTAATCCACTTATGGAGATCGTCGACATTCGTTTGGTTAGCGATCTGGCCCATAAAGTTGGAGCAACTGTGATTGTTGATAATGTGATGGCCTCACCAGTTTTACAGAAGCCACTTGAACTCGGTGCAGATGTGGTTATGTATTCGGCAACCAAACATATCGATGGTCAAGGTCGCGTCCTAGCTGGCGCCGTACTCGGATCCTTTTCTTACATTCATGAATATTTAATTCCATTCGTTCGCCACACTGGACCATCACTTAGCCCCTTTAATGCATGGGTATTGTTAAAGTCACTTGAAACAATGGAGATGCGCGTTCAGCGTATGTCTGAAAACGCACAAGCGATTGCTGAGTTTTTAGAAACTCGTTCTGAAATTAAGAGTGTGAAATATCCAGGATTAAAATCTCATCCTGATCACGCGATAGTTAAGAAGCAAATGACTGCCGGTGGAAGCACGATTGGGATTGAATTCGCGGGCACGCAAAAAACCGCATTTGCCTTTATGGATGCACTTCGCATAATTGATATCTCGAATAATCTTGGCGACAGCAAATCACTTATTACCCATCCTGCTTCCACTACTCACCGTCGCCTATCTCCGGATGTACAGGTTGAAATGGGAATTACTCCATCAGTCTTGCGACTTTCTGTTGGCCTAGAGCATGTGGATGACTTGATTAAGGATTTAACTCAAGCTTTTAAAAGTTGAGCAACTACTAATAAGACTGATAGCAGGCTTAAATAAGTAATAGACCATTGAAATATTTTTCCTGCAGTCTTTTCGTAATTCTCTGATTTTTCATCAAGTCCTCGGAGCTGTGCTGCAAAAGTTAAGCCAAGCATGACTGTCACCACCAACGCCCATGTTTGGAGCTCAGCATTGATGATGAGCGCAACAGAAGAAGCAATCATGGCAACTGTATAAATCCACATTTGGCGAAGTAAATGGGTTTTGCTTACGACAACTGGAAGCATTGGAATACTCGCCGCAGCGTAATCATCTTTGTATTTAATAGCCAGCGCCCAAAAATGTGGTGGGGTCCAGAAAAAGATCACTAAGAAAAAGGACCAAGCGGTTACAGAAAGTGAATTTGTTACTGCAGCCCAACCAATTAGTGCTGGCATGCAACCTGCTGCTCCGCCCCAAACGATATTCTGTGATGTGCGCTTCTTGAGTAAAATTGTGTAAACCCAAACATAAAAAATAATTGCGATAAAAGTTAAAAGTGTCGCTAAGTTTGTTGTATAAATTTGAAATATCAAAAGTGAAATTACACCTATTAAAGTGGCAAAAATAAGAGATTCTTTCTTGCTGAGAACTCCTGTTGCAATTGGGCGTTTAGCAGTCCGCTTCATTAATTTATCTGACTCAGACTCAATTACCATGTTAAATGCATTTGCACTACCTGCAGCCAACGTTCCACCTAATAGCGTTGCAATAGTTAAACCGAGCGAAGGAAGGCCACCATCTGCCAAAACCATCGCGGGAAGTGTAGAAACAAGTAAAAGTTCAACAACGCGAAGTTTCATCAGGTCTACATAACCTTTTGCCTTCATTGGGGCGCTTACGCGTAACTGATTTGGCACGAGCCAAGATTACTCAGCATTGTCGAATCGCGTTCTCAGAGTCTTCTAAGAGAAGTGCCCTAACGTGCGCAGTAACGAAAGGGATATGACGAATGACACCTCCAAAGAAGCCAGAGTGGATCGAGCTAGCCGAGAACGACACATTGGAATTTAGCCCAGCCAACTGCATCTCCAGTCGGATCTGCTACCAAAGTAACCTTGCTTGCACTTCCAACTAATTCAAATGATGATGAATATGAAGGTGATGATGAAGATGACGAATATGAGGACGATTAACCCCTTGTAAACTCCGCTTCATGCGTCGGATCCTCACTTTTGCAGTAGCCATTTCGTTCTCGATAGCAACATCAACATTTGCACAGGCAGAAGTTACTTCTGATCGACAGCAGATGAAGGTTGTAAAGACTATTACTGGGTCAATTTCTCCTAAATCAGTTCTTGCCTCAAATACTGGTTTAGTAAGTGCTCACAACATGATGTACCGACATAGCGTGACAATTTATGATGCCAAAACCTTGGAATTAAAAACAACTGTTCCAGATAAAGTAAATCTTTCTGATTTTGGTTATTCACAATATTCAGGTGCTTGCAAACGTACACCAGTTGAAGGTGCATTTTCTCCTGATAACACCAGGCTCTATGCCACTTTAAATCTTTCTGGAAAAGTCATTGCGTGGGATTTAATTGAAAATAGAAAAATTAAAAGCGTAAGCACCGGAAAAGCAGCTCGAAGTTTGGCAATTTCAACAAATGGAACCACTTTATTTGTCGTAAATTTCAAAAGTAGAACGCTTTCTAAAGTACGAACCTCGGATATGACGGTGATGCAAAATCTAAAGATTTGTCCCGAACCGATTGGTGTTACCTATGATTCTTCTACTTCACGAACTTGGGTTGCTTGTTACGGTGGTTCTATTAAAGTAATTGCAAATCAGTAGTAACTGTTGTTGTCTCTTCTATTGAAAATAGTAGAGGTGAAGCGATCTTTGCCAAGTATCGATCTAAAGTCTTGCGCGCTTGGTCACTAGCAGTACTGGTTCGCTTAATTTTGTCGGCAATAATCGCAAAGGCATATTCACGATCTCCAGATTGCACATATCCAGCCAAGCTCACGGTTCCAGATAACGTGCCAGTCTTTGCTTTAACTAGCCCTACGGCTTCAGGTGCTGTTTCTAAATATCTTTTACTGAGCGTTCCTGACTCCCCCCCAACAGGTAAACCTTCAATCAGAAGCGATAGTTTTTCATCAGAATGAATCTTGTAGAGAAGTTGGGCTAAAACACGAGCTGTAACTTTATTTTCGCGTGAAAGCCCACTTGCATCTTTAATTACCAATTTTGCAGGATCAATTCCGAGTTCGGTTAATATTGTGGAAAATGTTTTTGCTACACCTTTATCATTAAAAGAATTATTGGCATATTTTGCTGCTAAACGAGCCATCTTTTTGGAAAGCACATTGTCACTCCACAGCAAGAAATAATTCATAATTTCTCTAACTGTCGGAGAGGTTGAATAAACGATTCCTGCTCCACTTAGCTGATAAGCCTTTTCGTCATTGACTCTTACAAAAGTAGTTGAAACTCCGCGCTTTTTGAAGAATGATTTAAAGGCAGCAACCTCGCTGTTGTGAATATCGTTAAAATAAATTTTGAGTTTTTCTAACTCACCTTCATTATTTTCTTTGGCGGCAGAAAGTCCATTAAATGCCAGCCTTGGAAATGAGGTTCGATTCATCTTTGTTGCCACCCTATGATCCATCGAAATCCATGGGTCGAATTCACCATTTATGACTAGCGTGCCGGTCTCCACACCAAGTGAAATAGTCGTAGCGAATACTTGATCTGGGTCGAGATATTTCAAGGTAGCAACGGCGGCAAAAATCTTCATGGTCGAAGCAGGTTTCCTCTGTGATGTTGCGTTTGATTCAAAAACTACTTCTCCAGTGCTTACATCAATCAAGGCAACAGAAGGGTCGCTAAGTTGTGGAGCAACCGCCAATCTTGAGAAAACATTTGCGGCAGCAACTGGCTCAAAAGCGCTTGCCTGTGGGGTAACAACAGCAGTTAGAAACAATAAAGCGCTCGTTATCCATGCAAATTTCTTCATATGATTATTTAACTCCACTTTTTTGGTTTTCGTGCTCCGTAAGTTTAGAGTGCTGCTATGGAAATAAATACACCTGCCACGATCGGTCCGGGAGAATTTTTTCCAGTGGTAGGCGTAGGGCCGCACGATAAGCCGTGGCCAATTGGTGATCAATATGATCCCGAATTGCTTGAAAATGGTGACCGCCGAAATGTTTTAGATCACTATCGTTATTGGTCAGTCGCGGCAATTGTTGCTGATTTAGATACGAAGCGACACAAATTACAGATTGCAATTGAAAATTGGCAACATGATCTCAATATTGGTTCAGTGGTACGAACTGCAAATGCTTTCAATGTCACTGCAGTCCACATTGTTGGAAAGCGAGACTGGAATAAACGCGGCGCAATGGTTACTGATAAATATTTAAAAGTTATTCATCATCCAACAATTGCCGACTTCGCTATCTGGTGCAAAGAAAACAATTTACCAATTATTGGTATTGATAATGTGCCTTCGTCAGAACACCTAGAAAGCGCGCAACTTCCTGAATCATGTGTTCTTTTATTTGGGCAAGAAGGTGCTGGAATGTCTGATGAAGGTATTGAAGTTTGCCAAGTTCTATATGCCATCGAGCAGTACGGATCAACCCGCTCGATGAACGCCTCAGCTGCCGGTGCGATAGCCATGTATCACTGGGCCTTGCAGCACTTACTAAAAAAATAAGTTAGTCACCTAAGTCATCTGAAACTGGGACATCTTCCATCGCTTCGCGTACTGCAATTAAACGACGGTCGATCTCATCGGCTTCTTCCATCCGACCGAGCGCTCGTAACACGTGAGTCATGCGCGTTTCGATGTCGACGATCAGTTCGAAATCTTTCGGTTCGTCTTCGGAAATTATGAGTAGAACGCCATCTAGCGTTAATAGTCCCTCTTCAAGTTTTCCGAGAAGCACTTCTGCTTTACCGTATTCAAATAGCGCAAAAGTTTCACGGCGATGATCATGTCCAGTTTCAAAGACATCGATCGCTTTACGTGCTACAACCAATGCATTTTCGCCATCACCTAATTCAACATAGCAAGAAGCAATTTTCTGATCACAACGTGCAACCTGAATAACTTCTTTCTCGGTCTTAAAAATTAGACGAGCTTCTTTGAAGATTGTTATTGCCTGATCAAATTGCTTAAGTTCACGATATGCGCAACCTAATAAGTGCAGATCATTAGCAGCACCAATTTGATTTCCATCAACTAAATGCTCTTGCGCACATTCGTGCATAATTTCGATAACTTTTTCAAAGTTCTTCGATGAATACCACCACTCACCTAGCGTGCAGGCAAGTTCTAAGGAAAGTGGAGATTTACTATCACGCAAAATTTCAACTGCTTTGCTCATCGCACTTGCAGCTTCATCCATTCGCTTTAACTGATTTAAGTTATAGCCAATTGCAGAATATGCCTGCGCTAAGCCTTCGCTAGATTCGCTGGCTCCAAGTTCAGAGTAAATATCACGGGCAGTTTCGGCGAGCGCCAGCGCTTCGTCGTATTGGCCGCGAGCAAAGATTCGGGCACTGAGTTCGTAGTAAGTATTAGCACGATCTATTCCATGTACTTCTGGAATGCGATCCCACAGCATTTCTTCCGTTACGAGCTCGTCGTGGCCTTCATCATCACTCATTGAAGCCTCCCCATCGATAGCCGTTCATTTATTTATCGTTCAAGATTAATCCGAACGTTACTCTGAAATTATTGAGAAGGCGCGTTATTTTGGATTACTGCGGTGCGCCACGCACCAAGAGGGCCACGAGCCGCTTCTTTCAGGACATTTTCAGTGACTAACGAAAGCTGCTTCTGCGTTGCCTCATCGAATCTATGCCCCCACGGACATTTATCCTCTATTGCGCAGACCTGGCCATTGGTAGCCATATTCAAGATTCCAGCTCCGGAATCACGTGTGTAATACGTCGCCATTGCCGGAATGCTCTTTTCATACGGCAAGATTGAAGATCGAGCGATCGTTTCGACAGAAGGGCCAGCAAAAGTAATTGGGGTATCCGCTTCGTATCCGAACACTCCTTTTATAACCGAACCGACTGGCAGCACATCAAATGGCCATAAATTTGTTTCAATGATCATGTCTCTTTTAAATCCAAGAGTAAAAAATTGCGAACCAAGCAAATCTACTTCAGGTCTGCCAATTTTTCGCCATTCTTGAATATTAAGAATTTTCTTCTCGTTAATTTCGATTCGATTGTAGGCAGTATTTCCTCCAAATACGATCAAGTTCACTCCACTATTGACTGCCGCTTCAACCGCGTCTCGCATATTGGTCGTCCAATATTCACTATGTCCACCTAAGACTATATTTTTGGTTTTAGCGAGCAGGTTTGGATTAGCATCTAAATCAAAATCGGTGGAGTAATTCATATTTAAACCAAGCTTTTCTGCTGCTCGGATTATTGGTAATTCCATGTATCGCAGTTGACCAGAACCATCACCATCATATGGACGTAAAAAAGATACTTCGGAATTACGTGATTCACGCTTTCCATCGGGACCTTTATAAAGTGAGTATCCACCCCACTGGTTATATGACTGCCAAGTTAATACTGATGAGATAAAAGTTAAATCGCTCTTTGAACTTGAATTATTAATAACCAGCGGCACGAAAGTCGAAGCCCTGTTAAATGACTTTATTTTAAACAAGTATTGACCAGGGAGATAATTACTTTCGGCTTTAAACTTCCAGCCACTGGAAATAGTGAAATTTCCAAGTTTTCTGGCACCTAAACCTTGGTAGTAACCCATACGAAATATCTCAACTTCAGCACGTTTGGTTCCGACTAAATTCAACTCAACGTTTTCACCACATTGAATTGATGTTTTTGCAAAATATCCCTCAATTCTATGAACCTGTTTTCGTCTCGAAAAATCAGCACTCAACCTAAAGGAAACCCCTTTATTCCAATCCTTCACCCCGGCACGAGAATTTTCTTCTGCTACCCAACTTGCATTCAATGTCTTGCAAGAGTTTGCTTGCGCAGCGGGAGCGAGGAAAAAAAGCGGTGCAATAAGTAAAAACAGGCTTACGACTAATCCAAATTTTTTATTGCTCATTTAATTTCCTGTTTATTCTAATTCTTTCCTGAGCGATAGCCGCCCCCAAGAGCACGACGATGGCCCCAACCGGCTCATACCAAAAGAGCTGTTCCTGAAGAAATATCAGCCCAACCACTATCGCGACAACTGGTGTCAAATAAGTGACGCTACTGGCGATTGCACTTCCGGCTAGTGCCGTAACTTTAAAGTTCCAAATATAAGCAAATCCGCTGCCAAAAATACCAAGTGCCAACATGGCCAGAACTGGTCCCAACCGATAATTATCTTCCGCAATTCCATCAAACAAATAAAATGGCAATAACGTAATCGCACCAGCCGTTACTTGTGCCGCAGCGATTGATTCGGGTGGCAATTTATGTGGAAGTACAAATCTCCGTGAATAAGGAAATGAAAATCCATAACAAGTGACAGCGCCAAGAGCACAGCGCCCAAAAGCAACACCGAATGGCGTTAAGAATTCAAGACCTAGTTTTATGAATATGAAAGAACATCCCCAAACAACGCCGAGCACGAGATAAATGGGCAGCCAGCGCTCACTTTTATTTTCCGAAGATTTTTCAATCACGTAGAAAATCATAGGTGAGAAATAAGCACCGATTTTCAAGGTTCTCCTATATATTCCTTTCATTCAACCTTCACCTGAGCTCCCGAGATTGGACCTAAAAAATGTCACATGACCTAGCCAAACTGAGAACTATCTTTACATCGGCCTTAGCTTCAGATTGTTTGGATGCAATGGGATACGGAGCTCAGGTCCTCGGTGAGGATATTCATATGCTTTCAGGTGAAGGTGTGATGCTTGGATACGCATTTCCAGTACAGATAGAAATAGTTGATTCATTTCCTGAAGTTCCTTACGTGGGATTATTAAAAGCACTGGATGCGGTTCAGAAAGATCAAATTTACGTAACACCAACCGCTAGAGCAGGAAAGGCCTCTCTTTGGGGTGAATTGCTTTCAACAGCATGTAATTTCAAAGGCGTGGCTGGATCACTAGCCGATGGTCCTTCACGAGATCTAGCACGTACTCGCGCCATGGGATTCAAAATCTTTGGTACGGGTTCACTTCCAATTGATATCAACGGTCGCTACGAAGTAGTCGCACATAATGTTGCGGGGGTTATCGATGGAATTAAAATCAATCCGGGAGATCTGATCGTTGGAGATGTTGACGGTGTAACGATTGTGCCAACCGCAGCAATTGATGAAGTCATCAAGCGAGTAATTGAAAAGAACTCGGGAGAAAGCGATTTCAGAAAAGCAGTTAAAGAGGGAATGTCACCTTCAGTAGCATTTGCGAAATTCGGAGTGCTCTAAACCTTTACTTTAATTTATCTCGATCAAGTAAATATTGCGGGGCATACCCAAATCTTTCGATAAAACGTGCGCTTGAATACGGCGCTTTATTGCCAGATAGATCTCCGCGAATCTCGCTACTTGGATGAAATTTTTTCATAAGCTCTAACGTTGGCGCTACCGCCATGGTGTCCGGAGCTGCAAAGTTAAATGTCGCCGCTCCCCTGAAATCACTCATAACGATCGTCTCCAGCGCCGCAGCTGCATCACGTAAATCTAAATAGCACCACAGCACCTTGGGAACTATGCCTTTTGGAAATCGAACATCTGGAGGCAAGGTGTCTTCATTTTTGAAACGGTGCGCCAACTCGTACGTTTTATCTGGCAAGTTTGTCCAAGGAAAGCGCATTCCAACGAAACTAATCCCGGTTCGGGCAAACCACATCTTCGCTGAAAGTTCATTGACCTCTTTTGAAAGCGCATAACTTTCTTCATATTCAAGTGGATGATCCTCATCCATTGGAACGTACTTTGGAGATGTCCATTCTTCCGAATATGCAGTTCCGTATGCCGAAAGACTGGATGCATAAGCAACTATTCGCGCACCAGCATTGGCAGCGGCGCTGAAAACGGCGAATGAAGAAACTACGTTATTGGAGAAAACTTCATGTTGTCTTTTATCGGTTGGGTTAGGAATTGCGGCTAAATGAATTACCGCTTCAGCACCAACCATCACGCTGTCGCAGAATTCAAGGCTAGATAGATCGCCAACTACTACTTTAAGTTCGGGTGAAACTTCGCCTTCTCGGCGGTCCACTGGAATTACTTCATGGCCGTTGGCAAGTAAATGCTTTGCAGTTGCGCTTCCGAGAAGTCCGGTGGCCCCAGTAACAACAATTTTCATGTCTTTATCGTAATCAAATAAAAGTGGGCCCTGTCGGGCTCGAACCGACGACCCACGGATTAAAAGTCCGTTGCTCTACCGACTGAGCTAAAGGCCCCACAGCGCTTAGCAAAATATCACTAACCACTTGACGTATCGTAGCGGAGATTTATCTTCCTTTTGACGCTCGCATTAAGCGGTCACGAATAGCAAGTGCCAAGCCATCTCCTGAAGGTTCTTGAACAACCACTAACGTCAAACCGGCTTTATCTGCAGCGCGAAGTGCGGTGTAAAGAGTGCGAGCAAATTCTTCAATATTTTTTGGGGCAGCCAATCGCAATACATTCTTAGGAGTTGGAATTTCATCAAGTGCAATAAACCCTTCACCATCATTTGCAACTCGATTGAGTTCGACGGTTGCAGCAGGTGAAT
>Ga0209284_10000302_pt1 | contig 81675 bp, 66 predicted proteins | sample FRY03_FD_187211 | JGI IMG/M metagenome (GOLD analysis project Ga0209284, IMG submission 187211) | Freshwater microbial communities from Lake Fryxell liftoff mats and glacier meltwater in Antarctica - FRY-03 (SPAdes) (version 2) | ecosystem: Environmental > Aquatic > Freshwater > Ice > Glacier... | reverse complement strand
GAATTAAACAGAAAAAGTATCGCAGACAAGGTTTTTAATAATTCCGATTTACTGGGCCAATTAAATGCTATTGTTCATCCTGCTGTTAAAAATAATTTTATTGCATGGAAAAAAAAACAAGATTATTCCTACGTAATTCAAGAAACGGCCATATTATTTGAAAACGGATCTGACGCCAATTATGATAAAATTATCTTAGTCACCGCACCGGAGGAAATAAGAATAGATAGGGTTGTAAAAAGAGATGCAATTGACGCAATAGAAGTGCAAGAAAGAATGGCAAATCAATGGGCAGATGAGGAAAAAGCAAAAAAATCAGATTTTATCATAAACAACATAAATTTAACTTTAACATTACAAAAAGTTCATGAAATTCATAAAAAACTTCTTAAAATATCAAGTTAAAAAAATTAATTTTAACATTTGTGTTAAGGTTAGGTTAAACGCATCCACTACTAACTGTTAAATTTCTAATTTTACCCATAAATGAATAAGCGTTTATTTATTCTATTGGTTGTTTTGATGAGCATTTCCTTAATAGGAATCATCTTCGTTCAAGGATATTGGATAAAACAATCTGTAGAAGATAAAGAAGAACAATTTTCAACGATGGCTTCGGAAATTTTAAATTCCGTTACATCGAAAATTGAGAAAAGGGAGCTTGCGGATTACACCAATCAATTGCTACGAATTAAAGATAGTATTGGGGGTCAAGCAAAGGCTCCAGATTTATTGAAGAATCTATTTTTTATAGAAAGAGATTTAACTTCTAATGAAATAACGTATTATTCGCATGGTATTTTAGAGGAAAATTATAGCGTACCCTCCACGTTCTTTGACAATAGCAGTATTGGTTCAAACAGAGATTCAACTTTGGTAAAGAATATCACAAGTATTCGCAATAAGGCAATTTTCAAAGAAGAATTTAGTTTAGACGGTAGGGCGTTATCCTTAACTCCAGTGCAAAAGCTTGAGAAAATTGGGGGATTAACGTCCATTGAAAAAGCCCTTTTTGAAGATGTTTTTAAGGAAAAGGCAAATATAAAGCCTGTACATACCAGAATTAGCAAACAGGAAATCGAGTTGCTACTCGGTCAAGAACTTAAAAATAGAAACATTGATACCGAATATGAATATAGTGTTTATAGCAAAGGATTGCCAACAAAAGTAAAATCTAGAAAGTTTAAGTTTTCTAAAAGTAAATTATACGCGTATCCTATTTTTAAAGATTTAGATGGGGAAAGTAATTTCACTTTATTGTTGACCTTCCCAGCAAAGAAAAAGTTTTTAATCAAGACGATTTTACCAATGGCCATTTTGTCTTTGTTATTTACTTTGGTAATTTTAGTAGCTTATACAAGTGCTATTTATCAGTTAATTAGGCAAAAACAAATTTCTGAGATAAAATCAGACTTTATAAATAACATGACGCATGAGTTTAAAACACCAATAGCTACTATTAATTTAGCAGTTGAGGCCATAAAGAACCCTAAAATAATTGATGATAAAGAAAAGGTGCATCGGTATCTTGACATGATTAAGGAAGAAAATAAGCGAATGCACGCTCAGGTTGAAAATGTACTACGGATATCAAAACTGGAAAAAAATCAGTTAGATATTACTAAGGATAGGGTAGATGTTCATGATATTATTCAGGATGCCATGGCACATGTGGAGTTGATAGTTGCGAATAGAGGTGGTTATATAAATTTGCATTTAGACTCAGAAAGCAGTGAAATTTTGGCCAGTGAGATGCACTTTACAAATGTGATTGTTAATATGCTGGATAATGCCATAAAATATTCACCAGAGGCACCTAAAATTGATGTTTACACAGAAGTAGCTAATAACAATGTCATCATAAAAATTAAAGATCAAGGAGCAGGAATGGGTAAAGCTGTTTTAAAGAAAGTTTTTGAAAAGTTTTACAGAGAGCATACAGGCAATATTCACAATGTAAAAGGACATGGTTTAGGGTTAGCTTATGTAAAAAAAATAGTTGAAGATCACCAGGGAGAAGTTTATGTGGAAAGCGAGAAAGGTAAAGGAAGTACTTTCTATGTAAAACTACCATTAATATAAAATAATAATTATGGAAACAGTAAATAAGAAAATTCTTTTAGTAGAGGATGATCCAAATTTTGGGATTGTACTTAAAGATTATTTGTCTATGAACGATTTTGATGTTGTTTTAGCCAAAAATGGAATGGAAGGCTTTGAAAAATTTAAAAAAGACACCTATGACATTTGCATCCTAGATGTGATGATGCCTTACAAAGATGGCTTTACTTTAGCCAAGGAAATAAGAGAAAAAAACGAGAATGTTCCGATTGTTTTTTTAACGGCTAAAACCATGAAAGAGGATGTTTTAAAAGGATATAAAGCTGGTGCAGACGACTACCTTAATAAACCTTTTGATTCAGAGGTTTTACTGATGAAACTTAGAGCAATATTGCAAAGAAAAGCATCAGGAACCTTGGCAGATAGTCGTAAGTTTGAATTTACAATAGGTAATTTTCAATTGAACTCTAAATTGCGTTTTTTAAAGTATAAAGAAGATGAGCCTATAAAATTATCCCCAAAAGAAAATGAGCTTTTACGCTTACTGGCTTTGCACGAAAACGATTTAATGCCAAGAGAATTGGCTTTAACTAAAATCTGGCGCGATGATAATTATTTTACATCTCGAAGTATGGATGTTTATATAGCCAAACTCAGAAAATATTTGAGAGTTGACGATACCGTTGAAATTTTAAATATTCATGGAGAAGGATTCAGACTTGTCGTAAAAACTAATGATTAAGTGTAAATAGTAAAATATTCACATTAAATGTATTAAAAGCCATTCGCAGTTCCGAATGGCTTTTTTTATACGAATAAATTAATGATGTAAACGCTAATAAAACCAGTTATGGCTAAAATGGTAGTCATTAAAGTCCAGGAACTAAAAGTCTGTTTTTCAGTGATTCTTAAATACTGACCCACCAACCAAAACCCACTATCGTTCACATGCGAAAAAATGCTAGCGCCTGATGCAATAGCAATTACTAAACAAGCCAATTTGGCATCATCATAATTTGTATTGACTAGTAAAGGCGCAACTAAACCAGCAGCGGTGATCATTGCCACGGTGGACGATCCTTGAATAATGCGTACAATCGCAGCACTAACAAAGGCAAAGGCCAATATGGGAAAACCAACATTTGTTAATGATGTTGCTAATAATTCGCCTGCACCCGTATTGGTTAAAACTTGTTTAAAAACACCACCAGCACCCGTTAATAAAATAATAGTGCCAGCTGGTTCTAAAGATTTACTTGTAATTTTAAATAATGTTTCTTTACTCACCTTTCTTTTTATTCCGAAAAAATACCAAGCTAACAGATTGGCAATAATTAAAGCTGTAAACGGATGCCCAACAAGTTCAATAAAATTAATGAGCCCTGCTGGAATAGCAGTAAATAATCCGCTGGTGATAAATGTGCTAAGGAGAATTAAAAAAATGGGAACGCTTATAATCCATAGCGTTATGCCGACATTAGGTAAAATATCAGTGCTGTTTTCTGCAATTTCTTCAGGAGCGTCAATATGTATTTTTTTAGCAATATACTTCCCAAATACCAATCCGCTTACCAAGGCTGTTGGGATACCTGCTAAAAAACCGATCAAAATTACCCAGCCCAATTTGGCACCTATAATTTCTGCTACGGCAATGGGGCCAGGCGTAGGCGGTATAAAAGCATGGGTAATTGCCAAACCAGCTAAAAGTGGAATAGCGTACAATAAAAGCGATTTTTTTGTTTTACGCTGTAAAGCATAAATCATGGGTACAAGAATAATAAAAGCGACATCAAAAAATACAGGAATAGCAATTAAAAAGCCTGATACCACCATGGCTAAAGGCGCATTTTTTAAACCAAATTTGGTGATCATAAAATTGGCAATGGTTTTGGCTCCGCCTGAGTATTCTAAAATAGCTCCAAACATAGCACCCAAACCTACCACCGTAGCCACAAAGCCCAAGGTACTGCCCATACCATCTTTTATGGTGTCAATAATTTCTTTAGCGTTTAAGCCCGCCAATAACCCAACCGCAATACTCCCAATTAATAAAGCGATAAAAGCATTTATTTTAAGCTGTAGAATTAAAAATAATAAGATGGCAATACCAATGGCAACAGCTAATAACAATTGACCTTCCAATTTTAAAGATGCTTTTTAATTTGAGTAAGAATTTCTTCTGGACTGCATTCAATATTTAAGATTATTACAGCTTCAGATTCATCCGGAATTTCTAAGGTGGCAAATTGTGATTTTAGTAAGTTCGTAGGCATAAAATGTTCTTTTCTATCCCCCATTCTTTCTAAAATCAGGTGGAATGAGCCTTGTAAAAATAGAAATAAATATAATTCTAAATGTTCTTTTAAGAGTATTCTATACTTTTTTTTAAGCGCGGAGCAGGCAATAACACATCCTTTTTTCTTGTTTTCATTGGCAATACTATTTAGTTTCAACAACCATTCTAGCCTATCGGCATCATTTAAAGGTTTTCCAGAGGCCATTTTTGCTACATTAGTTGGTGGATGGTAATCATCACCATCAAAAAAAGGAATATTGAATTCCTTGGCTACTAATTCCCCAATCGTAGTTTTGCCCGTTCCCGAAACACCCATCACAAAAAAGACAAAACCGGAATTATTATTCATTTGTGTTGTTTTTTATTTTCTCTAAAATCATGGGAACGGTTGCATTATGCGGCATCCAAATGGTGCTATCATTTTTTCTAAACCAAGTCAATTGTCGTTTTGCAAATCTTCGTGTGTTTTTTTTTATTTCGGAAATTGCAAATTCCAATGTGCACTTATCTTCAAAATACATAAACAATTCCTTATAACCAACAGTTTGCAAGGCATTTAAATGCTTGTAGGGTAGTAGTGTTTTTACTTCTTCTAATAGGCCTTCGTTCATCATTACATCTACTCTTTGGTTGATTTTATCATATATCAGTTCACGGTCAGCTTCAACCCCAACTGTAATTATTTTAAAAGGTCTTTTTGATTTTTTTTTGTCTAAAAATGAAGAATACGGCTTTCCTGTTCCAATACATATTTCTAAGGCCCTAATCAGTCGATGTGGATTTTGACTATCTACTTTTTTATAATAGCTAGGGTCTGTTAGTTTTAGTTCTTCTTGAAGTGCAATAATGCCTTCTTTTTCTAATTTGTCATTTAGGTTGATGCGTATTTCAGGATTTACTTCTGGAAAATTATCTAATCCCTTGGCAACGGCATCTATATAAAGACCGCTCCCACCCACCATAACTATCACTTCATTATTTTGGAATAATTTTTCTATTATAGCTATGGCATCACGTTCAAAATCCCCTACAGAATAAAGCTCTAAAATGCTTTTATGTTGAATAAAATAATGGGGAATAGTATATAATTCCTCTAGAGAAGGTACAGCAGTGCCTATCTTCATTTCTTTAAAAAACTGTCTTGAATCTGCTGAAATAATTGATGTTTGATATTCTTTAGCCAAAGCAATCGCTAATTTAGTTTTGCCGATAGCCGTGGGCCCAACAACTGAAATAAGCGTTTTTGCCATTATAATTTAGTTCCACAATTATAACAATGGGAGGCATCATCCCGATGACCCTCTTTAGCGCAACTAACACAAGCTTGTGTATTTGCATGAACATAAGTGCCATCTTTTGCGCCCAAACTTGTTCCTTTAGATTGTTTCCCAAACTCTACAGTAACAATGCCTGTTGGCACCGCAATTACGCCGTAACCTACCAACATAATGATCATCGCAATAAACTGACCTTGAGGCGTTATTGGTGCTATGTCGCCGTAACCAACAGTTGTTAAGGTTACAATAGTCCAATAAATACTTGTTGGAATACTTGTAAAACCAGCCTCTTCACTTTCTACTAAGTACATTAAAGTACCCAAAATTATCGAAACAATAGATACAGCAAGAAGGAAAACTATTATTTTCGCTCTGCTGGCTTTTAAGGCATTTTTTAATTGAGAGGCTTCTCCTAAAAAACGCACCAGTTTTAAAATTCTAAAAATACGTAATAATCTAAAAGCTCTTAAAGCCAATAACACCTGTGAACCTGCAAGAATATAGGATATGTAAAGTGGAATAGTGGAGAGTAAGTCTATAATACCATAAAAGCTAAAAATATATTTTGAAGGTTTTTTGATACTTATAATTCTAGCAATGTATTCAATTGTAAAAAAAATAGTGATGATCCATTCAAGCGTTAATAAAGTACTATGATATTTTTCATCTATTCCTTTAACGCTTTCCAGCATTACGAGAATTACGCTCATGATGATCAAAATAATTAAAATTATATCAAACCATTTCCCCATCGGAGTATCGGCTTCATATATAATTTCATGAATTTTATTTTTCCAATTCTTTGATGATTTTTCTGTTTCCAAGCTTTAGATGTTTAGATCAATTATATTTTTAACCCTTCTTTTTCTAAGGTATGTTTCTATAATATGATTGGTATTTGCGTTTCCATCCATAGGAGTAATAAGGGTTTCTAAAATTTTGGAATTATTAATTTGATAGTTTAATTCGCAAAATCCTATTCCTTGAAAGATACCATTTTTAATTAAAATAACACTTTTTTCGCCTAAAACTCGTCCTTTATCTACAATTACGATGCTTTTATCATTAAGGCTATATTCGGCTATGGCTAGTTGTACGCGTTGATTATAGCTTTCTGGATTTTCTTTTTGAATGCAAGCTCCTAAGCAAGTGCCTTCTTCATATTTTGAGCAATTCGCTTTGGCTTGTGAAAGTCCGTTCAACTTATTGCACAAATTGAACTTTACTTGTAGCGTATACAAAAAGTTTTCTGCTGCCACTAAACTATTAAAAGTACTTAGCCTTAGATGAATGCTATTGTTTAATTTTTCAGCCTTTAGCTGCAAATATCCTTGTTCATTTGGTATCGCATAAATCCCAACCGAAAATAATTTTCTTTTGTAATAGATATTATATTTAGGTTTGTGCCTTATTAACTCTTCATTTTCTTTTAAAAGTGCAATGAGTTCATTCCCTGTTTTTTCAAAAGTAACATTTTTAGTCTCTTTCTGAATTTTACGAGCGCTGTTTCCGCTATTGGTAAAATATTGATTAACTCTTTTTTTGATATTGCTACTTTTATTCAGTAGAATAATTTCAGCATCTTTATTGTGCATATAAAAAACACCAACTTCTGATGGTAATTCTTCAACAATATCTAATTGCCTAGGAGAAAGTTCACCTAGCGTTTCAGCTTTTATAACCGTTTTAATGATGGTTTTATCTAAGTCTTTTGATAGTAGTAGTTTAAATAATTTTAGGGTAGCCAAAGCATCGCCATTGGCCCTATGCCGATCACTTACTGGAATGCCTAATGAGCGCACTAATTTACCCAAACTGTACGATTCTGCATCAGGTAATAATTTTTGAGCGAGTTCGACCGTACAAATAGTTCTACGCTCGTAATTATAGCCGAGTCGTCTGAACTCGGTTCTTAAAATTCGATAATCGAACTGAGCGTTATGGGCAATTATTACGGTGTCTTCCGTAATTTCGATGATGCGTTTGGCGACTTCATAAAACTTAGGCGCGGTAGTCAGCATTTTGTTGCTAATGCCAGTAAGGTTTACCACAAAAGGTTGAATTTCTTTTTCAGGATTTACCAAACTAATAAACTGATCGACTACTTCAAGACCATCAAATTTATAAATGGCTATTTCAGTAATACCCTCTTCATTGTATTTTCCTCCGGTGGTTTCAATATCTAATACAGTGTACATCAAATTTATTAGGAATTCTATGATCTGTTTTAAGGACAGATAGGTTTAATAATTTTGCCAAAGATACCTTTTAGCTTATAAGGAATCTACTCAGAACTAATTTTTATCTACTCCCAAAAATACTGCTGCCAATCCTAATCATAGTACTGCCTTCTTCTATAGCGATTTTGTAATCGCCACTCATCCCCATCGATAAAATTGTTAGTGTAGAAAGTTTTATTTTTCCAGTATCAAAAAGCGATTTTAAAAATTGAAATTCTCCACGCACCTGAGCCTCATTATCTGTAAAAGTTGCCATTCCCATCAATCCTACTACCTTTATGTACTTCAAATTTTTAAAATCATCACTACTCAAAATATCTAAGAGTTCAACTTCGTCTAATCCAAATTTAGTATCTTCTTTGGCGATATGTATTTGCAACAAACATGGAATTACTCGATCGAATTTTTTCGCTTGCTTGTTGATTTCTTTTAGTAACTTAAAACTATCAACTCCATGAATTAGGCTAACATATTCCGCCATGTATTTTACCTTATTGGTTTGAACGTGACCAATCATGTGCCATTCCATATCTTTAGGTAAATCTCCCCATTTCTGAGTCATTTCTTGTACCTTATTTTCTCCAAATATACGCTGATCCGCTTCGTAGGCTTCTAATAAATCAGCATTTGGTTTCGTTTTTGAAACAGCAACTAAGCTTACGTTTTTGGGAATAGTAGCTTTAATTTTATTTAAGTTGTCTTTTATGGACATGTTCTATTTTTATTTGTTCGTTGTTCGTTTTTCGGTGATGGTTGTTCGTAGATGGTTCAGTTTGGAGTATTAGATTTTTTGGGTAGTTTAAATGTAAGTTAGTTAAATAGTGATTTAGTTTCATTGGTTCAATTTGCATTTTAGCCTTTTTTTGATTGCCTAATTCGATAAATCTCTCGGAACAGGAAAATTTGGATTTACATAATCAAAGTCTTCTTCCCTTAGGGAATCAAATTTTCTATGCCTTAAGAGTATTTCTATTAATATTCCTTTTTTATGGACAAAACTCAACCCGAAATTTTAAACTTTAGACTTTTTTAAATAAGAAACAAATTTTCCCAAAACCCAACACCCAGCACCCAAAATCACCTCATAATCCCATTCGGAAAAACAACAGGACTTTCAAATCCGTTTTTACCGACGGCTGAAATACCGAAAAAATAATTATCAATCACTATTCCTTCCAAAGTAAAACTGGTTACGTCACCTACGGATCTGCTATAATCCCAAGTAGGTGATGTGGTGTCTCGCCAATAAATTTTATAACCGATAGCGCCATCTACTTTTGACCATTCAAATTTTGCGGAGGGTTCAACTATACCGCCTATTTTTAGTTCTTTTGGAGCTGGAGGTGCCCACGCTATAGAGGCTAAATTAATGGCATTTACGGCGGTTAATTTTTTTGCGTATTCAAAATTTACATGTTCTAAAACATCGCCATAAGCAATGCCGTTTTCGGTTCTAATATCTTGATGTTGTTGGGTATAGTTTTCATGTGTTTCCATAATACGTATTCCTGCGAAACCAGCATCGTTAAAAGGGCGATGGTGTCCGCCACGACCAAAACGGTCTAAGCGATAAATCATCATCGGGTTCATTTCTGGCATATAAGTTTTTACGGTTTTATGTACATAACGGGCTAATTGTCTTGAAATACCATCTACCTCGCCACCATAAAACCGACGCATTTGTCTTTCTTTATCCGTTTCTGTGGCTGGTACAGGTTCAGAGAAAATTCTGAAATCACGATTGCTGATTACGCCGTTTACGCCTTTGATATTCCCAATCATATCATTGTTTAAAATTCCGATAATATCCCAACCTTTTTCTTTGGCATATTTGGTTAAGCCGCCACCGCCAAAAAGGCCTTGTTCTTCTCCTGAGAGACCCACGTAAATAAGGCTATTTTCAAATTGGTATTTTGATAAAACACGTGCCGCTTCAATAGTGCCTGCCATACCGCTAGCGTTATCATTGGCACCAGGAGCATCAGTAGTAAAATCCATCGTATCGCTTGCTCTAGAATCTATATCACCGCTCATAATAATGTATCGGTTAGGGTATTTTGTACCTTTTTGAATGGCAACCACATTGACCACCCAAGCATCTTTTGGGATGCGAGAACCCATATCCGTCGTTACCAAATCTTTTTGATAAAAAACGTTTAAACAATTTTTACAATCTTTAGATATTTGTTCGAATTCTGATTTTATCCAACGGCGGGCAGCACCTATTCCACGTGTGTCAGAAACTGTATCACTAAAGGTATTTCTTGTGCCAAATTCTGTGAGTATGGTGATATTTTTTTGAATCCGATCAGCAGAAACGGCATCAATTATTGCATAAATACGGTCATCGGTTTGTGCTAAAGCTAACGATGTAGTTAATAAAACAAATACAAATAATAATTTTTTCATAGAATTTTTAAATTTTAATACTGATTTGGAGCTTTATTTTTTTTCTTCAAATGATATATACCAAATAAAGGACCTAATGATAAAAATAGAAAAATTAAAGTTGAATTTAACTGTAAAGACAAAAAAGATAATAACTCGATACTAACAATGCTCAAAGCAAATCCGATACAGGTAACTATAGTTAATCCGGTTCCTTTTAGTTCTAGTGGGGCTGCTTTGGCTACTAATGTTGAAAATTGAGGAGAATCTGCAGCAACAGCCATACCCCAAAAAGACCAAGATATTAAAAATAAGCCTGACGGTGCTAAAAACAGCAAAGGAGATAAAATACAAAAACCACCAGAAATAAATAAAGACAAGAGTGCCACTTTTTTATTGCCAAAACGTACTGAAAATAAGCCACCTAAAACGCAGGCCAAAGCGCCAACACTAATTGTAATAAATGTCCAAAACGGAATTGAAAACGAAGTGTTGTTGATTATATTAAAAGTTTTGATAGCTAAAGGTGTAAAAGCCCAGAACGCATACAATTCCCACATGTGTCCAAAATATCCAAAAGCTGCTTTTCTAAAACTACAAATTTTGAAAAGCGATAAACCAGCTTTTAAGTGTAGTTGTTTGCTTGGTTTTCGAAAAGGGCCGTTTGGAACTAAGAGAATAATTAAAAATCCGCCAAGAACTGCTAAAACGGAAGTTATTTTAATAATGAACGTATAATTTATGTTCACATTCATTGCCGTCAATAGAAAGGGGAAAGCTGTACCTAAGACTAGAGCGCCTACTAAAAACCCTAAAACTTTGCCTAAGGAATTATCGTAGTAATCTGCGGCAATCTTCATTCCGATAGGATAAATTCCCGCTAAAAAAAAGCCTGTTCCAAAACGGGCAAGAAGTACAATTTCTTTGTTTAAATTTACGAGTAATAAACCTGTGTTGCATAATGCTGCCAATAGCGCACAAATAAAGAATACTTTTGAGGGTGAAAAACGGTCGGCTATTAATAAAACTGCAAAAAGCAAAGTGCCCGTAATAAATCCAAATTGAACCGAAGACAACATATAACCCACGTCACTAAATTCCAAACCAATTTTAAGTGATATCTCATCAATAACTGCGTTTCCAGCGAACCAAAGTGAAGTACAGGCGAATTGAGCAATAATAAGTAGGGGAAGTATTTGCGGTTTTAGATTCAAGCTTGTTTGGGGATTTTTAATAATGGGAAATGTACCAATTAATTTTTCGATTTTCATCGCATAAATCAAAAAATTCTGATACGTTTTTTTCTAATAATGATAAATTTGAGTTGGTTTATTTTTTGGGATAGCTTTTCCTATTTTAGTTTCCATTTTCATTGTCTTGATGCTGATACCCTGATGCAGATCATCATTATAGAAAATATTACTCCACAAAACGTTTTAATAGTTTACGTACTTCCTTAGCACCATCTAAATAGTATTTAGCCTGGGTTTTTTGATGTCCCACTTTTACCGTTACCGCACTTTCGGGTAGTTCTTGGAACATAAATTCATCAGTCCAATCATCACCAATAGCAAAAATAAAGTCGTAATCTGCCTCACTAATAACCCGCATGGCGGCACGTCCTTTATTGACATTACTACTTTTAATTTCCATCACTTTATTGCCATTAAGTACGCTTAAATCATCATTAGCAATTAAGCTGGTTAAAACAGTGTTAAGTTCTGAGGCTCTTTTTTGACCAAAATCTGGGTCTGTTTTTCGATAATGCCAGGCCAAAGAATAGTTTTTTTCTTCAATAAAACTACCAGGAGTTCTATCGACAAATGATTCTAAGACAGGCAGAATTTTTTCCATCCAATCTTTTTTTACATTTTCTAACATAGAAAATTCGGTTCCATTTTTAGAAATCCATACGCCGTGTTCTGCTATCATATTATATTTTCTATGCAGAAACCATTTGGCAAAGGTTTCTTTATCTCTACCACTGATCAAAAACATATCTGTATTTTCTTGGGTAGAAATTTCATCTAAAAGTGAATATAATTCTTCATCTGGACTTGCTTTTTGAGGGTCATTATGAAAATCGGCTAAAGTGCCGTCATAATCGATAAATAGCACTCTTTTTTTAGCTTGTTTGTATTCTTTAAATATAGAATTCATTAGCAGCATAGACAGTTTTTTAGAAACAAAAGCATGACTTTTTTCTTTCTGATTTTTTAAAGAAGTCATAAAATCATTTGCCCATTTCTCCACATTATAGCGCGCCAATCTTTTTTGTAAAATGCCATTACGCTCTTTTTGCTCCTCAATAGGCATATTAATGGCTTGATGAATGGCATCAGCAATCTGCTCAAAGTTATTGGGGTTTATGAGTAACGATTCATTCATTTCATTGGCAGAGCCTGCCATTTCACTCAATATTAAAACCCCAGTTTTATTGGTTCTGGTGGCAATATATTCTTTGGCTACCAAATTCATACCATCACGAATTGGCGTTAGCCAGGCAATATCTGATGAAGTATATAAATCGATTAAATTTTCGAAAGGCATTGAGCGGTAAAAATACCATATTGGTGTCCAGCTTACAGTTGAAAATTCTCCATTAATTCTTCCTACCAGTTCATCAACTTCTCGTTTAAGTAATTGGTACTGAGGTACGTTGCTGCGTGAAGGAACCGCTAAAATAATTAACCGAACTTTTTCTTTGTATTGCGGATACTTATTTAAAAAATATTCAAAAGCATTGAGTCGTTTTGCAATGCCTTTGGAGTAATCTAAGCGATCAATAGAGAGTAAAAACTTGGCGTCTGGTGCATTTTTTTTATGAGTATTTAAACGTTGCTGTAGTTCAGACTGGTTTTCAGGTGCTCGTTGTTGATTTTCTTTTGCAGCATCACTAAATTTTTTATAATCAATTCCCATGGGAAAAGAATCTACCTTGATAATCCTGTCTTCCAAATAAATATCATTAAAACTAACTTCCAAGCCAAGTAAACGCTTTACAGAACTTAAAAAGTGTCGTTCATAGTCATAGGTATGAAAGCCAATTAAATCGGCACCCAACAAGCCTTCTAAAATTTCAGTCCGCCAAGGTAATGTTCTAAATATTTCATAAGAGGGGAAAGGAATGTGCAAGAAGAAACCAATAGAAATATCTGGTAATTTTTCTTTCACCATTTGGGGTACTAACATTAATTGATAATCGTGCACCCAAATAATATCATCTTCATTAGCTTTGGCAACAATAGCATCTGCAAATTTCTGATTTACTTTTTGATAGGTTTCCCAGCTATCGAGTTCAAACTCTGAATATTCTAAAAAATAATGGAACAGTGGCCAGATAGTTCGGTTGCTAAATCCGTAATAAAAACCTTCTACATCATCATGGGTTAAATTTACTTTTGATGAGGCGTGTTTGGCTAAGGCTTTATCTATTTCTGCTGATATTCCATCAGGAATTTCTTCATCGGTTAAGCCGCTCCAACCAATCCAAAGACTATCGCCGCTTTGATGAACAGATTTCATTCCTGTAGCCAAACCACCCACACTCGGAATTGCAATAATACTTTTATTATCAATTTGTAATTGCACAGGTAGTCTGTTTGAGATTATGATAGTTTTGCCCATTAGTGATCGTTGTGGTAGTGTTTTTTATTTTAATTTCTTTAAATTTCGGGAAAAGGAGGGGTATAAACAATAATTACGCTCGTTTGTGTTAATGATTTGTCGATATGAAACCATCATTACCAAGTTTAAGGGATTTCTTTATAGAAAAAATTTTTAAAATTGGAATGAGTATGGTAGCTCTTATAATTAGACTTCACATATTTCAATTTTCAATCGATTTAAAAAATCAAACTAAATAAGATTTTAAGCCATGGATAATTTAGATTACGGAATAATTGGAAATTGTAAAAGTGCAGCGTTGGTTGCTAAAAATGGCTCAATCGATTGGTGCTGTTTACCAGAATTTGATTCTCCATCAATTTTTGCTAAATTATTAGATGATGATATAGGAGGAAGCTTTGGTTTTGAAGTAGATGATTCTTATAAAATTAAACAATCTTATGATTCAGAAACGGCTATTTTAGTTACCACTTTTACCAGCGGCGAAAATAGTTTTGAACTTCACGATTTTATGCCAAGATATTTTAAAAATGAAGGGACTTATTTTGCACCACCTGAAATAATCAGATTTTTAAAATTAATCTCTGGTAAACCTAGTTTTAAAGTGATCTATGAACCTAAATTAGAATATGCACAGGGAAAAACGACTTCTTTTATTAAGAAAGATTTTATTGCTAGCCTTACCCATGAGGTAAAGTTCGATACCGTTTTTTTATACACCTCATTTGATAAAGAAAGTGTTGCAGAAGGAAAAAAAATAGTCCTTAAAGAAAACGGATTTTTTCTGTTGTCATATAACGAAAAGATATTTTTACCCACTACTAAAAGTGTATTTTTAGATTTAGAACGCACCAAAATTTATTGGTTAGATTGGTCGCAACAAACCCCAACTTATAAAAAGTTCGACAAAGAAATAAAACGAAGTGCTATTACCTTAAAATTGTTGAGTTATGACAAAACAGGTGCAGTTTTAGCTGCTGCCACTACTTCGTTGCCTGAAACTATAGGCGGAGTGCGAAATTGGGATTATCGTTTTTGTTGGATACGTGATGCCTCAATGGTCATAAAAGTAGTTTCAGAACTGGGGCATAAAAATATTGCTAAAAGATATCTGCAATTTATCATCGATTTGATTCCCGATAAGGATGAAAAGCTTCAAATCATGTACGGAATTAATCGTGAAAAGAAGTTAACCGAAGAAACGCTAGATCATTTAAGCGGTTACAAAGGCTCAAAACCTGTGCGAGTAGGGAATGCCGCTTATGAACAGGTTCAGCATGATATTTATGGTATTTTAATGGATGTAATTTATGAATTGATAAAGCAATTTAGTGTCGATATTCAGAACGGCGAAGAGCTTTGGGGTATCACCAAAGGAATCGTTTGGATTGTAGAGAAACATTGGCAAGAAGCTGATAAAGGTATATGGGAATTTCGTTCCGAAGACAAACATTTTACCTTCTCGAAAGTATTATGCTGGACCGCCGTTGATCGTGCCATTAAAGTAGCAGAAATGCTCAATAAACAACATAAAATCGAAAAATGGAAACCTCTTGAGGCTCAAATTCGTAAAGACATTATGGATAAAGCTTGGAACGAAAAAAAGCAGGCATTTACACAAAGCTATGGTTCTGACCACATGGATGCTTCTGTTTTATTGATGGAGTCTTATGGATTTATTGATGCTAAAAATCCAAAATATGTAAGTACTGTATGGGCTGTGGAAAAAGATTTATGTAATGATGGTTTACTATATCGCTACAAAAATGAAGATGATTTTGGAGAACCTTCATCTTCATTTACAATATGTACTTTTTGGTTTATCAATAGTTTATTTAAAATTGGGGAAGAAGAAAGAGCATTAAAACAGTTTGAGCAATTGTTAAGTTATAGTAATCATTTAGGGTTGTTCAGTGAAGATGTCGATTTTAAAACCAAACGTTTATTGGGTAATTTCCCTCAGGCTTATTCGCACTTGGCATTGATAGAATGCGCTATTAATTTTTCCAAAAAAGCATCAGAAGAACATATTTTAGAGTCCATGGGGCATTAGGGATGCGATTTATTTGGATTCCCTCATTTAAAGCCTTTTGCTGAGCACTCTCAATGCAGTGTCAGGGGGGGAGTATTGTTTAGCAATCTCCCTAATTTTCTCTAATAATTCTCTCAAATGCGCTGCGGTGGTAAATGGATTCATAATTGTAGTACGCAAATAAAAAATTGCTCTTAATGTAGTTTGCACAACATAAAATTCTCCATTCTCTAAAAGTTTTTGGCGGATTTTTAAATTTAACTTGTTGGTCTGTTCTTTATTAAAACTTGGCTCTATAAACCTAAAACAAACAATATTCGAATTAGGCTCAACTGCTAGCTCAAAATCTGTATCATTGGTTATAATTGCTGCAAATTCTCTTCCTAAATCATACAAATTAGTGACGTATTCATCAAAAATACCTTCGCCATAAGTTTTAAAAAGGGAAAACCAATGTAAACTCATCATAGTTTTGGTACATTCAAAAGTACGTTTGGCTAAATTATACCAATCTTCTCCTTCGGATTCTCCAAGTAAATAATCTGCCTTTTGACTAAATGTAGCATAAGAGTGTGCTCCGTCTTTAAATAAAAGTGCCGTCGTTATGGCAGGCATCATCATCATTTTATGTCCGTCTATAACCACAGAATCCGCTTTTTCAATTCCATTTAAAGTACTTTTATATTTTTGCGAAAATACTCCTGCACCGCCATGAGCACCATCTACGTGAAACCATAAATTGTGTTTTTCACTAAAAGAGGCTATAGCTTCTAAATCATCAAATATTCCCGTGGCGGTTGAAGGGGCACTACCAATAATCGCAAATATGATAATTCCCGACGATTTTGCTTTTTCAAAGGCCTCTTCTAAAAGCAAAGTATTCATTTTAAAATCTTGGGTTGTAGGGATTTTTACGATTCCTTTTTCTCCCAATCCCATAATTCTCGCAGCTCGGTCCGCGCAATAATGCGCTTCTTCACTCACCATAATTCCTAAAGATGAGGAGTTGCCTTCTGTCCAAATATCGTGGGCTACCTTGGCTTTTCGAGCAGCCAATAAAGCTGTCAGATTGGCCAAAGTTCCTCCAGATGTTAAAAATCCTCTTGAATCTTCCGCATAACCTATCTTTTGACATAATTTATCGGTAATAATGCGTTCCACAGCCGTTGGAGCCATACCCATTTCATACACGGCCATACCGTTATTCAATAAAGCACTCAGCATTCCAGAAAGGGCCGTAATAGGAGCAGGAGCAGTTACTTGATGTCCGATATATTTAGGATGATGAACATGGATGGAATGTTTTAGAATTTCAGTAAACAAAAGCTCTTCTTTTCCGTTTTGTAAAAAATCGCTCCAAAATTCATATTCCTCCACTGGAAGTTTCCAATCAATTACTTTTTCTGAATTCGCAGAGATGGATTGCGCCAAATGATCAGCCAATTCATCAACAAGTCGGTGTCCACGTCTTCTAAAATCTTCCGAATTGTAAGCGGATAGTAAAAGGTTCTTTTTCATCTGTTGCTATTTATTTTTTTTAATGGTTATACCACTGCTTGGCTCTTTACAAGGATGTAAATTGCCAATCAACAATTCGGTTGATATCTAGAATTGTTAGGGCTTATTTCATTCATTAAAAGTATTGACTTATCACATTTAATCAAAATAAAAATCCGCTCAAATAGAGCGGATTTTCAACTTTGTTAAAAAAAAATAGTTGAGTTAGTCAAAGGTATAACCATTATCGGCAGCTACTTTATCTGCAATTTGTGTGCGTAAAGCTACTATATTTGGGTTATTGGTGTATTTTGTAAAACGTTTTAATCCCATTAACATCATCCGTTGCTCGTCGCCTTCAGCAAAAGAAATAATCGCTTCTTTTCCTTTTTGAATTACGGTTTCGGTAGCACTATATAAATATAATTTAGACATAGCTATTTGAGTAGCTTGCGTGGATTCGCCAAAACGATGTACATTTTTCTCCGTTCTTAAAATGGTAGATTCAGCCATATATACTTCAATCAAAATATCAGAAGCAGCCAACATGAGCTGTTGATGATTTTCTAATTCTGGACCATATTTTTGAACTACTGAACCCGTAACCATTAAAAATACTTTCTTTAATCTTTTGACTAAGTCTTTTTCTTCCGCAAATAATTCCGAGAAATCAGGCGTATCAAAAGAAGGAATTCCCATTAACTCTTCGCCAACTTTAGTTGCAGGGCCTAAAAGATCAACATGACCTTTCATTGCTTTTTTAACCAACATTCCAACCGCTAACATCCGGTTTATTTCGTTTGTGCCCTCATAGATTCGAGCAATACGAGAATCTCTCCATGCAGATTCCATTGGTGTATCAGCACTAAAGCCCATTCCACCAAAAATCTGAATTCCTTCATCCGTACAATTTTGTACATCTTCGGATACTGCTACTTTAAGAATAGAACATTCAATCGCATATTCTTCCACTCCTTTTAATTCTGCTTCTTGGTGTGTAATACCTTCTGCTTCACGTAAAGCGATTCTATCCTCAATATTTTTAGCCGCTCTATAACTAGCAGATTCGTCGGCATAGCAATTAGTAGCCATATTTGCAATTTTGGCTTTAATTGCGCCAAAATTTATAATAGGAGTGTTGAATTGTATTCTTTCGTTGGCGTATTTAGTAGCTTCATCAATAACTCTGCGTTGTGCATCTAAACATGCTGCTGCTAATTTAATTCGCCCTACGTTTAGCGCATTCATAGCAATTTTAAATCCGTTGCCACGCTCGGAAAGCATATTTTCTACAGGCACTTTAGTTTCATTAAAGAAAACTTGACGCGTTGATGAAGAATGGATACCCAATTTCTTTTCTTCCTCACCCATTGAGATTCCATTACTTGGATCATTTTCCAAAATAAAACCAGTAATATTTTTATCATCTTCGATACGGGCAAAAACGATGAACATACTACAGAATCCTGCATTTGAAATCCACATTTTTTGTCCGGTAATGCTATAATGTTTTCCATCAGCCGATAAAACTGCTTTCGTTTTGCCTGAATTGGCATCAGAACCAGCGCCGGGTTCCGTTAAACAATAGGCGCCAAACCATTCGCCAGAAGCTAGTTTTGGGACATATTTTTGTTTTTGGGCTTCGCTACCATACAATGTTATGGGTAAAGTGCCAATACCTGTGTGCGCTCCAAAAGCCGTACTAAAACTACCAGTAGCTCCCGATATATAATCGCAAACTAGCATGGTAGAAACAAAGCCCATACCCAAACCGCCATACGATTCTGGAACTCCAACGCTCAATAAACCAAGTTCCCCTGCTTTACGCATACATTCTTCGGTAAACTTGTAATCTTTTTTCTCAAAACGTTCCCATTGTGACCAAAGTTCTCTGTCCACAAATTCTTTGGTACTTTCACGCATCATTTTTTGCTCCTCGGATAAATCTTCCAGCGTAAAAACGTCTTCGCAATTTGTTTCTTTTACTAAAAATTGTCCACCTCTTAGTAATTTATCTTTTTGTAGTGTTTCCATATTTTTCGCTCCCTCTAACTCCCCTTCAGGGGAAGAATTCTAAATTAGGGTATTTTTAATTATACAATTTTTTATATTTTTATTTTATTCCTACTTTGGGTTTTAGTGAGCTTTTAATTAAGAAACTCAAAAATCCCTGCTGCTCCTTGTCCCGTACCTACGCACATGGTAACCATACCGTATTTACCTTTCATATTTCTTTTTCGCATCTCATCAAATAATTGTACTGATAATTTAGCTCCCGTGCAGCCTAATGGATGCCCTAATGCAATGGCGCCGCCATTTACATTGATAATATCAGGATTAAGATGGAGTTCTCTTATAACAGCAAGAGATTGCGACGCAAAGGCTTCGTTAAGTTCTATTAACTCAACATCTGCCTGTTTTAATCCGGCTTGTTTTAAGGCTTTCGGAATTGCTTTTACAGGTCCAATTCCCATAATTCTAGGTTCTACTCCGGCCACAGCATAATTTACCAAACGGGCAATTGGTTCCAAATTCAATTCTTTTACCATGTTTTCGCTCATTATCATTACAAAAGCAGCGCCATCGCTCATTTGTGATGAATTACCGGCAGTTATGCTTCCGCCAGCAGCAAAAACAGGGCGTAAGCTCGCTAATGCCGCTAAATTTGTTCCCTTTCTTGGACCTTCGTCTTTAGTTACTGTATATTTTTTTGTGGCTTTTTTTCCGTTTTCGTCAAGATAAATTTGCTCTACTTCAATGGGTACAATCTGATTTTGAAAACGATCTTCCGCTTGGGCTTTCAATGCTTTTATATGAGAATGATAGGCAAACTCATCCTGATCTTCACGTGACACTTTAAATTGATTGGCTACTGCTTCAGCAGTATTGCCCATTCCCCAGTAATAATCTTCATGACCAGATTTTACCGTATCATAATTTAATTCTGGCTTAAAGCCAGTCATCGGCACGGAACTCATACTTTCTGCACCACCTGCAATGATACAATCCGCCATACCCGCCTGAATTTTTGCCGTAGCCATCCCAATAGTTTCAATACCAGATGCACAAAAACGATTTACCGTTACCCCTGCTACATCAACCGTATTTAAACCAATAAGCGAAATAAACCGTGCCATGTTGAGTCCCTGCGCACCTTCTGGCATCGCATTGCCTACAATCACATCATCAATTCTACTTTTATCAAAATCAGGCAATTCTGCCATCATATATTGAATTGTTTCTGCTGCCAGCTCATCTGTTCTTTTAAAACGGAAAACCCCTTTAGGTGCTTTCCCTACTGCTGTTCTGTATGCTTTTACTATATATGCTTGTTTCATATCGGCCCCCTTTCCCCCGATGGGGGAACTCCTATTAGGGGTAAATAGGATTTTAGTTAATAGTTCTAAAAATCAATTTTCAATCTCTTTGTGTTGTTCCCTTTTTTGGGGTTAGGGGTCTCTTCTAATTTCTTAGTGGCTTACCCGTTTTCAACATGTGTTGTATTCTCTCTAAGGTTTTGCGCTCCGTACAAAGTGATAAGAAAGCTTCGCGTTCTAAATCCAATAAGTACTGTTCAGTAACTAGGGTTGGTTCTGATAAATCGCCGCCAGCCATCACATAGGCTAGTTTGTTAGCAATTTTTTTATCGTGTTCACTGATGTAATTGCTATCTTCCATAGCGTCTGTGCCTACTAAGAACATTCCGAGTGCTTGTTTTCCGAGGACTTTAATATCGCTTCTTCTTATAGGTTGTGTGTAACCAGCTTCTGCCATTATTTTTGCGTGCGCTTTGGCAGTCGCAATTTGGCGGTCTTTATTAACTACCACGATATCTTTTCCATGTTGTAAAATACCCAAATCAAAAGCTTCATAAGCCGATGTAGATACTTTTGCCATCCCTATTGTTAAAAAATATTCTTGCAAAATATTCAATTCAACATCTCCTTTTTGGAAGAGGTCTTGCGCTCTTACCGCAAATTCTTTTGATCCACCACCACCGGGAATAACGCCTACTCCAAATTCTACTAATCCTATGTAAGTTTCTGCCGCAGCAACGACCTTATCTGCATGTAATGAAATTTCGCAACCACCACCTAATGCCATTCCGTGAGGGGCAGCAACTGTCGGAATAGCCGAATAGCGCATACGCATCATGGTGTCTTGAAACATTTTAATTGCCATGTTCAATTCATCATATTCTTGCTCTACCGCCATCATAAAAATCATGCCGATATTCGCACCCACTGAGAAATTTGCGGCCTGGTTTCCTACAACTAAACCTTGAAAATCTTTCTCCGCTAGATCGATAGCCTTATTTAAACCTGCTAAAACATCGCCACCAATGGTATTCATTTTAGATTGGAATTCTACATTGAGAATACCATCACCTAAATCTTCTACTACGACACCGCTATTTTTGAAAACTTCTTTAGATTTTCTGATATTATCCAGAATGATGAAAGCATCTTGACCTGGTATTTTTTGATAAGATTTACTCGGAATATCAAAAAAATAGGTTGCTCCATCTTTTATGGTGTAAAATGACTTTACATCGCTGGCTAACATTTCGTTGACCCAAGGAGCAGGAGTTTCACCTTCAGTTTTCATGAACTCTAATGCTTTTTCTGCCCCAATAGCATCCCAAATTTGAAAAGGACCGTGCTCCCAGCCAAAACCAGCTTTCATGGCATCATCAATCTTATAAAGTTCATCGCTAATTTCTGGAATTCTATGGGAAACATAGGCAAATAAAGCAGCGAAACTCTTTCTGTAAAATTCTCCAGCTTTATCTTTTCCGTCGACCAAAACTATAAAACGATCCACTACTTTATCAATAGTCTTTGTTAGTTCTAAAGTGCCGAAACTTGCTTTTTTGCCAGAGCGATATTCCATGGTATCCAAGTCTAGGGTAAGGATCTCGCTTTTCCCTTTTTCATCGGTTACTTTTTTATAAAAGCCTTGTCTAGTTTTACTACCTAACCATTTATTTTCCATCATTTTTGTGATGAAATTAGGCAGTTTAAACAAGTCTATTTTTTCGTCATTCTTGCAATTATCAGCGATACCATTGGCCACATGCACCAAAGTATCTAAGCCAACAACATCAACCGTTCTAAAAGTTGCCGATTTTGGACGACCTATAACGGGACCTGTTAATTTATCGACTTCTTCAACCGTCATCCCCATTTGTTTAACGCTATGAAAAAGACTCTGGATACTAAAAATTCCAATTCGGTTCCCAATAAAGGCAGGCGTATCTTTAGCAATTACTGATGTTTTTCCTAAGAATTGCTCCCCATAACCATTTAAGAAATTTAATACTTCTGTTGATGTTTTTGGGCCTGGAATAATTTCAAAAAGATTTAAATAACGTGCAGGATTAAAAAAGTGTGTACCACAGAAATGCTTTTGGAAATCTTCGCTACGGCCTTCACTCATAAAATGAATAGGAATGCCCGAAGTATTACTGGTGATAAGCGTACCTGGAGTTCTATATTTTTCTACTTTTTCAAAAACCGACTTTTTAATATCCAAACGCTCTACGACAACTTCGATAATCCAATCTACTTTTGAAATTTTCGAAATATCATCTTCTAAATTACCCGTAGCAATTCTACTGGCAAATTTTTGATGGTAAATAGGCGAAGGTTTTGATTTTAATGCGCCTGCCAATGAATCATTAACAATACGGTTACGAACAACTTTATCGTTCAAGCTTAATCCTCTTGCTTTTTCTTGTTCATTAAGTTCTCTGGGAACAATGTCTAAAAGTAAAACTTCAACCCCAATATTTGCAAAATGGCAAGCAATACCGCTACCCATTATTCCTGAGCCAATGATGGCTATTTTTTTAATATGTTTATTATTCCAACTCATTACTACTAATTTGTTTTTTGAATCTTACTATAAATTTTTTTATCTGCAACCAATTTATTGATGGTTTCTATAACATCAAAAAAAGCATCTAATTTTTCGGCTGCTACATGTTCTTTAATTACCTCATTGAAGCGTAAAACAACATTTTTAGAGTCTTTTCTTTTTTCTAATCCAAAGTCTGTAAGATGAATTAATACACCGCGCCCATCGTTGGGGTTTGGTTTTCTTTTGATTAGTCCTTTTTCTTCCATACTTTTTAGTATTCTTGAAAGGCTAGTAGCTTCCATTCCCATTTGGGGTCCAAGAGCTGTTGAAGGACTACCATGCTTTGGGTCTACACTTAATAAAGTAAAACCTACTGCCATGGTGGTATCAAAATTTTTCGCTTCTTCATTGTACATTCTGGCAACGGATTGCCAAGTTGCTCTCAAAGCATAATCTATGGTAAGTTCTTTCATAAAAAATTATAAGAATTCAAATATAGTAAAATTTATTATGCACGCATAACATGTTTTACAAAAAAAAAGTAGTGACTTAGCATTTATTTTGAGTAAAATGAAGCATTAAAATATAAAAGGATATATTTTTTTCAGCGAAGATTGGATTTTACCAAAAAAATAACTCAAAATAACGTCCTTAATATAAGGTATAAAAAAGTAAATCGTCATGGATAACCATGACGATTTGCTTTTGTGATTTTCTTAAAAATAAAAATATTTAGCAATAAACGAAGAACAGGTCATTAAGTCATAATATGAAAACCCAAAAAAGCCAAAGTGTAAAATCTTCAATTACCAATTTTCAATATTTTAGAAAATGATAAGATTAAAAATTCTAACCTCATCACCTTATAACCTTTCAACCCTTTAACCTAGATTTCAAAACTATACAACTATTTAGTGCTCGTAAATTTCATTATAAAGTTTAATGTATTTTTCCTTGACCACTTTACGTTTTAACTTCATGGTAGGGGTTAGATGGCCTTCGTCTATGCTCCAAAGTTCAGGTGTAAGTCTAAAAGCTTTCACTTTCTCCCATTTCGCAAAATTTTCATTGGCTTCTTCAACCTCTTTGGTAATTCTGGCAATTATCTTTTCATTTACTATTAGTTCTCCATTGGAACCAGGAGCAATTTGGTGTCTTTTTGCCCAATTTCGGAGGAATTCGAAATCTGGTTGAATTATTGCTGCGGGCATTTTTTCGCTTTCGCCAACCACCATAACTTGTTCAATAAATCGCGATTGTTTTAGCCTGTTTTCTAATAATTGAGGGGCAACATATTTACCGCCCGATGTTTTAAACATTTCTTTTTTACGGTCGGTAATTTTCAAGAATCCGTCTACGTCAATTTCTCCTATATCACCTGTATGAAAGTAACCATCAATCATCACCTCAGCAGTTTTTTCAGCATCTTTATAATAGCCTAGCATTACTTGAGGGCCTTTTACACAAATTTCGCCATCCGGCGCAATTTTAACTTCCGTATGTTCTAAAAGTTTACCTACGGTGCCAATTCTAAATCCACCATTACGCATATCGTTAACAGAAACTACAGGTGAGGTTTCAGTAAGTCCATAACCTTCCATAACACCAAATTGTGCAGCATTAAAAACTCTAGCTAAACGCGGTTGTAGCGCGGCGCTACCTGAAGCCATGACAGATAAATTTCCACCTAAAGCTTCTTTCCATTTGCTAAAAATAAGTTTACGTGCTAAACCTAATTTTTTTTCGTACCACCATCCGTTTTGGCCATAAGGTTCATATTTTAAACCTAATTCTACCGCCCAAAAGAATAGTTTCTTTTTTATTCCTGTTAAATCGGTACCTTTTGCTATAATTTTGTCATAAACTTTTTCTAACAATCGTGGCACGGCTGTCATTACATCGGGTTTTACTTCTTTGGCGTAATCACTAATTTGATCTATGGGGGCATAATATATACTGGTACCGCAATATTGATACAAATAAATTAACATGCGCTCATAAATATGACAAACAGGCAAAAAACTAAGCGCTTTGGAATTTCCCAGTACCAGCGGAATTCTTTTAAAACTTTCCAAAGCATTGCTTACAATATTGTAATGCGATAACATAACCCCTTTTGGTTTTCCAGTAGTACCAGAGGTATAAATTAAGGTAGCCAAATCATCTTTACCGACGGCAGCTTTTAGTTTTTCAACTTCTTCTTGGTTGGATGTGTCTTCTCCTAATTTTAAAACTTCACTCCAATTTTTACAATCGGATAGGGCATCAAAAGAATATACATCTTTTAAAGTAGGTACTTGACCTTGAATAGATTTTACTTTTTGATATACTTCTTCGCAGGATACAAAACAGTATTTAGATTCAGAATGATTTAATACATAGGCATAATCTTCTTCTGAAATTGTAGGGTAAATAGGAACGGTTTGTGCTCCTAATTGCAACACACCAATATCTATGACGTTCCACTCTGTTCTATTGTTCTGAGAAATAATTGCAATTTTATCATTAGGTTTAACACCCAACCTTAATAAAGCTCTACTTATGGCGTTTGCTTTATCTACATATTCTTGAGTTGATGTGGTGATCCATTCTCCGTTATGTTTCGAGCCGAAGGCCACATTTAGATTATATGTTTTAAGTTGATAATAAGGAAAATCGAAAAGACGAGTTATATTCTGCATAGTTGGTTTCTATATTTTCTGCAAAATAGTAAAAAAACCTATTTTAAAAATGAGAATATTGAAAATATTAACTTTTTTTTTAGGATATTCTATTTTTGAAAAGCGCTAAAATGGTTTATTTAGTGCAAACCGTCTTATATATTATGATTTTATAAAATAAATTTTTAGTTATTTTCAATCCACTCCCTTGCATTTACAAAAGCTTGTAGCCAGGGTGAAACTTTATCATTTCTATCCGCAGGGTAGTGCGCCCAATTCCAAGGAAAAATAGAACGTTCTATATGCGGCATAGTCACTAAATGTCGTCCTGTTGTATCGCAAAGCATAGCGGTGTTAAAATCGCTTCCATTTGGGTTCGCAGGATAACTTTCATAGCCGTATTTCGCAACAATACTGTATTCCAATTCATTAAGCGGTAAACTAAATTTACCTTCTCCATGCGAAATCCACACCCCCAATTTTGTGCCTTCTAAACTAGAAAGCATGACAGAATTATTTTTCTGAATCACCACTGAGGTAAAATTACTTTCGTGTTTGTGAGAATCATTATAAGTCATTTTACCATGTGTATGGTGTTCTGGATTCACCAAATCTAGTTCCATAAACAACTGACAGCCATTACAAATTCCCACAGATAAAGTGTCTGGTCTTGCAAAGAAATTCTTTAAAGTGGTATTGGCTTTTTCATTGTATTTAAATGCGCCTGCCCAGCCTTTGGCACTCCCTAAAACATCGGAATTTGAAAATCCACCAACAGCGCCAATAAATTGAATATCTTCTAAGTTTTCACGACCCGAAATTAAATCGGTCATGTGCACATCTTTAACATCAAAACCAGCCAAATAAAGGGCATTTGCCATTTCCCGTTCCGAATTACTTCCTTTTTCTCTTAAAATTGCCGCTTTAGGACGCCCATTGCGAGGAAGTAAGCCCAGAGGGCTAACCTCCGAAGTAATCTGATTACTTTCGGCAGATTGCTTCGCTTCGCTCGCAATTTTGCCAGTAAAATCCTTTGGAAAAGTATAAGTTAAAGTTTGATTTTTATAATTATCAAATCTCACTTTGGCTAAGCCATTCGCCGTTTGATTGTTATCTAATAAGTACGATGTTTTAAACCAAATATCACGAAGTGAATTGACGTTTAAACCCATTTCCATACTTCCGTTTTTAATCGTTAACATGCTTTTTGAACTAACCTTCCCAATGCGATGAAAATTGATTTTAGCATTTGTTAAAAATTCTTCGACACTTGCGTCATTTTTTGCTTGAAATACAATTCCAGAGTTTTCAGAAAATAGTAATTTGATGGTGTCCTCTTCTCCTAAACTGGAAAGGTTTAATTGGGCTCCTAAATTGATATCAGCAAAACACATTTCTAGCAAAGTAGTAATCAAACCGCCAGAAGCCACATCATGGCCAGCCAAAAGCATATTTTTTTTGACTAAAGATTGAATGGTATTAAAGGTATTTTTCACAAAAGCAGCATCAGTAACCGTGGGAGCATCGCTTCCAATTTTATTTAAAGTCTGATTGAAAGAAGAACCACCGAGCTTATAGGCATTTTGAGATAGATTGATATAATAAATAGAATCGCCATTTTTCTGTAAAACGGGTTCCACCACTTTGGTAATATCATCGCAATGGCCAGCAGCAGAAATAATAACTGTGCCAGGAGAAATAACATCACCATCTTTATATTTTTGTTTCATAGAAAGCGAGTCCTTTCCTGTTGGGACATTTATTCCCAAAGCGATAGAAAAATCAGAAACGGCTTGCACGGCTTCATACAAACGCGCATCTTCGCCTTCGTTTTTGCAAGGCCACATCCAGTTTGCCGATAGGGAAACGGACTGTAAACCATCTTTCAAAGGTGCCCAAATAATATTGGTTAATGCCTCAGTAATCGCATTTTTACTTCCCGCAGCAGGGTTTATCAAAGCTGCAATAGGCGCATGACCAATAGATGTTGCAATACCTTCTTTGCCTTTATAATCTAAAGCCATAACACCGCAATTATTTAAAGGCAATTGCAAAGGGCCAGTACATTGCTGTTTTGCTACTTTTCCACCCACACAACGATCCACTTTATTTGTCAACCAATCTTTACAAGCTACCGCTTCTAATTGCAATACCTGATCTAAATAATCTTGAAAAAACTCTAACGAATACTCAGGATTATCATAGTTTCTTTTGACTGTAACATCCGTCATTATGGTTTTTGGAGAGCTACCAAACATATCTTCCAAAGCTAAGTCCATTGGTTTTTCGCCTGTGGTACTCGATTCAAAAGTAAATCTATGATCTCCTGTAACATCACCCACTTCATAAATGGGCGACCGTTCTCTATCGGCAATCCTTTTGAGTAAATCTATATCCGTTTTACCTATCACAAGACCCATACGTTCTTGCGATTCATTTCCGATTAATTCTTTGGCAGAAAGGGTAGGATCACCCACGGGAAGATAATCTAAATCTATTTTTCCACCTGTTTCTTCCACCAATTCCGATAAGCAATTTAAATGCCCACCAGCACCATGATCGTGAATAGAAACAATAGTATTTACGTCGCTTTCCACCATTCCACGAATGGCATTGGCAGCACGTTTTTGCATCTCAGGGTTAGAGCGTTGCACCGCATTCAATTCTATTGAAGCACTAAATTCGCCCGTATCTGCACTAGAAACGGCTGCTCCACCCATTCCAATACGGTAATTATCGCCACCTAAAATAACGATTTTATCACCTACTTTAGGTTTGTCTTTTATGGCCTGACTCGCTTTTCCGTAACCGATACCACCAGCTTGCATTATGACTTTGTCGTAGCCTAATCTTCTCCCTTCGACTCCGCTCAGGGAGCTTTTCTCTGAGTGTTCAAAAGTCAACACAGAACCAGAAATTAAGGGTTGTCCAAATTTATTCCCAAAATCTGATGCTCCGTTTGATGCTTTTATTAAAATATCCATAGGTGTTTGGTATAACCATTTGCGTTCTGGCATTCCGTTTTCCCATTTTCTTATATTTTTTTGGTCACTGGGCGTATTTGAAGATACCTCAGTTGCTTTGGCTTCTAAGCGAGAATAGGCCGTCATATAAACCGCAGTTCCGGCCAGAGGAAGTGAACCTTTTCCACCTGCTAAACGATCTCTAATTTCGCCGCCAGCACCGGTTGCAGCACCGTTAAAAGGTTCTACTGTTGTAGGGAAGTTATGCGTTTCTGCTTTTAAAGAAATAACCGATTCAAATTCCTTTTCTTGATAAAAATCGGGTTTATCGGCAGTTTTAGGTGCAAACTGTAACACTTTTGGCCCTTTTACAAAAGCCACATTATCTTTATAAGCCGATACAATGGTATTCGGGTTTTCTTGTGATGTTTTTTTGATAAGTTTGAATAGGGATGAAGGCATTTCTTGCCCATCAATCACAAAAGTACCATTGAAGATTTTATGCCGACAGTGTTCAGAATTCACTTGACTGAAACCAAAAACTTCAGAATCAGTTAATTTTCTGCCTAGTTTTTTTGATAAGTTATTTAAATATTCAACTTCTTCATCGTTTAGCGCTAAGCCTTCATTTTGGTTGTAAAGCGCAATATCATTTACTTCTATAATTTTTTCGGGTTGAATAGGAGTACTAAAAATATCTTGATGCAAGTTTTTATACTTTTGCAAAAGCATCGGGTCAAAGTTGTTGTCGTCAGGATTCGTGGCTTTAAACTCCTCGATTCTTATAATCCCTTCAATCCCCATATTCTTAGTAATTTCAGTGGCGTTCGTACTCCAAGGGGTAATCATTGTCGCTCTTGGGCCAACAAAAAAGGCGTCCACAGACGCCATATTTATTTTGGGCTGGTCGCCAAACAACCAGTTTAATTTTTTAATATCTTCTTGTGAAATTTCGTTTTTGGTTTGAATGGCAAAAACTTTGGTGCTTAGGTTTCCGAAAAAGTGAATCATTTGTGTGCTTGTTGTTCGTTTTAAGAAAGCGCAAATTTACGATTTTTTCAATGATTTTTTTTCTAGAATAGTGAACAGTTTTTTGATGGATTGTTGATTACTTTCAATTTTTCAATTCTGTATTTTTCCTGCTCTCTTTTTGTTTACAAAACTATTAATGCCTTTGAATTACAATGGCAGAAGCACCACCACCTCCATTACATATTGCTGCTGCACCAATTTTTCCTTTTTGCTGTTCTAAAACATTGATTAAAGTAACCAGTATTCTAGCACCAGAGCAGCCAAGCGGATGTCCTAGAGAGACCGCACCACCATTCATGTTCACATTTTTGTCCGTAAGTCCTAGTAATTTCATATTTGCCAAACCAACCACAGAAAAAGCCTCATTAAATTCGAAAAAATCAACCTCATCCAAAGAAAGATTTGCTTTGCTTAAAGCTTTAGGAAGCGCTTTTGCAGGAGCGGTAGTAAACCATTCTGGTTCCTGCGCTGCATCGGCAAAGCTAACAATAGTGGCTAAAGGTTTTAGGTTTAGTTCCTTTGCTTTTTCTTCGCTCATGAGAACAAGTGCTGCCGCACCATCATTAATGGTTGAAGCATTGGCTGCTGTAACCGTACCATCTTTGGTGAAAGCAGGGCGGAGGGATGGAATTTTATCGATGCTAACATTGGTAAATTCCTCATCTTTCGTTACCATCAAGGGTTCTCCACGTCTTTGAGGTACTTCAACAGGCACTACTTCGGCATCAAAATATCCTTTGTCCCAAGCTTCTTCTGATCTTTTATAAGATTGAATCGCAAAATTATCTTGATCTTCTCTGCTAAAATTATATTTTACTGCGCAAGCGTCGGCACAAACGCCCATAGCATTATTATCATAGGCATCTAACAGCCCGTCTTTCTGCATGCCATCGATCAATGTAGTCGGACCAAATTTTTGTCCCGTTCTTAAATGCACGTAATGCGGAATTAAGCTCATGTTTTCCATACCACCCGCAACAATAATATGAGCATCGCCTAGGGCAATAGCTTGGGCAGCTTGCATTACAGCTTTCATGCCCGACGCACAAACTTTATTAATAGTGGTACAGGGTACTGTATTAGGAATACCAGCATAAATAGCCGCTTGCCTAGCAGGAGCTTGTCCTGTTCCTGCTTGTACTACATTCCCCATGAGTACTTCATCAACCAAATTGGGATTTAATTTAATTTTATCTAAAGCTCCTTTAATGGCAATAGCACCAAGTTGTGGTGCTGTTATGCTTGATAAACTTCCCATAAAACTGCCAATTGGCGTTCTTACGGCTGATACAATGACTACTTTTTTCATTCTAAAAATAATTTAATCTTGCGAAATTAATAAATTTATAGGCAATAGACTTGATATTAATACAATATTCGTAAAAAATGCTCTGCTAGATAATAAAATTCAAATTTAAAGACAAATACGAACTCAAAATTGGAAACTTTATGTTTTTAACAAGATTTTCATAGCATTAAAATACAAAAAGCAATTAGTAAAATTATATTTTCTACTTTTGAGTTTAGATACATCAATACATGAGCACTTTTTTAGATAATCTATATAAAAATCAATCTAGCTTTTATAAATATTTTATTTATGCAGTATCTATTGTGCTTATTGTTTTCTTATTTCCCAAAGGTGGTAAATTTAAATATGATTTTCAAAAAGGGAAACCTTGGCAATATGAAAATTATTACGCTCCTTTTGATTTCTCTATAAAGAAAAGTGCTCAGGATATTGAGGAAGAAAAACAAGCGATAAAAGACAGCCAAATACCTTATTTTAATTACAATAATGAGATCGTAAAACAGGTAAATAGTACTTACAATAAAAAAATAAATACCTTAATTGAAAGTGAAAATAATATTGATGACCGGCGAAGAGATTATTTAATCGGTGCAGGATTTGAGGTGTTAGAAGAATTTTATACTGTTGGAGTTACAGAAGACAGTTCCACTAAATTAGCAGCAACAAACATTTATCTTATTCGAAATAATGAGGAAAAGAAAATAAACGCCACGAAATTATATAGTAAACAAGATATTGATACTGTTACCAGTAGAATTTTAGCAAAAAAGAACCTTTCAGGATTATCAAAACAATACGAACAACTATTTTTTGAAATCTTAAAACCAAATGTGTTTTACGATACCGAATTGTCTAATAAAGTGCTAGATGACGCGTTTACAAAACTTTCTTATACTCGTGGCGCTGTGGATCAAGGAAAATTAATCATCGCAAAAGGAGAGATTGTTGAATCCGATGATTTTAAAATCTTGAAGTCTTTAAAAAGTGAATACGAGTCAGAATTATGGACTAATAATAATTATTATTTTATTCTCTTTGGATATGGAGTTTTAGTCGCTTTAGTCTTAATGATGTTGTTGTTGTTTTTGAAAAAATATCGTCGGGATATTTATGACAACAATACTAAAGTGACCTTTATTTTCTTTAATATATTTTTTATGGTATTTATTACAACATTAGTTGTAAAATATAATGAAGCTTATGTGTTTGTGGTTCCTTTATGTATTTTACCACTTATCTTAAAAACTTTTTTTGATGCGAGGTTAGGTTTATTTGTTCATGTTTTAACTGTGCTAATTTTAGGTTTTGTGGTCCCTAATAGTTTCGAATATATATTTCTTCAAATTATAACAGGCATCGTAACTATACTTACCGTATCTGAATTGTATAAGAGAGCGAATCTGTTTATTTCGGTAGGGCAAATAACCTTAATTTATGTTATGGGGTATTTTGCTTTTCATATTATCCACGAAGGAAATTTAGAGAATGTAGAATGGTTGGTTTTTGGTATGTTTTTATTAAACGGAATGATTACCCTCTTTGTACAACCCTTGATTTATATCTATGAGAAAGTGTTTGGTTTGGTTTCTGATGTCTCTTTATTAGAACTGTCTGACACAAACTCAAAACTCTTAAAAGAAATGTCGAACAAGGCGCCAGGTACTTTTAATCATTCGCTACAAGTGGCTAATTTGGCAGAGGCGGCCGCCAATGAAATTGGTGCAAATGCCATGTTGGTTAGGGTAGGGGCATTGTATCATGATATTGGCAAAATAAATAACCCTACTTATTTTACTGAAAATCAAATTACGAATATAAATCCGCATGATGAATTAACCCCTACTGATAGTGCACGAATTATTATAAATCATGTTATTGATGGTATTGAAATGGCACGTAAAAATAATTTACCAGACAGAATCATAGATTTTATTCGTGTTCATCATGGCACAATGCTCGTTTATTATTTTTATAAAAAACAACAAGAGCTAGGGGAAGTTATGAATGAACAAGATTTTAGATATCCAGGGCCTATTCCTTTTTCAAAGGAAACAGCTATTTTAATGATGGCAGACTCTGTTGAAGCAGCGTCCAAAAGTTTAAAAAATCCTACTTTTTCAATGATTGATGAGTTTGTTGATAAAATTATAGGAGGTCAAATGCGTTCTCATCAGTTCTTAAATGCGAACATTACTTTTAAAGAAATAGCGCTTATAAAAAAGGTTTTGAAACAAAAATTGATGAATATTTATCATCTAAGAGTCGAGTATCCAGAGTAGTAGTTTTTTGTATAAAAAAAAACAGAAAAATACTTGTGATATTGTATTCTTAAAAGTACATTTGCAACCGCATTTTAATGCACGTTATTTGGAATTACTGGAGAGATGCCTGAGTGGCCGAAAGGAACGGTTTGCTAAATCGTCGTACTCCAAAAGGGTACCCAGGGTTCGAATCCCTGTCTCTCCGCTTTTTTGAATATCGCTTTTCAAATTGCCTTAAGGTATAAAAGTTTTCCTTTTATAAATTAAGATAAAAATTTAAAAGTATAGTGTTTTTAGATAACCATTTCGGGGTGTAGCGTAGCCCGGTTATCGCGCCGCGTTTGGGACGCGGAGGTCGCAGGTTCGAATCCTGCCACCCCGACATTAAGGCTGAACTTTCGTTCAGTCTTTTTTTGTTTAAGGAATAATATGTTGCAGGTTCTCCTGATGTTTCGGGACTGCCAACCCGTCTTTAAAGCTGAACTTTTGTTCAGTTTTTTTGTTTATAGGAATAATATGTTGCAGGTTCTCCCGATGTTTCGGGACTGCCACTCCGTCTTTTTAGTTAATCAAATCTAAGTACGTGACAAAAACGAAATACATCTATATCTTTTGATTTTCAGAGTTTAGCAGCACATTAGCCAAGAAGGTAAGTCTATATTTAAAGATACTTTTTGCTTTTCTGTTATATTTTTTTATTGCAATCGGCTCGATTTGATGTAAATGAACTCCAATTTTATGGCACCAAACAAAATCGGTTATTATCAATAATATCAGTTTCTCTATTCTTCGAATATCTTGCAGATGTTTCTTTTCAATATCAAAACCGCTAGATTTCATTGCCTTGAAACACAGCGCTATCTAACATCTTTGTTTGTTATCTTGTTCTGCCCTCTAAGGTTTATTGAACGATAAAATAACTAAAAAATCTTGTTTAACATCGTGGATGCTGAGTTTGCAATCTGATAAACAACAGAGTTGTCCATTGACAAGGACAATTTTATTGTAATGCACAAACTCATTGGTTCTAAAACGATTGGACAAATGAGATACTTTTATTTCTTTGTTTTTATGTGGCATAAGGATCTTGAAATTATTACGGATACGTATATAATCACTAATCTTGTTCTGGTTTAAAAACTCTAGTCATTTTTCCCCATAAGCCTACTTTTAACAACGCCTAGCATAAAAATATTGATATTGGTTTGCCCAAACTTTCAATTCGTTCTATCAATGCTCAATATCAAATTCTCTTTCCTAGGCAGAAGATTGAATATAAGGCGCGCTATAAAATCGGAATCTAAACTATAGCTAGCAATAAATCGTTGAATTCGCCCTAACAAAGATTCTGAATTTGACTCAATATCAAAAGCATTGCATAGTTTTTCAAAAGTTACAGTCTGTGCTTTGCACAGCGTAATAACAAAATGGGAGATGAGCTTTACTCTTGCCAGATAGACTTTATTTTAAAAATGACTATTGAAAACAGGAGTTAATTCACTTTTTTAAGTAATAGCATTGGCTTTCTTCATTAGAGAAATAAGTGGAATTATCCACATAATGTACACAAAATCATGCTTTAGCCTATTTATTTTCTACTTTTTTTTATTCATTTTCAATGGATTATATTTTTGTTATGACTAAACATATTTTTATATTTGATATACTACGAATAATATCTTTTGCTTTTTGGTCTATTTAATGTTATCAAATTCTCTAAGTTCAATATTTTTTTCCTCTTTCTAAAACTGTTTTAATTTCTGTATGTTCTTTAAAGATTCCACCCATGGCTATAAAAACTACTTTTTCAAGTAGTTGAACAGTTGCAATGGCATAACCCAAATTTGCACGCGCGTCTGAATTACTAAACCTCTCGGGAAGCGTAGCTCTTTTAATAATAAAACACACAAATCCGACCTAATTACTGAGATATTTGCCAGTTTTAATCATAGCATTTGTTCCCCGTGGTTATATTAAATTTACTATTATTTTGACTATTAATTATAAACGCTAAATGCTGTCTATCTTGATACGTAATTTCAAGACTATCTAATAGAAAACTGTAATCAATCTATATTCAACAGATAGGTTTAGTTTTTTAAGAATCCAGTTGGTTGCTAGCTCTCCAGATACAAAGGCTTAGCCTTAGGTCTTCTTAGAATAATTTTTATCCATTGCGCTTCCTGTTTGAATAAATACTAGTTTTATTTTTAAAATGTTAAATATTCTTGAATACTATGTTAAATCCCACACCATAGGTAGAACAAAGTAAACCACAACTGTTAATATGATAATTGAGATAATATTGAGCCAGAATCCCTTCTTTATCATATCCTCCATCTCTAAGTATCCTGAGCCAAAAACTACAGCATTTGGTGGGGTAGCCACAGGTAACATAAAGGCACAAGATGCTGCTAAGGTAGCTGCAATCATTAAATAATAAGGGTGTACACCAAGAACAGGAGCCAATGAAACCAATACTGGCAATAGTATTGCAGTCGTAGCAACATTAGAAGTTAGCTCTGTCAAAAAATTAACTATCGTTATCAAAATAAGCAACAAAACAATAAACGGAAAAACCTGTAAAGCAGTCAATTTATTACCTATCCAAAGTGCTAAACCACTATTTTCAAAGCCCATCGCCAATGTCAAACCGCCACCCAATAAAAGTAAGATTCCCCAAGGTAATTTAACAGCATCTTCCCATGTAATTAGTTTTTTACCTTTCTGACGTGTTGGCAAAAGAAACATAACAATTACTGTACACATAGCAATAATAGTGTCATCTATAGCAGGAATAAAACGTTGCAATAAAAAAGAACGTGCTATCCAAGCAAAAGCAGTTAATATAAAAATATATAGCACCATCTTTTCCTCAAATCCCATTTTACCTAAGGCTTTTAATCGTAACGTAATTTCACTTCGTCCCCCAAGAAATTCCTTTTGCTTAAATGTAAAAGCGAAGCGAGTCAAATAGACCCAGCATATAAACAATAGTAGTACTGCAATTGGAAATCCGAATACGAACCATTCTGAAAAGGTGATTTCCTTTCCAAAAGTGGATTGTACCACACCAACTAATACTAAGTTGGTTGGTGTGCCAATTAATGTTGAAATACCGCCGATAGATGCGCTATATGCAATAGCAAGCATTAAGGCCTTACCGAAAATTTTATTTTCATTTTCCTCGGTTTCTGGGTTGTCATTTAATTGATAAACTATGGACATGGCTATTGGTAAGATAATTACTGTTGCCGCCGTATTGGAAATCCACATAGATAGAAATGCAGTCGCCAACATAAAACCGAGAATAATATTTATAATATTTGTTCCGATTAGATTAATTATTGTTAGCGCTATTCTTTTATGAAGATTCCATTTTTCAATGGCAACAGCTAAAATAAATCCTCCCATATATAGAAAAATGTATTTATGACCGTAAGAGGATGCTGTTTCCGACAAACCCAAACCGCCGGATAACGGAAACAGTATTAATGGTAATAAGGCTGTTACGCAAATAGGAATTGCCTCGGTAATCCACCAAATAGTCACCCAAGCAACTGAAGCCAAAACAGCATTTGCCTTAACACTTAAGCCATCTGGATGAAAATAAAATAAAACATAGAAGAAAACCAATGGTCCTAAAACACGACCTATATTTTGTTTTGAAATTTGCATATTTAATTTATTAAAATAAAGTATGTACTAGCTTTTGAATAAACCTCAATTATATAAAAAAAAAAGAATATAAAGGTCTTCCTAAATAATCCTTAATGGATACTCTGTGCATCCTAAAATAACACTTCCTGCTTCTTGATATATTATTCTATCATTACCAATCGGCAAAACATTTTAGGGTAAATGGCTAATTTTTAAGATTAGCTCTTCTTTTATTTCTGTTGTTTGCAAAACCAAAAAAGTTATTTTTTCTGTAACTGTTCAGACTACAGTCAAAAAAATATAGTTTTTAACATTTGTAGGTTTGTTTTTAAGAAAAAACAGTCCTTTTATTAACGTTTGTTGGTTACTTGCCAATAGCTATTTGCTTGTTTTTGTTACTTTTAATTTGTGATCACTTAGTTTATATCAAACAGATAAAAATGAAACTTTGATAAAAAACGTATTTCCGAACTAAAGTCCAAAGTTATTCAATTGGGGTCAATAATTTTAATATTACTTGACAAAATTGAGAGTCTGACACACAGAAAAAATAGTCACAACAGTTCAGTTCCGCCTTCTAAAGATGAAAATAGACTCTTAAAAAACTAGAGCCTTCATGCTAAATCTGATAAAAAAGGAGGCGGATAAATAAAACGCATTGGACTACGTTAAAAATTGTTGAGAATCCGGATCAAACCACTAAGCATAAACCAAATTTTTATAATTGTTGTGAAAATGACCTTTTCAACGTCCAAGAAGAGCTACTCTTAAAAAGACAAGTGGTCGATATTTCTGTCATCTTCCCAAAATATACATAGCATAGAAATTTTAAGAAAACATGTTCTTGCAGACGTCAAAATAAGTCTGATTTTACAGATAATATGAGAAGCACAATAAGTTATGGTGTCAATATTTAAGCATCAATTGCATTTATGCATATGCGCCAGTAACTGCCCTTTGAGAAATGAGCGAATTTTTAAAGAAGTTTGCAACTTGCCTATTTCACAGGGAACAATCTCTAATCTCCTGTATAGTTTTTCCCTAAAGGCAAGGCCTGCTTATAATTTAATTGCTAAAAAGGCTTGGAACGAAAAAGTCGTTGGCACTGACGAAACAGGCATTAAGGTAAACGATAAAAATAATTTGTTTTGGACTTGGCAAAGCAAGTTATCAGCCTTTGTTGTGTTTTTAAAAAATAGATAAACCGTAACCATAAAAGCAAACTTTCCCAAAGGTTTTCAGAATACAGTGCTGGTTCACGATTGCTGGGCAAGCCATTTTCATACCCAATGCAAAACGCATCAATTTTGCACAGCTCACTTATTTCGGGAACTTATATTTATTGAATAGTGCTTCAAATACAATTGGGCAACAAACTTCAAAAAATTATTGTATAAAGGTTTAGAACTCAAGAAAAATCTAAGATAAGAACACTATAAATATTTAGTCTTGTAAAGGGACAATATAAAAATTGCCCTAGCGACTTTATTAGAAAATTCGCTATCTGAAAACAAAAGAAACTTCGAGCTTTCCATAAACGAATGATAAAGCATCAAGAATATATCCTTACTTTTCTTCATCATTTCCATGTGCCTCATGACAATAACGCTTCGGAGAGGGCCATTAGAAATGTAAAAGTGAAACAAAAAGTATCTGTTCAGTTCAAAACTAAAAACGGAGCACAAATCTATGCGGTCAAACGTTCGGTAACAGGTTCCTGTATTAAAATGGTCATAATATATTGGGTGCTTTTAAAACTATTACTATTTTAAAGGATGAATAGTTACTATTTTCTAAAGATATAGAAAAAGTTTGTCGGTCAGCCGATTTTCAAATAGTTTGAGGAAAATTTATGATGGAATATTTGTCATGCAAGGTAAATTAAAACATTTAGGACTTAAATATTTTCCCACAAAGACTGTTGATAAAAAAGGCCTTTGTGCAGAAAGTAATAAGTTTCTCAAAGATTTTTTTATAATTATATCTAAAAAGTTAAATATTATTTTTATATATTTATAAAATTGAAGGGTGTATAATTAAATTATTAATAATTGTGTCCGCAAAAAAAATCCATTCTAACGAGTTGCTTTTTAAGCTTATGAAAAAGGGTAATCAAAAAGCGTTTACTACTTTATTTGATTTTTATTGGGAAGCAATGTTCATAAAAGCACAATCAATTCTTGGCAATCGGGAAATAGCGCAGGATGTTGTTCAGGAAATTTGGATAAATTTATATAGGAAGAGAGAAGAATTAGAGATTTCGAATTTTGACGCCTATATTTTTAAATGTGTAAGTTATGGTTGCTACAAATACTTAAGGAAGAATTCATTTAATATTTCACAACTCCATATTATTGATTCCTTATCATTATCGAGTTCGCCTATCGAAAATCATCATGATTTAGAGGAGATACAAGAAGTAATAGACAAGTCTTTAAATAAATTATCTCCCAGATGTCAACAAATTTTTAGGTTAAGCAGAATGGAGGATTCCACTAATGAGGAGATTGCTCTTAAGTTGGGTATAACTAAAAGAGCAGTAGAGAATCAGATTTCTCTGGCATTAAGCTTATTAAGAAAGTGTCTAGCTTCTTTTCGTATCATTTTATTTCTATTTCTTTTATTTATTAGGTATTATTAATTTTTTTTTGCATATCCGCTTAGCTTCCAGTCGCTGTAATGCTTGCTCTTACTAGTCTATCGAACATTCTGTTTCCAAAATACCTTCTATTTAGCTTATAAATGAACTCATTGAGGTATAATTGTAAATATTTTCTTTTTATTTTATGGAATTTTGGAAGATCTCTTTTGGCATTTCCGATTGTAATGTGCACCCATCTTAGTGTTTCCTTAGTGGTCTGCTCATTAGATTTTTCAGTGATATGTATTTCTACGTAATCTTCTATATTTTAGATAGGATGTACTTTTATCTGAAAAGACAATAGAAGTTTCTCCCTAAATGGCATTCTTTAAAATATCGTCCGTTCTACCTGCCTTATGAATCTCAAGCACTTTAGCTTTGAAGTACCGACATTGGCGGTCGATTTTTTCTGTTTCAATATTTTCAAGAATAGTACTCTCTGCCATTATCAGAACATTAGACTTGGTATAACTTCCCCTACCAGCTTTCTGATTGCTGCTATCTGCCTCTGGGGCTTGAACTGAAAAATATCCCTCATCTGCCTCAATAATTGCCCTTAAGAGTATAGAAGTCATCTCTTTGTCACATCGCTTATCTTATTTTGTGCATCATCGCCCAGACTGGTTCGTAGCGCTTCAATCCCAACTGTTTCTGGATTTCCTTACTAGAAAAACCTTTTTTGGTAGTGCTCATTAAAAAAATTATCTTATACCAAGTTAAGAATGATAAATTTGAGTTCTTCATTAGAGTACCACTTCGCAGAGTCTGTCGTGCATTACAGGATTTACATTGATACGCAATCTTGTTTTTAAGCCAATAATGAGCATTATTACCTCATTTATTACAAATTACTCCTTGTTTATCACGCTGTCCTTTATAATGCAAAACGCAAGACTCTTCGTCCGTAAAATGTACCGAAAATGAAAATATATCCATAACTTTATAATTATATTTTAACAAATATAGGAATAATTCCATCAATTAGGAATAATTACGGGTACACAATTTTTTTTACAAAAAAAAACTTTAAGATGTTTAAACTTCGTCTCGAAAGTGTTAAATTTTTGTTAAATCATACTTTTCTATGTGTGTTCTAGATTTATTTTGGTTCTTATAATTATATTAAACCAGCTATGAAAGAACGAGATTTTAGAAGACTGTTAGATAAGAGCGTGGACAGTACTATTTCTGAAAATGAAAGTCAACTTTTGAATAAATTTGAGGAAGAGCTTATTTCAAGAGAAAACAACTTTCCCTTTCAAGGCGATTCCGATAAAAAAAGAATCAAAAAAGCTTTATGGAACAGAATAGTTTTTAAAACCATGCATGCTAATAATACACTCCGAAAATGGAGAGTTGTTGCATCTATAGCAGCGACTTTGGTTTGTTTTTTATTAATTAAAAATTTTTACTTTCAAGTTTCCTCTCAATTTGTTAAGAACACAATGATAAATAATGCCATTACTTTAGAGTTGGAAGACGGTAGTTTGAGGATTATTGAAGAAAATGGTTCGGTCTTATTGACTGACAAAAATGGCATTGTTTTAGGTCAACAAATTGGAAATGGGCTAGTTTATTCTAATAATGAAGAAGTAGATGAATTGAGGTATAACAAATTAACAGTGCCTTTCGGCAAAACCTTTGAGCTGAAATTGTCCGATGGCAGCAAAGTACATTTGAATTCTGGTTCTTCTCTTAAATATCCCGTTAAATTTTTGAAAAATCAAGAAAGAATTATTTTTATTACTGGAGAAGCATTTTTAGATGTATCCAAAGATTCATTGCGTCCATTTATAGTCAATACTAATAAAATGAGTGTTAGGGTTTTGGGAACAAAGTTTAACCTTTCCGCTTACCCCGAGGATGATACCTCTGATGTGGTACTAATAGAAGGCGCTGTTAGTCTTTACGCGATCAAAGAAAATAATTTTATTCAAAATTCGGTTTTATTAAATCCAGGTTTTAAAGGTAGTTTTGATAAGAAAAGCAATGAAATCACCACAGATCCTGTATTAACAAGTTTATATACATCTTGGATGAATGGAGAATTGATTTTTCGAAATATGACCTTCAACAATATTACTAAAAAATTAGAAAGACATTATAATGTTTCAATTGTTAACCAAAACAAAGAATTAGAGTCCAAAAAATTCAATGCCAACTTTGGTAATGAATCTATAGGTAAGGTTTTGCAAGAACTTAAAGTTAACTACGGTATCGACTTTGAGTTCAATGAAAGAGGAGATATTATAATCCATTAAATAATTTAAAAATAAAGTCTATGATAGAAAACTAACAATTACCAAGAATCACTAAAAAAAGTATAAAATAAAAAATCGGAAAGTGCTAGAACATTTCCCGATTAATAATGAATGATTAAATTTAAATTAACCAACTTAAATACACTGTAAAAGTATGGAAAAACTTCTTATACTCTCAAAAAAATATGGCCTTGTACCTAATTTAAACTTGAAAATGAAATTGAGTATACTATTTATTTTTATCACCTTATTTACTTTAAAGGCAAATGATAGTTATGCGCAACGCACTAAAATAACTTTAAACTTTAATAATATCTCAGTAGAGCAACTCATAGACATAATTGAAAATACAACAGAATTTCAATTTGTATATAAAATAGATGACGTTGAATTAAACCGCATTGTTTCTGTCAGAGCGGAAAAAGAGAATATAAATAATCTATTGAAGCGAGTATTTGGAAATACTCAGACAACCTTTAATGTAAGCGACCGACGAATTTATTTAGTACCTAGAAAAGAAAATACCATTTTTGCATCACGAAAGTCAGAAAATAATTTCACTTTCCTTCAGATTTTAGTTAAGGGAGTTATAAAAGATAAATATGGTACTCCTTTGTCGGGTGCCAATGTGGTTGAAAAAGGAACATTAAAGGGGGTAACCGCAGATTTTGATGGTAATTTCGAAATGGATTTAACAGACAAAAATGCAATTCTGGTAGTTTCTTATATCGGTTTTGCTACAAAAGAAGTTTCGGTAACCGGGCAATCTAATTTAAATATTGTCCTTGAAGAGAGTGCGGCAGGACTAGATGAGGTGGTTGTAGTTGGATATGGCACACAACGTAAAAGTGATTTAACAGGCTCCGTATTACGTGCTGATATTAAATCTTTCGAAAATCAACCTAACGTATCACTTTTTCAATCTTTACAAGGAAGCCTTCCAGGTCTAAATGTAGGACAAGTGAGTGCAGCAGGTGACAACCCGTCAATTTCCGTAAGAGGAAGAACTTCACTTTCTGGTCAACAAGAACCTTTAATAGTTCTTGATGGCACTATTTACAGGGGAAGCATTATTGACATAAATCCAAACGACATTGCTTCTGTAGACGTATTAAAGGATGCTAGTTCTACCGCAGTTTATGGGTCACAAGCCGCTAATGGTGTTATTTTGATAACTTCTAAATCAGGAAAAGGTCCAGAAAAAGTTGTTTTCAATTATAAATCTTCAATATCTGTACAATCGCCTGTAAATGAGCTCAGAGCAGCATCTCCTCAAGGTTACATAAACAAGTTTATTAACGGCGATATCTTGCTCAGTCGGTTAGCACCAGATTATTTGCAGTTGAATCCGAATTATGACTTCACAAATCGCTTCAAAACTGAAGACATGGTAGATGCATATGAAAATAATAATTTCACGGACTGGTATGATTTGCTTACGAATAGAACTCCTCTTTTGAATAATCATAACTTAAGTATGGCCTACAACGGTAAGTCATCTTCCACTTTCATGTCAATTGGGTATACTGATCAAGAAGGTTATCATGTTGGCGAAGATTATGCTAGGTGGAATGCACGATTAAATATAGAAAATCGCTATGCGGAGTGGTTAACAGTAGGTGTTCAATCTTTTTTGACTTCTAGTGATTTTTCCGGTTTAGACATAAACTTGACCAATCGTTATTTACCGCCTTTCGCTACTGCAAGATTGGAAAACGGAGAATTGAATCCAACTCCAGGTGGCACCTTTATTAATCCATTAAACGATGTGTTAAATGCTGACCATCAAGATATTAGATTAAATATTTTCGGCAATATTTATGCGAAAATAGATCTTCCTTTTATTAAGGGTTTGTCCTATAAAATTAATTATACTACCAATTATCAAAACATAAGGGAAAACATATTTAAACCGTATGGAGCCAATTTTCAAGGTTCTGGTTCGAAAGAGAATAATTACCAAAGAAGCTATTCATCAGACAATATATTGACATATGCTAACTCTTTTTCTGAAAAGCATAATTTAGACCTCACACTTTTGTATGGCTTTGAAAGAGTTAAAGGAGATGGAACCTTTAGTAGTGCAATTAATTTTGCTGATCCGTCGCTTGGCTTTAATGGATTGGAACTAGGGCAAGCAGACCTCCAAAGAGTTGCGACGTCAGCTTTTGAAGAATCAAGTCTATACAGTATGGCACGGCTAAATTATAACTTTTTAAGAAAATATTTTTTTACTGCCACAATAAGGCGTGATGGTTTTTCAGGTTTTGGACGTGATAATAAGTTTGGCACCTTTCCTTCTGCCTCAATGGCCTGGACGTTGGGCGAGGAGAATTTTCTTAAGGACATAGCCTTCTTGAATACCCTAAAAGTAAGGGGCTCCTATGGGTTAAGTGGCAATAGAACCATAGCCAGATATCAAACCCAGCCAGTAGTAGATGGAGGTTTTAATTATGTTGATTCCGCTGGAAATCCCTTATATGGTCAAAACATAACTGATTTAGCCAATAGGGATTTAAAATGGGAGACAACTGCAGGTTTTAATTTCGGAGTAGATTTCAATTTATTAAATAATAAAATTAACGGAAGTATCGACTATTATACCAATACAACGGATGATCTTCTTTATACCGTGCGATTACCTGAAATTACCGGTTTTAATCAACTACCAGTAAACTTGGGTAAATTAGGAAATAGTGGTATAGATATTAGCTTGAATTCAATAAATATTGATACTGGTGACTTCATGTGGAGTACTACATTTAATTTTTCAAGAAATAGAGACGAATTGATTACTCTTTTAGGAGTGGATAATGATGGTGATGGAGTAGAAGATGATCTTATTTCTGATAAACTGTTCATAGGTAAACAACTGAATTCTATTTTCGATTTACAGATTACTGGTGAGTTGTTTCAACTTAATGAGGTAATTCCAAGTGGTTTTGATGTGGGAGCTTTTAAAATCAAGGATACAGATGGTGTTGACGGAATTACGCCCGATGACAGGATAATTTTAGGTACTGAATCGCCTGACTACAGATTTAGTATCCAAAACCAAATTAAATATAAGAACTGGAATCTAATGTTTTTTATTAATTCCATTCAAGGAGGTAAGAACATGTATTTAGGAAGAGATGATTTATTGTCATGGAATCCAATAAGCACGGAAAGCGTATTTAATGTTAACATTCCTGTGGGCGTAGATTATTGGACACCGGAAAATCCTAATGCGAGATATCAGAAACTTTTGATAAACGTTGCAGACGGTCTGGTTGGAAGAAGGTATGTTCCTCGAAGCTTTGTCAGGTTACAAGATGTTTCTTTGGGTTACGATTTTGATGCTACCTTGATTAACAAATTACACTTATCGAAATTGCAACTATTTTTTAGTGGTAAGAACTTGGTTACATGGACCAAGTACAATGGATGGGATCCTGAGATTGGGGGCTTTGACATGCAAGGAAGGCCGGCTTTAAAGATGTACACCATAGGACTAAACATAGGGTTTTAAAAAAATAACATCAAAATATCTAAAAAATGAACTTAAAAAAAATCGGCATAAAATATGATGCCAAAAATAGTATTTTTAGCTCTTTTATATTGGTTGTGCTCGTATTTGTTTCGGGTTGCAATGAAAGTGAGTTTTTGGAGGAGAAACCTTTAGATTTTTTATCACCAATTAGCTCTTACACTACTTTTACACAATTTGAGGCTTCGATAAACCAACTACACGCAAATTACCGAAATGACTTTTGGAGTACAGATGATATAAATCAAGCTCCTAGAACGTTATTCTATGGTACTGATTTAGCTTTGAACGATAAAGACTTAGGTGAGAATCCCCCAGATTATTCCGCACTGACCCAACCAGCGTCATTAAGGATATTATACATGTGGCAAAAACTTTATTCTTTGATTCAAAATGCCAATGTAATAATTACAAGAGCTGATGCCCCATCCAGTTTATTAAAAAAGGAAGAAAGGGATGTTATTGTGGCAGAAGCTTTATTTTTTAGAGCATTGAGCTATAAGATGCTGGCCAATATTTACGGTGATGTACCTCTAGTTTTAGATGAGGTAGAAACTCCTAAAAGAGATTATACCAGAGCACCTAGAGAACAAGTTTATCGTCAATGTGCGCTAGATCTTGAATTTTCCATAAAGCATCTACCCGATATTTCAAAGGCACAAAATCATAGGATAAATAAAGAAGCTGCAAATCATTTACTTTCCGAAATATATGTATCTTTTGGACAATGGGATAAGGCTATAGGAGCGGCAACTTCGACTATAAACAACCCAGGCACTTCTCTAATGAAAAACAGGTTTGGTTCAAGGGTTAATGACCCTAATTATGGAGGGGATGTTTATTGGGATTTATTTCGCCAGGGTAATCAAAACAGATCATCTGGTAATAATGAAGCTTTATGGGTTTTACAGTTTGAATTTAACGTAAGCGGAGGAGCGAGCGGGAATGCGAATTCGAGTAATTTTGTTCTGGAACGTATTACTTTACCACGATTATGGCAAGCACGTATTAGAGATAAGGACGGAAGAGTCAGAAATCTTTTAGCTGGTGGACCCAATACATTTTATTATGGTAGAGGTTCAGGATTTCAAAGTCCCTCTTTATACTTCAGAACTTCTTTATGGACCAAAAGCGGCGAAAGTGATATTCGAAATTCTAAATTCAATATAGTTCGTGATTTTAAAGTGAATAATCCCCAAAGTCCTTCTAATGGCAATTTTGTTGTGGCCAATAATTTAATAATTTTAAATACTTATACAGATACTGATCGTAATTTTTATCCTGTTTTGGCCAAGAACTCCACTCCAGGTTTACATCCAAGAGAATTGTATGCTGTCAATCAATCAATACCTGGATCACTTCTAAGTACGGCTGGAACAACTTTTAGAGATCATTATTCCATGCGCTTGGCAGAGACCTATCTTTTAAGAGCCGAAGCTCATTTGGGAAAAGGAGATTTAGTATCGGCCGCCGCCGACATTAATGAAGTAAGACGTCGATCTAAAGCTCCTGATGTGTCCTCCGGGGAAGTCAATATAGATTATATTTTGGATGAACGTTTAAGAGAACTGTATTATGAAGAATTTAGGTTACTAACCTTAATGCGATTAGGTAAATTAGCGGAAAGAACTAGGAAATATAACAATAAATTTGTTGGTGCTACAATTGAAGATTTCCATAACTTATGGCCTATACCTTTAAGTGAAAAAGAGGCTAATACTGGGGCAGATCTTGGGCAAAATCCAGGCTATTAAGAAAATTGTTTGGAACTGACGTTCAATCTCGATAGTAATGGGAAACCTTAGGTAATTAAATTTAGCAAATACCCTGCAATTTCCTTGCAGGGTTATATCTTTTAGGAAGGAAAAATCAACAATTCAGGAATAAAAACGGATATCAGAATTATGACAAGAAGAAAAAAAAAATTAATTTTCATAGGGGTTTTCGCTTTATTTGTCACCTATATGCAATCACAATCTAGTGATAAAGTATATTTCACCAATGGTTTTAAAATGGGAGAAATAACAGATTCGTCTGTGATAATTTGGACAAGATTGTGCAAATCTGAATATCCTTTAGCCATCAAACACCAGCGAAAAGATGCTCCGTTTAGAAGTCCTATCGATTTTAATAATAATATGCCAGTCAGTGAAATGGACGGAGCTGTCGAGGGGACTTTTGGTCAAATTAAAATAGAAATACGGTCAAACGACACTATTATTACCAACTCTTGGGCATATGTGTCGGAATATAAAGATTTTACTTTTAAGAGAAAGATTTTTGGTCTTAAGTCCAATACCAAGTATGTTATACTAATTCAAGGCAGAAAAGGAATTAATCTACCAATTGCCGAGGTTCGGGGAAGTTTTACCACGGCACCTTTAGCAAATGAAGTAGTTCCCGTTTTTTTTACATCTTCGACCTGCCAATATTTTTGGTCGTATGATGATTCAGAACGCGGCTTTAAGATTTACGATAATATGCTCAAATTAAATCCCCTGTTTCACTGCCAGACAGGAGATTACGTGTATTACGACAAACCAGGGCCAATGGCCTATAATTTAGAATTAGCGCGACATAAATGGCACGCAATCAATTCTTGGCCATCCTTAGTAAATTTTTATAATAAAACCCCATTGTATTTGCAAAAGGATGATCATGACGTACTTGATGATGATGCCATGCCCTCCTCCGAACCTTTTGGAGAATTGACCTTCGAAGACGGTCTATTAATTTGGAATGAGCAAGCTCCAATCATTGATAAATCCTATAGAACCTTTAGATGGGGTAAAGATTTACAAATTTGGATGGTAGAAGGTAGAGATTTTAGAAGCAAAAATAATACCCCAGACGGAAAGGACAAAAGTATCTGGGGCAGAGAGCAAATTGAGTGGTTCAAACAAACTGTAGAAGCCTCGGATGCCACTTTTAAAATTCTTAGTTCACCAACCCCAGTAGTTGGCCCGGATAGAGCAACTGGTAAAACTGATAATCATTCCAATGATTCTTTTAAAACCGAAGGTGATTGGTTGCGTAAATATCTTTCCAATCAAAACATGTTTGTAATCAACGGAGATAGACATTGGCAATATGTCTCAGTGGATTCTATGACAGGTCTTATGGAATTTAGTCAGGGCCCTTCCAGTGACTCCCATGCCCAAGGATGGGATCAAAACGACAAACGTCCAGAGCACAAATTCCTTAGGGTTAAGGGAGGATTTTTAGCCGTAAAAGTATATAGAGAAGATAATATGCCAAAAATAGAATTTATACATTACGACGTTGATGGCAATATTGTAAATAAAGAAATTTTAGTAAGATAAAATTTAAATAAACCTCAAATGATTAAAAAAACCATAAAATTAACTTTTTGTTGCCCCTTAATGATTAATAAACTAAATATTATTATGAAAAAGCGTTAATGAGGGGTTGTTTTTTTCTTATTTATGAAAATTCAAATGAGGATTGGTTAGTATATGATTAAATTATGGATAGCTTTAATTCTTGAAAAAAACATATGTCCTCAAAAAATATTTACAGGATTTTTAGGTTAATTTTGATTTTTTGATATTTTCTTGTTTATTATTTAATTTTAATTAAGTTTAGCGCTTGGTTTTCCTGAATTTTTTATTTCAGCCACTCGTTGAGGTGTACTTCCCATAAGTCTGCCTATTTCAAATACCATTAGTACTATATATTCCCAAATAATATCCATAAATCTAGTAGCTTTGGTTTCGTTTGAACCTTCCTTAAATTGCAGCATTTTTTTCTTCCCCAAGTCTCTCTATAATTCCTTAATACGTATTTTAATTAAAAAGGCTGCCATTGGATAAACTCTGAAATATTATTGACTGCAAAGAATGTCAAAGAAATTTCCGAGAATTTGGAAAAATTTGAAAGAACTTATAATAAAATGCATTTATGATCTGTGTCTGGAATTAAGCAATTAATAAAAGCTCTTTTCAGTTGGGTTATTCAAAAATCTGATATTCAGAAAGGTCGTAAAGTTAGTTTTCCTTAAGAATTGATATCTCACCCTAATACAAAAATTATGACTAATTTTATAATTTCCATCTTTTAATTATTTAATAGAATAGATAAATGTTTTTTCGAAGTAGCATTATTTAAAGCTAACAAATGGATTATTAAAATTAATATTCTATTATCTGTCGTTTTTGCATGGCATCTAAAGCCATCTGAACACAAATGGATGTTTTTGAACCGGTTGTAATATTAGAAATTGGTTTTGTAGTATTTAAAATACTATCCTTAAAATCAACTAGTGCCTGTTGGCTAGGTTCAGTATGTGGTAACTCTATAGGTATTCCTAAGCCTTTTTCCCACTTTACGGTAGCTCCAGCAACGCCATCAACCATACCCATTTCCTTTTTTGTCTGATTAGGTTCGGGATAAAACCAAGCCTTTGTATAGTCTAAAATAATTGCGCCTTTATCCCCTAAAACTTTAATTAGATAATCGTCTTTTGAATTGTTCGTTAAGCAAGTGAATTTTGCTTTTTCGCCATTTGGATATTCATAAATAAGATGAATATTATCATATGTTTCTCGACCATCTTTCCAATAATCTATTCCTCCTATTCCCATAACCCTATTCGGCATACTATCGAGTACCCAATTAGCAAAATCTATTTGATGTGAACAAAGTTCTGCAACTAAACCTCCAGAATAATCATTATACATACGCCAGTTTATAGCACGCTCTAATTCTGGCGACGGTACTGATCGTCGCCAATTTCCATTTCTGTTCCATTGGCATTCAAAAGAAGATATTTTACCAATTTTTCCACTTTTCAGCAAATCTACTACGTGGGTATATAACCGAGAACTATGGTATTGATGCCCTGTTTGAAAAATTAAGTTTGATGAATTTACCTTTTCAACAAGATTTTGGATATCATCATAACCCTTTGCCATTGTTTTTTCGCAATACACGTGTTTACCAGCATCTAATGCATCTATGGCAATTTTTGAATGTGTATTAAAAGGGGTTGAAACCAGAACAGCATCAATTGATTTATCTTCCAAAAGTTTTCTATAATCCACATATCCTTTCGCTTTATCCGCCGCATTTCTTAATCCATTAGCTAATCTAAACGGAAGTACATCGCAGCAAGCTGTAACATTGAAATTTTTTATTTTGTTAATGGTAGCCGTAAGTCCTGTCCCTCTATTACCAGTACCAATAATCCCAATACTAATAGTGTTATGAGCATTTTTGGGAGTTAAAATTCCTCCTAAAACTGATGAAGAACTCATTAAAGCCGTAGAAACTAAACCTGTTTTTAAAACAAAATCTCTTCTTTTCATCTTTTAATATTATGTTTTTTTCATTTTTAATATGTAATATACTAATAAATTTCTTAAAGAAAAATTTTTCTTAAAGTTCATTTCATATTCATAATTTTGGTTCCCAACCTTGCGCATATTCTCTTTTCCAGCCTTGCATTGCCTTCTCGTTATTCAGTATTTTGCCTGTTTGGGAATCGATTTTTAAAGTCTCACCAGCATCTTGCGCTATATTTCCTAAATGGCATAACATCGTTGAAATAGCCGCATCATTTATATCTGATCTAAGCGATTTATCTTCCCGAATGGCATCGAAAAAATTAGCTATGTGTGATATATCTAAAATACCTTCGCCACGAGTATCCGTGGTTGCATTTTGCCCATCTTCTTTTTCTGATTTTATTAAAGTACCATCTAAAGCATATAGATTGTACTCATTTCTACTCATAGTAATCACCCCTTTACTTCCATAAATCGTAGCTCCTCTTCCAGGCTGTGTTGGTTGTATTAAGCCTCTGCTATGGCCCGTCCATGTAATAACTTTATTATCATTAAATTTATAAGTAACTTGCTGGTTGTCTGGAAATTCAAAATCGTCATTAAAAGTATATTTTCCACCAAAGGAAGTAACGGTTTCCGGGAGGTCAACCCCTAAAGCCCATCGACAAATATCAATTTCATGAGTACCATTATTATGAATTTCTCCTGTTCCCCAAGTTTTAAACCAATGCCAATTATAAGGGTGAATATTGTCTCTATAGGATTCTCGTGGTGCAGGGCCTTGCCATAATTCCCAATCTAAGGTTTTTGGGATATCTATAAGGTTTCCTTTACCGATAGAACCACGATTGTTTGAATAATATGCTTCGCCTTTAAAAACCTCGCCAATGATGCCTTCTTTAATTTCTTTAACCCCTAAAATGGATGTTTTAGCAGAACGTTGTTGATTGCCCATTTGTACTTTTTTGCCATACTTCTTTTGAGCAGCAACCAATAAATCATTTTCAGAGGGATTATGACTACATGGTTTTTCTAAATATACGTGTTTTCCTGCTTGCAAAGCCATGATTGCCATCGGGGCATGCCAATGTTCAGGTGTTGCGATAAAAATAGCATCTACATTTTTATCCTCTAAAATTTTTCTGAAATCTTTTTCGATCTTCGGGACATAGCCTATATTTTCTTTACACCAAATATTGTGTTCTTCAATAATGGTGTCATCAACGTCGCAATTGTAAATTATTTTTACATTTTTATCTTTGTGTATTGCTTTCACATGCGCTTTTGCTCTACTGCGAACCCCAATAATAGCACAATTAATTCGGTCATTTGCATTTAAAATATTTGAATAGGAGATTTTTGGAATAAAAAGGGTAGCACCCAAGGTTATGGCAGCGGAACTGGCAGCCGTCTTTTTAATGAAATTTCTTCTTGTTGTCATATTTAATTTTTTATTGTTGGTTTAATTTTAATATTTTTGAACGATACTCGATCTCCATGATCCTGTAGCAAAATATGTCCACTTTCCAATTCGCCAAAATTGGGATAATTTACATATTTACTTTCTGATACTAATTTGCGGTATTCCGGACTTTTACGTTCGTACTCTAGTACCTTCATATCATTGAGCCAATGCTCTACATGGTTATCTTTGGAAATGATATGAACCGAATTCCATTGCCCTGGACCATTCATAGGCTTTCCAAGGTCTGCTTGAATAAGGTCGTAGAGTGAAGCTACGGTTCGGCTTCCTTGATGGTTACCCAATTTGGCATCAGGGTGAAGGTTATCATCCAAAATCTGATATTCTAGACCAATGGAAGAACCTTTACCTATGTTCAGTTCGGGGTCGACATAATATTTTATTCCACTGTTTGCACCGTCGGTTATCATAAAATCCAGTTTTAGTTCAAAATCACCATATTTTTTCAAAGTGATGATATCTCCACCAACTCTAGACTCTCTGCCTCCAGAAGAAAGTACATGGAGTTCACCATCATTAATTTCCCAGCCCTTTTCGGGGAAACCATTTAATTTAGCACCGCGCCAACCTTTATTAGTCTTACCATCCCAAAGCATTTGCCAACCCTGTTGGGTCTCGTTTTCTCCTAGTGCATTTTTAGTTACCACGGGTTTTAAAGGTGTTCTTCTGGAATATTTAGAAAGGCTGTCTGTTAATATTTTAATATTTTTCCAAATTAACTCGGTTCCTGCCTCTTTGTCCTTATCAATGCTGTGTACCTGAAGTCCGATAAAGCCTTTATTGGCTTTGTCATCTATAAGATATGCAGTTGGAACTTTGTTTATCCAAGTTTTTATAGTGTCACCAATGGCTTCAATCCTGAAATTGTTCCATTCGTTCTGTCTAAAGGCTTTTTGAGCCGCAGGATTGTCCATTAAGGAATTTAGCCACTCTATTCTATCTTCGTCATAGATTTCAGCACTCCATGAGCGATTAGAAGGGTCTATTTTTATTTGATAGCCGTGAACCCTACCACCGTTATAATATGATTTACTATTACTTCTTATCTGTATCCCAGAATTTATAATGGAATCCCCCTTATAATCAAGTTCCAATATAAAGTCTCCATGTATTTTGTCGTAAACCATAAATGAATTTGGAGAGTCATGTACCGTAGTGCCTACAATAGTATTATCCCTAATTTTATAATTTGCGTCGCCCCCAAGTTGCGTCCATCCATTCAATGACTTTCCGTCAAATAAGTAAATCCAAGGTGTATTTTCTTTAGACTTATGTTGACAGCTGAATAATATCGCTGAAACTAGAACTGAAAAAAGTAGATGTTTTTTTTTAGATTTCATATTTTAAAGTTTAATTAATAACCGAATAAACCAGGCAACCACAAACTCAACTCTGGGAAATAAGTAACCAAAAACAAGGCAAATATCATCGCGACAAACAAAGGTAATAAAGGTTTAATCACTTTTTCAATACTTGTTTTAGCAATCCCAACTCCGACAAATAATACGGAGCCTACTGGTGGTGTACAAAGACCGATACAAAGGTTTAATACCATAATAATTCCAAAATGTACGGGATCGAGTCCTAGCTTGGTAATTACGGGTAAAAATATTGGGGTAAATATAAGTACCGCTGGGGTCATATCCATAAAAATACCCACAAACAACAACAATAGATTAATAATCAATAAAATGATGATAGGATTATCACTTAATGCCAAAAGTCCAGAACTAATTTCTTGCGGAATATTCTCATAACTCAATGCCCAAGACATGCTCATTGAGGCGCCAATTAATAACATCACCATCGCAGTAGTAGCTGAAGAGTCTAAGAGTATTTGAGGTAATTTAGGAAACGTAATTTCTCGATAGATAAAACCAAGGAGTAAACTATACAAAACCGCAATAGCCGAAGCTTCCGTTGCTGTAAAAATTCCCATTACAATTCCGCCAATAACCACCACCAGCATAAACAGACTTGGCAAAGCATCTACAAAAGCTTTAAGAATTTGTTTAAAACTGCTACGTTTTCCGACTTTATAGCCTTTTTTCTTTGCCCAAAAAGAGGCTACTATCATTAAAAATAAGCCTGTTAATAACCCAGGAATATAACCTGCTAAAAATAAAGCAGCGATAGATGCGCCACCACTCGCCAAAGAATACACAATAAGCACATTACTTGGCGGAATGACCAATCCTGTGGTTGCCGCTGTAATGTTTACCGCCGCACCAAATTCTCGTGAATAACCTTCTTTTTCCATTTCAGGCCCTAAAATACTCCCCATCGCCGAAGCTGCTGCCATCGCTGAACCGGCAATAGCCCCCATTAACATGGCAGATATAATATTGATTAAGGCCAAACCTCCTGGCAATGCCCCAACTAGAGTTTTAGCAAACGCAATCAATCTGTGTGCTATGCCACCCTTGTTCATCAATTCTCCTGAGAGGATAAATAATGGTATCGCGAGTAGGGCAAAACTGTCTAAGCCTGTTCCCATACGTTGAGAGACAGTTGTAAAAGCAGGAATCATTGGGATGCTGACCAGTAAAGTTAATAATGCCGAAATGGCAATACTCCAAGCAACTGGAGTCCCAATCCCTAAAAGACAAATAAAACTGATGACCAAAATAAGTATAGGTATGTATTCCATGAGCTTAGTCTTTTTTTAAAATATCAGAAATTTTATAATAAATAATTAAGAGTCCACTGATAGGGATGACCATATAAACTAACGCCAAGGGAACTTGTAGTGCAGCAGAGTTTTGATCTAGCACGTAGGTAATATACACCAAGCGCAAACCACCAATCACCATGGCTGTTAAACAAAAAAGAATAATCAACACGCGAACAATAAGCTTCAATTTTTTTTGTGTGCCTTCACTAAGTCGAGAAGGCAAAACATCAATAGCGACATGCATATTTTTCCCTGAAACGTATGCTGCTCCTAAAATACCGATCCATATCATAAGGTAGCGCGCTAATTCATCAGTAAAAGAACTAGGAGTACCTAGAATAAAGCGACTTGCTACTTGCCATAGTACATTTAGCACCATGACGGCCATGATGACCACCAAAAAATTGGCTAATATTTTATCAATTGTTTCACGTATTTTCATAGGTTGATTTGTAAAAAGAGCTATTCAGTCGCTTGTATTTCTAAAATCATTTTATAAAATTCTGGGTCTTCTTTGTATTTTTCGAAAGAGGCTTTTATTTTATCTGAGAATAAGGTTTTATCAGGTCTGATGATTTCTACTCCAGCTTTTTGAACCGCTTCTAAGGCTTCATTCTCCGCCTCGAGCCATAGTATGCGTTGGTAAATAACCGAATTGTCAACAGCTTGGTTTAACCATTGTTGCTCTTGCTTCGAAAGGTCGTTCCATAAATGCGTGCCCGTCAAAAGCACATCGGGCAAAAAGGTATGCTCGTCTAAAGTATAGTATTTGGCCACCTCGTAATGCCTAGAGAGATAAAAACTAGGTGGATTATTTTCTGCCCCATCTACAACTCCTTGTTGCAAGGCGGTATATAATTCGCCCCAAGAAATTGGAGTTGGCGAACCACCCAAATCACTGACCATATCCATGGCCGTAACACTTTCCATCACCCTTATTTTCTGACCTTTTAAATCATCGGGAGTGTAAATAGGCTTGTCTTTAGTGTAAAAACTTCTGCACCCCGCATCATAATAGCCTAAGCCTTTGAGCCAGTATTTTTCACCTTCATCTAATAAACGTTGCCCTAATGGGCCATCTAAAACGCTAAAAGAATGTTCGCGATCTCTGAATAGAAAAGGAAGGCCTAGAACTCGCAAATCTGGCGCAAAATTCTCTAAAACACCGACGGAGACTTTGGTCATGTCTAAACTACCGATTTGCAAGAGTTCCAAACATTCGCGCTCTGTGCCTAATTGCTGGCTGGGATAAATCATAATCCGCATTTTGCCATCAGAGATGTTGTTCAAATCTTCCCCCATTTTCACCATGGCTTTATGAACAGAATGACTAACATCTAGACCATGACCTAATCGGATGGTTCGAGTTTCATTAATCTCTGAACAAGAAATTAAGCTTGTTAGTAAAGCAATGATGACTATCAAATATTTTGTGTACATAATGCTATTTTATTATTATTGCCTAATTTAAAGAGTGTTTTTAATATTTTTTTGGATATTTTGTTGTTTTCTTTTTAAATTTTCATTTTCCAATAGTTATTTCGAAATAAACTTAGAACTTATTTCTTCATAATGACAATGTTATCAAACAAAACCGTAAAGTTCACTTATTTCCTACTATCCCTTTTTTGCGTTCTCCAAAACTTACCACATTTTCAATATTTTACGCATTACTTTATGACTTGTTTTAAAAATTAAAATAGTTTTTAGCATTATTATAACTAATATCCTGTACTAGCTTTCCAACGTGTTCCATATCATTAGGGATCAGACCTTTTTTCATATCTTTTCCGAGCATATTACAGAGCAGCCTCCTGAAATATTCATGCCTAGGAAAAGATAAGAAACTCCTAGAATCCGTAACCATTCCAACAAAACAACTGAGTAATCCCATATTTGATAGAGTATTCATTTGATTTTCCATTCCGTCTAGTTGATCCATAAACCACCATCCTGAGCCAAATTGAATCTTTCCTTTTGTAGATCCATCGTTAAAGTTACCAATCATCGTGGCAAAAACTTCGTTTTGTGACGGATTCAGATTGTAGAGTATCGTTTTTGCAAGCTGGTCGGTACGATCTAGCTGGTTCAAGAATTTACCAAGGGCCAAAGCTTGTTTGAAATCACCAACAGAATCAAACCCACAGTCTGGACCTAAAGTGTTCAACATTCTTTCATTTACGTTGCGTAAGGCTCCTAAGTGGAATTGTTGCGCCCAGCCCAGTTTATGATATTCCTTACATAAATGAATCAAGGTCTCAAACTTGAAATATTTTATTTCCTCCAATGCTAACTTTTGACCACGCATAATTTTTTTAAAGATATTTTCTATAGCATAATCTCCCAACTTAAAAAAGTATAACTGCTCCAAACCATGGTCGGAAAGTCGACACCCTTGCTCATGAAAATAGAAAATACGATTTTGTAAGGTCGCGATTAAATCTTGGTAAGATTTAATTTGGATACTTGTTGTCTCTCCAAGCTTCTCCAAATAGTTTAGATACTCTATATTCTTCTCTACTGCATAAGCCTTATCTGGTCGAAATGTGGGAAGCAATTTTGGGGTTATCCTATTCTTTTGTGCCTTTTTATGGTATTCTAAGGTATCATAAGGTTCATCTGTTGTACAGACAACTTCAACATTCATTTGATGCAGCAAACCTCCTGCCGAATGACTTTTATCTTGAAGTTTTTCCTTAGTGGTCAGATAAATTTCCCTAGCGTTATCTTTTGATAACAGTTCATTAATTCCAAAATGACGTTGTAATTCCAAATGGGTCCAATGGTATAGTGGATTGCGAATGGTATTCGGAACTGCTTCCGCCCACTTCAAAAACTTTTCCAAATCTGATGCGTTACCTGTTATAAATCGTTCATTAATTCCTAAAGTGCGCATGGCACGCCATTTGTAATGATCACCAGATAACCAAAGCTGTGTAATATTATCAAATTGGTGATTGGATGCGATTTGCTTTGGTGGAAGGTGGTTATGGTAATCGATAATCGGCATACCTTTAGCATACTCATGGTAAAGTTCTGCGGCATAGTTTGTCTCCAATAAAAAATTTTCATTTATAAAAGTCATTACATTAACGATTTTTTAATACCAAACATAACACCTCTAAGTTCCGCGAGACCTCTGAGTCTTCCGATGGCAGAATAACCAGGATTTGTTTTTTTTCGTAAATCATCTAACATTTTATGACCATGATCAGGACGCATAGGCATTCTGAGGTCTTTTCTGCCAGAAGCTTCTCTTTTATTTTGCTCTTCTAGTAAGGCTTTCATTACGCCGTACATGTCAACATCACCTTCTAAATGATTGGCTTCATGGAAATTACCTTCGGCATCTCTTTGCGTACTTCTTAAATGAATAAAATGAATACGATGTCCTAAACGCTGCACCATTCCCGGCAAATCATTATCTGCACGCACTCCAAAAGAGCCTGTACAAAAAGTTAGTCCGTTATGGTGACTATCCACAGCTTGATACAAATCTATAATATCTTGCTCGGTACTGACCACTCTAGGCAATCCTAAAATAGGATATGGAGGATCATCAGGATGAATACACATAAATACTCCAGCTTTTTCAGCGACAGGTATAATATGACTCAAAAACTCAAACAAATGCTTTTTAAGTTGCTTAGGTCCTATTCCTTCATAAGTTATTAAAATTTTATTGAAATCTTGTAAAGAATAGCCTTCCTCTGCACCTGGCAAACCAGCAATAATGGTATTGGTAAGCTTCTCTTTAGCTGCTTCGCTAAGCGCATCGAAATATTTTTTTGCTTTATCTTTTTGCGCTTGGGTATAAGTATCTTCTGCGCTTGGCCGTTTTAATAAGTATAATTCAAAAGCGGCAAAAGCGGCTGCCTCAAAGCGTAAAGCGGTTGATGTGTCTTCAACTTCATATTCTAAATTGGTTCTCGTCCAATCTAAAACAGGCATAAAATTATAGCAAACAATATCAATACCACAAGCACCCAAATTAGTAATGGTTTGCTTGTAGTTTTCGATGTATTTCAGGTAATTACCTCGTTGCGTTTTAATTGCTTCATGAATAGGAACACTTTCTACAACAGACCAAGTGAGTCCGACTGCTTCTAGCTCATCTTTTCTTTTTTTGATTTCTTCAACGAGCCATACTTGACCATTGGGTATATGATGTAGAGCCGTAACAATTCCTGTTGCTCCTGCTTGTTTTATATCTGATAAGGATACTGGGTCATTTGGCCCATACCAACGCCATGTATTTTCTAAATTCATTATTTTAATAAAGCTAAAATTTATATTTTGTTATTTTTTATCGCTTATTTGGAAGATGATGCCACATTCATTGGTATTTCATGAAAAATCATCCCTTAATCTCTCTAAAGGAGAAACTCATTAGTGTTCTAAAAAGTTATTATTTTATGTTAAATTCAAATTATATTATTTTTTGGTGAGGCCTTTACACCCCACTAAAAGCACTAAAACCACCATCAATTGGCACAACAATTCCCGTAACAAAGGATGCGCCTTCGCTACATAACCAAAGTGTTGTTTCCACCAAATCTTCTGGTTCACCAAATCGTCCCATAGGAGTTTGACCAATAATGGCATTACCTCTTGCGGTTAACGAACCGTCAGCCTCAATTAATAAAGCTCTGTTTTGATCTGTTAAAAAGAAACCTGGAGCTAAGGCATTTACCCGAATTCCAACCTTTGAAAAATGTACTGCCAACCATTGTGTAAAGTTTGAAACCGCTGCTTTTGCACCACTGTAAGCAGGAATTTTAGTCAATGGCGTAAAGGCATTCATAGATGAAATATTTAAAATACTACAGCCTTGTCTACCTACCATATCCTTGGCAAATACTTGAGTTGGCAACATTGTACCAATAAAATTAAGGTTAAAGGTAAATTGTATTCCATCGGTATCTAAATCAAAAAAAGTTTTAAAACCTTCTGCTGTGTTTTTTAAATCTTCTAACTCAAAATAAGGATTACTGGTTGTTCCTAGTGGATGGTTACCTCCTGCTCCATTGATTAAAATATCACATAATCCTAACTTTTCATTAACTTCTTTTTTGGCAGCTTCTAAGGATTCTTTTTCTAAAACGTTAGCGACAACAGCTATGGCAATACCACCTTTGGTAATAATTTTATCAGCCACTTTATAAGCTTCTTCTTTTTTTAAATCTAATACTGCAATTTTGTGCCCTTGTTTGGCTAAAGATTCTGCTAATGCACTACATAAAACTCCACCAGAACCGGTTATTACAACTACTTTTTCCTTCAATTTTCGCATAATTATCTTTTCTTAAATCCTATATGTGTTTTATGTACGCAGAAACAAATTTAGTAATTATTTTAGATATTATTATTATTTTTGATCTTTTTTAAAACTATATTTTACACAGATATAAAATAAGCAACATTAAAAGAATATGACAAAGAGTGAATATTTGGAAAAAATTCAAGTAACTAATAAGTCTTATGAATGTTCTATAACAACAGACATTGCAGTGTTTGGTTATTTAGATGGAGAACTAAAAATATTACTTACGAAGAGAAATGTCGAAGCACTGACTAGATGTTGGTTGCTACCTGGCGGGGCGATGAATTTAGAAGAAACTTTAGAGGACTGTGCAATTAAAGTACTAAAGATACTAACTGGACTTAACAAAGTTCATTTTGACCAAGTAAAAATTTATAGTAATCTCGACAGACATCCTATAAAGCGCGTTCTTACAGTTTGTTTTTATGCATTGATTAATCCAGAAAACCATCTTATAGTTTTGGGCGATTCTGTCAAGGGAGTAAGGTGGTTTGCTGTTGAGGATTTACCGTATAATATTGGCTTCGACCATTCAAAATTAATACGGGACGCATTAGAGTTTCTTAAAAACAACCTTAATGATAATTTGATAGCTCAGGAATTATTACAAGAAAAATTTACACTTCAAGAATTACAAAGTATTTATGAAAATATTCTTGGTGTACGAATGGATCGAAGAAACTTTAGAAAGCGAATTTTATTACAAGGGATTTTTAAGAATACTGGTGAGAAGAAAAAGGGTATAAAAGGAGGACCCTTTCTTTATAAATTGAAAAAATAAAGGACTAACTAAAACGGGCATAAGAGAAGATTTCTTATTTAGCCAAATTGGAGTACCCACAATTAAAGACCGTTGCAAAATTGAATAATTGACTTTTTTCTATTATTTAGATTGATTTAGGCCTATTTTTTCTTTAAAAATTTAATTTTCAGTTCTTTTTTGTCTTTAGAGGCCATTTTCTTGTCATTTTTCTCTTAATTTTGAAAATTATTCGCAATTATCGCTGGACTTCGATACAAATTATAACTTATTGCTTCCGTCAGGTTTTGGTTGTGCATTTTTTCATATTTCGGTATCTCGCTAATCCTCCATTAAACCACCTTTTTATTTATCCAAAAGTACGCTCTACTTTGAATCTGGTTTTGCTTTTGAGTTTATTAAATTCTTATTCCAAAGCAGTCAAAGGTTTATTTTTATAAGCTTTTTTTAGTATGTGTTTTTTTAGATTTCGTTTTTTTAATAATTCCACATTTTCTTTGATTGATAGCATTTGTCGGCTTTTAATGGAATGTCTTTTGGTAAACTTAGGTTCACTGTTTTCAACACTTCCTCTAAATTGGCAATTGCGTTTGTACTTGCAGTTGAGGTAAATACCCCTAAAACAAGTCCTTTATTATCTGTAATGTTATGTTTCTTAAAACCAAAGTGGTATTTTCCTATTTTATTTAACCAAGTGCCATCTTTACCCACACTTTGAGCATACTTTTTTTTTAAGGTCACTTGATAATCACTTAAACCATACCAACTCTGCAAAAGGGATATTTTGAATAGTAGTAAACTGTTATAGTAGGGCTTACGACATCACTTTTCCCCTTAGAGTAATCAGCATCTATTAATTTTTAGGGGCTATCCCAGTCGATTAGTCCGTTTATTTGAGTAGAGAATGTGGTTTTTATCTTTCTTGCTCGCAAATCACAAATTATATCTGCTAAAGTGGGTAGTTTCTGTAATTTAATACCATAAAAATAAGACTTAACTATCTAAATAACAAATGATTAAAATGTTTTTGAATACGAATTTATTCAATTTTACCTTGCAAGGGTCTTAAAATCACTTTTATGAAACACATGGATTCTTTACAGCAACTTACTGCCTAGCATTTTCTGAATAGATTGCAACTAGAAAAGCTCGGTTAAACAACTAAATCACCTTAGTTTAATAGCCGTAAGGTTTGTGATAATTACGCTTTAGCGAAAGCATAAAACAAACAACCCATCCCACACCATGTAAACATAGTGTGAGATGGGTTGTTCGTTTTTTAAGATTCTTTAAGTTTTAAAAGGAGTTCTTTGTCAACGGTCTAAAATGCCTGCAGTATAAAAGCAGTTGCGATTTATAGGCTTTGTTTGGACTATTTATTTTGCTAATTTACTATATTTATGCTCAATTAATATAGCTGTATGAAAGTCTGCCCCAATTGTAATTCTGAAAAGCACATAAAAAGCGGAATCGTTGCTGATCGGCAACGTTATAAATGCAAAGATTGCAACTATTATTTTACCGTAGATAAAATAGGTAAAAAGATAGACGAGTACTACGTAAACAAAGCATTGCAGTTGTACTTAGAAGGGCTCACTTATAGACAGATAGAACGCATACTTGATATTTCTCATGTAAGTGTAATGAACTGGGTAAAAAAATTCAATGTAAAGCGACCGTATCGCACAAACTACCACCCCAGTTATAAAATTCTCAACGCAACGGAGCTCGCAGCGTATTTTGCAAATCCCGCAAATATTAAAGGTGCAGGTGCTATTGTAACAGAATTGGGCGACAAATTTATGCTCATTAAATGGGAGCGTTTTAGACAATAACTATGTAGTTTACATAAAACGATAGTATATTTTTTTTCTAGTTGCTTTTTGTTGAGGTTAGCGGAGTTGTTAAGGTTTTTAATAATCGAATAACACAACAAACTAACCTAGACATAAATTTATGAAAAATGGTTATTTACTCGTTCTTGCTTTATTCCTGTTCGCTGCGCCAGTTGCCCGTTCACAAGGCGCGTCAGAATATACAGGCGGCATGAAAGTCAAACTTAATGACGACGGTTCTAAATACTTCCGCATTATTTCCTGGGCGCAACTCTGGGTACAAAACTCTGACGAAGATACCTTTAACGATTTAGGAGCTCAGGAAAGCAACACAAACTTATCTATGCGTCGTGCTAGGGTTCTCATGTACTCGCAAATTACTGACAAGTTCCTTATTCTCACGCATTTTGGCCTTAACAACCAGAATGCATATAACCTACAGCCCGTAGGTAAAAGCGACTCCTCACAGCTCTTTTTTCACGATGTTTGGGGACAATGGAACTTGGACAAGAACCACGCTTTGGGCGGTGGTTTGCACTACTGGAATGGTATCTCTAGACTAAATAACCAGAGCACGCTCAACATGCTTACCCTAGATAACAACCGCCAAAGCTGGGCAACGCTAGGTCTTACAGACCAGTTTGCACGCCACATGGGCATCTATGCAAAGGGTAACTTCGGGAAGTTGCAATACCGGGTGTCTGTAAACGAGGCGATGACAAACGGGCTTAATGTAAACGTTGTCCCTACACGAGATGTCGCTACCTATAACGGTCGCCGTATTTTAGGTGGAGCATCGTCAGGTAAAATATTTGCCGGCTATGCCGACTATAATTTCCTAGATCAAGAAAGTACCTTTTTACCCTATAAAGTAGGGTCCTACTTGGGCAGTAAAAAAGTCTTTAACCTAGGCGCTGGTTTCTTTTATCACCCTAACGGTAGTACCATCTTAGACGGTGGCAGTAAAGCAATCGGCGAGGACGTCGCCGTGTTTGCTGTTGACGCATTTTATGATGCGCCACTAGGCGATAAAGGCGCTGCTATAACAGCCTATGCAACTTATCAAAATAACGACTACGGCCGTAATTTCACACTCGGGCAAACGTATGAGACAGGTTCCATGATTTACGGTCATGTAGGTTACCTCATTCCCAGTAAAAATGAACATCTTAAAATACAGCCCTATATTTCTATGAATACACGCACCATAGACGCTATAGACGATAACGCATCACGCCTGGGTATAGGCGGCAACCTCTATTTAAGTGGTCACCATTCTAAACTATCCCTAGAATATACAACTGAAAAATATGGAAACCTAGATGCTGTGGGCACGCTCACTATTTAGGCCATGATTTATTTATAACTCTTAAAAACACACTATTATGTCACAAAAAAACGACAAGTCCACCGCCTACTGGAAAGAAAATATTAAGTATGTAGGTATTTTACTTGCCATCTGGTTCATAGTCTCTTATGGCGCAGGTATTTTATTTAAAGAAGCACTCGATAGCTTTAGACTGGGTGGTTTTAAACTGGGATTCTGGTTTGCACAGCAAGGTTCTATATATGTTTTTGTCATCCTCATTTTCGTCTACGTGCGCATTATGAACAAACTTGATAAAAAATACGGTTACGATGAGGAGTAATAGAACCTCACTTTTTAATCATATACTAGAATGTATGTATTGAATTTTGCTTTCGCGAAAGCAATCGAATCACAACCTTGATCACTTAAACAAATATTAATGAGCATGAAAGTAGCCTACACGGTTTGCCCGCTCAAACTAAATTAATTATTATGGACGTTCAAACTTGGACTTATATTATCGTAGGACTCACTTTTGCCCTCTACATAGGCATCGCAATATGGACACGCGCGGGATCTACAAAAGAGTTTTATGTAGCCGGTGGTAGTGTGTCGCCGCTTGCTAACGGAATGGCGACCGCTGCCGACTGGATGAGCGCAGCTTCGTTTTTATCTATGGCCGGCATAATAGCCTTTGCGGGATACGACGGCTCTGTTTATCTTATGGGCTGGACTGGTGGCTACGTACTACTTGCATTACTACTTGCACCTTATTTGAGAAAATTTGGCAAGTTTACTGTACCGGATTTTATAGGTGATCGTTATTATTCTAAAACAGCGAGGCTTGTAGCTGTTTTTTGTGCGTTACTCGTATCATTTACCTACGTCGCTGGACAAATGCGCGGTGTAGGGCTCGTGTTCTCTAGATTTTTAGAAGTTGAAATTGATACGGGCGTTATTATCGGTATGATTATCGTACTTTTTTATGCCGTGCTAGGTGGTATGAAAGGGATTACATACACGCAAGTAGCGCAGTACTGCGTGCTTATTTTTGCTTTTATGGTTCCTGCTATCTTTATTTCTATACAAATGACAGGCAATCCAGTTCCACAACTAGGTATGGGTAGCACCCTTGCCGACGGTTCCGGAACCTACTTACTCGATAAATTAGATGGTCTTAGCACAGAGCTGGGCTTTAATGCCTATACTGACGGTTCTAAGTCTATGATAGACGTGTTTGCGATTACGCTTGCACTTATGGTAGGAACCGCAGGTTTACCTCATGTTATTGTGAGGTTCTTTACGGTAAAACGCGTTAAAGATGCGCGTAAAAGTGCAGGTTGGGCATTGTTACTTATAGCAATTTTATACACCACAGCACCAGCTGTTGCCGTTTTTGCCAAAACAAATATGATGGACGCCGTAGTAGGTAAAACTTATAAAGAGCAGCCTGCATGGCTTAAAAATTATGAAGATTTAGGCCTTATTGCTTGGACTGATAAAAATGGGGATGGTAAACTACAATACGGCCCGGGTAATGCATTTACAAGTGCAAAAAATGAACCCGTTTATAATAATAAAGTGCGCACTGCGTTGGGTAATAGAGAGACTACAAATGCAAACATGACCAATACAAATGAGCTTTACGTAGATAATGACATTATGGTACTGGCAAATCCAGAGATTGCAAACTTACCAGGTTGGGTCATTGCACTTGTTGCTGCCGGTGGTCTTGCAGCTGCACTTTCTACCGCTGCGGGTTTGTTATTGGTTATATCTTCGTCTGTGGCACATGACCTTATTAAAAAAGTTGTAAACCCAAACATTTCAGAAAAAGGGGAGCTGATTGCCGCACGTTTAAGTGCAGTAGGCGCTGTTTGTGTTGCCGGTTATTTTGGTATCAACCCACCAGGGTTTGTGGCTGCCGTAGTTGCACTCGCTTTTGGTCTTGCTGCAGCATCGTTTTTTCCTGCTATTATTTTGGGAATATTTTATAAACGCATGAACAAAGAAGGAGCAATCGCAGGAATGGTCGTGGGTATAATTGTGATGTTATTGTATATGGTAAAATACAGGTTGGGCTGGTTTGATGAAGTGCTTCCTAGTAAAGATGAGTGGTGGTTCGGTATCTCGCCAGAAGGTTTCGGGTCTATAGCCATGATTCTTAACTTTGTGGTAAGCCTTGTGGTATCTAAGTTTACTGCACCACCACCGCAAGAGGTTCAGGATATTGTAGAAAATATACGCATACCCAGCGGTGCTGGCGATGCTACTGGTCATTAATTCTTAAATGATAAGAACCAGCTATGTGAACTCATGGCTGGTTTTTTATAAAAAAATACCCGAAACCTTTTCCAAAATCATATCAAAGCAACAAAACAAGGTCACGAAACCTTTTTCCCAGCCCTAAAGGGTGGGGTTTCTACATTAAATAAGAGAAATAGTTTGCTGTAAAAAGCGAATACTATTGTTTCCGAACCCATCAGGGTCGAGGAACGGAAACGAAAACGGGCAAGTCGAATCGGCAGGGGAACAGAAACGAAGAAAAGGCTAGACGAATCGGCCGGGGAACAGAAACGAAGAAAAGGTTAGTCGAAATGGTCGGGGAACGGAAACTAAGAAAACAAATAGTCGAAGTAGTCGAGGGACGGAAAAAAAGAAAAGTTGAGTCGAGGTAGCCCAATAGCAATAGCAAAATCATAAAAAATTAAAAGTACATAACAACCGTTACCCAGTAAAAGAGTATATTCAAAGCATCTATTAACGAGTATCATGAAAAAACGACACACACAAAAACTAGTTATTGTAAGTATAGGACTTGTCTTGTTCTTAAATATTCCCATTGTCTACATTTTCAATAAAAATGTAGCTATTATGGGTGTGCCTTTGTTGTATGCTTATATCTTTTTTGTCTGGCTGGTGAGCGTCGTTATAACCTATACCGTAATTACGCGACATGATGCCTAGCTATGCAATTATACTCGTTATTGTGTGCTATCTCACATTACTTTTTGTGCTGGGTATATGGGCAGACAAGCGCGCACGGTCTAAATGGGTGCACAACCCATGGGTGTACTCGTTATCACTGGCAGTATATTGCAGTGCGTGGACTTATTATGGTAGTGTGGGTATTGCCGCTACTAGTGGTGTAAGTTTTCTCACCATTTATTTAGGTCCAGTAATCGCATTGCCCTTGTGGTTTATTATTATGAAACGGGTGGTTATGATCTCTAAACAATACCAGGTTTCTAGTATTGCAGATTTTATTTCCTTGCGCTATGGTAACGACCGTTCCATAGGAGCACTGGTAACGGTCATATGTGTTGTAGGGGTGGTTCCCTACATCTCGCTACAACTCAAGGCTGTTTCGGAGACTTTCGACATTTTATCTGCAAGCAAAGAGCAAGCTTCTATTTATATGGACAGTACCTTTTACATAGCGGTCTTGCTAGCAGTTTTTGCTGCGCTATTCGGCACACAAACTGCAAATGCCTCTAGAAGACGTAGTGGTCTTATGTTTACAGTAGCTGTAGAAAGCGTACTTAAACTTGTATTTTTTATAGCAATAGGTGTGTATGCTACTTTTTATCTTTTTGACGGAACGAGTGATCTTTATAATCAGATAAGCGCCCTAGAAAATTTTGAGGAATTAACGACGTTCTCAAATATGGAAGCCACTATTAATTGGTATTTTATGATTGCCCTTTCCTTTTTTGCTATTTTCTTATTACCTAGACAATTTCACGCGAGCGTAGTAGAAAATACAGATGTGAATCACTTAAAAAAGGCGAGTTGGGTGTTTCCACTTTACTTGCTGTTGTTTAATGTGTTTGTGATTTTTATAGCCTGGGCAGGTAAGTTATTATTGCCTCAAGAGTTGAATCCAGACTATTACATACTTTACCTTCCTTTAGCACATGGTCATAAATTACTAGGACTTATGGTTTTTCTAGGCGGTTTATCCTCTGTAATAAGTATGGTGGTTATAAGTGCACTTGCATTATCTACCATGATTAGTAATAACCTCATTATCCCATACGGTTTCTTAAAGGTGCTTAATAAACGCAATCCGGTGGCAAATGTAAAGTCCATTAAGAATATAAGACGTGTTGCTATTTTCATTTTAATTATAGGCGCTTATTTTTTCTACGTTAACTTTAATGTTCAGTTGTCGCTTTTTAGTATAGGTCTTATAGCCTTTGTGGTCATCGCACAGCTTGCACCGGCATTCTTTATAGGCTTGTTCTGGAATAGAGGTAACGGATTTGCAGTTAAAATGGGCATTCTTGCTGGTTCTATCATTACTTTTTACACCCTCGCACTCCCGTTTATTGCGGATGTGTTTTTGCAAGATAGCTTGTTTGTAGCACAAGGTCCTGCGGGCATCACCTTACTGAAACCGCACATGCTGTTTGGGCTGGATTTTATGCCGCCCGTAACCCATGCGTTTTTCTGGTCCATGGTTTTTAACCTGATGGTTTACCTTATATTTTCAGTAATACGCAAAGGAGATTACCGTGAGCGCAATTATGCAGAGCTGGTAGTAAACGCATCAAGCTATGGCGACATGCAAGAAAATGCTTTTGTATGGCGTGGTGAAGCCTATGTGCCCGAAATAAGAAAGGCACTTGTTAAATTTTTAGGAGATAAGCGCACCACGAGAGCACTCGATATTTTTTATCGTAAATACGGGTTAGACCCTAAAGAAGAAAAGGCCGATGCACGCCTGGTAAACTTTTCGGAAAAACTGCTTACTGGCAGTATAGGTGCAGCAAGCGCAAAACTGGTCATAAGCAGCGTGGTTAAAGAACAACCCGTAACGCTGCCCGAGGTACTTAAAATACTAGAAGAAAATAAAGAAACGATAAGGACAAATAAACAATTACAGCAACAAGCCTATGAGCTGCAACGATTATCTAACAGCCTTAAAATTGCAAACGAGTCCCTTATCGTACAAGACAAACAAAAAGATGAGTTCTTGGACACCGTTGCCCATGAGCTTAAAACACCTACCGCATCCATAAGGGCAGCAAGCGAGATTCTAGCAGATAATGATGATATGCCAGTTGCACTTAAACAAAAATTTCTAGACAATATTGTTGCAGACGCTGACCGCTTGGGCATTATTATATCAAACATTCTAGACTTAGAAAAACTGTCCAGCGGTCGTGAGACTATGGATAAAAAACCACACCAGCTTAATAACACCTTAACCAAAGCCGTAGATGGCACCTACCAGCTCGCCCTTAAAAAAGGCATAACCATTACCAAAAGTCACCTAGAAAATCTGGTGCTGCATTATGACGAGGACCGTATGCTGCAAGTCTTCACAAACCTGTTGAGCAACAGCATAAAATTTGTTTCTGATAAAGACGGTATCATTAATGTAAATGTTCTAGAGCGAGACAATGACGTTCTGATTACCTTTAGTGACAACGGTAAAGGCGTGCCACAAGGAGATATGAAGTATATCTTTGATAAATTTTATCAATCTAATAATCAAACTATTAGAAAGCCACTAGGTAGTGGTATGGGTCTTGCCATATGCAAGCATATTATAGAAAGTCATAACGGAAACATAGAAGTAGATCAGCATTTTAAAGACGGTGCCCGCTTTTACGTTACCTTAAAAAAGCACGGATTATGAAAAAGATTTTAATTGTAGACGACGAGCCTAACATAGTCATGTCCCTAGAGTTTGCATTTCAAAAATTAGGGTATAAGGTGTTCATAGCCCGCGATGGTAGTGAGGCACTTACTTTAATAAATGAAAACATTCCTGATCTTATAATTTTAGATATTATGATGCCACAGGTAGATGGCTATGAAACTATAAAACAGGTTAAAACAAATCCCGCTTTCGCGAAAGCAAAAATCATATTCCTGTCTGCAAAAAGTAAACCCGACGATATAGAAAAAGGCCTTTCCCTTGGTGCCGATGCCTATTTTACAAAACCATTTTCTGTAAAATCATTAACAACCGCTGTCGATAATTTAATAAACAACTAGCCATGGACTACCATTCGTTTTATAATCAAAGTCTCGTTGCGCCAGAGGTGTTTTGGCAAGAGCAAAGTATGCACATAGACTGGTTTAAGAAGCCTGATCACATACGTTCTAAAGACCCAAATGATTATGACTTGTGGTTTGAAGACGGTATGACTAACTTGAGCTATTTATGTATAGATAAACACATTAATGAAGGCTATGGAGCGCAGCATGCGATAATTTATGACAGTCCAGTAACAGGTATAAAGCAGCATATTACCTTTCATGCATTGCACGATGAGGTCGCTAAGCTAGCAGGTGGCTTGGAATCGCTTGGACTTGTTGCAGGCGACATCTGCCTTATTTATATGCCCATGATACCACAAGCAGTGTTTGCTATGCTTGCCTGTGCGCGGTTAGGCGTTATCCACTCAGTGGTTTTTGGGGGTTTTGCACCCCATGAACTCGCAATACGCATAGACGATTGTAAACCCAAAGCCGTTATTACGGCCTCTCATGGTGTTGAGGTCGCACGCATTATTCCATATAAACCCTTTGTTGACCAGGCCATGATGCAGGCAACCTATAAACCACAGCATCTTGTGTTATTTAAAAGAGAAAATGCGCCACCTAGCGACCGTAAAGAATATGATGTAGATTATACTACACTAGTAAATAATGCCCAACCTGTCGCGGCAGTCGCACTTGCGGCAACCCACCCGTCCTATATCTTATACACATCTGGAACCACCGGCAAGCCTAAGGGTATCTTGCGCGATACAGGGGGTTATGCGACTGCGCTTAAATTTTCTATGAAAAATATTTATGGAGTTGAAGAAGGACAAACCTTTTGGGCGGCAAGTGATGTGGGCTGGGTAGTAGGACACAGTTTTATTGTTTATGGCCCACTTATTAATCGCAATACAACCATCCTTTTTGAGGGGAAACCAGTGAACACTCCAGATGCGAGCACCTTTTGGCGAGTTATTAAAGAGCATGGCGTAAATTCCATGTTTACAGCACCTACAGCTATTAGAGCAATTAAAAAAGAAGATCCTAACGGTGATTTTATTAAAAAGTACGATTTGTCCTGTTTAAAATATCTGTTTTTAGCCGGTGAGCGGTGCGACGCAGCGACCTTAAACTGGACCCAAACGCAGCTGAACATACCCATTATAGACCACTGGTGGCAAACAGAAAGTGGTTGGCCCATGCTCGCAAACATGGTAGGTATAGAACAGTTACCCGTAAGAATGGGTAGCGCCGGCAAACCAGTTTGTGGTTATGACATACAAGTGCTTAATGAACAAGGAAAACAAGTCCTTCCCAGTGAAGAAGGCTACATTGCTATTAAATTACCATTACCACCAGGCACACTTATAAATATATGGGGAAACACAGAGCGATTTAAAAAAGGCTATTTAGAGCGTTTTCCAGGCTATTATTTTTCTGGTGATGGTGGTTACAAAGATGAAGACGGTTATGTATATATCACAGGCCGTGTGGACGATATTATAAATGTTGCCGGCCACAGACTCTCTACTGCCGAAATGGAAGAAATAGTCGCGAACCACAAAGAGGTTGCAGAGTGTGCCGTTTTTGGAATTCATTGTGAGTTAAAAGGCCAGCAACCGCTGGGCTTAATCGTTCTTAAAAATAACGAAAACTATAATTATAACGATATCGCACAACAAATTGTGAAAAGTGTGCGCCACCAGATAGGGGCAGTTGCGGCTTTTAAACAAGTGTTAGTCGTAAAGAGGTTGCCTAAAACGCGCAGCGGTAAAATTTTAAGAAAATTATTGCGCAACATTGCAGACGACCTGCTGTTCAATATACCATCTACTATAGACGACCCCGACATCGTGCATGAAATAAAGACGGTCTATCAGAAACATCAAATAGGAATACATAAAAACATAGCAAAAATTACATCATGAGCAATTATCACATAAAACACCTCGAAGAGTACTGGCAAGTTTATCGCAAGTCTGTAAGAAACCCTGAAAGTTTCTGGGAAGAAATTGCCGAAGAACATTTTTTATGGCGCAAGCGCTGGGATCAAGTGCTTAGTTGGGATTTTAAAAAACCCGAGGTAAAATGGTATGACGGTGCGATGCTTAATATTACTGAGAACTGTATAGATCGTCATCTAGCTACCCGTGCAAATAAAACGGCCATACTTTTTGAGCCTAACGACCCTAACGAGGCCGTACAACATATTACCTATAAAGAACTGTATGAACGGGTGAACCGTTTTGCAAATGTGCTCAAAGACCGCGGTATAGAAAAAGGCGATCGCGTGTGTATTTATTTACCCATGATTCCAGAGCTTGCTGTTTCCTTGCTTGCTTGTGCGCGTATAGGTGCGATACATTCGGTTGTTTTTGCAGGCTTCAGTGCAACTGCAGTAGCAACGCGCATTAATGACAGCGATTGTAAAATGGTTATTTGTAGCGATGGAAGTTACCGTGGTAATAAAGCCATAGACTTAAAAGGCATTATAGATACCGCACTTAAAGACTGCCCAGGTGTTAAAGAAGTGCTCGTGGTTAATCGCACAAATAGCGAGGTCACCATGCTAGACGGTCGCGATGTTTGGCTACAACCGTTACTAGATGCAGCAAGTCCAGTATGTGAGGCTACTGTTGTAGAGGCAGAGCACCCGTTGTTTATTCTCTACACATCTGGTTCTACGGGTAAACCTAAAGGCATGGTGCATACCACCGGCGGCTATATGGTTTATACCGCTTATACTTTTAAAAATGTGTTTCAGTATCGTGAAGATGATGTGTACTGGTGTACAGCAGACATCGGTTGGATTACAGGTCACAGCTATATTGTTTATGGACCGCTTGCAAACGGCGCAACGACGGTCATGTTTGAAGGTGTACCGTCCTATCCAGATTATTCTAGGTTTTGGCAAATTGTAGAAAAGCACAAAGTAACCCAGTTTTATACAGCACCTACCGCTATACGCGCGCTAGCCAAAGAAAATCTAGCCTTTGTAGAACGACATGACTTGAGTTCACTTAAAGTACTAGGCAGCGTGGGCGAGCCTATAAATGAAGAGGCGTGGCACTGGTACAATGACCACGTTGGTAAAAAAAACAGCCCAATAGTTGATACCTGGTGGCAAACAGAGACTGGCGGCATCATGATATCGCCCATACCATATTCCACACCTACCATTCCTACTTACGCAACATTACCGCTACCAGGCATACAACCAGCCTTAATGGACGAGCGCGGTAAAGAATTAATGGGCAATCAGGTAGAAGGCAGACTTGCCATAAAATTCCCATGGCCGTCTATGGCTCGCACTATTTATGGCGACCACGACCGTTATAGAGAAACCTATTTTAATACTTTTGAAAATATGTATTTCACAGGCGACGGCGCACTGAGAGATGCTGTGGGCTATTTTCGGATTACCGGTAGGGTTGACGACGTGATTATCGTAAGTGGTCACAACCTAGGCACTGCACCCATAGAAGACGCCATAAATGAGCACCCAGCAGTTGCAGAGAGCGCTATTGTAGGTTTCCCACACGACATAAAAGGGAATGCTCTTTATGGTTATATTACCCTCAAAGAAGCTGGAGAAGGGCGCGATCCCGATAACTTGCGTAAAGAAATTAACCAGCTTATTACAGAGCGCATAGGGCCTATAGCAAAACTCGATAAAATGCAATTTACAGACGGACTTCCTAAAACACGCAGCGGTAAAATCATGCGACGTATTTTAAGAAAAATAGCTTGCAAAGACACTGCAAATATGGGTGATACCAGCACCTTGCTCAATCCAGAATGTGTGCAGGATATTATGGACAATGTGCTGGTTTAGGAATTTAGAATGTAGAAAGCAGAATTTTTTGACAAAAGATTTGATGGTTTACCGCTGCGCTCAAAACTTGCTGATTAAAGATTAAGGATAAGCTACAATCATCTTTTTTAACTAGAAGAATCAGCGTGATTTGCAAAAAGGCAAAATGTATAGTGCCTTTTTGTAAATGTCTAGAAGCGATTAGAAATTGCACCATTCGAACAACTAGAATATGGGTGTCTTGAATACTTAACATCGAGGAAGGAATATATAACTTAGTTATATCGTGTGATAATTTGAATAGTCTTAATTATACCACAAAAGTGATTGAACCAATATCAAGAAGGGTCATGGAAGTATATACGAATGAACCAGGATTACAATTTTATGGAGGAAATTTTTTAGATGGAAGTATAACTGGTAAAGACAAAAAAAATATGGATATAGAACGGCTTTTTGCTGGGAAACACCGCATTTTCCAGATAGTCCCAACAAACCACAATTTCCTAGTGTAGTTTTGAATCTAACTGAAAAATATTATTCCATTTGTATCTATAAATTTTCTGTCGCGAATTAAAACATCGCTAGTTTTTGGTAATTATATATTTTTGCATTTGAATTTAAATTCTTTTTAAAATATTATTTTCTCAATTAACCTGTCAGTCAAAATAAAGTAAAATTTTAACATTAAGTATGGTTTGTTTGTTTAAGGCGGAGTGAACTTGGCGTACGTATTTTGAGAACTTTATTTTTTATTTTAAAGTTGGTTAAGGAGTTAGTTAATTTGGAGATAGACTGTCGGAAACGATGGTCTATTTTTTAAATTATGTTTAACGCAGAAGTGTAATTTATATTTTTACTAAACAGCTTATTTTAAATTTGCCAAAAAAAGGAATAAAACCGAATCCGTCCCTTCTCGTCCTTTTCAAAAAATAACCTAAACGAGCTTTTGTTGAAGGATTAAATTTTGGCAAATGTGCTTCATTACAAAGGTCTTGGACACAACTTCAAAGCTTACGATTTCCATCCCACTTGCTTGCTCATTCCCGAAGAAAAATGGGGAAACGGGCAAACTCTACTTGAATCTACATCCTTGAAGTTAAGTCTACTTTGCATAGTGCTCAACGAAAATATTTTCTTGAAAAGTTTCGGCCATTTGTCCTTTCCCCTACCGTGTTTTTTCATATCCGGTTGAACTCCAGTCGCTACTTCGTGTTCTATGAAGCGTATTTCTTCAACCGTTACGTTTTCTTTTTCCATTACAGCTTTCGATACCTGAAACAGCATGTCTGTATGACTTGTCTCTGCTGATTTTTTTAAGGTACAGTTTACAAAGACTGCGCTTAAATTTTTAAAGATGTTTTAAAAACAAGCTATTTCTATTAAAATTTATTTTCAATCTCGGCCGCTTCGAGCATTAAATAGTGAAGATCCGTGTTTTTTACGAATGGTTTCAAAAGAGAACTTCCAGGGCCATACATGGCTAATTCCACGTAATCTGCAGAATGTTGCATACTAATCCATCCTACAGAATTGTGCTGTTGCTGCATTTTAGCCAAATCCTGAAATGGGAGGTGCCGCGGATTGTAAAGACCATCCTCTGTCTGCAGGTCAGTATAATATCTTAACAATTGATGGGATTCTTCATCGGTAAGCGCAAAATTGTTGGCATAATAAACCCTTTCTTTTATTTGGGATATGGAAGTTTCTTTTCCTATACCATTTAAAATCCATTCATTGGTATGTTTATATTCTTGAATGGAGTCAAAATTTACATTTGCTTCATTTCCATAAATAATTCCTGGATTGGCGTTGCCATGATCTGTAGTAATTATGACCAGCGTTTCCCCATCTTGTTCTGCAAAGTCCATGGCTACTTGTATCGCTTCGTCATGAGCTACTTGATCATAAATTAGGGCTGCTATATCATTACCATGTGCCGCCCAGTCAACTTTTCCTGCTTCGACCTGTAATACAAAACCATTTGGATGATTGCTCATGGCATTAATTGCTTTTTGGGTCATTTCAGCAAGCGTTGGTACTTTTTGGAGTAATTCCTTATTGTTTTGCCTATCTATCGAATACGGAAGGCCATCTGCATCAAATACCCCTAAAATGGGCTTACCATTAGATGCAGAAAACATTTCGGCTCTTGTCTTTACGACTTCATACCCTTGGGAGGCAAATGCTTTGTATATATCCTTTTTATCTTCTCTCTTTTCAGGAGAAAAGTAATTGTCCCCACCACCCATCATAAGGTCAAATTTTTGTTCAAGATACTTCTCTGCAATTTCTTCTTGAGCATTTCTAGATTTAGAATTTATACAAAACCCAGCTGGGGTAGCATGCGTAATAGGAACGGTGGTAACGCAACCTGCCTTTTTGCCTACTTGTTTAAATTTTTGCCAAAGAGGCATGTATTCTTCTCCATTTTCACTTACATTCAATGAACCATTATTTGTGCGCACACCTCCTCCCCACGAAGAGCTTGCAGCTGCAGAATCTGTGACCATGGAACTAGCGGAAGCCATATCCATTAAGGCTCTGTTCACTTTATTTTCTTTGTATAATTGTAACCAATTAGAACATTTACCTGTTTTTCTTGAGAGATAGAGATCGGTCATGTTCAGGGTTCCTATACTCATTCCGTCACTAACAATTATTATAATGTTCTTTGCTTTTTTGTTTCTGGTACCATCTTCATATAAAATAGTGTTAGCAATACTGCTGAAAGGATGTAATAAGGTGGTGCCTAATGTGAGTATTGATCCGTTTTTGAAAAATTTTCTTCTGTTCATTTTAATAGGGTCGTATAAGTATGATTAATTAATAATTTGTCCTTTACAATCCGTAAGGATGTAATTAAAATGCTCCACATCATCGGCATTTAGCTTTAATGTTCCTGTAATTGTTACAATGTCATCGGTTTTGAAGTGCTGCTTGGAGATAAATTGCAGTTCTATGGCAGTTTCAGGGCCACCAACTCCACAGAAAAAACATGACGACATAGGTCCTTTGGACAGGATAAATAATTTGCCTTGAGGATCTATATTTAAAAAATAACCAGTGATGACGACCTGTTTTCCTTCTAAATCCTTTACAGAGGGCAAAAATTTTGGGTATAGAAAATACTCTTCTAAGGCAGGAAAAAATTTCTCCGAAAATTCTACCTGTGCGAGATCATGCCAAGTTATTTTTTTCTGACTAAGGCATGTACAGCAAAATAAAAGGGAAACGATAATCAAAATTTTATTTTTCATGGCTCAAAATAGTTGCTATATTCATTTTTATAATTGGATAAATGGCTAATGAAATAGATATTAATATCAATATTGAAACCAATGCTCCTGTCTGTAAAAATTGCTGATATGGTAATTCTTGAAGCATGTTTTGCTTATATTGAGTTTGTACCATTTTGAAAAGAAAGTACAGTCCTGCTTTCGATAGAAGAAGCCCCAACATGAAAGCGAGAAATCCAATTGTTAATCCTTCATAAGCGACCATTCGTATCAATTGAAAGTTGCTGGCGCCATAAGTCCGTAAAAGAGCCAGATCAAAGGCACGTTCTTTTACCATTTTGTATAGGCTTATAAAAATCGACAGACAAGAAATAACAAGTATCATATATGCAATCCAAGAAATTGTTTTGAAGCCAATACCAGTATATTGGTATAATTTTTCCAACTCATATTTTGGTAATGCTGCCTGCATGTTGGTATGTTCGTTGATCCTTTTAGGAAGCGTCAAAAGGGCTAAAGGGCTTCTAAAAGAAACCAATAAAGAGGTTATTTCCTTTCCTTCATCAAGGTTTTCATGATGTTGTAAATGATCTTCCTCTTTTTTATGTTCCTCCTTATTATTATGATGATGGTGAACTTCCCATACACTTTTTAAGTTGGTAACGATTAGGCGATCTATAACCTTCTTTGTAGGTTGATATATTCCAACTACTGTTAGGTATTCAGAATGCAGATCTATATCATTTTCCACCAATCCATGAGAGCTTAACAAAGTGTCTCCAATTTTAAGGTTCTCTTGTTCTGCCACAGTATGTCCAAGTATTACTTCCATGGCTTTTTTCGGTTCACGTCCTTTTTCTAGTTTCCCATGGTAGAGTGCTGCAAATTCATCGGTAGTTCCTACAATCCTGTAGCCTTTATAGTTATCACCGTAAGCAATTGGTACGGCAGTCTTAATCAAGGGATTTTTGCTAATTTTTTTTGCATCTTCATATAAGATATTCCCTGTTGGGTTATCTATATGAAGTACGGAAGAAAGCACCAATTGTAAAGGGCTTCCCTTCGCCCCAATGACCAGATCAATAGCTCCCAAGTTATTTTCCATTTGATATTTAAGGGAAGTTTCCAATTGTTGGATTCCAAAAAGAAGCGCTATACTCAAGGCTAAAATGAATACACTTAAAAACGTATATAATGGTTTTGCCTTTATGTTTTGTTGGCTTACCTTCCAAATATTCATAATGAGATTGAATTTGAGAATAATGGTTTGATCCTATGATCATGGGTAATAACGATGAGATTGGCGTTGGTTTGTTTGGCTTGATTGATAAGCAGGTTAATGACCATTTCACAATTCTCATCATCTAAACTAGAGGTAGGCTCATCGGCGAGAATAACTTTTGGGCCGTGGATAACCGCCATAGCAATCCCTAAACGCTGTAGTTGCCCTTCGCTGAGCTCATTTGCCTTACTCTTTTTACAGTCCTTTAGGCCTAGCTGTTCCAAGAAAAAATCAATTGTCTTATTGTTGACGGATTTTCTACTAAAAAAAAGGCGAGCCTGTAAATTCTCAACAATGTTTAAAGATTGAACAGCATAGTTTTTTTGAAATATCAGCCCAATATGCTGTCCCCTAAATTTATCTAACCCCCAGTGAGAAAGTGTATGAATAGCTACGCCTTCAATCATTACCTTTCCACTTACAGGATTTAATAAGCCTGCCAAAAGATGCAAAAGGGTTGTTTTTCCTATTCCAGACTTACCCAAAATGAGCAAATTCTCCTGCTCATTTAAAGTTATGTCAGGGAATTTAAATATATGATTCTCCTTTTTTTTATAATGAAATATAAGATTATCTGTTTGCACCATTTTTAACTATTTATTGAGCTCCCACTTTAGTATTTGTTAGAATGACGTAACCAATTTTCAATTGCATTTCTCCCTCTAATTAAAGAAGTGTTCACTGGCTCTTTACCGCGCCTTTAACCCATTCTTCTAGGGCTTTCATTACTTCTTTTTTTGTTATCATTGTTTTGAAATTTAAGTGTTGAATATTAATTTTTGAAACTTTAAGCCGTTATCAAGAGACCATACTTATGGCCACTTCGGTAAGGTTCTTTTGTCTAGATCCTTTTCTTTCGATTCTGCTTCTGGTGTGAAAGGAAGCTCTTCAACCATCCATTTTTTTGGCGTCATTGCTCTTTAAATAATGGTCAAAGAATTCTTTTAGTCTTCTTTGCAAATTACTTATCGTTAGAGAAAATAGCATTGTATTCCAGATATCTTAATTTATCGACTTCAACGTTATTCCAGATATCGAAAACCATTGTTTCAAGTCGATTGTCCACGCTTTTTTGAATCTCATTTCTATATGATTCGTAATCTTCATAATGGGTACTCGTAAGTTTATTGAGTTTATTTTGAAAGTAGGTTAGAGGATTAAACCAGTACGTAGTTTCAACAAGTTTGTTTTTAGCGTAGTTGTCTGCTTCAATGCCTTTGGTTGCATTTTTCATTTCAATATTAACCAAAGCATCCGTTGAATAGCCTCTGTCATTTTTAACAATGGTGGTATCTCTAAACGTTTTGGTTTCTTTTAAATCAGGGTATAACTTGAAAAGTTGAGCATCAATCAATTCCTTTGATTGTTCATATATTTCGCTCGTTTTTTCTCGTTTTACATCAATAAGGTCAACCATTAAATTTGTTGGCTTTTCGATAGCTATCCATTGCTGTATGGTGGCTGGAATAATTAATGCCAAAAGCAACCACACGCCAATCATTTGTAAGGTGTTTGATACGGTATTATTTCCATAATACAAGATTAAAAAATAGATGACCAGCCAAAACAAAAGAGAGATGGTTACCCAAAGGAAGATTTTCCAAAAATTATTTTTCGTCTCGAAAACATCGGTAAGTGTAGCTCCGTAAAGCATTAAACCAAATAGTACCAATAGCAATAGAATGGCGTAAAAGGCTGTTCTTGATAAAATCCACCAGTTTTTTGAGCCCGCCTGAACAATAACGAGCGGTAAAAAACCGCGTTCTGCTTCGAGCCCTTTAATGTTGTAGAGTAAAACCAATAACAAAAGCGGCAAAAGAAATAGAACTGCAAATGAGAAGTCCAAATTGCCAGACTGAATGCGCTCTGGGTTGGAGATTTCCTGCGTCATATCAGCATCGTAAGGGTTACTCCAAGTATTTATCCTTTTATAAAACCCGTATTGTTCGGTTTGTCCAATGGCATAAACAATAGTAGGTGATGGGGTTTTGAATTGATAGGTTGGTGCGTTATAGATGGCCCAAAACGGTTCATTATTGTCAACCCAAGGTTTTTCATCAGGCCCTTTTTTGCCAGTATCATAATAAGATAGCGTGTTTTTTATTTCGGCTTCTGTTTCTTGATTGAGCCGTTCAATCTCATTTTTTTGTTTTTCAAATAAATCTGCTCCATTATGTAAACCGTAAATGCTTGCTACGGTGAACAAAAAAAGCGCTATGATTTTGAAAGGACTCCGCGTAAAATGTTTCCATTCGTTTACAAATATGCTTAAACTTCTCATACGATTTTTATTTTTTTAGTTCCGAAAAAGATAAGTGCAATTACAACAATCGACCACAAGATGAGCAATGACACATCCATAATATAGTTAGACAAAACAACAGAAATTTGAGTTGGTCGATGCTCAAAATCTGGAACAGACTTAAAAAAGGCATTGTCTTCTTTCCATCCCCAATTACCTGTTTTAGCCCCACCAAAAGTTTGCTTGTCGTTTAGCATTTTTATAAAAACCCGTCTGTAGTTTTCCACTTGCAACAAAAATTCCTGATGATGCAAATTGTCACTTGCCATAAAGCCCATACTTGTATTCTGCAGGGCAATAAAAGGATTGATGATACCGCCTAATTGAAAGCTTTTTTTCTGTTGGTGCAATATATTGCGATTGCTACCGTAGTGCTTGTCCCAAACGCTATTCCCGTACTCCTCATCAGCTTGCATACGCATACCATCAAAATTAATTGGTAATTGCGACAAGCTATCGACGCCATACTCCTTTAGAACCTTTTCTTCTAATGCTATGCCTCTTTCGTCGGAAGGATTGTGCCCGTCCATACCTTTTGAGCGGTCTTCAGTCATTGCCGATTGAAATTCATTTCTGCTAGGAAGTGGATACCATTTTTCTGCAGAACTCATAAGAATATTGGGCAAAAAAATCGTCCAAAGTATCCAAATACCGAGCATTGATGTTAAAGCAAGGGTTGCGTTTTGCCAACGCGCAGATAAAAAAACGGTAAGTCCGCTTATGATAAAATAGTATAAGGCATAGGACAA